>Ga0335075_10008113_pt1 | contig 16126 bp, 17 predicted proteins | sample Lox_Sample_24_FD_206723 | JGI IMG/M metagenome (GOLD analysis project Ga0335075, IMG submission 206723) | Soil microbial communities from Loxahatchee National Wildlife Refuge, Florida, United States - Lox_Sample_2.4 | ecosystem: Environmental > Terrestrial > Soil > Wetlands | place: USA... | reverse complement strand
CGCAGCCGGGAGGAAGACGGCAAGGGCATGGTCGGGACGCCCATGCTGCTGGCCGCTCTCATGCGCGGCCGGGAGGGGCGTGGCAGGAGCATGATGGACAACCCGATGATGATGGCCGCGCTCATGATGCACCGCGAGGGGCATGAGCATGGGGGGATCATGGACAACCCGATGATGATGGCCGCGATGATGAGCGGCCGGCACGAACGTCGGAGCATGATGGACAACCCGATGATGATGGCCGCGCTCATGATGCGCCACGAGGGGCATGGGCATGGCGGCATGATGGACGACCCGATGATGATGGCCGCGCTCATGATGCACCGCGAAGGGCATGGGCATGGGCACGGCGGCATGATGGACAACCCGATGATGATGGCCGCGCTCATGGGCGACCACGACGGGCACGAGCGTGGCGGGATCATGGAGCACCCCATGATGCTGGCCGCGCTCATGAACCGCTAGCCGCTAGGCCAGCCAAGCGTCCCCGCAGCCGTGGGGACTTAGGTCCATGGCGGCGACCTGCCCTCCAGCTGTTTGCAATCAATGGCTGGGGGGCAGGTCATAACCACCAGGAAGACTGAAGCATAAAAGGCTCACTAGAGGGGCTATTACGGCATGGCGCCTGAATCTGGCAAAGACACGGGGCATTCGGGAGGTGGACAGGATTCGGTGGAGTCATTCACCGACGACCTCATCCGCGAATTCCTTACTGAGGCAAGTAAATCGATCAAGTCCGCAGGTGGAGGCGAGGGCAGCCTGGCTCCCCTGATCGAGGCCATCATGGCATCGTCGCGCGGGCCGTCACGAACATCGATGGTTGATTCGATGCTTGAGCGGCTTTTGCTGGCGCAGATGTTCGCATCGCAACTAGCCGATGCGATCGCGCCGGCCCTGGCCGAGACCCTGACGCCTGAGATTATGAAGTCCTTGGAGCATTACACAGCTAACGGGTCTAGTCGCAAGGAGCCGGCGGCGGCAGCGACCAAGGGCCGCAGGGCAGAAGCAAAGTAGACCACAGCCAGCCGTCCAGGCTGGCGCTCGCGCGGGCCGGGCCACGTGCCGCCGCCGTGATCGGCGTGCCGTCGTGATCGGCGCCCGGGCGGCCCGGCCCGCGCGGGCCACCGCTCAGGCGTCGCGAATCTGGGCCAGCCCGCAGACGATCCGGTCCAGCATCGTGTCCGTGCCGGGCCAGGCGAACTGCGGCCGGAAGTTGCGCAGCGTGGCCAAGCCGTGCAGCGCAGCCCAGATGGCCATGGCGTCGCGAGCCGGGTCGTCGCTCGCTGAGATGCCAGCATCGACACAGGCCTGCACGCTGGCGACCAGCAGCTCGAAACTCTCGATCCGGATCAGCCGGTTGGCCTCCGAGCCGGCGCCGATCAGGTTCCGGCGCTCGAACAGCAGCTGGTAGCGGTTCGGCCGCTCGGCGGCGAACTCCAGGTAGGCAGCGCCCATGGCCCGCAGTCGCTGGCCAGGCCCCGCACCGGCCTGCACCGCGGCGTCGCTGGCCCGTTTTATCGCGCCGTTGAAGTCGGCGAACGCGCCGTTCACGATCGCGTCCACGATCGCCTGGCGGTCGGCGAAGTGCGCGTAGATCGACGGGGCCGAGATGCCGACCTGACGGGCGACGGCCCGCAGCGTCACCGCCTCCTCGCTGCCGCCGCTCTGCTCCAGCAGCTCGGTCGCTCCGGCCAGGATCTCGTCCCGCAGCCGCGCGCCCTCGCCCCGCCGGTTCCGCTCTCTGACAACTTCGCTCATGCGAATGACTTTACAGTCGTTTGTTGATGCCGTAAAACTTACGTCTGTAAGCCAACGAGCGTTAGCCCACACTGGGAGACCAGAGGAGACCGGAGTCATGGAGCTGACCGACACTCGAGAGACCTCAGCCGGGCAGCAGGGGCACCCGCGTCGGCGCGCGATCCTCGCCGTCATGTGCCTGTCACTGCTGGTCGTCGTCATCGACAACACGATCCTGAACACCGCGCTGCCGGTCCTGGCGCGTGTGCTGCACGCGTCAACCACGGACCTGCAGTGGATCACCGACGGCTACACCCTGACGTTCGCCGCGCTGCTGGTCATGGCGGGCGCCCTGGGCGACCGTTTCGGGCGCCGCCGGGCGCTGCTACTGGGGCTGGCCATTTTCGCTTCCGGATCGGCCTGGGCCGCACTCTCCGGTGGCGCCTCGAGCCTTATCGCCGCGCGCGGGCTGATGGGCGTCGGCGCGGCGTTCGTCATGCCCGCGACGTTGTCCATCCTGACCGCCGTCTTCCCGGCCAGGGAGCGGGCCGGAGCGATCAGCGCGTGGTCGGCCATCGCCGGCGTCGGTATCGTGGTCGGCCCAACGCTGGGCGGGCTGCTGCTGACCCACTTCTACTGGGGCTCGGTCTTCTGGGTGAACGTGCCGCTGGTCACCGTGGCCATCGCCGCCGTCCTGGCCGTGGTCCCGGACCTGCCCGGACGCCGGGCGGCAGGCACGCGGCTCGACATCATCGGCGCCCTGCTCTCCGCGGCCACGATGCTGGCCATCGTCGACGCCGTCATCGAGGGCCCGAACCGGGGCTGGACCTCGGCCATGACGCTCGGCGAGCTGGCGCTGGGCGCCGCCGGTGTCGCCGCCTTCGTGTACCGCGAACTGCACGTGGCCAACCCGCTCATCGACGTCCGCGTCTTCCGGTACCGCGCTTTCTCCGCGGCCAGCGGGGCCATCGGCCTGACCTTCCTGGCGCTGTTCGGGTCGCTGTTCGCGCTGACCCAGTACCTGCAGCTGGTGCACGGCTACAGCCCGCTGTCCGCGGGCGTGCGCGCCCTGCCGTTCGCCGCCGCGGTGATGGCCTGCGCGCCGGCCAGCAGCAGGCTGGTGGCGCGGCTCGGCGTTCGCGTGGTCATCCCGGCCGGCCTGGCGCTCATGGGCGGAGGGCTGCTCCTGCTCACCCAGGCCACGCCGACCACCAGCTACACGTTCCTGGCCGTCGGCGTGGCGATCATGGGCGCCGGGATGGGCCTGGTGATGGCGCCCGCAGGCGAGTCGATCATGTCGGTCCTGCCTGCCTCCCAGTACGGAGCGGGCAGCGCCATCAACGACACCGTGCAGGAACTGGGCGGCAGCCTGGGCATCGCGGTGATCGGCAGCATCGTCGCCAGCTCGTTCACCCGCAGCATCGACAGCAGCGGCCTGCCCGGCCAGCTCATCGCGGCCGCCCGGCCCTCGATCGCCGACGCCGACGCCGTGGCCGCGCACGCGGGCCCGCTGGCCCCGCACCTGCTGCAGGTCGCGCAGGACGGCTTCACCACCGCGATGACGACCGGGTTCACCGTGGCCGGCCTGGTGGCCGTGGCCGCCGCGGTGCTGACCGGGATCGCGCTGCCGCGCCGCGCCGCCCGCCAGCCGGATGCCGAAGCTGCCCCGGCCGCCCCGCGGGCGCCCGAACTGGCCGGTATTGGCGCAGCGTAACCGCCCAAAGGCCGGTCCTGAACGCGCCGGCGCCTCCCGGTCGAGCCGGGCAGGCGCCGGCGTTCCGGCACGCAGCGCAAGGAAGGGTAAGGCCCCGGCCCGCTCAGGCCAGCTTCCCGAATTCTGGAAAGTTGACTACGTGGCCCGCGCAGTGGGAAACGCTGCATATCGTGATGGCGCGGACAGCATCACGGAAACGCGAAGGTGTCAAGTGAGTGATTGGCCGGAGGGTTGGTATCGGGGTGACCCCAGGCAGCGAGGGTCACAGCAGCCGGGTGGGTCGGGGGAGCAGCCGACCGTGTCTAATTCGGGCTGGTCCGCCTGGTCGCGGCAGCCGTCGGCGGAGGCGAGTTCTGGCGGGTCGGCCTGGCCGACGCAGCCGCCGCCGGTTTCGGTGCCGAGACCTGAGCGGCATGGCCTGCCCTCCACGACCCGGCCGCCGGCCGGCCGGCGGCGGCGGTTCTGGGGTCAGCCCGGCCACCACGGGCGGCGGATAGTCCTGATCGCCGCGCTGGTCGTGGTCGTCTTGATCGTGGCGCTGGCCTCGTCGTACTTCTGGGTGGGTTCCAAGCTGAACCGGGCGGTTGCGCTGCCGGCGTTCTCCGGGCAGTCGGCCGGCGACAACTGGCTGATCGTCGGCTCGGACACCCGCAACGGCCTGACCCCACGGCAGATCCGCAGGCTGCACGTTGGATTCGATTTCGGCACGGCCAACTCCGATTCGCTGATGCTGCTGCACATCGGCACCGGCAGGCCGGTGCTGATCAGCATTCCCCGCGACTCCTACGTGCCCATCCCGGGAAACGGCGACAACAAGATCAACGCGGCGCTGGGGTTCGGCGGGCCCGCGCTGCTGGTCCAGACCGTGGAGAACGTCACCGGGCTGCGCATCAACCACTACATGGGGATCGGGTTCGGTGGCCTGGTCAGCGTGGTCAACGAGGTCGGAGGCGTGACCATCTGCCTGAAGACCGCGCTGCACGACGTGGATTCCGGCGCCAACTTCAATGCGGGCTGCCAGCATCTGACCGGCGGGCAGGCGCTGGAGTTCGTCCGGGACCGGCACTCGTTCGCGGACGAGGACCTGCAGCGGATGCAGGATCAGCGGGCGTTCCTCAAGGCGCTGCTCGACAAGGCGACCAGCGCAAGCGTCTATCTCGACCCGTTCAAGGCCCTGCCGTTCGGTTCGACCGCGGCCAGTTCGATCACCGTCGACCAGGGCACCAGCCTGTATGACCTGGTCGAGGCGGCGCGCGCGCTGCGTAACCCGCTGACCGGTACCGTCCCGATCGCCAACGCCAACTACTTCACGGCCAATGCCGGTGATGCCGTGCAGTGGAACCAGTCCCAGGCGCTCGAGCTGTTCAACGCGCTGAAAAACGGCCAGCCCGTGCCGCGGGGCCTGCTGGGCGGGACAACGATCGGCTGATCACGGCGGGCACGGGTCAGCCCGATATTCACTGGTCACCGGGCTGCGGGACGCCGCGCGCTGGGCCGGAGGCTACTCGCCGCCGAGGCGGTGCATCTCGTCCGCGGAGAGCCGCAGCGCCCCGGCCGCCACGTTGGCGGCCAGGTGATCCGGGTTGCCGGTACCGGGGATAGCCAGCACATGCGGCCCGCGCTGCAGCGTCCAGGCCAGCCGGACCTGCGCGGCTGTCGCCCCGTGGGCGCGCGCGACGGTGCGGACCTCCTGGTCCGCCGGGCCGCCTGGACCCGCCGCGCCCCCCTCCCCGGCGATCGCGAAGAACGGCACGAACGCGATGCCCTGCTCGCCGCAGGTGCGCAGCAGCCCGGGGTCGTCGGTCCGCACGCCGATCCCGTACCGGTTCTGAACGCAGACGACCGGCGCGATGGTCGTGGCTTCGGCGAGGTGCCCGCCATTGACGGCGGAGATGCCCAGGTGTCGGATCAGCCCGGCGGCCCGCAGGTCGGCCAGGGCGCCGAAGTGCTCGGCGATCGAGCCGACGCTGGGCAGACGGCGCAGGTTCACCACGTCGAGGTGATCGCGGCCGAGCTGGCGCAGGTTCTCCTCGACCTGGCCGCGCAGCTGATCCGGCCGGGCCATGTCCAGCCAGTGGCCGGACGGATCTTTGCCCGGCCCGACCTTGCTCGTGATGACCAGGTCATCGGGATACGGGGCCAGCGCCCGGTTGATCAGCTCGTTGGCGGAGCGCAGCGGCGAGAAATAGAACGCGGCGGTGTCGATGTGATTCACCCCGAGATCCATCGCGCGGCGCAGCACAGCGATCGCGCGGTCGCGGTCGCTCGGGGTGCCGTCGGCGTTCGCGGTCAGGCGCATCGCGCCGAACCCGATCCGGTTGACGGACCGGTCGCCGAGTTTCCAGGTGCCCGCTGCGGCTGCGTTGCTGGCCGGGCCGGCGCGGCCGGTCGCTGACGTCATGGCCGGCGTGGGCCGGCCGGGCCGGCGCGAGTGGTGAGATCCTGGGTGCCGATGACCTTGAGCAGCTGCAGGGCTTCGTGGCTGGAGGTGCCGGGCTGCGCGGTGTAGAGCACGATCCAGTGGTCGTCGTCCGGATCGTGGAGAGCATCGCAATCGAGGTCGAGCCAGCCCAGGGCCGGGTGATGGAGGCGCTTGCGGGCCGAGCGCCGCGCGGTGACGTCATGGCTGGACCACAGCGTGCGGAACTCGCTGCTCGCCACCAGCAGCCGGTCGAGCAGGCGCCGCAGGCCGGGGTCGCCGGTGTACCGGGCGGCGGCGGCCCGCAGGTCGGCCACCGATTCCCGGGCGAACCGCGCCGCGTCTGCGGCGTCGAGGCGTTCCCGAGCCCGCGGGTCGGAGAAGAACCGCCACACGACGTTGCGTTCTGGCGGTGGCAACGCCGAGAAATCACCGAGCAGGGCGGCGGCCATCGGGTTCCAGGCCAGCACGTCATACTTGGCGTCGCACACCAGCGCCGGGGTGTCCTCGAGGCGTTCCAGCAGGCGCAGCACGCTGGGCCGGACCACACGGGCCGGGGCCGCCGGCAGCCCAGGAGGCTCGCCCGCGAGGAAGTGCAGGTAGGCCCGTTCGTCATCGGACAAGGCCAGCGCCCGGCTGACGGCGGTGAGCATCTGCCGTGACGGCCGGGGGCCGCGGCCCTGTTCGAGGCGGATGTAGTAGTCGACCGACATGCCGGCCAGCTGGGCCACCTCCTGGCGGCGCAGGCCCGGCGTGCGCCGCCGGGGCCCGGCTTCCAGCCCGACATCGGCCGGCTGCACCCGGGCCCGCCGGCTGCGCAGGAACGCAGCCAGCTCGCCGCGGTTGCCCTGGTCCATGGTTTCAGCTTGCCGCATGCCGGGCGGGCCGACCATGGGACCGCCGATACCAGGCTCGCCGCGTCTCTCCCGCCCGGACGGGGGCTGGACCACAGTAAGAGGCATGACATCGCAGAACAAGATCGTCCTCATCACCGGCGCCAACAAGGGGATCGGGTTCGCCGCCGCCGGCCACCTGGCCCGCGCCGGGCATACCGTGCTGCTCGGCGCGCGCGACCCCGGCCGCGGCGCCGCCGCGGCCGGCCAGCTCACGGCGGACGGCCTGGACGCGCGCTACGTCCGCCTCGACGTCACCGACCCGGAGACCATCGCCGCCGCGGCCGGGCTCATCGGCGCCGAGTACGGGCGGCTCGACATCCTGGTCAACAACGCCGGCATCAGCCGCGACCGGCCGCACCCGCCGACCGAGATGCCCGTCGCGGCGGTGCGGGAGATCTACGAGACGAACGTGCTGGGCGTGGTGGCCGTCACCAATGCCATGCTGCCGCTGATCCGGAAGTCGGCGGCGGGCTACATCGGCAACGTCTCCAGCGGGCTGGGTACCGTCGCCCACCTGTCTGACCCTGACTCGCCCCTGTGGCAGTACGCCAACCTCCTCGGCTACAACTCATCCAAGGCCGCGCTGAACGCCATCACCCTGATCTACGCCCGCACCCTACGGGCCGAGGGCATCGTGGTCAACGCGCTCTCGCCGGGGTTCTGCGCCACCGATCTGAACGACCACCGCGGCCGTGACAGCGCCGACGAAGGCGGCGCCCGCATCGCCCGCCAAGTCACCGCCCGCGACCCGGCCAGGACCGGCGTGTTCCTCAGCGAAGACGGGGGCGTCTACCCCTGGTGAGCCGGCGCCTTCCTTGACGCAACTGATCGGTTGCTATAGTATCGCAACCGATCAGTTGCTACTTATTGGAGGCTGTCATGGGCTTTCCCGATCGCATCGAGCGGACCGTGGAGCTCGCTCACCCGCCGGCCCGGGTGTGGGCGGCGCTGACCACGGCCGAGGGACTGGCTGCCTGGTTCGGCAACGAGGCCACGATCGACCTGCGGCCGGGCGGGCTGGCCCGGATGACCTGGGCGGAGGGCGGGCACACGGCGCAGATGCGCGTGGAACGGGTGGAGGAGCCCCGGGTATTCGGGTTCACCTGGCACATCTTCGGCCTGCCCGAGGACGACCCGCGCCGCACCTACGTCGAGTTCACGCTCGAGCCGGCCGGTGCGGGCACCCGCCTGACCGTGGTCGAGTCCGGGTTCGCGCAGCTGCCCGGGGAGACCCACCGCCAGGCGTTCAGCGGCAACACCGACGGCTGGGCGAAGGAACTCGGCGAGCTGGCCGACTACCTCGATGCCGCCTGATACCGAGGCGATCGCCGAGCAGGTCTTCACCGCCCTGGCCGACCCGAGCCGGCGGGCCATCCTGGCCGCGCTGGCCTCGGGGGGCCCGGCCACCGCGACGGACCTGGCCGGACGTCTGCCGATCACCCGGCAGGCGATCGCCAAGCACCTGGCCCTGCTGGCCGAGGCGGGCCTGGTGACAGCCGAGCCGGGGGAGCGGCGGCGGGTACGGTACCGGCTGTGCTCCGCCCCCATGCAGGTGGCGCAGCAGTTCCTGGCCGCGCTGGCCCGGGACTGGGACGGCTCGCTCGGCGCGCTGAAGGACCATCTCGACCGGGGTAGCGGCGAGCCTGGCCCCCCATGACCGAAACCGGAAACAACATCAGAAGCGAAAGGCAGGAACCAGCCATGAAGACTCCCCCGATCGTCACCGAGCAGGAGTGGGCAGCAGCGCGCGAGCGGCTGCTGGTCAAGGAGAAGGAGCTGACCCGCGCGCGGGATGCACTGGCCGCGGAGCGGCGGCGGATGCCGTGGCTGGCGGTGCGCGGGGACTACCGGTTCGACGGGCCTGAGGGCCGGGTAAGCCTGGTGGACCTGTTCAACGGCCGCCGTCAGCTGGTCATCTACCGCGCGTTCTTCGAGCCCGGAGTGATCGGCTGGCCCGATCACGCGTGCCACGGCTGCTCGATGATGGCCGACCAGGTCGCCGACGTGGTGCACCTGAACGCCCGGGACACCACCTTCGCCTACGCGTCGCGCGCGCCGCAGGCCGACATCGCACGGCTGAAGCAGCGGATGGGCTGGACCATGCCCTGGTACACGATCACCGACCAGTTCGACGCCGACTTCGGCGTAGACCAGTGGCACGGCACGAACGCGTTCTTCCGCGACGGGGACCAGGTGTACCGCACGTACTTCGTCGACAACCGCGGCGACGAGGCGCTGGGCAGCACCTGGAGCTACCTCGATCTGACCGCGCTCGGACGGCAGGAGACCTGGGAGGACTCGCCCGAGGGCTATCCGCAGAGCCCGCCGTACGACTGGTGGAACTGGCACGACGAGTACGACCACCCCGAGCTGGCGCAGGGCCCCATGCACCGGGCCGCCGGCCGCACCGACATCCCCGACCCGGCCGCGCCACCGGCAGGCTGACGGCCGCGCCACCGCCAGGCTGACGGCCGCGACCGGTACGGGGCGCCAGCGGTCAGCGGCGCCGGGGCACCCGGCGGACCGGTTCGCTCGTCTTGGTGTCGCCACCGGGGCTTGCGAGCTGTCTTTCGAGGTCGGTGAAGGCTTCGATGACCGCCGGGGCCTCGAAGGCCCGGTTGCGGCGGCCGACGTTAATCTGCCGCTGGCTTGGCGTCCAGGCAGCAGCCGACGAAGTCCTGGATGACCGGGCTGGCGTCGGCGCTGGGCGGCCACGCGACGCCGACCTGGCTAGGGCTGACCCCGGCGACGGGCCGGTAGGTGATGCCCGGGCGCGCGTAGTAACGGGCCGCGGATTCGGGGGCCAGGGCGACGCCGTCGCCATTGGCGATCGCGCTCAGCCAGTCGTCGGGCTGGCCGGTCTCGGTGACCGCCCCGATCCGGACCGGGCGCCCCTCCCGCTGGTCGGTGGCCAGCCACCAGTCGCGCCACCAGCCGGTTTCGGCCGGGGCAGCGACGAACGGCTCGTCCCACAAGTCCGGGAAGCGGATCCGGTCACGAGCGGCAAGCGGGTGGGCAGCGGCCAGCGCCACCCAGCGCGGTTCGGTGAACAGCACCTCGGTGCGCAGGCGGTCCTGGCCGGGGAACGGCAGCCGCAGCAAGGCCACATCGGCGTCACCGCTAGCCAGGCCGGCGGTGGGATCCAACCAGGAGGCGGCCCGCATCTCCACCCGCCAGCCCGGTCGGCGGTCGGCGAAGGCGGCGATGATCTGCTGGGTGGCTTCGTTGGCGGCACCGGCCAGGAATCCGACCCGCAGCACCTGCGCGGCCTGGCTGGCCGCACGCTTGGTCTCCCGCAGCGCCTGGTCCCAGCCGGCCAGCACCGCGGGCGCGTGCCTGGCCAGGGCCTGGCCCGCCGCGGTGAGCGTCATCCCGGCCCGGGACCGGGTGAACAGCGGCACACCCATCTGGCTTTCCAGCTGCCTGATCTGCTTGGTCAGCGCGGGCTGGGACACGAACAGCCGTTCCGCGGCCCGGGTGAGGTTGCCCTCCTGGGCGACCGCGGCGAAGTAGCGCAGTAGCCGCGTGTCAACATCCATGCCATCAGGTTATGGATGCGTGTATTGGACGCCCGGCTGGCCCCTGGCGAGGCTTGACCCAGAAGCGGCCACGCGTTCGCGAGGCCCTGACATCAACCGGGTGGCGGGCCCGGCCGATGATCTGCCGCCATGCGGCTGCCCCGCCCGGACGAGGAGCAGGACAATGTTCACCGCCTACCTGATCATCGCGGCGGTCACGATCGTGGCCAATGCGGGGGTTGCCGTGGCTGATCTCTGGCCGGCCAGCTTCGTCCTTGGCAACATGGCCGAGGTAGGTGTGCCGCGGTCCTGGCTGACGCCGCTCGCGATCCTCAAGGGCGCCGGAGCGGCCGGGCTCCTGATCGGCCTGCTGGGCGTGCGGCCGCTAGGGCTAGCCGCCGCGATCGGGCTCGTGCTGTTCTTCGCCGGGGCCCTCGCGGCGCACGTCCGCGCCCGCGTCTTCCACAACATCGCGGTCCCCGGAGCCTTCTTCGCGCTGGGCGCCGCATCCGCGGTTCTCGCCGTCGCCGCCCATTGACGGCGGCCCGCTCCACAGTGTGGTCACGGGCGGTGTGGTCACGGGCGGTGTGGTCACGGGCGGCGGGCGACCCCGCCGTACCACCAGTGGGAACCGTCGCTGTCGGCCAGGTCGGGGTCGTCGGCCCCCCACACGCCGATGTGCGTGATCGCGGGTTCGGCCCCCGGATACGGCGGCACGACCTGCAGCCCGGCGAAGAACCGCTCGATCTGCGCACGGGAGCGCGGATAGACGCCCTGGGCCTGCGCGTACACGTTCACGCCCTCTTCGACCAGGCGCGGTGGCAGGCCCTCGTACGTGATGTGGGACAGCGCCAGGCAGCTGCCCGGGGTCAGCGCGCCGGCGTACCTGGCGGCCAGGCCCCAGGGATCGGCTTCGTCGGGCACGAAGTGCAGCACCGCTGTGATCAGCAGGCCCACGGGCTGGCCAAAGTCGATCAGCGAGCACAACGCCGGGTCGGTCAGGACCGCGTCCACATCGCGCAGGTCCGCTTTGATCACGGTGGTGGTCCCGTCGCCGGACAATAGTTCCCCGGCGTAGGCGAGCACCATCGGGTCGTTGTCGACGTAGACCACGTGGGCGCGCGGGATGATCTTCTGCACCACCCCGTGGGTGTTGCTCTGGGTCGGCAGGCCCGAGCCGATGTCGATGAACTGGCCGATGCCCTGCTCGGCGGCCATCCAGCGCGCGGCGCGCTGGTGAAATCCGCGGTTCACCCAGGCGGCGTCGGCCAGATCGGGCGACCGGGCGCGGATCCGCTCGGCCGCCTCCCGGTCGACCGGGAAGTTGTGCGTGCCGCCCAGCACGTAGTCGTAGATGCGGGCCGGGCTCGGCGTGGCGGGGTCAACTCCAGGAGGAGCGGGGGGACTCTCCGGCATGGCGCTCATTCTAAGCAAGATCCATCAGCGGCCAGCAGCTGTCCCGATTTGGACGTCGTTGACACTCCGGCTCCCCTACTATGGCGCGGTGCGTCAACTGCTTGCCGCAGCGCTGGTCGGGAGCGCGGCGTTGCTGGTTGCCGGCTGCTCAACGGGCAGCCATGGGACGGGCCCGACGATCAGGACAACCAGCCAGGCCAGCGTGACGCCGTCTGCTTCGGCGAGCGTCAGCACCGGCCCGGTGAGCCTGCCGGCGCTGCCGGCGCCGTCGGCCTCCGGCCAGTTGCGGGTGCGGCTGCGCGATGCCTACCCGGTCCAGAGCAACGCGTTCCTGGGCGTGATCGCCGCCGAGGCACCTGACGGCAGCGTGTTCACCGCCTTCGCCACAATGCAGAACGGGACGCCGGTGGCTCCTGCGGGAACGACGGTCTACGTCGTCGATGACGACAATCCGGTAGCGGTCGCCGAGCATCCGTCGATCCCGGTAACGGCGCTGGCCGCCGACGACACCTATCTCTACGTGGGCGGTGGCAACGAGATCATCGAGTACGCGCGGGCGACCGGGTCGATCGCCCGGACGTTGACGCTGGCGCAGCCCGTTCGACTGATGGCCGTGTCAGCTGGCCAGCTGTGGGCCGTCCTGGGCGGCGTCAGCGGCCCGGGGCGGGTTGTCGAGATCAGCCCGGGCTCCGGCATGGTGACCACGGTCGGCACCGACACCGCGAACGTCCTCGACCTGGCGGCCGGGCCGCTCGGGCTGTACTACGTGGAATCCGGCGGCGCGACCATCGTCCGCATCAACCCGAACGGGACGCGGCTGCAGGCAGCGACCAATCAGACCGTCAACCAGCAACTCTCCAGTCCGGCAGCGATCCAGGCGATCAGCGTCATCGGCGGCCAGTTGTTCGTGACCCACAATGCCGGACAGGGCGATGACTCCTCGTCGCAGACCTATAACGCCACGACGCTGACCGGGCCGATGACCAACGCGCCGGGAACCGCGGGCAGCAACCAGGCGGTCGGCACCCTGGCCGGACCGCTTGACAGCAGCGCGCCGGTCGCGTCGGCGTGCTCCGGCCAGAACTGCGTAGGCCGCTTCAACATCGCTACCGGCGCGCTGACCGACGCGGTCCTCTACCCGCAGAGCACCCGCCTGGGGCCGCTGCTCGGCCCCTATCCAGCCGTTGTCGTCTTGCCGGCCAGCGGCCACGTGTACCTCGAGCGGATCGGCTGACCCAGCCGGCCGGGCTGACCCGGCAGCGGGCCGGGCTGACCCGGCAGCGGGCCGGCTGACCCGGCAGCGGGCCGGCTGACCCGGCAGCGGGCCGGCTAATCCGGCAGCGGGCCGGCCAGCACGGCGAGCTGGCCGGCTCCCGCCGGTTGCCCCCGCTGCCCGTTCCGGCTGGTATTCGCCGGAAGTCTTCCCGGCTGCCCCAACCCCCCGGCTGACCCGATCGTTTTAGAGATAGGGCTCGGGTTGCTGGGTGATGGGTGGCGAGGTGGAGGACTGGGAGCAGACGCTGGCCGACCTGGCCAGGGGACGTGGCGCCGCGCTCAAGCGCCGTGCGTTCCTGCTGTGCGGGGACGAGGCCCAGGCCGATGACCTGGTCCAGGAGGCGCTGGTCCGGGCGTTCACCCGGCCGATGCGGGTTCCGAGGCCCGGCGCGGCGGAGGCCTACGTCCGGATGATCATGGTGAACCTGTTCATCGACGGCGCCCGCAGGCACTCCCGCTGGAGCCGGGTGGCGCCGCTGCTGCGGCCCGCCGGCGCGACGCCGGATCCCGCCGATCAGGTGTCCGACCGCGACGCCATGCTGACCGCGCTGCGGGGACTCTCTCCGCGGCAGCGAGCCTGCGTGGTCTTGCGCTACTACGAGGACCTGCCCGTGGCCAAGGTCGCGGCCGCGCTCGGCGTGGGCGAAGGCACCGTTAAGCGGTACCTCAGCGAAGCGATGTCCCGCATGGCTGTGCAGCTGTCCGCCGCCGAGAACGGATAGCGGGAGGGAGACATGGCGATGCCGATCGACGAGCAGGAGCTGCGCTCGCGCCTGGCCGAGACGGCGGCGCTGGCCGGGCCGCCCCGCTTCACCGCTGAAAGCCTGGCCGCGGACGTGCGCCGGGCGCGACGGCGGCGCAGGCGCACCGGGATCATCGCGGCGGCCACGGTGGTGGCGGCCTTGGCGGTCGCGATCCCGCTGACGCGCGGGCCGGGCCAGAGCGTCATCAGCGAGCCCGGGCCGCCACCGCCTGCGCTGGCCTACACGGTGACAGCGAACGGCCAGACGCGATCGGTTCCGGCGTCCGGCGGGGCGCTGCCGCTGTTCACCATCACCCCGGGTGAGCGGCTGACCTTGACCGTCCAGGTAAGGGTGCCCGGGCCGGAGCCGATGGCCGGCCTGTGGCTGGGCATCACCAACGGGGTGCTGAACGGGCACGCGGGCATGAAGCCGGTCCTGGCGGCCAGCACCCGCGAGCCACTGCGGCCCGGCGTGCACCGGTTCGTGCTGCACTGGGCCGTGCCCGCCGGGCTCCGGCCCGGGAGCAGCCGCCAGCTGTCCGCGCAGTGGGCCTGGCCGGGGCCGGAACCAGGGAATATCGAGCGGGAGTTCGCTGCGTTCGCAGTTCCGCTGCCGTCACGGGCCGCGTCCCCGGCAGCGGTGGCGGGCCGGCTCCTGGCCACGGCCCGGCAGGCCGTGGCGAGCTGCGGTGGCGGCCGGCCGGCCTGGATCCGCGCGGTCCGGACGACCTTCAGCCAGGCCACGGCAGCGGTCGGGGGAGGCGGCGAGATAGCGGACAATGCCACCGCCGCGGTGTACCTGGTGCTGATGAAGGGCGATTTCATCCTGGCCAATGGCAGCCCGGCGCCGTCATGCGCCCAGGCGCCGAACGGGCACTACTTCTCCGCTATTGTCGACGCCGCCACGTTCACGACCCTCGAAGCCGGCCTCAGCAACCGTCCGCCCTCGGCTGCGCTGCAGACCCTCGGACCGGTGCAGAACCTGGCCTAGCGCCCGCGCTCTAATTCTGCTGCGGCGATGCGTCCCGGACGGCGGCTGTGATCTCGCCCGCGACCGCACCGGGGTGGTCCAGCGGCAGGAACGTCCGGCCAGTCGCGACCGTGGCCAGGCTGGCGCGGGGAAACGCTTCACTCAGCCGGCGTCCCAGATCGGTCCGGAAGAACGGGTCGGCCTCTCCCCACAGGATCCGTACCAGGCCAGTGAACTGGCCGAACCGGCTGGCCGCGTCGAGCAGGACGCGGGGATGGACGCCTCGCGCGAATTTGGCCAGGTCGCGGCGGATGGCCTTGCCGGCCAGTGGCTCTACCCAGTCGCGGGTCAGCTCACGGTCGAGGGGACCGCTGGTGAGCGGCCCGTAGGCGAGCGGGCCGTGCCGCAGCTTGGCTGACCGGAGCCCGGGGACCAGGCCCGCGACCACCGCCGGATGGCGCAGGGCGCGGAACAGCGCCACGAAGGCCCGGGGCGGGAAGGCGCGGAACGCGTCGCAGTTGGTCAGGACCGCGGCACCGATCCGGCTGGTGTCCGCGCCGAGCATGATCTGGCAGATCGCCCCGCCAGTGTCGTTGCCGACGATCGTCACGTCGCTGAGGTCGAGCGCCGCGATGAAGTCGCCCACGAGCTGAGCGATCCCGAGAGGCGAGAGGTCGGCGTCGGCGTTCATTGGCTGCTGGTGAGCCCCGAGCGGGAGCGTCGGCGCGTAGCTGCGCACGCCTTCGGCCGCAAGACGTTCGGCGACGGGCGTCCAGAGTCGGCCATCGACGAGGACCCCGTGCACGAACACAACCGGCGGGCTGGAACTTGAGACCGGACCCGCGGCGCGGTAAGCGAGCTTGCCCTGCGGCAGATCGGCGACTGTGGCGTCTGAGGAAGCGCGATCGGTTGCCATGAAATAAAACATACAGTCAGTACGTATGTTATGTCGAGACCTGTTTGGCCCGGCTAGGGGAACCTGTGCCGCCCGGCCAGGTGAAACTTGTATGGCCCGATCCGCCGACGATGGGGAGAATCGCAGAGTGCCATCCCAGACTTCCGCGGCGCCGCGGGCGCGGCGCACCCAGGCCGATCGCTCCGCCGCGACCCGTGAGGCGCTGGTGGCGGCGGCGCGCCGCCTGTTCGCCGCGCAAGGTTTCGCTGAGGTACCGGCCGACGCGATCGTCGCCGAGGCAGGAGTCACCCGCGGGGCGCTGTACCACCAGTTCGCGGACAAGACGGCGCTGTTCGACGCGACCATGGAGGCGGTCGAGGCCGATATCGCCCGGCGACTGGCCGACGCGGTAGCGGCCGCCGGGATATCCGATCCGATCGAGGCCCTGCGGCATGCCGTGCGGACGTGGCTGGAGATCTGCGTTGAGCCGGAGATTCACCGCGTCGCCCTCGTCGACGGGCCGTCGGTCCTGGGCTGGGCGCGC
>Ga0335075_10008111_pt1 | contig 16127 bp, 15 predicted proteins | sample Lox_Sample_24_FD_206723 | JGI IMG/M metagenome (GOLD analysis project Ga0335075, IMG submission 206723) | Soil microbial communities from Loxahatchee National Wildlife Refuge, Florida, United States - Lox_Sample_2.4 | ecosystem: Environmental > Terrestrial > Soil > Wetlands | place: USA... | reverse complement strand
GTGGCCGCCGACTCGAACCCGGTGAAGGCGAAGATGCTCAGCACCACGGCCAGGAAGAACCCCGTCGAGCTGCCGATGTGCGAAGGCAGGAACCCGCTCGCCGACAGCCCGCCGGGGCCGGGGTGGATGAGCCCGGTCAGGGCCAGCCCGAGACCGATCACTATCTCGTACGCGCCCATGGTTAGCATGAACCGGGCGGAGATCACGATACCGCGGTAGGCCACGTACCAGCACAGGGCCAGGATGGCGACTGCGTAAACCCACCACGGCAGGTTGAAGTGGTACTCGTTGTTGAGCTCGTCCTGCAGAACGGCCCCGGTAAATGCGGCGAGGGCGGCCGGGACCAGCGCCACGGACGCGCCGTACAGCCAGCCCACCAGGTAGCCGGTCCGGGGACCCAGGCCCCGGCTCACGTAGGTGTAGTAGCCCCCGGCGCTGGGGATGCGCCGGGCCAGGCCGCTGAGCGGCACGGCCAGGGTCAGACACAAGATGAAGGCCAGCAGGTAGGTCAGCGGGGCGGCGATCCCGGCCTGGCCGGTGGTAAACGCGATCGTGTAGAAGATGCCCAGCGTCGGCGAGATCTGCGCCACGGCCTGCATCAGCACGCCAGGCAGCCCCACCTTGTTCGCGCCGAGGCGGCGGGAGGGCTGGTCGCCCCCGTCCGCCCCCGCGACAAAGGCGTCGGCCGGCGTCATGGCCTCTGACATCGCAAACCCTCCTTCGCGTCACGGCGCCCCGCGCCAGGTCGCGTTCAAGCTGAACGAAGTAACGAACAGTATGAACAGAAAGTCTGTGAACTTCAAGAAGGGAATGTGATCATTCTGTGCGATGACGTGTGCGGTAGGCCTGATCCGACCTGAGCGCGGGTGCGGTCTCCGCCGTGCCCCGCAGTGCCTGAATGTCAGGTACACGCGAGAAAGGCAACCAGGCAGGACTGTCATGAGCTCACCAGGATGCGTGTACAGCTGGTGCGGCTGCCGCGCGCCAGGCAGCAGCCAGCGGATCGGCGCGTGATGCCCGCTGCGCGGTTCCGGCGGGCACGGAAGCTGGTACCTGTCGCTGGAACTGCCTCGCGGCGGCTTCCCCCTCCGGCGACAGCGTCGAGGCAGCACTGCAGCGGCTGCGCATGCCATCACCCGGCGGCCCCGGCCAGCCGCGGCTGACGGTGGGCCAGTGGCTGGAGCGGTGGCTGATCAGCCGGGCCGCGCCTAGGAACCCGACGCTGCGCGCTTACACCGCGCACGTGCACCTGTACCTGGCACCATGTCTGGGGCAGATCCTGCTGGGCCTGGGGGATGCCAAGCTCGCCGCGAGCCTCAGCCCAGGCCGGCCGGGGGGACTGCGAGGTTCACGCCGTGGGCCAGCGGCTGCACCTGAAGGGGCTTGCCGTTCTGCCACTGCTCGATGTAGTAGGGCGTGGTCGCCGTGTGCGTGGTCAGGTCGAACTTGATCGGTCCGGCGATGGTCTGTGCGTCGGTGTGCGAGATCGCGGTGTTGATCTTGCCAGGGCTCGCGCTTCCGGCCTTGGTGATTGCGTCGGTCAGCACCTCGGCCACCGCGTAGGCGACGGCCGCCGTGGCGTAGTTCGAAGTGCCCGCGTACTTCTTGCCGAGCGTGGGGGTGATGGCGGCGAGTTGTCCCGGCGAAGCCTGGCTGGGGCTCCAGTAGCCCTCCGACAGGGTGTCCTGGGCCAGGCTGCCCAGCTGCTGCCAGACGGAGCCGCCGTCTGACGCGTCGATCAGGAATGCCGCCTTCGGACGGAACGCGAGCGACTTGAGCTGCTTCCACAGCGTGACGCCGTCGGCCGAGGCCATCTGCCCGGCCACCAGCTCCGCCCCCTTGGCCTTGGCGTCGGCGATGAAGGAAGAGAAGTTCGTCGTGCCGACCGGGAAGGTGTAGTCGCCCACCACGTCAAGCCCGTCGGCCTTGAACGCGGCCTCATACAGCGGCCGCTCGACCTCGCTGTCCGGCTCGTTGTCGGTGAACAGCGCGACCTTCTTGTCTCCCGGCACGGACGCCAGCGCCTTGGCCGCGGCCCTGGCCTGCTGTTGCTCGTCGTAGAACAGGTCCCAGGAATACTGCCAGCCGCTCTTGTCGCCGTTGGCGAACGCCTCCACCGGCATCTGCGATGTCAGGAACGGGACGTGCAGCTGCTCGGCCACCAGCGCGGTGGTCATGACGATCTGCGGGGTGGCGAACCCGAGCAGCGCCACCGCGCGGTCCTTATGCACCAGCTCGCTCGCCTGGAAGCTGGTGGTGGTGGGGTTGCTGGCGTTGTTCAGGACGACCAGTCGGAGCTTCTCCTTCGTGCCGCCGATGGCGATGCCGCCGCCGGCGTTCACGTTCGCGATCTCCTGCTCATAGCCGGCCTCAAGCGGCGGCGCGAGCGCGCTTAAAGAGCCGGTGAGCGACAGCGTGGCGCCGACGACGATCGTGTCGCCGGAGCCTGCGGTCTTTCCGCCCGAGTTCGACGACCCGGTGCTGCTACTGGTGCAGGCGGCGAGAGCCAGCGCCGGGAGCACGGCCAGCGCCAGTGCTTTCAGCATTCTCGGTCGTGTTGTCACCAACGCTACCTTTCTCGGACATTCACTGCGATCGGCTAGTGATCGGCGAGGGTGCGGAACTCACCGTTCAGGCTCCGAACCGCGGCGCGGGCGTGTCGTCCGCCTCGATGAGCAGGGTCGGGGAGTGCGTGAAGAAGTCGATGCCGGCCTGACCGGCTTCCGCGCCCGGCGGGCCAGCGGATACGGCCTGCAGGTCCTGCGGGTTGCGGGAGTTCACCCATGTGGTTGCCGACTCGATGGCCGGCGCCAGACGGTGCGCCCGCTGCAGGTCGGAGGTCCAGATGTAGGCCGCCGTCAGGGCCGGGACGGTGTTGGCCAGCGAGACGGCCTCTTCGTCGGTGTCGAACGGCGTGACGCGCACCACCGGCCCGCCGAGGAGTCCGGTGAAGATCTCCATCGTCGGCGTCACGTCGGCGAGCACGGTCGCGGCGAGGTAGTTTCCCTCGGGGAGGCCGGCCGGCCGCAGGCCGCCGGCCGCCAGGCGCGCGCCTTCCCTGAGGCCGAGCCGCACGGAGGCGACGAGCTTGTCGTAATGATCCGCGTGCGGCAAGGGCCCGAGCTCCGTTGCCAGGTCGGCGGGGTCGCCAACGCGGATCCGGCCCGCCCGCTGGGCGAACCGGCTGACGAAGGCGTCGTAGACGGGGCGCTCGACCAGGATCGCCGAGGTGGCGGTGCGCCGGTGCCCGTTGAGCGCGAAGGCGCCGAACAGCGCGCCGTCGACCGCCTGGTCGAGGTCGGCGTCGGCGAAGACGAGGCAGGGGGAAGGGCCGACGAGCTCGGCGGAGAGAACCTTGCGGTGCGTGGCAGCCTGGAGCGTGACCTGCTGCGCGTCGGCGGCCTCGCCGGCGAACGAGAGCCGCGCCACGCTGGGGTGGGAGACCAGGGCGTCCCTGGCCTGAGCGCCGGGAGTCTTGCGGTGGAGGGAGCCGTGCACGATGTTGAGCACGCCGTCGGGCAGGCCCGCAGCGGTAGCGATCTCCTCGAGCAGCACGGCCGGCATCGGCGCCCACTCATGCGGCTTGAGCACGATCGAGCAGCCCGCGGCCAGGGCGGGCGCGACTGCCCGCGCCTGGGACAGGAACGGGGTGCGCCATGACGTGATCAGCCCCGCGACGCCGGCCGGGCGCGCAAGCACGTAGCCGGAGTGGCCTGGCTCCCCGGACGCACGGTCCGCTGCCTGCCCCGGGATCAGCTCTGCGGCGAGGCGGAAGATGTCGCCCGCCTGTGCGGCCTGCTCTCTGGCCTGGGTGACTGGCAGCCCGGGCCCTAGTGCCTCGGCGGCGGCGATGTCGCCGGCCCGCGCGCCGATCGCGGCCGCGATACCGGACAGGACCCCTGCCCTCTCCGCTGTCGGCATCCCGGGCCATGGGCCCGTCTCCAGCGCGCTGCGTGCCGCGAGCACCGCCTGGTTGATATCGGCTGCGAGGCCGACCTCGACCTGCGCGTACTCCTTCCCGGTCGCCGGGTCAGTCACGCCGTACGTCTTCCTCAGCGTGCTGTGCACGTGCTTGCCGCCGATGAAGTGGCTCACCGTCTCCGGTACCACGAGGTCTCCAGGTCTCGCTTGCTGGCAGGGGCGCCGAGCGCATTCTCGCCGTGGTACCGGGGCCCTCCCGGTATCACGGCGAGCGCAGCGACCAGCGGGGTTGTACCCCCGGCCCTTACGAGCCGAGGGCGAGGGCGAATATGTGCATGGCGGTGCCGCTGTCCGAGTTGTTGACGTCGGGCAGGACGACGGATTCGACCGTCTTGGACGGGTCGACCGCAACCGTGGTGGCGTAGATGTACATGGTGATCGACTGGGAGCCGCTGGCGCTGTTGCGGTAGGGCATGGTCGCCACCGCCGTGTCCCCGTTGCCTGGACCGCCGGCCCAGTCGTTGAACGAGACGGTCCCGGTGGAGGAGGTGCCATCGGTGTAGAAGATGGTCATCGTGCCCTGCGACGCGCCGTTGCTGGAGGAGCCGAGCAGGCCGAGCGTGGTCTGTCCGGCCGCCCCGCTCATGAGGACGATCTGTCCGGCCGCCAGGACGTTGTCCTGTGCGCCCGCGGCGACGTTGGGCCAGGTGAAGGTGACCCCGTCGGCGGTCACCGTGGCGCCGGGCGTCAGCCCGGCGTTGGCCAGGGCCGTCGCCGAGTAGCTGTATCCGCCGCCGTCGAAGTCCGCGGCCCCCTGGTCGCTGTCCAGCGAGATGCCTACGTTGTCGAAGTCGTCGGCGAGGTTGGCCGCCGGCGCGGGAACTGCCGCCTGCTGGGCCGTGAGGGTCTGCGTGGCGCCGGTGGTGTCGTCGCGGAAGGATGCCGTGGCCGACAGCGTCGCGATCTGCGGGCCTGCACCCGCTGGCGCAGTTACCTGCCACGATGCCGTGAGCGACGAGTTGGCGGCCATGGCGGGGGCGGTCGTCGCCCCGGCGGCGGTCACCGTCCAGCCGGACGGCGCGCCGCTGAGGCTGAGGCTGGCGTTGCTGAGCGACCCTGGCCCGTTGTTGCTGAGCGTCGCCGCCACCGTCGCCGAGGCACCGCCCGCGAGGACCAGGCCGGATGTCGGGCTGAGCGTGAGCGATGTCTGCTGGTCCGCTCCCGGCCGCGTCGGCAACGGCAGCAGGGACGCCGTTGCCTGCGCGGCGAGGTTGGCGGCGGTGGTGGCGGGGTCGAACTGGGTGTTCGATGGCGCTGCCTGCCCCGCACCCGGGCGCAGGGCGCCAGTCCAGTCGCTGAAGGTTGCCCGCCGCCAGCGGCTGACGTTGGGGAAGGTGACCGGCCCGGCGCCGGACAGGCCGCCGGCCGCCGCGACCGCCTCGATGAGCCGCAGGCCGGAGGTGTGATCGGAGACTTCGGAGAAGATCCGGCCACCCACCGACCAGGGCGAGATGACGAAGGCCGGAACCCGGAACCCGGCGCCGATGGGCAGGCCGCCGCCGGGCGTGCCGGCCGGCGAGGCCAGGGTGACGAACTCCTCGGGGTATTCCTCGTGGTTGGGGGTGGGCGGGACGACGTGGTCGAAGAACCCGTCGTTCTCGTCGTAGTTGATGATGAACACGGTGGTGTTCCACAGCTCCTCGCTGGAGGCCAGTGCCTCCAACTTGGTGGCGAGGAACTGGGCGCCTGCCGCCGGGATGGCCGCCGGGTGCTCGTCGTAGCCGGACTTGGACCCGATGAACGATACGTCGGGCAGCACGCCGTTGGCGCAGTCCTCCTCGAAGCCCATATCCGAGTTGCTGGCCGGCGTCGGGTTCAGCGGATCGCCGATCCCGCCCGGCGTGCCGTTGCCCCACAGCGTGCCCTGCGACGTCACTGCGTTGTAGAGGGCGGTCGGCACCAGCCCGGGGGTCTGGAACTGCTTGAAGTAGCTGGTGATCGTGTCCTGCGGCCAGCCGAAGCCCTGGTAGAACTTGTAGCTGATCCCGGCGTTGTAGAGGGTCTCGGGGCCGCTCTCGTAGGTCAGGTCCCGCACGCCGCCCGTCTCGAGGACCGGTCCGCCGGCCTTCCCCTGGGGGTCGTTGCCGCCCTCTTCCCAGAAGAGCCGGTTTACGTCGGTCGGGCCCATGACGGCGCAGTGGTAGTTGTCGGCCAGCGTGAAGGCCCTGGCGAGGGCCCAGTGGAAGGGGATGTCTTCCTCTTCGTAGTGGCCCATGGTGAAGGAGCCGTTGGTCTCGCCGTCGGAGGCGATGTGGGTGAGCAGCCACCCGTCCATCGCGCCCTGGTTCCAGGAAGCGTGCTGGTCGCGCCAGTCGTGGGAGAGCGAAGGGACGGCGGCGGCGCCGGTCGTGATGGTCGACATGTGCCAGGGCTCGAGGTAGCCGTCGGGGTTGGCCGGGTCGGGCTGCTGGAAGACCGAGCGGCCGGTCGGCAGCCTGATCGCGGTGGGGTCGTTGAAGCCGCGAGCGCCGGGGAAGGTGCCGAAGTAGTGGTCGAAGGAGCGGTTTTCCTGCATCTGGAAGACGAGGTGCTTGACCTGGGAGAGGTCGAACGGGCGGGGGCTACGGGCGGCGGCCTTGGCGAGGTTGGCGGGCAGGACGCCGGCGAGGCCGGCGGCGCCGGCGACGGCGGCCGCGCTGCCGACGAAGGTCCGTCGATTGATCCTGGGGCCGAGCGAGCGGTTCTCAGTCATGTGCGTGTGTCTCTTCTTCGTCTCGTGGGGCCGGGTCAGGAGCGGGCCGGGGCGACCGGGCCGGCCGCGTCACCCGACTGGGCCAGGCCGGTGACCTCGGCGATGCGGCTGTTATTGGAGTCGGCGATGTACAGATCCTCGGTGGAGGGGTCGATGGCGACGCCGTAGGGGGTGTTCAGCCGGGAGGCGGTGGCGGCGCCATTGCTCTCGCCGCCGGGCTGGGCGGAGGTGTTGACCACGGTGGTGATGATGCCGGCGGGGGTGACCTCTCGGATGGCGTTGTTGAAGGTGTCGGCGATGAACAGGTCACCGGCGCCGTCGATCGCCACGCCCTGCGGGTCGTTGAGCTCGGCGCTGGTGGCGGGACCGCCGTCGCCGGAGAAGCCGCCGAGACCGCCGTTGGCCTGGTCGGCGGCGTAGTCGCCGGCCACGGTGGTGATGATCCCGGTCTTCGCGTCCACTCGGCGGATGACGTTGTTGGCCGAGTCGGCGATGTACAGGTTGCCCTGGGCGTCGACCGCGACCCCGGTCGGCTCGTTCAACTCGGCAAAGGTGGCCAGGCGGCCGTCGCCGGAGTAGCCGGCGGTCCCGTCGCCGGCGACGGCGGTGACCTGCCCGGAGGGGGTGACCATGAGGACGCGGTTGTTGTAGGTGTCGGCGATGTACACGTCACCGGCGGCGTTGACGGCCACGTCCTGCGGGTGGTCGAGGGAGCTGAGGGTGGCGGGGAAGCCGTGGGGGCCGGCGTAGCCGAGGCCGGCGATGCCGGTGCCGGCGATCCGCTTGATGATGCCAGCGGAGGTGACCTCGCGGATGACGTTGTCGCCGCTGTCGGCGATGAACACATCGCCGGCCGCGTCGACGGCGAGGCCGCCGGGGTGGAAGAGGGAGGCGCTGGTGGCCTGGCCGCCGTCACCGTGCTCGCCGTAGGCCGACAACGACCCGGCGAACGCCGTCGTGGTGCTGCCGCTGATGGCAGAGACGACGTTGGCGCCGCTGTTGGACACGTACACGGTGCCGTTGTAGGCGGACACGCCGACGGGGTGGTACAGGCCGCCGCCCGGGCCGGTCTGGGTGTAGCTCAGCGACTCGAGCGTTGGGGGGGTGGCCGCGCCGGCCGAGTCGGCCGCGGTCAGGCCGGCCGCCGCCAACGCCGCGACCGCAGCGGTCGCACCAATCAGCCGGCGATGATGAAGCTTCTGGAGTTCAAAGGTCACTCTGTCTCTCCTGGGTAGCGGGAGTTCACCGTTCCGGGTGAGGTACTTGGACCCGGCCGCTAGGCATTGACAGACGCGGAGCATCGCGGTCCAAAGTGAACACACGGCAACGGGCGAGGGGATGACAAGGGCGGCTCACCACGATTAATGCAAAGGGATTAGACCGGCTGGACCGGTGCGTTCCCAGGTCACGAGGAGAAGGGTGACCATCCTCGGTGCTGCAAAGACTTAATTTAATCGATGGGTCTTAGCTGTGCTCCAAGACAGGCCGACCGCGCTGCCGCCACCTGCGGGGCAGGTTTAAGCCGGTGCCGAGGAGCACTTGCCTGGTCTCCCCTGCCCGGGGAAATCGCCGAGGCTAGGAGGAAGCTGAAGCGCTAGTGTGCGCTCAGCAGTTCTCGTTGCTGGACACGGATGACGCGATCTGGCTCGCCTGCGCCAGAATTCCCGACGCCTGGTTATCAGCCCAGTTCACGGCCTTGGTGGAGTCCTTCAGCGTCTTCTGGCCGAGCGCCAGCGCCGCGCTGGCCGATGTCAGGCTGACATTCGCGCCATCGTTCTGGAGCGCTGTCTGGTCGGCCTGGACGGCGTTGATGTCCTGCTGGATCTGCGGCATCGTCGTCTGCTGTAGGTCTTGCACGTCATTCTGGAGCTGGCTGTCATCGTCCTGAACGGTGGCATCGTCATCACCGACCACTCCTGGGTCCGGATTGCTCGCGTTGCAGCTCGAAGCGTCGCTTTGCTCTTGCGCCAGGTCGGTCTGCATTTGCTGGACGTCCTGAGCGAGCGCCTTACTGTTCTGCTGGGTCGTGGCGTCGCTGTTCAGCGTCCCGACGTCGCTGGCTAGCTGGTTTTCGTCCTGCTGGGTCTGCTGGGCCTGCTGTTGCGCTTGCTGCTGTGCCGCCTGGGTGTTGGCCTGCTGCTGGGCTACCGCCTGCTGGTGGGCCTGCTGCGCGGCTGCGGCTTGTGCCTGCGCGGTCGCAGCGTCAGACGCCAGCTTGGATGCAGTGGCCGAGCCAGCCACACCCAGCCCGATCGTCATCACGACGGCGAGGCCCAGGGCGAGCAGGCAGCGGACAGCCGGATCGGCGACCGACAGCCACGGACGGCGCCACGCCAGGACTCCGGTCCCGGCGACGAACAGGATCGCGAACGCCACGCCAGCGCTGTGGACGGCTGTTGCAGCTTGGCACTTTCCCGCTGCGCCCTGGTTAACCGCCTGCGCTACCTGACCGAGTATCGAACTACACAGGCCTGCGGGCTCGCTGGTAAACCCCCACGCGAACGCTGCGATTCCGGCAAGCCCCGCCGTGATCCACGGCCATATGCCGGTGGTGTCGCGTGGCCTCATCGGTAGCGGCCCGGACCGCTGTGGCGGTCCCCACCCCTGCTGCGCGGTCATGATCGCTCCCCTCGATCCTTCCGTATGCGAACTGTTTGACGTGCTTACGAATCGGGTGGTTTACGTGGGGACTGACAGCATGTGCCTGTCACCGCATGTGACGTATAGCCTGTTGACTCTTTGACGTGCGCATCCTCGGCGGCCGGATACCGGCTGATCACAAGCGCAGCTATTGCTGGACTCAGCCGGGCCTTGCGCGGCGGGTTGCATGAGCAGGTCAGCAAGATCGCTGATCGGTCGCGCTTGCGGATGACCTCCGGATGCCAGCCCTTCAGGGCCTTGTCGAGCGCCGTGCTTTCGGGCCGGTATCGGGCAGGTGGGCCGGGCCACATACTGCGCGCCAAAGGGGGCGCTGCGACTGTTCACCCAGAGCCTGGCCGTCGAGCTCGCCCGCGAAGGAATCCGGGGTCAATGGCGTGGCCCCGGCGTTCGTCGAGTCCGAGCTCGGGCGCAGGGGACTGGAGATGATCGCCGGCGAGGAGGGGATCTCCCTGGAGGAAGCGCAAGCCCGCCGTGACTCGGGAATCCCGCTGAGCCGGCAGGCCGACGCACCCGAGGTCGCCGAGGCGTTTCTCTACCTGGCCAGCCCTGCGTCCAGCTACGTGACCGGCAGGGGCTGGACGCCAGCGGCGGAGTGGTGCTGAGGTGACGCAAGATCACTCGTGCGGTCCGTCGGCGCCGGCAGCAGCTAGCGACCTTACCGGCTCTCCGCTGTCACGGCGGTAGCGGCTCTCGGCAGAGCGTCCTCGGCGTAGTCGCAGGTACCGCTGGCCCGGAACTGGCGGGCGGCCCGAACCACCTCCGCGCCGAGCTTGCGCAGGCCGGCCGCGACCGACTCGTCCTTCAGGTGTCCCGCCGGGTCGAAGGACTGCCAGGACTGCGCAACGGGCATGACGAGTGGGACGCTCCAGCCGCGCAACGACCGGGCGATGAAATCCATCGTGTTGACGGCCTGCAGCCCGTGCGAGCCGCCGGCCGTGCTGATGAGCCCGATCGGCTTGCCCGACAGGTACGGCGGATCCCAGTCGAGCGCGTTCTTGAACGCGCCGCTGACCGAGCCGTGATAGGTCGGACTGGACCAGATCAACGCATCGCTGCTATGCACGGTGTCGGCGAATTGCTGCGCGCGGCCGGTTGGTGCGTGCTCGAGCGCGCTGCGGCTGGTGGATTCTGCCCGCAGGGAGCCGCCCAGGCCGACCACTCGCACGGGTTCCATCACCATCTCCTCGTCGCCGTCAGAAGACCAGGACGATCTGGCCCCGGTGCGGGCCGGAAGCGAACTCCTCGTACGCGGCTCGTGCCGCCTCCACGCTGAACTCCCGGGCGACGGGCGTCTGCAGCCGGCCTGCCGCGGCCATGTTGACCAGCTGCTGGAGTGCTTCGCCGTCGGGAAGCCCGTAGATCTTCGTGGGCTGGATGCCGCGCTCGGGCTCCGGCGGGCTGGTAGATGTGACGTGGCGGCCGCCGTCCCGGACAGCCCCCAGGCCGGCCGCGCCGAGCGAGGTCGTCGTGTCGAAGAAGCCGTCGGCGCCACCAGGGATCATCTCGCGCACCACCGCACCGACATCACCGTCTTCACGCGCTGCGACGGCGCTCGCCCCAAGTTTCAGGACATGCTCTCGGTCGCGCGCGGACACCGCCGCGATAACGCGAATCCCGCGGGCCGCCGCGAGTTCCAGGGCGAAGCCGCCGACCGACCCCGCGGCTCCCGCGATCACCAGCGTCTGGCCCGGTTCAAGGGCCAGCTCCTTCAGCGCCGCCCACGCAGTCAGCCCGTTGAGCGACACCGTGGTGAGCCGCGCGGCCGGCAGGCCGTCGGGAGCGACTGCGACGTTGGCCCGTGGCAGCGCAACCAGTGATGCCTGCGTTCCATGACCGGCCTCCACCCAGTTTGAGAAGCCGACGGCACGGGAACCGAGCAGCGAGGCGTCGACGCCGTCGCCGATGGCCATGACGTGCCCAGCCAGGTCCCAGCCGGGGGTGTAGGGCGCACTGATGCTCGCGGGAAGCCAGGACGCAAACTGACCCGTGACCATCTGCAGATCCGCGGGGTGGATGGTCGCCGCCTCGACGGCGATCAGGACCTCCCCCGCCGATGCCCGGGGGTCCGGCACATCCTCGACCTGCAGATTCTGAACCCCCCAGCTAGGAACACGCACTGCGCGCATACGCCCGTCCTCCTTGTCCTGGATCCCGGCTCGCGGGTTCTGGCCGGGACTCTCCGACACAATATTCCATGGAAGTTACATATAAGGAAGCAGTGGGCCCTGGCGCCGCGCCTCACGACGCGTCGCCGGACTCCTTGATGCCCGTCGCCTGGCCCACCTCGATCAGGCGGCCGTCCGGATCGCGCATGTAGCAGCGCAGCTCAACCCCCCGGTCGATCGGCGGCGTCAGGAACTCGGCCCCGCGCGCACTCCATTCTCGGTAACACGCGGGGAACGGCGGCTGCGCTATCTGGACCTCCACTCTGGCTAGCTGGGCAGGGGGTCGACGGTCCCGGCGCGGCTAGAACTATCTGTAAGTTACTTCCTGAGAATGAATATGTTAGCCTGGCGCTTGCCCGCCGTCCCGGCTGGCCCTCGCTTCACACCTGGAGGACCCGATGAGCACGACGGCGAGATCGGGCGCGATGCACTGGATTGACGGCCAGTGGGTCGATTCGGACGAGCATCGGGATTCGGTCGATCCGGCCAGTGGCCAGGTAATCGGCTCGTTCGCGATGGCAGGCCCGAAGGAAGCGCAGCAAGCGATCGAGGCGGCGAAGCGTGCGTTCGCGGAGACGGCGTGGCGGACGGACCGGATGCTGCGAGCGCGGGTGCTGAACCGGATGGCAGATCGGTTCGAGCAGCGTACGGACGACCTGGTCGAGATCCTGGGCCTGGAGAATGGCAAGACGCATGACCAAGGCCAGCTCGAGGTGGCGTTCGCACCCGAGACGCTGCGCTTCAACGCCGCGCTCGCGCTGACCGACACGGGAACCAACAGTCAGGTCACCGATGGCGAGCTCAGCCTGGTTGTCCGGCAGCCCGTGGGCGTAGCCGGGGTGATCGCACCGTGGAACTCGCCTGTTGCGCTTGGGATCCGGTCACTCGCTCCGGCGCTCGCGGCAGGCTGCACGGCGGTGATGAACCTGCCGCGCCAGACCGCGCAGACCAACTCCCTCATCGCCGAGATCGTCGGGGAGACCGAGGAGCTTCTGCCCGGAGTCGCCAACACCATTACCGGCGGTCACGTGAGCGGGGACGTGCTGGTGCGGTCCCCGGACGTGCCCGCAATCAGCTTCACCGGCAGCACGGCTACCGGCAAGGACATCATGGCCGCGGCGTCGCCGAACCTCAAACGGGTCGGGCTGGAGCTGGGCGGCAAGACACCGCTGATCCTGTTTGAGGACGCTGACCTGGACCAGGCACTCCCGATCGTGGTGAGCGCGCTGATTGTGTTTTCCGGCCAGTTCTGCATGACCGGCAGCCGGCTGCTCGTGCAGGAGGGCATCGCGGACTTGGTCAGGACGCGCCTAGCCGCCCTGCTGGAGGCGGTGAAGGTCGGCCCGGCGGCCGATCCCGCCAGCGAGATGGGCCCGATCATCGACAAGCCCAACGTCGCGCGGATTGACAAGATTGTCGAGGACGCGATCGGCGAGGGAGCCGAGGTAATCGTCCGCGGCGGCCCTATTGCCGACGGCCCCCTGGCGGCGGGCGCCTTCTACCGCCCGGCCCTGCTTGAAGTGCATGACAACTCCATGGCGATCGTCCAGAACGAGGTGTTCGGGCCGGTCCTGACGATGCAGACGTTCGCGACCGAGGCCGAGGCGATTGCGCTGGCCAACGACAGCGACTACGGACTCAGCGCGAGCGTCTTCTCGCGCGACGTAGACGTCCCGCTCCGGGTCGCACTGGCGCTCGAGTCGGGTTCGATCTGGGTCAACGACTGGGCCCGGCTCCACGACCAGTTCGAGGAGGGTGGCTTCAAGGGCAGTGGGCTGGGACGGATGCGCGGGTTCGCGGTCATCGATGACTTCATCGAGTACAAGCACATCCGGCTCCACCAGGGCATGACGCCGGCAGTCTGAGCCGGCCGCGACGACACGGCCGCGACCACCGCCGAGCGCCTCCACGGCACCGGGCCAGGAAGACAGCACTTGTCGGACTCGGTAAGCTATTGCTTAATAAGAAGCCGGCTATTTGGAAGTTTTCTTGCCAGCCGGGTAACGTGCGGTTCGCACAAGGAGGCGCGCGTAACGTTGTCGGCGCTCAGGGACCTGTTCAACGACCTCGTCCGGTTCGAGATCGAACTGTGGAACACCGTCGAGGCGAGGCTAAAGCGCGACTTTGGCCTGCCGCTTACCCACTACGAGCCGATGTCGGTGATCGACAGGCTGTCGGCTTGCCGCGTCTACGACATCGCGGCAGAGCTTTGCATCACCACCGGCGGGACCAGCAAGCTGGTGGACCGGATCGAGGCGAGCGGCTACTGCCGGCGAGTTCCGAACCCCGGCGACAGGCGGTCGTCCCTGCTCGAGCTCACCCCGGCCGGCAAGCAGGTCCTCGCGGCGGCCAGCGCGGCAGTCGACGAGGAACTGGACCGCTGGCTCGGCCGCGCGGTGCCGGAACGCACGCTGCGTCAGTTCGCCGCCACGCTGACCCGGCTGCGTGCAGCGTCACCCCAGGCTCATGGCCTCGAGCGGCTGGCCAAGGTCTCGCACGGAACATTCTGAGGAACTTGATTCCGAGTCACGCATCCGCTAATTTGACCCGGGTGGACGGTTTGGGGTTGCGCCGGACGCGCACTGGCTTCGGCGGGTGCGAGCGGGCGTCCAGCCAGGTGTCAGGTGATGGGTGCGGGCCATGAACGGCTGGCACGAGACGTACAACGATTTTCCGGGGCCGGATGTTGTGTGCGGGCATCTGCAGACCATCGCGGTGCCGCCAGCGCCGGCCGATCCTCCGGACGCCTGCCGGGATTGCCTGAGCGAGGGCACGACCTGGGTCGAACTGCGCGCGTGCCTGGTGTGCCGGCAGACCCGCTGCTGCGAGTCGTCTCCGCGGCGGCACGCGACGGCACATTTCGAGCAGACCGGGCACGCGGTCATGGCTAACCAGTCGGGCGGTTACCAGTGGGGCTGGTGCTACGTCGACGGAATGCCGCTGTCGCCGGACGCCGACTGATCGAGGACCCGGAACTCCGGCTGCCAGCCGCCTCGGTGGCGATCAGCACCATCGCGGCGACGGCGGCGAGGCGGGCCGGTCCGCCCCGCCTGCGCCGGGACCGCTGCACCTACGTCCCGCTGGCGATCCAGAAAACCGAACTGCGCCGCCGCACGGTCAGTGACCGCTCCGCCGCCTGAGACAGGCGCCGTCGCAGGCCGCGGGCGCCCGCCCCGGCCGATGCCGGGGCGGGCACCGAACGATACGTTCCAGATTAATATGTTCTGTGGAACACAGCTTGGGTCACGCTTTCCTGTCCGCAAGCGCCGGCTGGTTCAGGGCCCGGGCGGACATCGCCGGAGCCTTCCTCACTAGCCGGCTGGCGGGCAGGACCGATCGCGCCTGGTTACATGACCGACATCCGCGCGTACAAGGCGCAGATCGCGCAGCACGGGACGAGGGCGGCCAGGGGATGCTGCTGAGTCGGCCAACGCCCCGGAGCGCACGACGCTCGCCGCCAACTGAGTGAGGCCGCCGTCAACAACTCTGGCCGACTGGCGTAGCAGGTCCTCTGCCTCGTCTGGCGCAAGCCCGTGCTGGTGCATCACGACGCCGGTGGCGAGGCTGATGGTGCGGCCGCAGATTGCCTCCAGGGCCAGGCCCGCCGCCCGGTCTTCCGCTCGTGCCACCGCCACCATCAAGCGCTCGTGGTCGACCAGCGCAATCAGGTGCTTGACCATGAGGTCCGCGATGGCAGCATCGCTCTGGGACGGCGCCCGGTCGGTCCACCAGTGCGTGACGAGCCCGGCGTACGACGGGTAGCCGGTCCCGGACGCCACCTGGAACGGGGTGAGCAGCACGTGGTCTGAGCTGCTGGCGTGCTCGGAACGGTCAGGCGAGCTGGCCTGATGCGTCACCCGCCATGGCGGCTCGGCCCCGTTGGACAGCTCGACCTGACAGCCATCGGCAAAAACCGGAACGCAGACCCTGGGCAGGCCTGCGAATGTCACAGCCGGATCATCAGACCCGCGGAGCCCGCGGAGCGAACTGATCAGCGTGGCACAACATGACGTGAGCACATCGGCTCGGTGCCGGAAGAAAGCATCGAGGTCGGCTTGTGGCGTGCCTGACGGCGAGTCGCCCGAGCTCATGCGGCCAGCCATCTCACGCCCCCTGATCGCGGATGTATTCCGACCCGGCGAGCACGGGCACGGGTGCCGGGCGATCAGCCTGTAGCCGGGAGACGTGGTGCCTGAGCAGGTCATCGGCTGCGCTGACCATGCCGTCGCTGAGCATGTTGACCAGTTCGTGATGGTCGCGGGCCCCGGCCGCCATTTGCTGGCCGGATTCCTCCCCGCGCGGCGCTTGCCTAGGGTCAGGGGCGAGCAGAAGCCGCGCCACCTGGGAAAGAGCCGAGTCGCCGGTCAGCTCCAGCAGGCAGAGGTGGAAGGCCTTGTCTGCCTCCAGGTAGCCGAGAACGTCGCCGTTCCGGGCCGACCGTGCCGTCGCGCCGGCCAGTTTCCGGGTGACCGCGAGTTCCTGGTCCGACAACCCCCGATCGGCCAGCTTACGCATCGCGGACAGCTCCACTAGCAGCCACAGATCGGTCAGGTCCCGAGGCTGGGCCGCATCGGAACGGCCGACCCTGGTGGCCATGGCAGTCCTCCTTTCTCACGGACGGCTTGAAA
>Ga0335075_10008110_pt1 | contig 16128 bp, 10 predicted proteins | sample Lox_Sample_24_FD_206723 | JGI IMG/M metagenome (GOLD analysis project Ga0335075, IMG submission 206723) | Soil microbial communities from Loxahatchee National Wildlife Refuge, Florida, United States - Lox_Sample_2.4 | ecosystem: Environmental > Terrestrial > Soil > Wetlands | place: USA... | reverse complement strand
GTACAAAGATTTGGCTAAACGTGTTAGTTGTGTCCGGACAATCTCGGAAGGAGTGTTCTGAAGCCGTTGAACAGAAGTAGTCTCATTTTCGGCGGAGCCCGCAGCAGAGCCAGCGTGGACCGCCTTTGATGAAGAAAAGACATCGGTATCGAAGCTAAGAACGCCAGTAGCATGATCCATGCGGATAGCAAGATCACCCTTCTTGTTGCCATTCATGATAAACTTTTCAATTGTATCACGTGTTACTTCAAACGGCTCCGGGAACTTGGCAAGGTTCTCAACAAATGTGAGGTCAACTGTCTCGTATACCTGGGACAACTGTTGGAAGAGTCTAGTCAAGATGACCTGTTGAAGCGGTAAGACATACTTCTCCATCTCAGGATCGGCACCGATCTTGGCCAGGATAGGCGAGATCTTCTGACAGATCGATAATGGATGAAAATCGACCTCAAGGATATTATACAATTCCCTGATTTCTGGACGGACACGCTTGAGAAGGCCTTTGCTCATAGCATCTTTGAAAAGGACCGCCCTGGTAGGAGCTTGTGACATACCAAGAAGATGGGTGAGACGGGAGTTCTTGTTCTTCTTTGCTTCATCGATATCCACAAGTGCGCCACGTGATCTTGATGTGCTTATGACGGGAATGGCAAGGGCTGAGAGGAGAACGAAGGATGCGGCTTTGGTAAGGTCTGCCTCAGAGGCCGCTGGATTGTCGGCCTTCTTACTCTGACCGGAAGCGACCATGGCAGCGGATTGGCGGAGTAGATTGTAGTATCTAGACCAAGCTGCTGCGTGGAAGAGATAATTCTCGCCGACCAAGAAGATACGAGTAAGCTTTTCGTAGTAGTTTGCCATCATAATGTTTTTGGGAGGGCGCTTGCTCAAGTTGAGGAGGGTATGGATGTCTTCAACACTTCGGAAAGCCTCCTGCCACAGCTCAAGTTCGACGGCAACATTTAGCTGCTGGAACCTAGTTTCAAGATGACGTTGAAGGGTATCCGGATCATTGAGATTGATGGCATGCATTTGCGCCGAGTATTTTGCTGCAGTCTGAACATGATTGCGAAGCAGCTCACAGAGTCTACGGAACTCCGTCTTGCGGGCATATTTCTGACAGAATTCGAATGCCTGCATGGCGGTGCTCTGATACATAATCTCCAACCGTGCATTGTTTCGTAGGATATCGAGGACAGTTCGATATGTCTCCCAAAGAAATTTGAGCCATGGCGTTACAATGGCCCTGTCGGTGCGATCTCGGGATTGTTCGCCTGATACGGTTGAAAGGAGGATAGATTCAGGTGTTTCACTGGCTTCGAGATCGTCGACGCTGGCTGTAGCCGCAGTAGTCTCCAGGCTTGATTGAACTTCATCGGCCTTTGCCTGGGCAGTCTTGACCTTCTCTTCCGCCAACTCGATGAACTTCTTGAGAACAAGCTAAATGACGTACAAGTCAGTCATGAGTCTATACGGCATTATATCATAACAACCCAGACTTACCTCAATAGTGCCAACATTTGTGTTCTGACTGATGTTCTTGTACTGATACAAAGCATCCTTGGCTAGTTTTCCCTTCTTTTGTTCTACTGACTGTTCGACCAAAAGGAGCATCACAGGCTCCAATGACGTGATAGGGACATTTCGGGATCGCTTCGAAGTGACATGCTCGTGAAGTAGTACCAGAGCAGCCTGGGACTGCCCAACGCCCATCAACTCATGGGCGCGCTTCAAGACATTCTCCGGCTTCTGGTGGGGCGGAGGAGGCATGCTGGGCAAGCTCCTCTGCAGGACGATCTGATCTGCACTGGTTGCTTTTCTTTGCCTGATGGAGAAGTGCTTTGCTGCGGTTTCAATCGAGTGTTCACAGTTTCGAGTCGCGTCTCTGAAGTTGAAGTCGCGCTCGATGATATGATATGGATCGACTTACATTCATTTATTGCAACAGTCATTTCAACTGTGTGGTGAACTTCTCGCTTAAAATCTGCCTAACCTAGTCCGTTTTGGGGCGCCTCGGGCAACCTAAGGGGAACGAATGCCTTCACCCAGAGCCGTAATTAAAGAATACTCCGAAACGACCAACATCAACTCGCAGGAGTTCACAACTTCAGCGACTCATCAGCACGTATTCAATCGAGAACTTGCGTGACCCGCTCCGTTCGTAAGACTTTGAATCGCTCGCATTGATGCGGAACTGATAATTAGAGACACAGAAGTTCTTCCGACTTTACACCACATACCGACACGATGCCTGCTGGATACTCAACACGCGATGTCGGCGACCCAAGCCAGATGAAGAAGAACAAGCAGTCAATGGCAGATCTCAAGCTTCGACGACTCACTGAGCTTAATAATCGCCTGCGAGAAGACCTGGATCGTGAACGTATCCCCGTCTCCCAAGCCGCAAAGAGGTTAGTAGCTACTTTATCAATGTTGAAAGCTTTGAATATATCGCTAACGGCATCTATTCAGCATAATTGCGTACACCAACAGCACAAAGGACTTCATGGTGCCATCAGTGTGGGGAACGGTCGATAAGAAGGATGATCCATATGCACCTCAGCAAAGTGGTGGATGCTGCATCATTATGTAGAGTGCTCTGGATTGGGCGTTCTCCGGCGTTAGGATATCTGGACTATACCTCTTGAACCTGTGGCTTGAGGTGGTTTTCTTTAAAAAATACTGCATGAGGTGTGGACGTATGAAGCAGGACATATAATACTCTCTCGTTTGGGTCACTTGGCCGATCCTTCTTGTTTGTATCTTAACGACGAACAGTTGGCAGCTATCAGCTCTCAATATTCTATGCTTTAACGTGATGCGTATGAAGTTGAATTTTGTGACGAAATCTCTTCCCTATCATTTCTTCTGATGGCTATCTGCAAACTCCCATTGGTATGGGGAAAAACACTAGCGTGATATTCGTTTGGAAGCGAGCACCATGGGACTCAGCTATGACCATTCGACCTATCAAGAAATGACTTCCCATCATGAATATCGAGCCCTGGCTCACGCCTGAGGTCCCTTCACACTGGGAACCCTAATCTATTCACGCCATCCGCCGTCAATCCCTCATCATGGCTTCTGTTTTGGCACCGCTCCCACGCGTGACCATCCAATTCTGCACACAATGTAAATGGATGTTAAGAGCTGCCTATGTAGGTGTTGATTTCCGTGATCTAAACTTCAATCACTATTGTAATCTCGATCAACTTGTCGATTGCCGTTGTTCTTGTTGCTCCCTGCGTTATTCAATCTTTGTTTCTGCTCTGCACGTGACCACACATCACTGGGTTTCCGTCGGTTTTTCTGTCAACGTCATCACAGGCTGATGACTTGATGATAGTTCGCACAAGAGTTACTCGCGACCTTTGAAGCCGCTCTCGGAGAAGTTGCGCTTCAACCTTCAACAGGTGGGACTTTCATTGTTTCACTCTATTCGTCAATACCTCTAAACGAAGGCGACAATCAAGTTCAGCATCATGTACTCTGGGATCGAAAAGCAGAAGGAGGATTCCCTGGTACGTGTTTCTCCTGCACTAATTCCTGTCCATGACGAGATAGCTCCTTGCGGTTGATTGTTCCCCGATGGAACACATCTTCAATACTTCCCGTTGAGACACGCTTCTGTTTGAACCAGGCGGGAGGCACTATCTTATAAAATTCATGTTCACATCCTTCACATGAGTGATTCCTAACTGTTTGCCCAAGGATTCACAAGCTAATATTTCTTACTTGTAATATAGAAGCAAAAGAACTCAAGAGGAGACTCAGGGATATCATACAGCCAGAGCGAGATTTGGGTCACGTGGATGGGAAGAAGAAAAGCGTACCTGGTATGAATGCAGATGCAGCAAAGCAAGGGCGACAGGAGTCGAATGAAACTGAGGAAGCATTTAAAGAGAGGGATAAGAGACAAGAGACTAAGGAGGAACTAGACATGCGAAGCCCGCATGCTATTAGCAACCTTCAGGCTCAGAGCAAGGAGTCGGAAAGGAAATTCACGCCCATGGATGTGGACAGAGTGGAGATGAAAAATGAAAGAGCAGAAGCAGAGGTTAAGCGCAACCCAGATGGCAGTATCTGTGAGGACTGTAACTGAACTTGAGAATGAAAGTGGCCGATACAAAGTGCAAAGACTTTGTATCAAATATCATTCACTTCCAGCCAGAAAAAGTGCCTTCTAATCATCTATTCCCGCCTCTATTTTTATAACATAAGCAGGAAGTCAAAAGAGTGCAAACTGGAGGGGCCGGACTCTCCGGAGGCTTCAGTTAGGCCGAAAAAGGTTGTAGAGTCTATTTTGCATGTGATAGGCTGCTTGAGCATAGTGGCTGGTTGCAAAGTTTTGTGTGGTCCTAGCCACAAGCTCTCGCCATGGTCATAATTGCTTTTCAAGCCTAATTGTTTGGTGGCGGTGACGTCGAGTATTGTGGAGCTGGGGCAGAGAAGCTGATTGGTACCACTACCTTTGACCGTCTAAATACTACAAGCGGTCTCCGACACAAATATGAACGACCATTGCGGCATCGGATAGCTCGCGGTATCTGCGCTTCATTTGAATTGCCAACAATTTTGTTAGTGCGATGATGTGCATTGCGACAGGTGCACGGTCTTTGAGGTCCTTGATAAGATCTGAAGAAATAAGGTTGCGGAGGATGTTGCTCATGCTTCTTTGTTACTAGTGCGGACCTCACCGCCATCAATCTGCACAACGTGTGTGTGGGGGCGTTGGCGATCCACCATGTTTATTGATCCATACAGCAAGACTCGCTCCCACCATCGAGACTTGGGGATACATGAGATGGTCTGTGATGCAGGCTTCGGCAACCCGAGGCCGACTATTCTAATTGCTGCATATGGCACCAAGCTTTCTGCAAGTGACCCCGAGCTCAGAGTCCATCCTGGAGGGTATGCACAGAAATCTCTAAACGTCCCAATTCAACGACGTGCAGGTTAGCGATCATATATTTTGTCGTCGTTCGATTGTAACTTGACGATGCTTCTGCTCACCGTCATTACGACGTCGCAATGCCGGCGAGCTTCTCGGGGGTAAAATTCAATGCTATGCGTATCTACCTGCCTTTATACCAGTAGGAAGGTTGCGTGGATTATGGGGGACCATATGGGCTGACTTAAGAGTCTTGCTTTAGTATGAAACACATTCTTGGCTCGTTTGGAAAGGTGTTTCGCCACTACACATGACCTTTGCACGAGGCTTTGAGGCTGACACTTGTCTCGTATAAGACCGAGAAAGCTCTTATAACGTTACTAATTAGGGCTACGATGAGTAATGTCAGCTCGCCCGGTTTGGCATTTATGTGCAACCTATGCAAAAGGGTGTGTATGCCTTTGGAAATACGTCCGCAGTGGCAAAGAAGTGTTATGGTAGAATATGAAGTAAGCTGGAGCGGTGAGAGGTCAATGTGCATCGGGAGGAATACGGTGTATTTGTGAGGCGCTCCGGGAGGCGATTGTCGAGACGACGAGGTGCCCATGCCGGCGTCAGACCGGCGGTGATTGGTAGTGAGGAGGAGATTTGAGGTTTCTCAGTGACAAGTGCGGCTGGTGCCCATTCTTCAGAGGCGTTAGGCCTGCATCTGATGTCTGAAGGGTGACTGGCGGGGTTGTCGGGGTTCCGGCAGGGATTACAAGCAGCAGCCATGTTCGCAATCTCCAAGATCCATGCTTCGCCCGTGTTGTAATACGGCCTTGTTGACCTTTATGTTGATGCTGTCGTCGTCTCTTCCATCTCACGGCGGTGACAGTGAACAGGACTCCTGCCCATATTTCCTCTCCTCCTTTCAACCGTTGCCGGCTTGAAGAAATTCATTTGGCAAGTTTCATCGGTGAGGGTTGACGCCAATCATTTTGGCGGCATAACGCACTGACCGGCACTCGCCAAGGGGACCTTCAATCTCGAGGACAGCTCCAACTGCAACGCATATCTGGTTCTGTGAAAAGATCACTGTTGCTTCTTCGCTGCGATACTTAACACCGCTACGCGTCCATTTCCGCGGTCAGCAGCTTTGACGTCCCGAGCAGACAGTAGCCTTATGAGGATCTCCAAAAGTGCTTGCGACTTCGCTGCACAAAGATCCTGCATGAAGACCCACGCCCACCCGACCTGCAGACCATTCCCACTATTGGTCAATTTCTATTCTTCGAGGGCGGCATCAGACACTTGATGTAATAGCGGCATAAGAGAACACCTTCTCGTCGCTCTTTAGGGAGTAACATTCTTTTCTTTGCTTGCAGGGTGGAGTTACGCACTCGGGGCACTTTGCTCTTTGTGCCTCGCACAACCACAGAAGGGACATTACATAGGTACGTGGATAGTGACTACTATATATACGGTATTATGTCTGTCATCGGTCACTATCAGATGTCAGAGTATATGATTTGTTGGAAGGACAACTTGCGACGACGGATCAGGGCAGCCAGCCAGCCAACATCGCAAAAGCCGACATAGTCGTGCCTCAAGCGATTCCCCGAGCACATTGCGCTTGTTTCCTAACTCCCTTATTTTGTTATGTCATGCTGCTGTAGCTGATGTCGTGTAACCGTTTTTAGATCAAAATTCTTCGCTCCCAAAGTCAGTTCTTTGTTGGACAAAGCTCTTGCTACTCTCATGGGACAAGCTCTAGTACGAAACAAGCATCAAGTTCTCCTCTTAATGCCTAAACCCATGAGCATATGAACTATTGCCAAGAACGCCTATGAGCTGGCGAGGATGGACTCTGAGGATGGACAGCTGTTCGTGAAGGTTAGTCCTCGACTTGCAGCTCTAAAGGCTCTGTGCTAACGAATATCTCTCAGAACCTCGCTCATTTCGTCCGAACGCACGAGAAGGCCCTGGCCAATGCTCTACAATTACGAACAAAACAAAGCCCCAAACATAGCTCCTCACAAAGCGTCTCAGGGGTGCCAGGATCACCAGTCATCTCAAATCAAACACTTTCTACATCCTCGTCCTCGACGTCTAGTACCCTTGCCGCTGCGCTCTCTCTGCCTTACCTGAACTTTGCCTCACACAATATTAAACCTGCTAAGCTCGCATTAACACCCCACCATCTGTTCTACCTACTTTCACGCTTTGAAGATTTAGGTATACCCGTTGGACCTATGAATGTGCGCCTAGAGAATCTACATGCAGATACATCCGCAAATTATGTCTCATTCCTCGGAAAATCTCCTGGACCTAAAGGTCGTGGTTCGGATCATGGCTCCATACACTCAGTATCAAGTATGCGGAGTGTCATGTCTGGGATGTCTTCGTTGTGGTCCAGCTTCGGCTTAAGCTCAGCAAGCTCTGCGGCGAGAGCTGAGAGACAGATAGCTCAAGTCCAGGCAGATCTCAAGTACCTATATTCAGCCTTTACGAAGATTCCATGTCTCCGGCTTGCCCCAGATCGACGAGCGCGACTCATACAAGGATATGAGGAATTTCCCTTTGACACTGCCGTCCCATTACTCGCATTCAAGAACATCAGCGCTCTAGAAGTAGTGGACATTGATATCAGGCAATTTTTCGGTTGGGACCGCCTCGCCGAGCAACTTCGTAGTCTAACAGTTAAACGTGCTGGGGTGGACGATCCAGCAGATGTCCTCATCAACATAGTGCTAGATGATATGGATAAGAGAAGGCGGCGCTCGTCTAAGCCCCAAATGTCTCCCATCTCGACATGGGCTCCATCGTCGAGCCCGAAAAGAAGTCCCACAATGCAACATGCTGAACTTGTCAAATCTAACTCTGCACCCGGATCTCCTGACTCTAACGCCAATATTGATGATCAACGGGAGGCGAGAGCTAAGTCGATGGTACGATCAGGTTCTGCAGATTTAACCACTCTTGCCAAGGAAAGGCCGCGAAGCAATTCTCCTGTTAGGCCAACGAGCTCTAGGACTGGATCAGCGCATGGTCATATTAGGGGATCCCACAAAGTTAGACGCTCTGGTTCAGGGAGTTCCCAGTCCAGTATATCCGATGGCTTTTATAACTTCCGAGGGAGCAGCTCCAATCTCCTCGCAGCAAGCGTACTTCCATCATCAAAATGGCGCTTTCTCAAACACCTTAGCCTCGCAGACAATTCGCTCACATCAATATCAGCTGATAGTTTAGCTCCTCTGGCCAATACTCTGCATTCCTTGGACTTGTCCACAAATCTATTCTCGCAGATACCAGATTGCTTAGCATCACTCACTGCACTACGAGCATTGAACCTTTCAAACTGCATGATTGATTCATTACATTCTCTGACCCGTAATCCGTTACCTGCCATTACAGCATTAAACTTGCGATCCAATCGTCTTGTGTCAATAGCTGGCATTGAGCGTCTCTATCCCTTAGAAAGGCTCGATTTGAGAGATAATAAGCTTACGGATCCTACTGAACTCGCGAGGTTAACTGGCATACCAGACTTACGGGAAATTTGGGTTGCAGGAAATCCGTTTACCAAAACGCACAGCAATTACAGAGTGACAATTTTCAACCTTTTCAGGAAGACACCTGGTTACACCGAAGACATAATTATTGATGCCTCTGGCCCCGGATACAACGAAAGAAGACAGCTGGTTGAGAGGGTTGCGGAACGGGCGAACGTACCAGTGGTAAAACCACCACCGGACTATGGACTCCCACCTGTCAATGTTAACAAGCCTACCATCATTTATGATGAACCTCAAAAACCAGCAGTTCTTCGAAAAGAGCGTCCAGTCCCTACCTCAGTCACTAGTGAAACGTACTCTAGCTCGTCAAGGCGGCGGAGGACACCGAAAAGGCGTATTGTGGATCTGTCGACTGCGGATAGTTCTCCTATCAAAGCCAGACCTGGTGTGACATTTTCACCAGATCCTGATACAATGATATCAGCTGAACATGCTAAAGATGCTGGTGCAGGATCGGACAGTGGCTATGGTGTAAGCCCGGAACTTTCAATAGTACCAGTAATCCCTGAAAACATCCCATCAGAACCTCGAATTGAGCCACAACGTTCATCAAGTCAACCAGAAGTTCCGCGGCTTAACACGGTTCTCAACACATCAACAATACCACAATTGCCTCCGATTGAAGGGCTCAAGCTTTCGTCACCGGAAATCCACGATTGGAGTATGAGTGGCGAGATGTACCGGAAGAAGATTGAAGCCTTGCGTAATGAAGTTGGCAACGGCTGGCTCAGTGTTTTGAGCGAAGAAGGCTGGGAACCACAAAAGAATCCAACAAATACTATCAGACCAACCGCCACATCGCCTAGAGCGAACAGCCAACAGGCAATACATAGTGGGCGGACACTGGGCTGAGTAACATTGTGCATTTATTGCTTAAAGATTGCATTGCATTGCATTGTATCATATCAGATGCCCTCCAATTCCTTCGACATTCACCATCATCGACGACGTTCGGTTCCACGTTTATGACTTTTCTCTCTCTTGGCATCGTATCGATGGCATAGCATAGCATGGGCATGGGTCGGAGGTTGTTTGCTGTTTTGTTAGTCTTCCACGGCCCGTCTTGATGATTGGTCATGATTTCACGTCTTGATTGCATTTGAGTTACATCTTATTAGATTTGAGAGCGTTACGTCTTCTGATTCTCTCTGTAAAGTAGGGACGCGGCAATTTGGCTAGGAGTAAGGATTGCATTGATGGAGTAGGGTACAAATGATATTTCCTCTGCTCCAGTCATTAAATGAACATACCATTTTGGCTCGATACCATTCCTGCCCCTATTCTTAATTATTCCAGTGCTGTGCGTGTATGTCATGACGATGAAAATTTCGACATAACCCTTCTCCGGTTTCACCTTGAATCTGGAAAAGCTAATGCAAATGCACGAATGTGAAGACCAATGAACGGCGTGGAGATAGGCCGCGTATCTCGTATAGAAAGCAAAATAGATCATTTTCTGACGAAGTGATAGACCATTGGGGCTGTTTGGTGAGCGATGCAGTGAAGGGAGGCCAATCATGGTAATTTCTCTTATTATAGCTTGTCTAAAAACAGGTTGGAGGGGCAGAAGGGATGTTAGCTGTCAGCTGATTTAGCCGCTGCATTTCTCCTGAACACAACCATTACTCCTAGAGCTTTGGTCCTATCACGTAAGCAACTTTTGAGGCAGCAACATCCCTGGCCCTGCTCGAGCTCGATATGGAACGAGGGGAAGTTTGCATCGTGGTGATGGTGCTTGTGCTGTTGACATTAACATTGCCATTACTATTGTAGCCTTTCAGCTGGGTGGAGCGTATCTGCCGTCATTATTCTCTCATGTAGTCTCCATCCAGCAGCGCGTGCAGGGCATCAAGTACTGTACGTACTGAAATCCCAAACCAGTGCAATAGCCCCTTCAAACTCTTTCCTTGTCCGCCACAATTGACCCACGCGGTCAGCTACCCTTTTGGCCATATCAAATAGTCCCAATTTCACTGCAAAATATTACAAAAAGCTGTGCAACGAGTCCCAAGTCCCTTCCGCGTAATCTTATTAAAGGCTTACTGGACGTTGTGGTTGTGTATCAAGGCGAGTGGTAAATCCGCTTGGCGGTCTAGGAAGCTAAGTCGACTCGGAAAGTTCGTGCCTTGAGAAATCGACCGCCCCATTCACATCACAACCTCGACCAACATCGAGTCAACGAGCCCCCGCGGCGACTGCAGAACGCGACTTTCTGCATCAACACGGTATCTGTGACGCCCATAAATATTTATACTGCGGCTTATAAATTCTCGATCGCAAGTGAACCGTGGGATCCGAGATCCAGCGATTGGCGACAGCCTCAGTGTGCGTCCTTTTACCTCTTACCTGACCCTGAACGTAGGAGACTGCGTGATTGAGGCAGAGAACGTACGGCGCAGTGCCTATCAGAGGCTGATCTCACTCCTCGTATGTGTTATGACCCCCTATATCCGCATCACGATATCAGCCCTATACAGGCAGCGGTTGTCAACATGCTCTTTGGCAAAGACTAAATAAACTGTGTTTCAGGTCAGATAGTGAGTCAGGATCCTTGAATAGTAAATATCGAACCAGAGTGAGCACAATCGGTCTTCGGACGACATACTGTGGAGCGAAATCACAACCCCACCTAATCTTCCTCCTACGAGAGGACAAACAACATGGACGATACAGAGGTTGATCTAGATTCGGTCATCGACAGACTTTTGGAAGTTAGAGGAAGCAGGCCGGGCAAGCAAGTACAACTGCTTGAAAAGGAGATACGTTATCTATGCACCAAGGCTCGAGAAATCTTCATCTCACAGCCCATCCTTCTGGAACTCGAGGCACCCATCAAAGTACGCAAAACTTTACGCTCGCCTTCTCCTAGCTATTACTTCACGTTCGCTTGATCATTCGCTGACAAATTTTTACAAATCTAGATCTGCGGTGATATTCATGGCCAATATTACGACCTGTTGCGGCTGTTCGAGTATGGTGGATTTCCTCCTGAAGCAAACTACCTGTTCTTGGGCGACTATGTCGATAGAGGCAAACAGTCCTTGGAAACTATCTGCCTTCTTCTTGCCTACAAAATAAAGTATCCAGAGAATTTCTTCATCCTGCGTGGTAACCACGAGTGCGCTTCGATCAACAGAATCTATGGATTCTACGATGAGTGCAAAAGGAGATACAACATAAAATTGTGGAAAACTTTCACGGACTGCTTCAACTGTCTACCTATTGCAGCCATCATCGATGAGAAAATCTTCACAATGCACGGCGGCCTTAGCCCTGATCTCAATTCTATGGAGCAGATTCGTCGCGTTATGCGCCCAACTGATGTAAGTAACAATTCTTCCTTCTTGCTTGCTCTCCCTCTACAGAGAGAGGGCTAGAGCCCTTGCTGATATGGTTAGATTCCTGACTGTGGTCTACTATGCGATTTGTTGTGGTCAGATCCAGACAAAGATATCACCGGTTGGAGCGAAAATGACCGCGGTGTGTCATTCACATTCGGACCCGACGTAGTTTCCCGATTCCTTCAAAAGCATGACATGGATTTGATCTGCCGAGCTCATCAGGTAGTTGAAGACGGCTATGAATTCTTCTCAAAGCGGCAATTGGTCACGCTATTTAGCGCACCCAATTACTGCGGAGAGTTTGACAATGCGGGCGCAATGATGAGCGTGGATGAGAGCTTGCTCTGTTCTTTCCAGGTATGCTTCTACTAAATGATCCGCTGTCGATATGATCATTGCTGACTGTCTCACCAGATTTTGAAACCAGCGGAGAAAAAACAAAAGTACGTGTATGGTGGCTTAGGCGGTAGCAGGCCTGTCACTCCTCCAAGGAAGCAAAAGAAGACCTAGTAGAACAATTACGAACTTTTTCGTGTACAGCAGGTTCGGACGCAGATAAACGCAACTCGAGATACTCGAGTACCTTTCACGGCTTCGCAATAACAACACAGCTCGGCTTCGCTCCCATCTCCGCAGACGGATCTGCTACTCGATCGTCCCTGATACGTCGCTATCGACTTTGCAACTCTCGCCCTCAAACATACCTATTTGCGCGTGCGTTGCGCTGCTTCCAGCCATGAAACGACTGTACACATTCGGCCCTTGACGATCTCGCGACGACACGACTCGACCGATGTCAACTACGAGTAATGGAGTGGGTGGCTTAGCTTGATTACTCTTGGCTTGTGTATATGACTTACGATGTGTGGGGGCATGCGCAATGTACTTCTCTGTCTCGATTGACTTCTCATGACTCGGGGGAAATTACGGCTTGAACCATGATGATTGTATCAGGGGGGTTTTTGTAGCTGTTCTTCCGCCAACCTTGCTGACATCTGATCTGCGGTTGAATGAAATTATTTTCCTAATCTTTATCTTGACATGTGGGGACTTCACAGCATAATATACAAAGGGATTTGACATGCACAAAACCACACGTATGCTCAGTTCAGAGCCTTAAGTCGAACAAGTCTATCCAATGCCCTCCCTTCATCTAGCCCCCACCCACCACCAACATCAAGCTTATACTTCGACCCCTTCACAGTCAACTCTAAGAAGCTATCTCTGGTCCATACTAACCGCATAGCCATAAACAACTTATGAAACGCCCTATTCGCGTCCCTAAACGGCCTCCACCAAATCGACTTCCTCCGCTCCTCCTCCTGCTCCCTCTCCAGCCTCCTCCTCTCCTCCAAGCGTTCCACCGCAGACTGTCTCGCGTCAACCAGCGGCACATAAATCCTGCGATTAAGCGTCAAATCGTCTGGCCTCGCAATGACCTTCCTGGCAGGGAAAAACGGGATCGGGAGCATTTTCCTGAGCTCAATCTCCATCGCCAGCCCCGGTCTGTCTCCGTTCTTTCCGACGCCCCTTGCCAGCGCTTGTGCCTGGCCAGGCGGGATCGCAGTGATGGTTTTGATCAGCCGCGCGGGTCCAAGCACGAGATACCCGCCGAAGCAGGCCATGCCGAAGCATACCGCGCCGAAGGCCACGGGGATCCAGGGGCTGAGGTTTGCGGGCGGGTGCATGTAGTGCGCGTGGAAGTTGTAGCCCGCGTAGGCGAAGCAGAAGAAGGCGGCGGTGTAGGAGGAGATTATGTAAAGGGTGTGAGGGGGAGCGGCGTAGAGGAGGGTTGAGTGGGATTTGGAGGCTAGAGAGTCGGCGAAGGATTGGTAGGTTGGGTTTTGAGGGAGGGGTTTCTTGAGCGGTCCATTGGGGACTTTTGAGGGGAGTGGCCGGGCCTTTTGGGCGGCATGAAAGAGGAGCTGGGAGGTTGTGAAGGATCGGGGGAAGAGTTGTCGTCTGGATGTTGTAAGGAATTGGAGGCTAAAACTTTTGGGTGGAGAGAGGTGGTATCTGGGCCTCAGGAAGAAGCCCCTTGAGAATGCAGACATCTAAGCTTCTGTCAGTTACCCACATATTTCAATTATTGTCTTCATTGTATTCTTACAGTGAAGCTTTGAGGATTACAGCTAATGCGAAGATGTTGAAGATGCTCGAGAAACCTTTGAAGCTCCCCGGGAAAACGGCAAAAGTATTGATCCTAGCGCACCGCCAAAAGATCCCGGTCTGTTCAACCGCTCCGAAACCGACATCACCTTTTCCCTCAATTGTGCTTCGCCAACGACTGTGCCCGCCATGGCTTCCTTTGCGGCAGCTTGCCGCTTATCGTCGAGAATTGCTGTAAGGCGATTGCGGCAGGAGAATGCTTCAAGAGGTAAATGGGATTCAACGGGTTCCTGAATGGCTGCTAATATAAGCTTGACGTAGGCTTTAGAACGTCTGCAGCGTGCCTTGCGGCGCAGAACTTTACAATGCCTGCGTTATCGCCGACAATGACTGAAGGCAACATTTCAAGCTGGAGAGTAAAGGAAGGAGATTCCTTCTCAGCCGGTGATGTCCTCCTCGAAATTGAGACCGATAAGGCTTCGATGGACGTTGAGGCACAAGAGGACGGGATCCTGGCTAAGATCATACAACCCGAGGGCGCAAAAGGCATACAAGTGGGTACACGGATAGGAGTTATTGCAGAGCCTGGGGATGATCTTAGCTCCTTGGAGATTCCAGAGGAAGAGGCATCGGCTGCCCCACCAAAGAAGGAAGTTTCTAAGCCGAGCACTTCGGAGAAGTCGGAATCAGAACAAAAAGCTCCACCCACATCCAAGCCAACAGATCCAGCTCTTGCAGACCAAGGTTCAAAGCCAAAATCTGGCAAGCCGAAGAAACAGACATATCCTCTCCTGCCATCAGTTGAGCACCTCATACATGAGAATGGTCTTGACGCATCAGCTGTGGATAAGATGACACCCAGCGGCCCCAATGGCCGCCTCTTGAAAGGCGATGTTCTTGCCTATCTTGGATCCGTCAAAGCCTCATACCCCGCCGAGCTCTCTGCCAGAATCGGAAAGCTATCCCACCTCGACCTAAGCAATATCAAAATCGCCTCTCCTCCACCACCTCCTAAAACTGCTGCCGCCGTTGCTCCAGAACCGCAACCCGTCGCCGAAGTCCTCGAAGTAACCGTACCCATATCAATGGCAGCTGTAATCGAAGTCCAGAAACGCATTCAAAGCACGTTAGGCGTGTTGATGCCTTTAACTACATTTATCGCTCGGGCAGCAGACGTAGCCAATGATGACCTACCACGCTCAACATTGGCGAAGCAGTCTGCAGATGAGCTTTTCAACCAGATATTAGGGCTAGACAAAGCATCTTCTTCCGGTGTAAGGGGCAACTTCATGCCGCAAATCACCGCACTACCCCTAACAACGATGCCAACAGCACGTGCTGCGCCAGCCAAGAAGCTCGATATCATTGATGTGCTAACGAGTAAGAAGGCAGTCTCAGGGCCTAAGAGCGGCCCTGCGAGTCCGTTGCCTGGGATAGCTGCTACAACGAACATCTTTAGTGTGACTGTTCCAAAAGGCGATGAGAAGCGAGCGCGGATTTTCCTAGAGAGGGTGAAGTCGGTACTGGAGGAGGAGCCTGGGAGGCTGGTGCTTTAAAAGTGTAAGAGTTGTAGGCAAGTAAATAGAACTAGTGATACTAATTTAAAAACCTGTATATATCTGGAACTCTGCATCGCTATCGAATCGAGTACTGAATATCTTTTCTGCTAATGATATAATATTGCAGCTACATCACAGGAGGCAGGTATCTTGCTTGCCAGAGATTTAGTTGCTTCTGCAGCCTTTGAGGCTATTGTTTTTACACTATACCTCTCAGCTACATTGTGATGCTAACCTTACACTTGCTAGAGAACATAAAACAAGTATCCTCCATCTCTGCCACGCTTATCATATACTTACATTTCACGATCCGGCCATTGGCCACCATAACTCCAGCAAATTACGATAAATCGTCGAGCAAATGCAACCGATCTTCTTTTATTGCCTTGGTGTTACGCGTCTCCTCTGGATCATTGCTCACTTATCGCTAATATTGGGTTCCTATTATCTATTAGTATCACTTATCCATCTGAGGAACTCTGACGTACCGTTCGTTATAGCATTTCCAGACAACTCAATCAAATCTTCAAAGTTACCTGGCATCTTTACGAAGTTGTAGTAGCCACTTGCTGTATATCTATTATCAGTGCCCTAAGTATGCGTGACAACCAGTTTTTGTCCCACTTCATCCACTACCAAGGTTTCTTCGTATTCTCCTGCACAGGGAGGCCATT
>Ga0335075_10008109_pt1 | contig 16128 bp, 14 predicted proteins | sample Lox_Sample_24_FD_206723 | JGI IMG/M metagenome (GOLD analysis project Ga0335075, IMG submission 206723) | Soil microbial communities from Loxahatchee National Wildlife Refuge, Florida, United States - Lox_Sample_2.4 | ecosystem: Environmental > Terrestrial > Soil > Wetlands | place: USA... | reverse complement strand
CCGCCGCCGCACAGCGCGGAACCGGAGACCCGCGGTCCGGAAAGTGTGGGCTAAACCCGCTTAACCTGTGGGCGCCGCTCCCGCCAGGCTCCCATTCGCCCCGGTCAGCCTCAAACGTGAAGACGTCACCCGTGCTGACCTGGGTTTTTATCACCTCGGGTCTTTGTTTTTGATCTTGTATGGGGCCGGGCTGAGGCCATCCTGGGGCCGCGAGCTGTTCGAAATGTCCTCTCAACCAGCCGCGCTCTGCCCAGTAGATGTGTCCCTTGCGTACAGGCACGACGATAACCGGCGGCCTGCGAAGGTTCACCGGACAGGTCTCTTCGGCTAGCTTTCTGTGATCTGGATTAGCGATGCGTGTGCCGTGTCCGGCGTGAGGTTCGGTTTGCGTGTGGGCGCTGATCATCGCAGCCGGGTACGGCGCCGACGGTGCGGGCGGCCGATCTGCCGGGCCGGATGCGCACGGGACCGCTTCGTCGGGCCGGGCTGGCCGCGCCCGGCGCGCGTGCCCGCCCGTGGTTTGCGCCGGGCCTGACGCCTGCGTCGGCGGCGGGTGCCGGGTAAGAGGCAGCCTGCCTTGATGATCAGGTCGGCTACCTTCTTCGCGGCAGAGTGGGCAGCGTCGGGCAGTACCGAAGTGTAGGTGTCGGCGGTCAGCACGATGCTGGAGTGGCGAGCATCTCCTGTACCACCTTCACCTCCACCCCAGCCGACAGCGCCAGGCTGGCGGCGCCGTGCCGAAGGTCATGCAGCCGGACCGGCGGCAGCCCGACCAGGCCGACCAGCTTCTTGAAGATGCGCGTCAGCCGGTCCGGCGCCATCGGGTCACCGTTCAGGCAGGTGAACACGTACCCGCTGTCCCGGTAGCCAGGACCGTAGGCGGCGGCCTCGGCGCGCTGTCGATCCCGGTGCTCGGCCAGCGCCGCGACCGTGGTCCGGTCCAGCGCGATGACCCGGGTACTGTACGGGGTCTTGGGCGGGCACACCGCCAGCCGCCCGTCGTACTGCTGCAGCTGCTGGCTGATCACGGCGGTCTTGCCGTCCAGGTCCACGTCGCACCAGCGCAGCCCGGCCGCCTCGCCGCGGCGCAGGCCGCGCAGCGCGATCAGGTGGTAGGCGGCGTACAGCCGGTGCCACCGGATCGAGTCCAGGAACTGCGCGGTCTGCCGTTCGGTCCACACAGCGACAGGGGGCCGCTCCCCGGACCGGCGCCACTGCCCGACCCGGTACGGCGTCCACACCACCGCCCGGGGACGGCGCGCCCGCGGCAGCTCCGCTCTGGCGGCCGGGTTGTCGCTGATCAGGCCCCGCCGGATCGCCGCGTTCAGCGCCGCGCGCAAGGTGGCACGGATCCGGGTCAGCGTCGCGGCCGACACCGGGGTGCCCAGCGCCTGGTGCTGGCGGATGATCGCGGTGAACATCGCCTGCACCTGCCCCACCGTCAGCTCCGTCAGCAGCACCTCACCCACGTACGGGCCGAGGTAGAGGCGGACGTGCGCGGCATAGCCACGGATCGTGGACGCCGCTGGGGACGTGCGCGAGACCAGCCAGTGTGCCAGCCAGTCCCCCACCGTAATGATCCCTCCCGATCCGCTGGCCTTCGGGTTCTGCAGCCGGGCCAGCACCTCCAGGGCGACCTTGCGAGACGGGTAACCGCCGCGCCGGATCCGGCGGCGCCGCCCGTCCAGCCCGGTCGGCAGCTCCAGCCGCACATGCCAGCTCCCATGCCGGCCGCCCCGCTGCCAGGCGCGGACACCGCGTCCCGTACTGCCGCCCGATTACCGGATCGGTGCACCCGCACCGCCGGAACACCGACCCCTCACCAGCCATGGCCTCCTCCTCTACCGCACCGACGAACCAGACGCTGTTTTCAGCATGCGATCAGGCGAGGCAGTGGCCAAGACCCTCCCTAGAGGTAGGCGATCCCGGCCCAGCAGCACCACCATGCGCACGCGAGACAGAGACTTGAGATCCGCCGTAAGTCAGTCGCAGGGCCCGTCCCGCATTCCCCTCAGAGGCTGCGGGCGTCGTCCACATCGATGGGGGCCGAGGGCCGGGTCACGGATCAGTTCGGCGAGCAGTTCGCTGCCCTCCGGCACGCTGCGGGCGCGGGTCTTCAGCAGCGTCAGCTCCCGGCGCGGCAGGCGGTTTACCGGATGAAGGCCAGCCAGCGGGGATGTCGTCCTGCTCGCGGAGAGGGATGACCTCAGCCCCCAGGACGCGCCACCCCGGAGGAGGCCGCCTGGATCATGGCCGGAAGCGTGCAGGAACTGCTGGAGCTCGGCGGCCCCGAGGCTGTCAGGGAGCAGCTCAAGAATCTACCGCCCGCGCAGCGCAAGGACATCGTCCGCGCCGTGTCGGTCTCGGGCTACCCGGCCCCGGAAACCCTTGAAGAGTTCCGGACCCTGGTCGCCGAGCCGATCCTGCACGCGCCGGTCCGGCCGCATGCCGTCCGGGGCACGCGGCGTCCACGTCCAAGGAAGCCGCACCGGCGGTAACACTATTCGCCTTGGTTTAAATGAGCGGGCAACACCGCGGTCCGCGCGCAGTAGGGTGACGGCCATGGCAGGTGATGCATTCGAGGAGACCCTGGCGGGTTTCCACCGCTGGGCGGGCACGACGGAACGCAAGCTGAGCGGCGACCCGGAGGATGACGCCGCGGAACTCTACACGGTGTTCAGCCTGATGCCGGACTACCTGGGGATCGACGCCCCGTCCCGGCTGACCGCAGGCAGCCTTAACGAGCTCCTGCTGGACGTGTACCCGCGCAAGGTCACGGTGCTTGACCGAAAGGACATCGCGTCCACCATCCCCGCGCTGCGGGACCTGACGTCCTACCTGGTCGACACGGGAGCGGTCACCGAAGGGACCGCACGGGCCATGGACCGGGAACTGGATGAGATCGAGCCGGACTTCGCCGACGCGGTGATGGACCCGTCCAACTGGGGGCCGGCCACGGCGATGATGCACGCCATGCACCGCGACGGCGTGGACATCAGCGACAGCGCCGCGGTTGATTTGTGGATCGCGCAGCAGAACGCGGGCGTGTTCGCTGCCCCCGCAGCCGACCCGCTCGCCTGGGACGGAGTCGACCTCAAGGAGGACTTCGGCATCCCGGACGTCGTCGCGCCGGTACGGCTGCCGGACGATGCAGCGCTCACAGCGCTGGCGGTCGCGGCGCCGCTCCTGGCCGACCTGCGCGGCCTGGCCCGCGACGTCCGCGAGACGCCGGTACGCGCCGCCAGCGTGGACCCGCTTCTCCTCGGGCTAGCGGTGGAGACCGAGCTCGTGGAGCGCGGCGGCGACACGCTTGTCCCGGGCGAGGACGTCGAGTGGCTGGACGACCTCGCCGAAGGTACCGCCGCCCTGGACGCGTGGGACTATGCCTTCGCGCAGGTCCTGGACACCACGCTGGAGGCGGCGGACGAGGCGGAGCCGCAGGCCGGCGAGGACCTGGACCTGGCGGGCCACGGTATCGCCCTAGTCGTGGAGTTGTTCCTCGGCGCGCGGGCAGGAGTTCCCGTCACGCAGCTGTCCGAGAGCCTGAAGAGGGCAGCGATCGCCGAGGTACCGCTGGACGCGGCCGAGCACCAGTGGGAGGAATGGACCGGCGCCCACGGCGACCCGGCCGGCTTGCTGCTGGGCCAGCTTGCGAAGCTCTCGGCGGTTACCGTCACCGACGGGGTAGCGCGCCTGGAACCGCTCGCCCTGCACGCCATCGCCGCCAAACTGCGGGCATGTGACGTGCGCGTGCCGGACCTCCCGCCGCCCGGCGAGATGACCGCGGACGACGTGGTGCTGCTGAGCATGTCCGGGACCGAGGAAGACTTCACGGCGGACTTCGCTTCCTGGGTGGCGGAACGCACCCCCGAGGACGCCGCGCGGGAACTGCTTTCCTTCGCCGCGGGCGAGGGTGCGGCGGTCCGGACGGCGGCGGTACAGGTCGTATCCCGGCTCGGGGACGCCGCCGAACCGGCGTTGCGGGAAGCACTCGACCGCCCTGACCTGCGCTGCTACGCCAAGATGGCGCTGATCGAGCAACTGGCTGGCCGCGACCTGGAGCAGCCGGTACCCGCTGAGCTCAAGCGCACCACCGAGGACCTCGCCTGGTTTATCGCGGACAACTTCGCCCCGCTTACCCGCACCATCGACCGGAACGCCACGTTCCCGTTCGACATGACCCAACTCTCCGACGCGGGCTGGGACGTGAGCTCTGAGACGCTCTTCGACGCCATGGCACGGCTCGACCACCCGGACGCGGAAGCCGTGCTCACGATGCTCGGCAGGCACTGCGACAACAAGAAGACCGCCAAGGCCGCCCGGAAAGCAGCGTACAAGGCGGCATCGCGCCGGGCGTCCCGCCGAAGTTGAAAGGCACGGGCCGGCCTCGCGGTCAGCCTGCCGCGACCCTGGACAAGCTCGTCCAGGACCGCTAGCTGCGCCCCGCAAGACGCTGTCCGCCAATCTTGTCATCGGGTTCCGTCGAAGGCGTCGATCTCGAGCGCGGCGAGCGCCTGATCGGATCGGGTCATGTCGGCACCTCCCGGAGGGAACGGGCGAACGAGCCGGACGTCACCGGGTCGCGCACGGCGATCCCCAGCCAGTCCGGGCCAAGCCCGGGAAGGTGCCGCCCCGCCGGACAGCGAAGCCCCTGCGGCGCGGCTCCTTCCTGACGTCTCCGCCGCGGGGAACATGGATGAGCACGAACGGCGCCCGCTGGTCACCGCTGTGTGAGCGGCCGACAGCCGCGGCGGCCAGCGCAGCCGCCGCGGCGCCGCCCAGCACGGTCCACATCGTGACCGCCGTGAGAGCCACCACGAGACCGTTCGGACGAAATTCTCTGCGCGCCCACCCGGCAGCCAGCACCGGTCCGACGGACAGCAGCACGAACAGGGCACCGCGGCCGACTGTCCGCCCACAGCCGGCGCATCAGGAGCGGCTATCTGCGCGCTGAACGCCCCGGGCACCCCCGCGTCGTCGAGCAGTCTGGCCAGCCGTTCCCGTGCCGTGCGACCCATTTACCCCTCCCAGGTCGGGTCCTCTACGGCAGCGACCCTACCGCCGGACGTGTACATCCGCCTGGCGAAGTAGCAGAGCTCGCGGACGGCCCGGACCGGGCACGACGATCACTTCCGCTGGTGCTCGGCGAGTACGTGGCCCATTACAACGGCCACAGGCCGCACCCCGGCAACAGCAGCCCCCGGACATCGAGGCGCAGCCTGAGGGCCAGGTGGCGCTCGCCGAGGATCAAGATCCGGTCGAGCAACTCGCTGCGGAGTGTCCCGATGACGCGCTCGCAGATGGCTTCATCCGAGGCGTCTTCGGCAAGGTAGGGATGATCCGCAGTCCCTCGGACCTGAAGACCTCGGCGAACGCGGTGGTGAAGACCGGATCGCGATCATGAATCAGGAACCGCAATGCGCCGAGGCGGTCCCCCGGGTCCATGGCGAGGTTGCGGGCCTGCTGCGCCGCCCACGCCCCGGTCGGGCGTGCGGCCACCCCGGCCGCGTGCAGCCGTCGGCTGCCATGCTCGATGAACACCAGCACGTACAGCCGCTGGAGCAGCACCGTCTCCACCAGGAAGTCACAGGCGATGATGGCGTGCGCCTGGGCAGCCAGGAACTGCCGCCAGGTCGGCCCGGCCCGCCGCGGTGCGGGATCGATGCCGGCCGCGTGCAGGATCTCCCACACCGTGGACGCGGCGATCACATGCCCGAGCCGTGCCAGCTCGCCCCGGATCCTCCGGTGACCCCAGGCCGGGTTCTCCCCCGCCATCCGGATAACCAGCGTCCTGACCGAGGTCCCGGTGGACGGCCGTCCTGGCCGACGCCGGCTGGCGTAGTCCCACTTGCGGGCGACAAGGTTCCGGTGCCAGCGCAAGATCGTGGCCGGGGTGACCGGGAAGACCTCCGGCCACCGTCGGCGGCTCACCAGCCGGGACAACGCCGCAAGCCAGAGCCGGTCGGCGTGATCCCACCGCACCTGGCCACGGAGCTGACGGCGCAGCACCTGGTTCTCATGGCGCAGCACCAGCAACTCGGCGTCCTTGGACAGGTCAGACCGGACCAGCACCGCCACCAGGCCGAACAGGCACCTCACCAAGCGGTAGACGATCGACAGCAGCACCCCGAGATGGCCCCAGCAACGCTACTGATCCCGCGGCAAAACCCCAGCTCACGATACGAGACCGAGTTTCCGAGCGGGACAGGGTTCCCGGCCACTGCACCTCGCCAAGACACCGTTGCGGATAGGCTCAGAAAGCCCGCATCCCATTGTGGTACCATATTGGTATGAGCACGCAAATCGCAGTGCGGCTACCCGATGACATGGTGGAGTTCGTCGACCATCTCGTTGAGACGGGGCGCGGTTCCAGCCGGGCGTCGGTCATCACGCGGGCACTCGAGCGGGAGCGTCGTCACGAGATGGCCGTCCAGGACGCTGCCATCTACGCAAGATCAGGCGAGGACAGTGACCTGGCTGACCTCGTGGGGTACCTCTCCGGGCAGCCCGTGGACCTGGACCAGTGAGGCCGATCCATATCGCGCGCCTAGACAAGGCACGCCCGGTTCTGGTACTCACCCGGGAACTGGTCATCCCGCAGCGAACACAGGTAACCGTTGCGCCGCTTACGTCCACGGCGCGCGGCCTGTCCGTCGAAATCTCGGTCGGGCAAGCCAACGGCCTCGGCCATGATTCGGTGGTGAACTGCGACAACATAGTCACGATCCCGAAGACTGCCATCGGCGAGCGGATCGGGTACCTGCTCCCAGCGCAGGAGGCAGCGCTGACAGCCGCCATCCGCGCTGCCTTCGACCTCGAATGAGCCGGCAGCCAGCAGGAATTACCAAGCGTGTCGGCCGCTGCGGCCAGACCACTATCGCAAACGACATGTCCCGGCGCACGGGGAACTAGACCTTTGCCGATGATGCACGCAGCCTCTGGTCTCCACGTCCCAGACATCCTCGGGGTAGTGGTCTAGTCCACTGCCCTGTGGGTGCCGGAAACTCTGTCACCCTCCGCGACCTGCGAATATTCTTCGATAAGGCCGCCGAGCCGGTCCCGGCGCAGAACCCGGACGTTCGCGCTCAGAGTAGGCGGATGCGGATGCGGACGCCCGCCGGGTGGAGCCTGTTGGAGCGTGTGCCGCTCGAATATTGAGTTACGCGGTCTGAGCTGGGATTACGCGGCGTGGTGATATTCGTTGATCACTCCCGCGACGACGGGTTTTCGGCGGACGGACCGCAGGCCGACCACTTCTCCGACGGGCTGCGTCTCGATGTCCGGGGGCCGCTGCTGCCGGGACTGATGCGGCCTGTGGCAGTTGTAATGGGTCAGATACTCGCGGAGGACCAAGGCCAGGTGGCGCTCATTGAGGATCAAGGTCCAGTCCAGCAGTTCGCGGCGGAGGGTCCCGATGACCGCGCTCGCAGATGGCGTTCATCCGAGGCGTCCTCGGCAAGGTGGTGATAACCCGCAGCCCCTCGGCCCTGAATACCTCTCCGAACACGGTGGTAAAGACCGGGTCGCGATCGTGGACGAGGAACCGCAGCGTGCCGAGGCGGTCACCCAGGTCCATGGCGAGGTTGCGGGCCTGCTGCGCCGCCCATGCCCCGGTCGGATCTGCGGTCACCCCGGCCAGGTGCAGCGTGCCCGAGCCGCGCCAGCTCGCCCTGGATCCTCCGATGGCCCCAGGCCGGGTTCTCCCGCGCCATCCGGACTATCAGCGCCCTGACCGAAGTGCCAGTGGACGGCCGCCCAGGCCGACGCCGGTCGGTGTAGTCCCACTTGCCGGCGACGAGGTCCCGGTGCCAGCGCAGGATCGTGGCCGGGGTGACCGGGAAGACCTCCGGCCACCGGCGGTGGCTCACCAGCCGGGACAACGCCGCAAGCCACACCCGGTCGGCGTGATCCCACCGCAGGCGGCCAGTCAGCTGACGGCGCAGCACCTGGTTCTCGTGGCGCAGCACCAGCAACTCGGCGTCCTTCGACAGGTCAGACCGGACCAGCACCGCCAGCAGGCCGAACAGGCACCTCACCAAGCGGTAGACGAGCGACAACAGCACCGCGAGATGGTCCCATCCACTCCCCTGGCCCCGCAGCAAAACCCCAGCTCACGACACGAGACCGAGTTTCCGAGCGGCACACGATGTCGGCGTGCCGGCGCTGGCCGGCCTCTGGCTCACCCAGCGGCTTGCCCCCACAGGTCAGTGAACGCCGATAGGACGGCGCCCTGTTCACCGCTGGTTATCCACCAGTGCCCGGCATCGATCTCGACGGTCGCCGCTCCCGCCGTCTGGCAGGCTTCTCGCCGCTGGGCGAGGGTGCCGACGTTGTTATCACCTCGCGCGATGATCCCGAGGCCGGCCGCTGAGCAGCGGACGGGAGTTCCCGGCGCAGCCTGGCCATGGTCGGCTGGCGCGCGGTGCGGTGCAGGTCGAGGATGTAGTGTCCCATGGTGGCGTCGAACGCGGGCGCCACCCGGTCCGCAGCCCACTCGTGTAGGCCTGGCGCCACCGGCACGACCGCTGGCCGAACTCGCCGATTCAGCTGGATGGCCAGGACCCAACCTGCTGGAACCAGCCGAGCCAGTCCTCCATGTGATGGGTGCGGACGATCCGGCCGTCTACGATCTGGTGGAAGTCGTGCGTCCTGACCTCGGTCTCGCGACCGGTCGGCGCGATGCCGAACAATTCGCCGGTGTGGACGCCGTGGATCGTGGTGCGCACGCCAACCGTTCCATTTCCGTCTTCGCCGCGGGCGTCGATGATCTCCTCCACGACGACGCGGAGGTCGCTGAAGGCCTTGCCGAACCCCTCGATCAGGGGCCCCGCCCCGGCGCGCCCGGGCGCTTGGCCGGGCGCCAACGGAATGTCGTCCCAGTCCTCGGCGAGGACGGCCTCGAGCAGTTCCGGCTCGCCGCTGAAGGCCCCGTAGAAAGTACCGACGAGGTCGTTGATGGATGTGGACATGATCACTCCTGGTTCAGGTTGGTCGGCGCCGCCCGCAGCCGGCCGGCGATGGTCGGTGTCGGGAGAATGCGCGGAATGTCGCCACCGGACACCTTCCGGGTCGATTCTTGACGCACGCCCGAGCCTCGCCGGCGGCAGGGTGAGTTGCCGTCGTGCGATGAGGGTGATTTACCGCAGTCGATCGCTCACCACGGACTGGTGGTTCCAGGACCATCCGCAGCCTGTCGGTGCCGGAAATCCTGTCATGCCGTTGACCTGGTCTTTCTCTTGGGCCAGGGCGGGGCAGGTTTGGCATCTGGCTGCGCGGGAGCCACGCGCTCGGGCACATTGACTGCTCGTGTCACTGCGACTGGCTTACCTCACGGCGCTGGGGGTGTTCGGCTGGCTTGCCCTGCTCGCCCGCTCCAATCGCGCCAAGGACGCTGAGATCCTGATCCTGCGCCACCAGGTCGCCGTGCTCCAGCGGCAGGTCAGGGCTCCGAGGCTGTCGTGGGCGGACCGGGAGGTGCTGGCCGCGCTGCCCCGGCTGCTGCCGGGCCGCAGCAGTTGCGCCTGATCGTCTCCCCGCGAACCCCTGCTGCCCTGGCACGCCAGCTTGGTCCGGCGGAAATGGACGTACCCGCGTCGCGCTCCCGGACGGCCACGGACCGCATCGGCCATCCGCGAGCTGGTGCTGGGGATGGCCCGCGACAATCCAGGCCATGTGAAGCTCGAGATTATGTGGAACTCGTTGACGGTTGGTCAGTAGAGGCGGGTGCTCGTCCCTCGGGGGTTTACATAACTTCTGGCTAGGCCTGATGCTCCACCTCCCATCAACTGCCTTGGAGGTGGAGATGCACGAAGCATTCTGGAACGGGCTGCTCGACGTGCGGTGGGAGGACGCACCGCTGGGGCCAGAGACCACTCGGCTGGTCCTGAGGCTGCGCGAGTGCGGGTATGCGGAGCCAACCTGCCGGGACTACGGACACGCCGTGATTCATCTTGGCCGGGTCCTGCGTGAGGAAACGGGAGGTGTCGAAGGGGTTCGCGATGACGCGGTCATCGAGGACTTCCTCGGCCGTCACCTTCGGGTGTGCCGCTGCTACCGGCGCCGGGCGGGCCGGCAACAAGAGAAGGTCCGGAGGGGCCTGGCGCACCTGCGCGCAATGCTTCGCGATGAAGGCGCGATCCCTGCGGTTGTACCTGACGAGCCGCCGTATCAGGGACTGATCGAGGGCTATTCCCGGTTCCTGCGCCGTGACCGGGGGCTGGCTGAGACTACGGTGGTCAACTACCGGCGCTACCTTCGGGACTTCCTGGCCAGCCGCGGCGACGCGGTGAGCCCCGCCGAGCTGGTGGCGGAGCCCCCGTCCCTGTCCCTGCTCCCATCACCTGGCCACGCGGCTGCTGAACCGGGCGCCCGCCTGGATGCCGGCCAGGACAGTGCCCCCGGCAGGGGGCTGGACCCCCGCTACGAGCAGCTGCGCCATGCTGCCCTGCACGCACGCGCCGAGGCGTTCCCGCTCGGCATCGGCGTGCTCAAGCTGCTCATCGGCCGCGGACAGGTCCACGGCATCCTGGTCCCAGCCCTCTGTCACGTCAGTCATCTGGTGTCTCCTCCTGTGTCGGAAGTTACACCGTTGAAGTTACAGTCCCGTGCCGGCGGCGGTGGGGTTACCGGCGCAGTGTCGGTATTTGTTTATCTGTCCTGTAACAGGAGCGCCCGCCGATAGTCTCTGCCGGGGACCTGGGATGCGCTGGAGGCGCGTTGAGCGAGGATTTCCTGGAGCCGGGCAGTTTCCCGGCGGGGTCGATGGTGGCCGGGTACCGGATCGAGTCGCGGATCGGTGCGGGCGGGATGGCGGTGGTGTTCCGCGCCCGTGACGAGCGGCTGGGGCGGACCGTCGCGCTGAAGGTGATGGCGCCTGGCTGGGCCGAGGACGAGGGGTTCCGGCGCCGGTTCATCGCGGAGTCCCGCGCCGCGGCGAGGGTGGATGACCCGCATGTCATCCCGGTGTATGAGGCGGGCGCGGCGGGCCGGATGCTGTTCATCGCGATGCGCCTGGTGACGGGCACCGACTTGCGAGGGGTGCTTCGCCGGGAGGGCGTGCTATCGCCGGGACGGGCGATGGAGCTGCTGTCTCCGGTTGCGTCGGCACTGGATGCCGCACACGCCGCCGGGCTGGTGCACCGGGACGTGAAGCCGGGGAACGTCCTGATCGATGAGCGGCCGGGGCGGCCGGACCATGTGTACCTCGCGGACTTCGGGCTGAGCAAGGGCGCCTCGGCCGGGTCGAGCCTGACCGTGGCAGGCAATTACCTGGGCACGCCGAGCTACTCGGCGCCCGAGCAGATCCAGGGACATGGCGTTGATGGGCGCGCCGACCAGTACGCGCTGGCGTGCGTGGCCTTCGAACTGCTCACCGGGCAGGCGCCGTACGTGCGGGACCAGTCCATGGCGGTACTGTTCGCGCACCTGTCCGAGCCGCCGCCCTCGCTGGCCGCGCTGCGGCCGGGCCTGCCCGTGACGGTGGACTTGGTGATGGGCATGGCGATGGCCAAGAGGCCAGAGCAGCGGTACGCGTCCTGCCGGGATTTCACCGATGCGCTGCGGGGGGCGTTTGGCCTGCTGCCCTACGGCTCCGGCGGGAGCCCCGTCCTCGGTCGTCCGCACACTGGCGCCCGCGAGCCAGGCGGCCTGGCCCCCGGCCCGGGCGCGACGGTGAGCCTGGACAGGCCGGCCGTTTCCACGCAGGTCGTCGCCGTCGGCCAGGATGCCCGGTCCGGGCCAGGCCGGGGTGATGGCGGGCCGGACAGGCACCCGCGGCGCCGTTCCCTAGTGATCGCGCTGGCGGGCGTGGTCCTCGCGGCCGCCGTGGCCGTCTCCTTGGTGCTTGCGATGCCAAGCACGCGGGGCGCCTCCGGCGCTGGCGCCACAGCCGCCAAGACCCCGGCCAGGCCGTCTGCCATCCTTCCCGCCCCATCGGGCAGCACCAACATTGAATCGGTGGCGTTCGAGTCGAGCACCGACACCGTGGCCGTCGGCATGTTCAGCGGCGGCGTCGACCTGTGGGACGCCGCGACCAAGGACATCATCAACATCCTTCACGATCCCGGTGCGGGGGCCGGTGGCGTGGCGTCGGTGGCGTTCGGGCCGGGTGGCACCCTGGCGGTCGCCGACGGCGCCAGCGTTTACCTGTGGGAAACGGCGTACCAGCCCGCCACCCTCACCACCGTCTTCCGCGCGCCCGCCGGCGTGTCCGGGCAACTCTTGACCTCGGTGGCGTTCGGGCCAGATGGCACCACCCTGGCCGCCCGCTACAGCGGAGGCAACGTTTACCTGTGGGACACCGCGACCAAGAAGGTCACCGTTACCCTTACCGGCTCCGACGACAGCGCTGGCGTGGGCTCGGTGGCGTTCGGGCCGGACGGCACCCTGGCCGTCGGCGACGCCAGCGGCGACGTCTTCTTGTGGGACACCGCGAGCCAGCAGACCACTGCCCTCCTCACCGCCCCGCCCGGCAGCCAGAGCGTGGACTCGCTGGCGTTCGGCCCGGGAGGCACCCTGGCCGTCGGTAGCACCAACGGCGACGTTTACCTGTGGGACACCACGACCAAGCAGCGCACCGCCACCCTCCCCGCCCCCGCCGGCATCAACGACAGGACCTCGGTGGCGTTCGGGCCGGATGGCACCACCCTGGCCGTTGGCTACCACAACGGCGACGTTTACCTGTGGGACACCGAGACCGGGAAGGTTACCGGCATCCTCCACGACCCGGATCCCGGTGAGGATGGCGTGAGATCGCTGGCGTTCGGGCCGGGTGGCACCTTGGCCGACGGCGACGACAACAGCGACACCTTCCTGTGGCACGTCAGTAGTTAGAGCCGTTGACCAGCCAAGCAGGCGACAAGCGCGGGCCGGCGACTGCCTGGCGGAGTCGCCGGCTCGCTTTCGTGCTTCTTGAACCGGGACCGATCTGTAGTTCACTGCCCGGTCCCCGGTCCCGGCCATGATCGTCATCGCGGTGCGCTGCAGCGGAATCGGCTGCGCCTGCCTGCTGAGCCCCCTGAACGTCCCTGCCACCAGGAACAGCCCGGCCACCCGCAGCAGCCCGTGCCGCGCCAGGTGCTCGGCGAACCCGACCCCGTTGGATACTCCTGCCCGGACCACCGAGGTTGCTCACCCCGGCCTGCGGCCCGCGGCTGGCCAGCAGCGCTAAAGATCGTCGCGACGTCCTTCGCGGGGTCCAGGCGCGCTGCGGCAGGTGGAGCTGCGGGTGCTGGGGGCCCCGGCGGGGCTGCGGTTCGTGCTGGCGCTTTCCGGCGGCACGGATGCGGAGCGGTTCGCGGCGGAGTTCTCTGGCGGCGAGCGGACGGTGGCCGAATACCTGCTGGCCGGGCTGCTGACCCGGGCGAGGGCGGGGAGCGGGTGCTGCAGGACCTGGAGGCGGCGGGCGCGTTCGTGGTGCCGCTGGACCCGGCCCGTCGTGGTTCCGCTACCGCCGGATGTTCGCCGGGCTGCTGCGGCTGGAAATTGCGCCCCACGGCGCCGGGTGAGGTCACCGGGCTGCACGCCGGCGGCGGCTGGCTCGCCGCGCACGGGTTCGGGGTGGAGGCGGTCCGGCATATCCAGGCGGCGCAGGACTGGGAGCTGGCCGGCCCTGCACCTGGACGGGCAGGCCGCGACCGTGCATGAGCTGCTGGCCGGGTTCCCGCCGATATGCCCGCGGCGGATGCCGAGCTTGCGGTGGTGGCCGCGGCGGATGAGCTTTTTTATGACCGCATCCCAGGACGCCGAGCGTTACCTGGACCGGCGCATCGCGCTGGCCCGCCAGGGCGGACGGCCTTACCTGGAGTTCACCGGGCTGCCCTACCAGGCGCTGCACGAGTTCCACCACTCGTTCACGCGGGCGGCCGAGTGCGGCCGGCAGGCGGCGGCACTGGCCGAACAGCACGGCTGGACCGACGACCCGGCAGCCGGCATCGCCTGCATGATCGTCGGCATCGTGCTGATGCGGCAGGGACAGCCGGATGCGGCAGAGCCGTGGGTCCAACTCGCCGAGCGCACCCTCACCGCCGATACCCGGCCTCTGGTGGTACTGGCGATCCGCATCATCCGCGGGACGCTGGAACTGGTTCGAGACCGTAACGCCGCGGCGCTGGCCGCCCTCGAGCCCGGCGACCCGCTGGCCCGCCGACTCGCCGGGCCGGACTACCTCGTCGCCCGGACCCGAGCGTTGCTGGTGCGTTCCCTGATCCGCCTGGACCAGGTCGAGCGGGCCGAGCAGGTCCTGGCCGGGCTCGGCGAGCAGGACCGCGACCGCGGGGAACTCCGCGTCGTGGCCGCAACGCTCCGGCTGGCCCAGGGCGACCCGCAGGCCGCGCTCGCCGCGCTCGCCCCCATCCACCAGAATCCCGTTTCCGAGGACTACTGGGCATTCTAGCGGGCTCAGGCCGACCTACTCGAGGCGATCGCCAAGGACACGCTCGGTGACCCAGATGCAGCCAGCGCCGCCCTCGGACTGGAAATCGCCCGCGAGCTGTAGGTCTCCCCCAACACGGTCAAGACCCACATCCGGCACCTGTACGCCAAGCTCGGCACGCACCACCGCGCCGAGGCCGTGTACCTCGCCCGCGCCCTCGGCCTGCTCGCCCCCGCCAGAACGAGTCCGGCGAGCCGCTAGCCCCCGGCGGGGTGGGCGAGTGCCACCTGATTAGTGTGATTACGCCTCGGCACCAGCCTGCCGGGCAAGAGTCACCACGGTTCGTTCGGAAGATTAAGAGAACTATCTTGAACGGACCCGCAGTGGCCCGGCAGCCTCAGCCGACCCGGCGTTCCCCTGATCACGCGAACAGGGCAGGTCCTCCCGGATCATCCTTGGCCGCAAGTCGATCCTCCCCCTAACCACCCGCGACGGCTGATCTGGGCCAGTCGGGCGGGAATCACCTCGACCGGGTGATTGCCGCTCATCCCGTTGGCAGCCAAGCTCGCGGACATGCCAGACATCCACCGCATAGCAAGGACGGTCGGATATCAGCTCGCGGATCACGACTATCAACACCGGCGGACGCGAACCCGTGCGCGGCCGACCTAGCGTGATCGTCATGAACGGCCGTGACAGCACGCCAGATGGGCCGCGCTGAGGCCAGGCCTCAACCAGCCGTACGCCTGCGCCGTCTGAAACCACTGCCTAACGCGAACTTCCCGGAAAGGAACAGGCATGAGATTGACCCGTTTCGCCGCGATTGCCCTGTCGGCCACCGCGCTGGTAGCGGTCAGTGGACCGTTCGCCGCCCGCGCAGCCACCGAGCAGGGAGCGGCAGATGAAACAGGCGCGTCGGCGGCGTCGTCCGTCGCCGTGTACGACTGCGCGAACCAGCCGCAGGTGCGGCCGACCACCTTTGACTTCTTCTGTGACGGCAGCGGCTCCTTCACCGGGCTACGCTGGAGCACCTGGAACGCCTCGGTGGCCGCCGCGACCGGTGTGCAGTATGTCGACAACTGCACGCCGAACTGCGCGCACGGCACCTGGTCACACCGGACCATGGACCTGATCTTCTGGCGCAGCGTGCCGGTCAAGGGCCACCCCGGCGAGCGAGGCTACACCCAGATGACCGTGCTGTATCCCGGCCACGCCATCGACAACGGCAACACCTATACCAGCGCCCCACCCGGCGCGTTCCCCGGCGAGTTCTGAACGACCTCCGGCCGCCGCCCCCAGGGTCAGGGCTCAGGTCACCGGCCGGCCATGGACGCCGACGCGGGCCAACAGGCGGGTAAAGGCGGCTTAAATGGCGGCTAGAAGGCGGCGGTACTGCCGGGCAGGGCGCGGTCGAGCTGGCCGCGGGAGGTGATGCCGAGCTTGGCGAAGACGTTCCCCAGGTGGTACTGAACGGTGCGCGGGCTGAGGAATAGCCGGGCGCCGATCTGTGAGTTCGTCAGCCCGGCGCGGGCCAGCCGGGCGATCTGCGCCTCCTGGGCGGTCAGCTCCTTGCCTGGTACCGTGGGGCGCCTGCGGGCGGTCTCGCCGGTGGCCTTCAGCTCGTGCCGGGCACGGTCGGCGAATGCCTCCATGCCCATCGCTTCCAGCATGCCGTGCGCGGCGCGCAGTTCCACCCGCGCCTCGGTGCTGCGGCGCTCGCGGCGCAGCCATTCCCCGTACAGCAGGTGGGCGCGGGC
>Ga0335075_10008107_pt1 | contig 16134 bp, 14 predicted proteins | sample Lox_Sample_24_FD_206723 | JGI IMG/M metagenome (GOLD analysis project Ga0335075, IMG submission 206723) | Soil microbial communities from Loxahatchee National Wildlife Refuge, Florida, United States - Lox_Sample_2.4 | ecosystem: Environmental > Terrestrial > Soil > Wetlands | place: USA... | reverse complement strand
TGTAGGTGCCGGTGCCGATGTCGGTCGCAGAGCTGCGCACGTACGCGGTCCCGTCCGCCCTGATCGACGCTCTGGCCTGGCAGGGCGGCTGGAACCAGAAGAAGCTGACCCCGGCCATGCCGTAACCAACCTGCCAGTTGCCGTCGCGCATAGTGCCGGGCCGCGGGTCGCGAGCCGACCAGCCGAACCGCTCAGCGCCCTGCTCGAGGCACGCGCGCAGCGCCTTGCTTGACCACGGCAGGCCGAGCTGGGGCTGGACCTCGGCGTAGTTCCGCAGCCGCAGCTCGAGCGGATCGACGCCGACCGAATAGGAGAGCTCGTCCAGCGCAGATTCCAGCGCGAAGTTGCCCTGCGCCTGACCCGGCGCACGCATCGACGTCGGAGGCGGAATGTTGAGCCGCGCCTGCGTGTCCCTGACGTCCACGTTCGGGCATGCGTACGCCCAGGCAGAGTCGGCTGCCACAGGCTCGTAGTTGTCGTCATCTACAGCAATCGAGTTCTTGGCGACATGATCGAGCACGGTCAGCTGCCCGCTGCGGTCGGCGCCGATCCTGAGGTGCTGGACCGTCCTTGTCCGGTGCCCGACACCGGTGAACATCTCCGGGCGGGTCAGGACGAGCTTCACCGGGCGCCCAGTCGTGCGCGCGGCCAGCGCCGTGAGGACCACGTGCGGCCAGACGCGAAGGCCCGCACCAAATCCGCCCCCGACGAATGGCGAGAGCACCCGGACACCGCTTTCGGGGACGCCGAAGGCCGCCGCGAGCGTTGCCCGGACGCTGTGCGGCCACTGGGAGGAGTCGTGGACCGTGAGCCCGTCACCGTCCCAGACCGCAACGGTGGCGAACAGCCCCATGGGGTTGTTGGTCTCGTCGGGCGTGGAATAGAAGGCATCGACAATGGCGGCGGCCGACTCCTGCCCGGCGGCCGTGTCGCCGCGATGGGCATCCATCCCCCACGGATTGCTCACAACCTCAGCCCGCGGGTCGTCGAGCTCCAGCAATGGCTCGGTCGTCTCGTAGTCGACGGCGACTAGGCGACCGGCGGCGTTTGCTTCCTCCGCCGTCTCGGCCACCACCAGGCCCACGTACTGGCCGTAATGCAGGATCCGGTCGTCCTGCAGCGGCGGCGGCGGCTGTCTCCACACTGGGGTGTCGGGACCGCGCTTCAGCCGCGGCGCATTGCGATGGGTGATAACGGCGAGTACGCCCGGCGCGGACTCAGCGGCGGCGGTGTCGACATCGCGAATCCGCCCCGCCGCTACCGTGGCGCGCACAAGCACCGCGTGCGCCATATCGGGATAGCCGAAGTCGGCGGGGTAAGCGGCGGCGCCGGTGACCTTCAGCGGTCCGTCAACCCGGTCAACGCCCGGTCCGATCAGCCGGATAGCCTCGATGGTCAAGGCGTCACCCCCTCGCCGGTGTGCCCGTCACGGTGCATCGGTCACGGTGCGCAGTGCTCGCACCAGCGTCCGCTTCGCCAGTTCGACTTTGAACGCGGTACCGGGCACGGTGAAGGGATCGCGCACTGCCGCCTCGGCGGCGGCGCGGAAGGCTTCGTCGCTGGCCGGTGCGTCGCGGAGCAGCCGCTCGGCGTCGAAGGCGCGCCACGGTATCGTCCCGACACCGCCCAGGGCGATCCGTGCCTCGCGGATCACCCGGTCGTCCAGAACAACGGCTACGGCCGCCGACGCCAGCGCGAACTCATACGAGGTGCGGTCGCGGACCTTGAGATACAGCGACCGCGCGCGCGAGGGCAGTAGCGGGATCTCGATCTCGGTGATCAGCTCGCCGTGCGTCAGGACATTTTCGATGTCGGGCGAGTCACCGGGCTCGGCGTAGAACTCGGTCAGCGGCACCCGCCGTACCCCGCTCGGACCAAGGATCTGCACGACCGTGTCCAGCGTGACCAGCGACACGGCCAGGTCGGAGGCGTTCAGCGCGATGCAGTTCTTCGACGCGCCCAGGATCGCGTGCATGCGGGCGGGCCCGGTCACTGCGGCGCAGCCGGCACCTGGCTGCCGCTTGTTGCAAGCATTGACCGTCGGGTCTCGGAAGTACCGGCAGCGCGTCCGCTGGAGCAGGTTTCCCCCGATCGTGGCCATGTTGCGGAGCTGGACCGAAGCACTGCGCAGCAGGGCCTCGCGAACAAGCGGCAGGCGGGCGGACACGACCGGGTCAGCGGCGAGCTCCTCCATCGTCGTAGTCGCGCCGACTCGGATCGCTGCTTCGTCAGCGGTAATCCACTTCAGCGGAAGCCGGGTGATGTCGACCAGCCGATCCGGCGACAGGATCCCGTCCTTCAGTATCAAGTCCAGTTCGGTGGTGCCGCCGGCGAGGTAATCCGCGTCCGGATCGGCGGTGACGGTCGCCACAGCCTGCGCTGGCTCGGCGGGCTGGATGTACTCAAACGGGCGCACGGCTACGCACCTCCCCGGCCAGCGACCTCCCGGATCGCTGACACGATGTTGGCGTATGCGCCGCAGCGGCAGATGTTGCCGCTCATGAACTCGCGGATGTCCGCATCGCTGCCGGCGCGGCCCTCGCCCAGCAATCCGACGGCCGACATGATCTGGCCGGGCGTGCAGTAGCCGCACTGGAACGCGTCGTGCCGGATGAACGCATCCTGCACGGGATGGCGAACTCCGTTGCTGGCCAGGCCCTCGATGGTCACCACCTCGCGGCCATCGCACGTGGCTGCCAGGGTCAGGCAGGACAGCACACGCCTGCCGTCGACCAAGACTGTGCAGGCCCCACACGCGCCTTGGTCGCAGCCCTTCTTCGTACCGGTCAGCCCGAGCCGGTCACGCAGCGCATCCAGCAGCGTGACCCGCGCGTCAACCTGCAGTCGCTCGAGTCTGCCATTGATCCTGATGGTGCAGGCGACCGGCGGAATCGTGCCCTGCTGTTCGTGATCGACATCCCTCACGACAACGGCTCCTCTCGCATCGAGACGAGGCGTGTTCCACGCCGGGTGCAACGGCCACCAGCGGTGACCGCGGCGGCAGATGGCGGCGGGATTCGTGGCAGCAACCCAGCGGCCGTGCGGTGCTGGTTGCCACGAGCGAGCGAGGTCTTACTGATACCCGTCATGACCCGATCGCAAACGAGGCGCGAACTGTACAAAATGCTCAAGCGCCCGGCACATCCTACCTCGCGCCTTCTCCTGGGCAGGCCGCCTCGAGACCGCTGGAACGGGCTGGCACGGAATGGAACGCCGCCTTGAGAGAGGGCTCTACGGGCCGGGTTCGGCCGCTGGCCCGCAGACGGCCACGTGCCGAAAAGGGTGGGGATTCACAATGACGACCGGACGCGTAATCCGCAGCGCCACCGCCGCACTGTGCACGCTGGGGCTCGGACTCGCAGCCTGGGCTGCGGCACCCGCGGCTCAGGCCGCGGCGGCAAAGTACAAATACACGCTTAGCAAGATCGCCTTCACGGGTCCGCGCCTGGCGATTGCCGCCACCGACAGCCACGGAGACCTTTACTACTTCTGGCAGAAGGTCGGCACTTCGAAATGGCACAAGCAACTGGTGGCGGGCGGCGGGCACGGACAGGCCTACAGCAAGCCCTCGATCGTCTGGACTGGCAGCAAGGTAGTGATCGCCACCCTGGATGCCTCCCATGACGTCGTCGCCTTCACCCAGCACAGCTCCACCTGGAAGCGCAAGGTGGTGGCAAAAGGCTCCGGGGGCAAGTACCAGGCTCCGTCGATCGCGGCCGTCCCCGGAGGGGCAGTACTAATCAGCGCCGGCAAGCCTGGCCAGCTCCAATCCTTCGAACTCGCGTCAGGGGGCAGCACCTGGACTCGGCTGACAGTCGCGTTCGGCAACTTCGGCGCCCCATCAATCATCACCTGCTATGACAGCCTGGCCGCGAAGTATCTCGCGCTGATCACCGCGACTAGCGGCGGCACGCTCGACTTCTGGTGGCAGTTCGTGAGCGCGCCCAGCTGGAGCCAGGAGACTGTCGCCACGGCGGGCCCCGGAGGCAGCTACACCAGCCCATCGCTTGCGGCATCTACCAGCAAGCTGATGATCACCGCAGCGACGACGGCCGGAGCGGTGGACACCTGGTCACAGTCAATCGGCGGCACCGGCTGGAGCGAGCAGACCGTTGCTACCGGTGGCGGCAGCCGGTACTCCCACCCCGTGATCACCTGGACCGGGCCTGTGAACGCCGGGCCGGACTCCTACTTCGTCGTCACTGCCACCAGCCAGAAAGGAAAGCTCGCTTACTGGTGGCAGCAGGTCGGCACGACCTCGTGGAATCCCGAGACGGTGGCATCGGCGGGCAAGCACGCCGCCTATGCCAACCCGGCGATCTCGGTAACCGGAAAGTCGGTCATCATCACCGCTATTAACACCAAACACGGGGACGTGGACTTCTGGTACCAGACCTTCACTACCAACCCGTGGCACAAGCAACTGGTTGCGGCCGGGTGATCTGCCCTGCCCTAGCTAAGAGTTCCGACCCAGGTCCCCGTTCCCCGGAGCCGTTTCCTCGCGGCCCCGGGTCGGGGATCGGCGCAGGGATATCACCAGCGTGCGCCAGTTGATGCTGCGAGCAGGAACCGCTACATGTCTGCCGGGAGGATCGTGAAGACCCCGCCCTGCGGAGGCTTGACCGCCCGGAAGTGCCTGTGATCGAAAGTCAGTATCCGCTTTGTGTCGTAGCGGTCGGGCTCGGTGAGGGTCATGGTATGGGCATCTGCGATACCGAGCTTCAGATCGGCGTACCGTCCAGCTAGCCTCGCAATGCGCGCTGCGTCGACGGGAGTGAACTCGGCCACCTGGTACACCCCATCGGCCAGATCGTTGAGGAGAATGAGCTCGGCCGGTGGCCCAGACCTTGACATGATCATGTAGTCGACTTCGGCCAGCACGAAGGGCGACACAATCAGGGCGCCCGCATCGGCGTCCAAGAGCTCTCGAACGACTGAGCCCTCGGGGTCGGTCTCGTCGTATGCAGCGATAAGGCCGCTAGTGTCACAGATGATCACTCCTGGCCGAAGCCTTCGGCCAGGACTACATCGACCTTGCGGGCAAGGCCTTGCTCGTCGAACCGGATTGTTCCCCATCGCCCTCGGGTGCGCGGAAGCACTTCGCTCACGCGCCGCTCGATCGCGGACCGGATGAACTCCGCCTCAGACTGACCCTCTCGCCGCGCCGCCTCAGTCAGCCGCTGCTTGGTGTTCTCTGGCAGATAAACCGTCGTCCGTACCATATATAGATGGTACCATATGTAACCTACAATCTGGCCCTGAGCAGACGGAACCGCCCCAGCGAGGCCCGGATACTCCGCGCTCGCCGGGGCGGCTTAATCGGCCTGGACGATCACAGCAGCGTCGTGACCGCCTTGACTTCGGTGTAGTTGTTCAGGACCTCATGGCCCATTTCGCGGCCCCAGCCCGACTGCTTGTACCCGCCGAAGGGCAGCGAGGCGTCGAACACGTTGTAGCAGTTGATCCAGACGGTGCCTGCCCGCAGCTTCTTGGCCAGCGCGTGCGCCTTGGAGATGTCCCTGGTCCAGATGCCCGCGCCGAGGCCATAGTCGGTGTCGTTGGCCTGCGCAGCGATGTACCGGCCACCGCCGGCAAGAGCTGTCGCGCCGTCGGCCCGGCCTGACTCCAGGAAGCCTGTGACGCGGCGGAACTGCTCGTCCAACACCAGCGGACCCATCTGGGTCGTCGGGTCGAGCCCCGATCCGATCTTGATCGACTTAGCGATCTCGGCGACGCCGTCGACGACCTCGTCGTACCTGCTTTCCTGGACGAATAGCCGCGACCCTGCCACGCAGCACTGGCCGTGATTGAAGAAGATGGCGTTGGCTGCGCCCTCGATCGCGCCGTCCTCGGCGTCGTCAAACACGATGTTGGGGCTCTTTCCCCGAGCTCGAGGGTGAGCTTCTTCAGGTTGCTGGCCCCTGCGGCCTCCACGATGAGCTTGCCGACCTCGGTGGAACCGGTGAAGGCGACCTTGTCGACATCGCTGTGGGCAGCAAGCGCAGCGCCCGCCGTCTCGCCGAATCCGGGAACGACGTTGACAACGCCGTCGGGTACGCCGGCCTCGGCGATCAGCTCGGCCAGTCGCAGCGCGGTGAGCGGGGTCTGCTCGGCCGGCTTCAGAACAACAGTGCGGCCGGTTGCCAGCGCCGGGCCGAGCTTCCAGGCAGCCATCAGCAGCGGGAAGTTCCACGGGATGATCTGCCCGACGACGCCGATCGGCTCGCGGAGCGTGTAGGAGTGGAAGTTCGCTCCCGGCATGTACGGGACGGAGATGTTGATGGTGTTGCCCTCGATCTTGGTCGCCCACCCGGCCATGTAGTGGAACAGGTCCGCGGCAAGGGGCACATCGGCGGCCTGCGCGACAAGGAATGGCTTGCCGTTGTCGAGCGACTCCAGCTGAGCCAGCTCGTCGACGTGCTGCAGGATCAGGTCGCCTATCTTCCACACGATGCGCCCGCGCTCGGATGGCGTCATCCGGCTCCAGGGTCCTTCCTCGAACGCTGAGCGGGCAGCCTGCACGGCCCGGTTGATGTCCTCCGCATCGCCCTCGGCGACTCGCGCCAGAGTCTCGCCGGTGGCCGGATTGGGGTCTGGCCAGTAGTCCCAATGAGACTACAAAGCCAGCTAGAGCACGAGAGGACCTCGCGTTGGCGGCACTCATGCGGCTCCGGGGAAGATCACCTGCGCGTCCGGCGGAGGCCGTAATGTTGGCATGTGCCTGGTCCAAGCCAACCTCGGCTCTCGCTGGCGGAATGGCTGGTGCTGTGCCTGGTCTGCGAGACGCCATCGCATGGGTTCGCGATCGCTCGCATGACTGCTGGGGATGGCGAGCTAGGGCATGTCTGGCGAGTACCTAAGCCCGTGATCTACCGCGCACTCCAGCGGCTCGAAGCCGTGCAGTTGGTAGCGACCGTCGAAGTGCAGCCATCGAATAGCGGACCTGCCAGATCCATGGTTGCCGCAACCGACGCCGGACGTCGGGCTGCTGCGGCGTGGCTTACCAAGCCGGTCAGCCACAATCGCGATATCCGTTCCGAGCTCCTGGTGAAGCTAGCGCTGCTGGAGCGGGCGGGGGCCGCCCCAGGTCCATTGCTGGCAGCCCAGGAAGGCCAGCTCCGGCCAGTGGCCGAAGGCCTGCAGGAACAGCTGAGCAGCGTTACGGGGTTCGAGCGCACGGTCATCTTGTGGCGATATGAAACGATAACTGCGACCCTGCGATTTCTTGATGCGCTGCGGCAGCCCTCCGCCGCGGGTCCTTCCAGTTAAGCGAGTCCTGCCAGTTAAGTAGTCGCGCCCGGCAGGCTGGCATACCTTTTGTCACTTCGGTAGTCTCACTGTTACTACCATGCGCGGAAGGTGCTGGCTGTGTCCGCTGTGCTCGCCGAACCGCTCGGCCGGGTCAGTCCGTGTACCCCGAGAACGGTCGTGGGGTTCCTCGCCGACGGCACGCCATATTTCAGCCCGATCGGCCAGGTCGTCGCGGATGACTCGCACGTGATCTGCCACCTGTGCGGCCGGGCGTTCAGATCCGTGACCGCGCATCTGGCATCTCATGGCTGGACGAAAGTCGAGTATTGCCAGGCGTTCGGGCTTGAGCGCAGCCAGCCGCTGGAGGGAGCGGAGACGCGCAAGCTCCGCGCTACAGCGTTCAGCGCGCGCCTCGTCTTCGAGCCGGCAGTGCGCGCCGGCAGCGCGGCCGGCCGCCAGCGGGCGCGGAACGGTGAGCTGAGCCGCGACGCAGCGAACGCGGCACGCGGCAGACCGTTTCCAGAGCAACGCCGTCAGCGGTCGAGGGTAGCCATGTCTCCGCTCGCCGCATCGCACATCGCCCGCGTGAATCGCGATCGGGCTGACCAGCACCTCGCCGCCGTAGCTGGCGAAGTTGCGCTGCAGGAGGGCTACGGGACCATCGGCGACCTCGTCCGGGACAAGCTTGGCGCCGGGCAGAGCCTGGCCGCTATCAGCCGTCAGTGTGGCCTCAGCAAGGATTGGCTGACACGCCACCTGCACCGGATCGATCCGTCCGCAGCCGAGTTTGCCCGTTCCGATGCGCGGGCCGCACTCGACGCGCGCTGGCTCCCGGTGGTCCGCCGCCTCGGGTTCGGGGACGTCGCCAGCTATCTGCGCCAACGCCATGTCATCGACCATGCGAGCGTCAACGCCATCGCACGTGAGGTGGGCGTGTCATTCCACGCGGCTAAGGCGGCGCTCCAGCGCCATGAAGTGACAGTTTCGCCACACGTGACGAAACGGCGCGGCGCAGAACTCCGCCGACGAGAGGTAGCAGCTGCTCTCGGCGCCCCATCGATCGCAGCGTATGTGCAGCGCCGGCGGCAGCAAGGTTGGACGTGGCGGGAGATTGCAACAGAATCGGGCCAGCCGGAGACGTGGCTAAGGCGACAGACGGCCTGATCGACAACGGGCTGATCAAAGGGCCGCGATACCTGCGTCCATGAACCGGGCTGCGGCAGCGACGGCGGCTTCGCGGTCCGTGCCCGGCTCGGTGTCGAGTATCTCGTTGATGACGGCGCCAGCGGCAGCGGCTGCAATACGCGGCCCGATCGAGGCGGGCTCGCTGCCTGTCTGAGCAGCGATGACCGCCGCGCCCTCGCGCAGCACCTGTGCTAGCCGCGCCGCCCGCAGGGCGGCTAGTTCTGGGTTGGCCGCGAACATGCGGCGCGCGAGCAGGCGCTGCTGATGGTCCTCGGGATCGTTCTGGGTGGCTAGCAGCCAGCGACCGATGACATCGCCGACACCCTCGCCGTCCTGACGGCCATGCATCGCCGCGCTCATCCGCCCCACCGTGTAATTCACCCTGGACATGGCGATGTCCTGTTTCGACGGGAAGTACATCGCGATGGTCCGCGGCGAGACCTCGGCGGCCTCGGCGATATCGGCAATGGTGGTCGCGTCGTAACCGCGAGCCGCGAATAGCTCGTAGGCCGCGCGGATGATCGCCGCCCGCCGCCTAGCCTTGCTGCGCTCACGCAGTCCTATCTCGGTCATGGCCAAAGTATACACCCGACTGCAAACTTGCAGTCTCATGCAAACTTGCGCTAGGCTGCAGCATGTCTCGACTGGCGGATCCGAGAGGAGACAGCGACATGACGACCGCCGCCACCAAGGTTCCCGGCCCCACCGGCCTCCCCCCCTCGCCGGCAAACCGCCCTGGCTACGGCGGTGCCCACCGCTGGCTGATCCTGGCGGTTGTCGCGCTAGCCCAGCTGATGGTCGTGCTCGACGCGACGATCGTGAATATCGCGCTGCCCTCGGCGCAGGACGCCCTGCACTTCTCCAACATCGAGCGGCAATGGGTCGTGACCGCTTACGCGCTCGCATTCGGCAGCCTGCTGCTGCTCGGCGGACGGCTCGCCGACATCATCGGCCGCAAGGCGACGTTCATCGTGGGCCTGGCTGGCTTCGCGGCGGCGTCGGCCGTCGGCGGGGCAGCGGGCAGTTTCGGCATGCTGGTGGCCGCCCGGGCCTGCCAGGGTGCATTCGGCGCGTTGCTCGCCCCAGCCGCGTTGTCGCTGCTCACCACCACCTTCGAGGGCTCGAAAGACCGCGGCAAGGCGTTCGGCGTATTCGGCGCCATCGCGGGCGCGGGCGGTGCGGTCGGACTGCTGCTGGGCGGGCTGCTGACGGAATTCCTGACCTGGCGCTGGTGCCTCTACGTCAACCTCGTGTTCGCAGCGATCGCGATCGCCGGCGCGCTCGCCTTGCTGGGCCGGCAGCAGGCTGCGGTCCGGCCGCGCTTGGACCTGCCCGGGCTGCTGACCGAGGCAGCGGGGATGTTCTGCATCGTCTACGGCTTCTCCAACGCCGCCAGCGACGGCTGGCACTCTCCCTCGACCTGGGGATACCTCGCCGCCGGCGTGGCCGGGCTGGCGACGTTCGCCGTCATCGAGACGAAGGCCAGGCAGCCGCTGCTGCCGCTCCGGATCGTGCTCGATCGCAACCGGGCCGCCGCGTACCTGTCCATTCTGCTTGCCGGCGCCGGCTTGTTCGGCATCTTCCTGTTCCTGACCTACTACCTGCAGGAGACTCTGGGCTTTAGCCCGGTCACGACCGGCATCGCATTCCTGCCCATGGTCGCAGTCATCGTCGTCAGCTCGAACCTGGCCAACATCGTGCTGCTGCCGCGCGTCGGCCCGCGGTTCCTGGTCGCGCCGGGCATGCTCGCCGCTGCCGCAGGCATGGTCTGGCTGACGCGCATCGGTATCCACTCCAGCTACGCGGGCGACGTCCTGCCGCCGCTGCTGCTGGCCGCCGCCGGGATCGGCTTCGTCGTCTCCCCGTCGATGAATACTGGCACGGCGGGCGTGGCGCCGGACGACGCGGGCGTTGCGTCCGCCGTCGTCAACACCGGGCAGCAGGTAGGCGGCTCGATCGGTACCTCGCTGCTCAACACGATGGCCGCCAGTGCGGCAGCCGCGTACCTGACCAGTCACCTGGCTGCCCACCTGACCCGTGGCCTGGCCGCCGCAGGCCGACCGCCAGCAGCCCTGGTGGCGCTGGCCCAGGTGCATAGCTACACGACCGCGTTCTGGTGGGCGGCAGGCATGTTCGCCGTCGGCTCCGTCCTCGCCGCACTGCTGTTCCGTCGCGGCGCGCCCGTGGTTGGAACGCCCGTGGCTGGAACGCCCGTGGCTGGAACGCCCATGGCTGGAACGACTCCATCGCAGGCTCGCGAGGCGGAGGTGGCGCGATGAGCACGCGGGACACGGCGGCCACCGCGCCGGCACGGCCGGACGGCGCCGGCTTCGATCCGCTAACCGCGCTCGACGACCTGCTGGCCGGAGTCGGCCTCAGCACGGCCGCCGCCGGAGGACGTGTCTCGTTCGCCGGGCAGGACCCGATCCTGCCGGCCGCGCACCGACTGGGCGCCTGCATAGGCATCCCGCTGATGGCGAACGCAGTGGCGGCGGTCGCGCTGCACCGCCACCGTGGCGGGCCGGCCCAGGACCTCGACCTGGATCTACGACAGGCCGTGCACGGCATCAACCCCGGCGCCTTCTGGCGACCCACCCTCAACGGCGAGCCGGCCCCGCACCCGCTCGTGCTGGACAACCCGTTCCTGCTCACGCCCTACCGGACGGCGGATGGCCGCTGGGTGATGGCTTCGGGCGTCTACCCGCACCTGGCCGCCAAGTGGTGCCGGTTCCTGGACGTCCCGCCCGATCCCGCCAAGGTGGCTTCTGCGATCGGACGCTGGAACGCCCTTGAGATCGAGGAGGCCGCGAACGCAGCGAAACTGCCGGCCTGTGTTGTGCGTTCCCCTCTCGAATGGGTCGCTCATCCGCACGGTACCCACCTCTCGCGCCAGCCGCTGATCGGCTTGCAGCGGATCGGTGATGCTCCGCCGCGTGACTTCGGGGCGGCGCAGCGGCCATTCGACGATGTCCGTGTTCTGTCGTTCACCCACGCGGTCGCCGGCCCGACAGTCGGCAGGACCCTGGCCGAGCACGGCGCGGACGTCCTGGGCGCGACCCGCCCCAACGACTACGAGCACGAGTTCATCTACGCCGAGGCCAACGTCGGCTCGCGTAGCGCCTACATTGACCTCGCCACACCCGCCGGGCACGACCGCGCGGGCGCCCTGCTTGCCAGCGCCGACGTCGTGGTCAACAACCACCGCAGCGGCGCGCTGGAACGCGACGGCCTCGCGCCAGCGCGGCTGGCCGAACGATACCCAGGCCTCGTCTGCGTCTCGGTCACCTGCTACGGGTCCACCGGCCCCTGGGCCGAGCGCGGCGGCTTCGACATGAATGGCTCGGCCGCGTCAGGGCTGATGGTTATCGAGGGCACGGAATCCACTCCCCGCCTTCCGGTCACCGGGCTGATCAACGACTACATCACGGGGTACCTCGGAGCCGTCGGCGCCGCGGCTGCGCTGGTCAAGCGTGCAACCGAAGGCGGATCGTGGCACGTCACCGTTAATCTCACCCGGACCGCGATGTGGTGCGGCTCGCTCGGCATCGTCAACCCGGCGCTGGCCGGCTGCGACGACGAGCACAGCCTGCGGGAGCCGGTCCCCTACGACGCCCCGAGCCCGCTCGGCGATGTGCACATGCTCGCCCCTCCGGTGCGGTTCTCTTCCACCAGGTCCCGCTGGCCCGATCCGGTGCTGGTCCCCCGCGGCTCTAGCCCCGCGCGGTGGCGAAACGCCGCCACGGCGCGGTAGCAATCAACCGGTCGGCGTCAGCTGTCGAGGGTCTTCAGCTCCCTGCGCATCACCTTGCCGGTCGAGGTCTTCGGCAGGTCAGCCACGAACCGAACTGAGCGCGGCAGCTTGTATGCGGCCAGGTGCGGCCGACAGTGGTCGATGATCTCAGACTCGGTCGCCGACAGGCCGGGGCGGAGAACCACGTACGCTCGGGCCAGCTCGCCGCGGGTCTCGTCGGGCACCGAGCCCACGGCCACCATGGCGACGGCGGCATGCGCGGCTACGACTCGTTCGATCTCCGCCGGGTATACGTTGTAGCCGCCGGTGATGATCAAGTCTTTCTTCCGGTCGACGATGAAGTAGTGGCCCTCGTCGTCCCGCGTTGCGACATCACCGGTATGCAGCCAGCCGTCCGGCTCTATGGCAGCGCGAGTGGCCTCCTTGTTGCCGTAGTAGCCGAGCATTACGAACGGCCCGCGGACCATCAGCTCGCCCGGCTCCCCATCGGCCATCGTAATGTTCGCGTCGTCAAACGCGGCGACCCTGGCCTCCAGGCCAGGCAGCGCCAGGCCGATCGAGCCATGCACGTTTGGCATGTAAGCACAGTTGCTGGTGCCCGCACCGCCCAGCTCGGTCATCCCCCACAACTCAAGCAGCGGCGCACCAGAACGCCGTTCCCACTCGGCCATCTTCGCCGCTGGCATCGTCTGGCCGCCCACCGCGCACAGCCTCAGCGATGACAAGTCGGTAACTGGCATGGTCGGGTCGGCGAGCATCATCGCGTACATCGTCGGCACTCCGTCGAAAACGGTCGCGCGATGGCGGGCGATCCCGGCCAGCGCCATGGCCGGGTCGAAGCGCTCCATCAGCACCAGCGTGGCGCCGGCCATGAAGGAGCCGTTCATCACGACGTTGCCGTACACGTGCGGCAACGGCAGGGCATTCAGCATCACGTCGTCCGGCGTCCGCGCCTGGACCGCGAACACCGCGGCAGTGTTGAGGTAAACGGCCCGGTGCGACTGCATCGCACCCTTGGGATGCCCCGTGGTGCCCGAGGTGTAGCCGATCGTCGACAGATCTTCCGGCGCTGGCGCAGGCACCTCCGGCGGCGGTCCCTCGAAGCCAATCAGCTCCTCGAACGAGACAGCGCCGCCCGCTGCCGTATCGAAGGTGATCACCTGGCGCAAGGACGGCGCCGACCGGGTCAGGCCACCGATAACTTCGGCCTTGTCGCCTGAGGTGAAGATTGCCGCCGCCCCGCAATCGCTGAGGACGAAGGCCACCTCCTCAGCGGTCAGCATCGCGTTGATCGGGTTGACCACCGCGCCCGCGCGCAATGCTGCGTGGTAGGCCACCACCCATTCCCACCGGTTCGCCGAATACAGCGACACCCGGTCGCCAGGCCGTACCCCGATCTCGTGCAAAGCGGCGGCGACCCGATCGCACAGGTCATGCAACTCCCAGTAGGTCAGCGTTCGCTCGCCTGCGATCAGCGCTGGTTTGGATCCGAATCGCTGCGCTGACCGCGCCAGGATCGAACCAAGGTCCGGCCGGATAGGACCGGTCTCCGCCGGCCGCTGGCCAGCCATCACATCGGTCATCTTCTTCCCCCCAGGTTGTCGCACCATTTGGCGGGCAGTCGCGGAGTCGCTAGGCAGCCATAGCTATCAAGACGCCTGACGGCAGGCTTGTCAACTGATCGATGGACAGCGTGCTTGAGTTGCCGTTATTGCCGCTTCGGCGTGGGCCGCTTACGTTTGCCTGGTAACCGCAGCGCCGGGAATGCCTGCCGGCATTCGGTCGAGAGGACGCCATGACAGCAGAGTCGGGCACTGCCGCGAACGGTCCACTGCGGAGCACCGCGTGGTTCGGTGCGGGCGGACGAGCCGGCATGATCTACCGATCCTGGCTCCAGTCCGAGGGCTTCCCGCGCGAGGTGTTCGACGGCCGCCCCGTAATCGGGATCGCTAACAGCTGGTCCGAGCTGACGCCGTGCAACGCGCATCTGCGAGGCGTGGCTGAGGCGGTCAAGCGCGGCGTCTGGCAGGCAGGCGGCTTCCCGCTCGAGTTCCCGACGATGTCGCTAGGCGAGCCGCTGATGCGGCCGACTGCCATGCTCTTCCGCAACCTCATGGCCATGGAGGTCGAGGAACTTCTGAGAGCCAATCCGCTGGATGCGGTCGTTCTGCTCTCCGGCTGCGACAAAACCACCCCGGCGATGCTCATGGCCGCAGCGAGCGTCGACCTGCCCGCGATCATGGTCACCGGCGGTCCGATGCTGAACGGCAAGTTCCGTGGCAGCGACGTGGGATCAGGCACTCACGTGTGGCGGTTCGAGCAGGAGCATGCTGCGGGCCGGATGACGCAGGAAGAGCTTTTCGCCGCAGAGTCGGGGATGGCTCGCTCTTGCGGCCACTGCATGACGATGGGTACCGCATCAACGATGGCGTGCCTGGCCGAGACGCTCGGCATGCAGCTGCCAGGGTCTGCGGCCTGGCCCGCAGCCGACACGCGCCGGATCCGTACGGCACACCTGGCCGGCCAGCGGATTGTCGAGCTCGCCCGCTCGGGTTTGCGACCGTCACAGATCATGACGCGGCAGGCGTTCGAGAATGCGATCGTCATCAATGCCGCGATCGGCGGATCGACCAACGCGGTCATTCACCTGCTGGCCATCGCTGGGCGACTTGGCGTGCCGCTATGCCTGGACGACTTCGACGAACTGGCACGGCCGGTACCAACGCTCGTCAATCTGATGCCGTCGGGCCGTTACCTGATGGAAGACTTCTGCTACGCCGGCGGCATCCCGGCTGTCATGCGCGAGTTGGGCGACCTGCTGCATACGGGCCACGTCGGCGTCAGCGGGCAGGCGCTGTCGGATGTGATCGCGACCGCCGAGTGCTGGAATCGCGAGGTCATCCGTACGGTCGAGGATCCGCTGCAGCCCCCTGGCAGCGGAACCGCGGTACTGCGCGGCAACCTTTGCCCGGATGGCGCCGTGATCAAGCAGTCGGCAGCCTCGTCGCATCTGATGAAGCACCGCGGCCAGGCCCTTGTCTTTGACTCGATCGAGGAGTATCACCGGGCCGCCACGGATCCCGCTCTGCCAGCTGATGAATCGACTGTGCTGGTGGTGCGGGGCGCGGGCCCGAAGGGCTACCCAGGCATGCCGGAGGTCGGCAACTTCGTGCTACCGAGCAAGCTTCTTGATCGCGGCGTGACAGACATGGTGCGCATCTCCGATGCCCGGATGAGCGGCACCGGGTTCGGCACCGTTGTGCTGCATGTCGCTCCGGAAGCCGCAGCGGGCGGCCCGCTCGGACTCGTACGCACCGGCGACTGGATTGAGCTGGATGTCCCTGCTCGCACGCTCACCCTCGATGTCAGCGATGACGAACTAGCGGGCCGCCGCGCCGAGTGGCAGCCGCCGGAGACTCCGTTCGGCCGCGGCTATGCGCGTCTGTACGTCGACCACGTTCAGCAAGCCAGCGACGGTGCTGACCTGGACTTCCTGCGCGGGGCTAGTGGTTCCGCAGTACCGCGAGACAATCACTAGCCGGGCCGGCTGTGGCTGGCCCGCCCACTGATGTTCCGGTCGCACTCGCATGGGTTCCGCCGGGCGGCGATCTCGCGGGTCCCCGATTCCCGTCTCTGGTCGAGATCACTGGCCTGGACCGCTGTCGCCGCGGGGACGCTGCTGCCTGTAAAGGCCCGTCCATTCCATTGTGATTTATCCACCCATAAAGGTTCTAGCTGGGCGCGGGCCCAGGCCCAGGCCACGGCGTGTCTTCCTGCTAATCCATCTTTTAGCGCGTATTACTGGGATACCAGGCGCAAGAGCGGGCGCATCAGCAGGGGGGACACAACCGTGGCCACACAAGCGACGGAACACTCTGTAGACGATCCCCTGGATAGGCGCTACAAGCGCAGCCAGATCGGGGCTGGCTGGGCCCAGGTTGTCGCAT
>Ga0335075_10008106_pt1 | contig 16135 bp, 20 predicted proteins | sample Lox_Sample_24_FD_206723 | JGI IMG/M metagenome (GOLD analysis project Ga0335075, IMG submission 206723) | Soil microbial communities from Loxahatchee National Wildlife Refuge, Florida, United States - Lox_Sample_2.4 | ecosystem: Environmental > Terrestrial > Soil > Wetlands | place: USA... | reverse complement strand
CAAACCTCCCAACAAATTGTCACGTGAATTTTTCGGCCCTCGAGAAGGGTGAGGATGTGATATTGAGATCGTGAAGAGCTATTAGAAGGACTCTGTACAAGTTAGACCTTTGGCAGACGGTTCTTTGGGTCAACAAAATCAATGCTTTGTCTTTCTAATATTTCCACGTCTCTGCCATCCAGAAGCGGAGATAACCCGCCAGATGTCTCGACAACAACAATCTTGCTGTTTCGTTAAATTTTTACTGATCCTCAGCTTCCTGGGCTTCTGCGGCTTGCAAAGCTCTTCTTGATCTCTTATGGATGTAATCCCATACGATGTTGACCTATCAAAGTGATTAGAAAGATTTTATGTATCACAAGAGGATATAATAACCTTTGCCAAAACCTCCGTCTGCTCAATTTCCAACGTTTCTTGCCAAGCAGCTTCCACTTCTTTCCTGGTGCTCCCCTGAACAAATGGAGGACCTCGAAACGTGATACTATCGCATTTCAAAGCTGCAAACGGTAGAAGATTGGCCACCATGTCCTTTAAGCTGGACTCTTCCACCGCCATGTCAAGATCCAAAAGCACTTCTAATGAAAGTAAAGCATCGAAACATTTCAGGCCCTTCACCCATACCGCATTTCGCCCCGCCTCAAAGCCAAAGTTCGATCGGATACAGATGCAGCGCGTGGTGCTAGTGAACCACCTCGTGCGAACGGAGCCAATATACTGAAGATTCTCAGGCTTCCTATACGGAGCAGAGTCGATCTGCAGCGCAGTTTGCGAATACAGGATATACGCCGCCTCTCTCGACACCTGCTTATTGACAAGCAAGAGAGCGATCCCTCTCCGAAAGCGCAAGCCTCTGTCATGCTGCCGTCTAATGCTGATACTAGGATAGCAAAGCCGCATCGAGAAGTAATATCCAATACCAGTTCCCCAGGTGAATTCATAGATCTTCTCTCGAACTTCTCCGGGCAGGTCTAGGAATGGGAAAGGCCGGACGCGGTAGATGCGGCGACGTAGGTCATACTGGAAATCGGAGATGGAGAAATGGTAACTGATTTTGGCTTCTATGTCGTTTATAATGGGGAGAAGAGCTGCCGCTGGTCTTGGGCGCTTGGATAGCCCATCCATGGCTAAGCTCGTACCTGTAGAAGTCATGATTGCTATGATCACGTGACAGTTAACAGTAATTGATTGAAGCCTTTAAAGTACCTTACTTTTAGGTTTGCGATAAGGAGTACCGAATATATTATAATGAGGTTGGCTAATTGTGATGCTATGACTCTTATCTGGAGACGTCACGGGCTACGTGGGCATTTAGGCAGGCATCCATGTATAGGCAAGACAATTACCTCCTCTTCTAAATCCAAAACTTTGGTTATACTCTAGGCTACTAAATAATATAGTGTAGGCTTATTGGGCCACTAGGGAATACAACTTCGTCTAGGCACCAACCTTTTTTAAGGATCTGACTGTGTCCACTATACTTTCTTCAAGCGTTCTAAACCTTAGTCCCAAGACCTTAACTGCGCGACTGTTATCAAACTTATACACGCCGCCTTCAGGATAATCTCCACCCTTTGTCTCTGGTGTGGGCAAAGCACTATGGTATTCTGGGAAATTCTTGCGAATAATCTCAACGATCTCTTTGTTGCTGAAATACCCTGCCGTAATGAAGAATCGCTTGTCGGCTGCTGCTGGTAATTCCACTGCCTTGACGTGCGCGAGCGCGAGGTCTCGGACATCTACCCAGATGTAGGTACCGGTATCGGGGATCTCATCCTTGCACTGACCAGTGATAATATTTCGCACACGTTGGTTCGAGGTATTAAGTGCGTCCAGTGAGTTTAAGTAGTGCACGATTGGCCCAAAGACTAATGGCGGACACATTGTTGCTATGGTGAAGTTTGGCTTCTCAGTCTTTTCGAATTCCCACGCGGCCTTTTCAGCGAAAGTTTTGCTTGCTTTATCTTTTCATTAGTATCTCAATGAGCAGCAGTTTATAAAAATAGCACACCTCGATAGCCATATAGAGGATTCTTAATGGCTTGTTCTTCTGTTATAGGATTCCAGTCCGCCTCCGAATAGGTTTTGTCGGGAATGCTGGCACCTTTGTCTCCGTCTAGGATCGATGCGAAAGAAGATGTAATTACAACTCTCTTGACTGTTGGAGCGCTTTTCTTGATAGACTTCAGTATGCCTACATACCAGGTATCAGTGAAATACAATCAACACAATCCATATGACAGTAACTCACCTGTAGTGCCGATGATGGCAGGATCCAACAGATCCTTCTTAGTGTCTGTGACATTGAAACGGAACTACATTAATTTAGTAGAGGTCCAGGAGCATCTCAAGATGGATTGATCATCTTACAGGCGAAGCAGTATGGATAACGGCTTCAAATGGCGGTTCGGAGATAACAGCCTTGTCGAAAGCTCCTTCTTGAGCAATATCCTCAACGATTGCAAAATCAAGCATGCTCTGTGGTGTGTTGGGGTGGGCCTCTTTGATTTTGTTGGCCTTTTCTTGAGACCGAACAGTCGTCACAACAGAGTGGCCATGCTCAAGCAGAACATCTAAGACATGGCCAGCAATGAAACCGCTGCCACCTTCAATACTTTGTTAGGAAACATGTCCATCTTCCGTAGGCGGAAGTACTAACCTGTGAGCAGGACACGAGTCATGTTAATGCCTTCTTCTAATTAATAATAATGCCCGGACAATATGTTTAAAGGGAGAATGATAGTTGTGAAAATTCGGACATAACGGAGGAGAATCTCCATGGTGGGGTAATACCTTAAATAGTTGGAGATCCCTTTGTCAACGTCATTACTTTCGGACACGTTCCCCACAAATTTTTTGAGAGCCCACTATCTTTAACTTTAGGCACGCTCCGACGTTGTGGTAGCGAGGTAAGGGGTAAAACCAGAGACGATTATTGAATCAGGGGCAACAGTCACTATCTTAACCACTACAAATCAACCATTTCATCTGCTGTGGATATAGAGGAATTGGTTCTCCATGACAGGTATACTAGTGGCTATGCCTTCAACCGACGAAACACCACCATGCCTATATATGCAACGCCATGATCTTTACGAGAATAATTCGTTTTTAATGCATCAAATCTCCCCTCCATGACCTCTCCCTAGGGAGAAACCCTGTTATATACAAGCCAAGTAATATACAACTCCTAAATCGCCCTGTGTAGACTGTTCATGGACAACAGAGTTAGATGCTTGATTGATATCGAAGCCCATACTAATGATCTTAATGCCCCTTCATTAAAAGGGCACAGCAGAACCTCACTCTTGTTCGCGGACCCGTAGTTGTTTATCGTAACACCATACGACGTAATCATATTCACCAAAAAGGACGACAAACGTTCCATCTCCTCGAATCTCACGATCCGTATGGTGCTCCTCAGTACCAGCCGTACGCGCGACTGGCGAAGGATCCTGCTGAGCAAGACACGGATCTCCGACCCAGCAGTACATCAAACCCAGATCACGAGTGGGGAACCTTTCCTCAGTTTTCCACACCGTTTTGATTGAGCCGTAGCCACCAATGTAGGGAACTTTCGTTGGTAGTCCTGAAATTTGATCACAAGATTTTACCGCTATCAACAAAGCGCTCTTGACTGGCAACTTGTAACGGGGGTCTCGAACGGCAACTGGATCGAGTAGTTTTATTACAGGAAGGAATATCTGTCCACCCCAAAGGTGCGAGTTCTCTTTAAGAGGCCGATCTCCCACTTGTGGAGTAACGAAGTTGATATCGTTGGTATCTTTGTGTCCACCAGGTAAATGATAGAACCTAGTTGAGAGACGCTCTTCGTACACGTCAAATGTAATGTGGTGTGCAAGATGCCGATGTCCTCGCCGACTGTACCATCTATCCCAATGATGATGACAACCAAGATCTAGAAGGCGAGATGCAAAGTCAACAGGGACTGGACCGATGCTGTAGACGCCATTGTCGTCTATTTTACGTGGACTAAGCCAGAATACTTCAGCTGGCTCATCTCCGCTCCGGTAATCCAAGCCTTCAAGAGGATATTCTAATTTAAATGTCTTTGATAATTCGCCTTTAAAATACTTTTGCACCCTCCATTGGACGTTCCCAGTGACCTCTGAATCCTCATCCACTTTCTGGCAGTTGAGGAAAATGACAAATATGGTGTCAGCGGAGTCTGGATGAAAGAGGATCGCCAGTTCGCGAAAACCTTTATGATTAGGTATTGGATCTTTGATTGTCATTTGAGTGAGCGGGCCACCGACCGTCCATATCATGACGTCGTTCTTAGAAGTGACAATTCCAACCCTATTGCCATGTGTTGAAAGTTTATCACTAGGCAGACTTGGCAGTTGCACAGTGTTCATTTCCACTCCTCCTAGTGACCAGGCGTACAGCTTCGCCCTAAGCACTATCAGCACTAACCGTATATACAGGGTAGTTTGGAAGTGGAGACTGCGTGGAAAAGATCCATATGGAAATCTACGCACTTATCAGCAGTCCCTGCCACTAAAATGCTCTCCGATATTGCCCAAAATTGCACTTTATCTCTGTCTGGTAACATATATGTCGATGTTGCCCCGCTACACAGGTCTGAAATTTTGATACCGCCTTCGATAGTCCAGCCCACTCTACCACTGCAATAACGGCGATCCAGGACTGGGTCCGGTTCGCCAGCCTCATTCTTATCCCGATCATAATTCAAGATCGCCATTGATTGGTATTCTCCATTCCGCATGGCATGCAATCGATCCGCTGCAGCCATAAAGGTGGATTGTTTCTCTGGGTCAGGAAGACGTATATATGTGTTTTCAAAGGCTGAACGAAAATATTCCTTCATAAGCTTATTACATATGGAGACTTGCGTCCAGCTCTCGTACCATCGCTTAGAGACGCTGCGAATAGTAATAAGATCTGGGAGGTCGAGAAATGCCGTAATGCCAATCCGGATTTCAACAGGCAGTTCTGGAATAAAATCTCGACTGAAAGTCATGTCTCTTAAGCCTTGCTGTAAGAGACGTATCTCGTATGGGAGCAGAACCGAAATGAGCTTTTCCAATCTAGAGTATGATCAGTCATGCCGCAGTGATATATCTATACCACGTTGAATCATCTTCTCGATGCTACGGCAGCGTTATCCGATGGCAGCCTGGAGCCCACACGTGACTATACTCATTCGAGAGAACAGAAAGAACAAACGAGCAAAGAGAAAGAAGCGATAGGTATTGGCATGAAACAAGTCCATCACTTACTCCGCTCTCCTTCTAGTGATATCCGGGTTGCCGTCACTGCGCACCATGGAGTGCAAAGTGTCAACGAGACTGGCCATGTCGATGTGGACTCTTCACGAACACTGTAGACGCCTAGCTCGATGGGAACGGTCGCTATGGGGGCAAGTGGGACGGCAACATCTACCCGATGAAGAGCGTCAAGCTCTAGGTCCGCGGCTATTTATAAGTGTGTAACTATAGATGTTGGGGATACTAGTAAGATTTGCTGTGACGGTGGAAAGGCGTGGGTGGAAAAAGGCATGGCGCCAGTTTGACAAGGCTGGATCCGCTTACTAGGCCTTGGTTGGACGGAGAAGAATCTTATTTGTCTCGTACCTCAGCGAGCTCGTTACAGCCTGCACGTGAGGATGCCTTTAACAATTAAATGGTATTTCTACCTTGAGGTAGAATCAGTTTTCAATGCACCCCAGACGCCTGGAGGCTGGAACAAGGGCAGGTATGCAGCTAAGTGTAGATACCACCTGAAAATGACTATACATGTACTGCAAAGACAAGGTACAAAGGCAAGGTACATGTGTGACGGCTCGATGCCTGTAGTGAAACACTAACTCGCTCAGACACTAAGCTATGTCCCAATTGCACGTGCTGTCCGCATCGGGCTCTCCGTCTTCTCCCTCTGCCCCGTGCTTTCGAGTGAAAACCTGGAAAGCAGCAATTTGGCCACTGCCTCGGGTTTAGAATCTTCACTGGCCAGTTCAACACCCCACACATCCTCGATCCCCCAATGCCCAATACCCAATACCCCAATATAGCAGGAGGAAGGGCGTATTTGATAGGCGACACACCCCTTCCTAAGACAGGAGCTGGGCAGTTGGTTTAAAATTAAGGCAGGTGCTGTAGGTGAAAGAGAGAACACAGTTTCAAAAGAAGCAGCCATACAAGGTCGGGGGTCGTGATGGATAAATATGTTTGGGCAAGACCCACGCACTGGCCCTTCCTGATCATTCCTTTTGCAGCAGAGACACAACACGACAGGACACTGTTTCTCCGCGAGTTTGGCCGGTCGGTCGCTTAGAGGAGGTGCATATCTGGCGGCAGTTCGAAGACCTTTATATGATACCGTGATACTCTCTTACCTTATTCTCCAGGTGGATTTGGGGGTAAGCCAGGCGCTGGGAGCATCCCGAAGCCCCATCGAACTCCTGAATGATCCCTCCGTATTCTCTATATGCAGATATACACATATATATATATACATATACACACACTCTTCGATATATACATCTACATACTGAATCATGATTATCGCCCACGGCGCCCTCAGCAATTGAAGCGCTCAAGTGCCTGTCGCTCATCCCCGGCCTTCGCATTCCTCCGCGTTAGGTTAGGCTAGAAACAGCCTCTGTGCATCCGCCATTGCGTTTCCACACTCAACGACGAAATCTGCGGAAGAAAAAGTTCGCTCGTACTGACATACCTTAGTGGCCGCTGATATTCCCTTACCATCGAGCAATCTATGCCTCATATAACATCAACTGCCAAATGACATACTTATAACACACCAAGCAATATATCATTCTCTGCCCAACCACGCAATTGCGCCGAGTTCTAGAAAAGGCGTCTATTGTTCCGTGTCACGCACATGCGAGGCTGAGCTGAGCGGCCACGGCTAGAGTTTGCCCCCTGTCAGGGTTCGGGAAGCAGCAGCTCCAGTATCACTACGACAAAGAAAAAGCTTCCACTGTCTCTGGCAGACGAACGGATAGAGGCGATAGCTGTCTGGGAGCAATGAGGTGTGTACGCCAACCCCTAATCCTCCTTAAATTACATCCCCAATTCCGCTCCACCTGGATGTGCGATGCATCAGCTGGGAAGGATGCTGATAGCTAGCAAGGTGCAGGAAGGATGAACGTACAGAATGAGAGCGCACCGAGACCTTCGTTTGTGACCGAAACAGATGCAAATTCATCCACTCGCACAGTGCCCATACTACATCCTGCGATGCAGTCTTCTGCGCCCTCACCAGGAGACCCAATGGACGTCACATCTCCAACGATAGCGCCCATGGGGCCTCCTGCCAGGAGCAGTCCCGAAGATGAAGCAAATGGCACTCATGAGAATACTGGCATAACAGATGACCATGGCCATAATTCCAGCATGTTAGGACCGAATGCCGCTGTTGCTGCACAGGCCGGTGTGCAGCAGCCCAAGGTAGTGCAGACTGCTTTTATCCATAAACTCTACAAGTACGTTCTCTGCATCTTCTGTACAGAGCGCGACTAATAATGAGATAGCATGCTTGAAGATCAAAGTATACGGCACCTAATTGCCTGGTCTAATTCGGCTGAGAGCTTTGTGATGTCTCCATCCAACGACTTCTCAAAAGTCCTTTCGTAGGTGGCAAGGTTCGGCCAAAGAGACAATTGCTTACAACTCATAGTCAATATTTTAAACATACCAACATTTCTTCCTTTGTGCGCCAATTGAATATGTATGGCTTCCACAAAGGTTGGTTCCTATGTCATTCATTACATGCAATCTCAATTCGCTGACAATGATAGTGAGCGATGTCTTTCATACAGGCTCTCCGGAATCCCCTATGTGGGAGTTCAAGCACGGGAATGGGAATTTCAAGCGCGGCGACCTCGTTGGCCTTCGAGAAATCAAGCGTCGGGCTTCACGACACGCTTTGGTGCATCGTGATTCATATCCTTCGGTTAAACCACCCTCATACTCTCAACCAGGCGCGCCAGCAGAAATCGTGCAGCCTATTCAAGAGTCGACGGAGACAAGGTTAACTAATCTTGAGCATACTCTGTATGACTTGCACGCTCGACTTGCAAGGAGCGAAGAGAATACGAACTTTTTGAATATCAGATATCAGATAGTAATGGATACACTCTCTCGGTCTCTTGCGGTGCGTATCTCATTCAGAAGGAGCTTGGCCTTTCGGTGGGCACTTACTGATCCCCTCCTATAGTTAAATCATGAGATGTCAAGAGCGCTTGTTAGCGTCACACCAAATAATGAGACAGCTATGCATCGGAGTCGTAAGTTTGACAGCGGTAGATGTCGATTATTATCATATGCTTATTTCTGATTTAGTTGCTGAAATGCAAGCGGAGATTCAACGCCAAGTGGAGATGATTAGGTCTATGGAGGATGCCCCTGAGCCACCATTCTCTGGGTCTCGCCAAATTTTTTCAAACCTATCCCTCGATGGGGCACCTGTCTCCCCACGTCAGCTAGCGCAGGACGATGCGCGAAGGCCCCCGGTAATGGGAGGAACTCCACGGCAGCACCCCTTCCGACCGACTGTCCCATCAAATCTTTCTATCACGCCTCGTCGATATGGCTCTATTGGCACTAGCACAGCTGGATCATCACCAAGCTCTCAACGCTACCAAGCTCCTCCATCACTTCCTCCGCCTCATCCAGTGGCTTCTTTAACTACGCCACCGACGAATCTGCCTCGTCGTCACACCTCGGCAGATATTCGTGCCCATGGCTGGCAACCAACTCCCCCATCCTTTACACCAGGAAATGCGTCATCCCAGTGGCCGTCGTCGCCTAAGCGTGGTCCAACGACAAGTATTGAAGACCAGCGTATTCGAGACAGTTTTTCCACGTATAGTCTTCAAGCGGCTTCGAAAACCCATTCCAACAGCTCTCGGCCGGGAACCCCACCATTCTCGACAAATGGTAATGGAACTCCTGGCGAATCAAGTGGAACATGGTCTTGGGGTACGTCTCGAGGAGATAAATTTGGCGGCTCAGGCCTGGGCACTGGCAGTCTGCTCAAGGACAACTCAGGGCCACCAACAAGAAGAGGCAGCATGGCGCATATCCTCAATCCAGCAGAGACGGCCGAAAGAGATGAGGAACATGAAGAGGAGTCGAGAGAGGATGACAGAAAACGGAAAAGGGTGCAATAATGGTTGTCACCCCTCACAGACTAATTTTGTGGCATCTAAACTCATCGTGTAAGATGGTACCATTCTTGGGTATATGACTAGTTGGGAGGCATCTTTGGATTCATCAGACATGACAACTCCTAGAATTGGAGAATCGACCTTTTACGGTTGAATGGTTGCTACGAATTAATGCCGAGTCAATGGATGGGAGTCAGGGTATAATCCCATGGTTGCAAGTTGCATGCAGGCGCCTAGAAGAGTAAAAGAGTCATAAATTATGATTCAGTTCGTATCAATGTATCAAATAGATCTTTATATTGTGCTCTTATCAGTGTGTCAAATGATAATGGTGTGTCTGGCGCTTCAGGCCGGAGAATGTTCTTCAATTGGCTTCCATTTATTTTTCTATATAGTATACAAAGCCGCAGCTGCCCTAGTAAAATTACGCACTTTCATCGCCGTCACGCTGATCTACTTCCATAACTTTCCAAGACTGACTTCTTTGTCATCGTGCTTATTCAACACCTTCGCTGTTGCAAGATCGAAGTCCTCCTGCGTGACGTGCACCCTTCGCTCGCGCAACGCAAACATTCCAGCTTCTGTGCATACACCCTTGAGCTCTGCTCCCGAGCAACCGTTCATCTTCTCCGCAATCTTCGTTAGATTAATGCCGCGCGTCAAGTTCATACTTCGGCTGTGGATGCGCAGAATATCTGCTCTGGCTTCTACCGTTGGCGGTGGGAACTCGATCTTCCTGTCGATACGTCCAGGTCTGAGAAGCGCTGGATCCAATATATCTAGACGATTTGTTGCCATAATTACTTTGATGTTTTTGGTTGGTTCGAATCCGTCGAGTTGGTTGAGTAGTTCCAACATGGTTCGTTGGACTTCAGAGTCGCCTCCTGATGATCCTTCAACACGGGACGATCCGATGGAGTCGATTTCGTCCATGAAAATGATTGACGGAGCATGCTCTCGGGCCATGACGAAGAGTTCCCGTACCATTCGGGACCCTTCACCAATGTATTTCTGAACAAGTTCAGAACCAGAGACTCTGATAAACTTGCAGTCTGTGTGATGAGCTACGGCCCTAGCGAGAAGAGTTTTGCCAGTCCCGGGAGGGCCATACAGGAGGACGCCCTTAGGTTGTGCTATACCCAGGGATTCGAATAACTCGGGGTGCTTAAGGCCAAGCTCGATTACTTCCTTGATTTCCTTGATTTGTTGGTCGAGACCACCTATCATATCATATGTGCTGTCTGGGACTTTCTCAACCATCATCAGAGATACGAGCGGATCGACCGAGGATGGCAGCATCTTCTCAAGCTTGTAGGAATCGGAGAGGAGGGTTACGCGTTTGCCAACAGTGAGTTTGGAAACATCGACGTTGTCGGAGATGTCCACAACTACATCCAGATCAGCGCCAAAGTTAGGACTCAAATGGGAATGACTGACCATATTTTCCTTCTGGATGCACCTTCACTAAAACTTTCTTCGTGCCCATCACCTTCACCACCTCTCCAACATAGGAGCCTGGTTGTTGTAAGAGACCAAGTTCTTCCCGCAGCAGCCGTACTGTGAGGATGTTAGCGAATACCTTTGCTACATGTCCATGAAGAACAAAAGCTCACCTCTCGAATTGTAGTCGTTCCTTTGTGCTTCCAGTCTTCGCAGAACAGCTTGGCCTTGAATGATCTCGAGCTTCATGCTCTCGATCTTGTTATGGAAGAAGCTATCAAGCGCCATCTTGAGATGCACCTTAAGATCAACTTAAGGGGCGCCAAATAAGGACCACGGTGGGAGATTATGTTGTATTTGTAAACTGACGTTGATATGATTAAGAGAGTCTTGCCTCTTTTCTCGAAAGTTAAGGCACGCTGCAGATGACACGGCTGCGACCTCTAAATTGAGTAAAGCGCGATCAATCACTGCCACTAAACTACGGAAGCGGAAAGCAGATCCCAGCACCTCGCTCCTCGCACCCAGTCACTGTGGATGTGGCGAGCGCGAGACAGCAAATGATGTACAGCTCGGATGACCGAAGGTCTGATAGCTCTTTCATGAACGTATTACTTTTCCGACGAATGCCCGTGGCATGAATGCGTGCTGCCTTTGCTTTCTTGGGCCTACGGGAGTCAATTAATCTTCGCTCTCATGTGGCTCTGAAGCTTATCAGGTCATTGCAACTTCCAAGTTCTTCCATGTTCTAAGAGTCTTGATGATGGCTTCAAATCGTGAACAAGCGTCAACCTCCACGGCAGGCCGGCAGTCACAAGAGACACCATCTGAAATGTCTAACCCTACTTCCCCCACAGATACTCGACATCCAGTGTCACGTTACGAGTCTATTACTCAATCGCATACTGACGGTCTCTCTTCAAGCTTTCAGTCTACTGACACAGTACGGAGGAGGTCAGAAACACAGCAGGGGGGTTATGGTACGTGAGGTCACTTCATTCTGCTCTTTTTGCAATGAATTTCGTTTTCCCTTTTCCTGCTGCAAGGCCTTGGAATGCTCACTTCGAAGATCGCTGTTTATCATAACTCACATCAAACAACAGGATCGATTGTCTCACAGACAAACCCGCAGACACCTTCATCTGAGCACCGACCAAGCGATTCATCACAGGCAAGTGATCGTCCCCCTGCGCGTAGTCTCGAATCTTCGCGTTCTGTCCAACCGTTAAGATCTCCTCTCCTTGGACCTGAGCGTGGGCGGATCAGTCAACGGGCCAAAAGACCTGGATTCCCTCGGCGTGCTTCTGCGAATATGCAAGGTCCTCACCGAGGTCAAGAATTCTCCGTTGATGATGATGTAACAGAGATTGAAGATGATATGACAGCTCGGCAAACGAGCATGTTGGGTGCAACATCTGGCTTTGGTACAGCGAGACACCAACCATCTTCATTGAGAAGACGCCCAACCGCACAACCGACTTTGTCGCGCGTTGATTCGTCTCACGAAGAAGCTCAAGCTGATGCAGAAGCAGAAGGAGTGGGTGCAGGAGGTGGACATAACGAGGGTCCTGATGATGACCATCTATCTGCGGGTGGGGAAGAAGACACAATACGCCCTGACCCTGATATAGGACTTGAGGACGATTGCGAGGATGACGATGCTGTTTTGAGTGATGCAGAAAGCTTCACACTGAAGGACCGCCAAGAAGCAATCAACGAAACACACCCTTTTGGCATTCGAATATGGAAGCCTGCGCTCTACAAAAAGGATAGATCTGTTCAGAAAACCGCCGAAGGCGACATCCACTCGGCACCTGGTGGTAGGGTTAGCAAATGGCTACTCTTCTTCAACATTGTATGGACGTTGTGCTTTGGTTGGTGGCTTGCCCTAGTTGCTTTTACTGGAGCAGTTGTATGTTTCATCTTTGCAGCTGCGCCAAGCGCCGTCGAGTATGGGAAGGTGCTATGGGGCTTATCTGGATATTTATTCTATCCCTTCGGCAAGTTTGTCAGGTTGGAGCAGGACGAGGCGTATGCTCACGAGGACGAGGGAGAAGGAAGAAGTATTACCGAATATGAACAGTGGCAGAGTGGCGATCTCGAAGACGGTCGGCTTTTCTTTGGTCCTCCAGGGGGCATTCGTTCGATCGTCGGTCGCAGACGGAGAAGTATAGACTCAGCAGCGACTGAAACTGATAGTCTCCTTGGTCGAACAGGGCGCGGGGGCCCACAAAGTTCATCAGTGCCAAGGATGAAGAGAAGGTTGTTTGGACGAGGCCAGTGGAATCTAGGTCGGGTTATCTTCTTTCTATTCTTTTATGGTCTGATCACTCCATTACTATTCCTTGCATCCGGCATCTGCTGGTTCATGGTGTTCTGGATCCCGATGGGGAAAGTTACTCTACTGCTGTTCTACCATCTTCGACGACACCCCTTGGCGCTCTCATTTCAATCTGACACGGCTTATTCCCGTGGGGCCACAGCGTCAAACTCCTCAATCCTACTATGCACCTACCGTGCAGTTGGGCTCAAGTACTGGAAGTACACCATTGACGGGACTAATATCTTTCTGATTAATCTCATGTGTGTTGTATTGTTTGTCATATTCGATTACTGGGTCCTAACTGAAGCCATGAATCTGGAACTCTTTATAACACATCCCGCATTTCTCTTCGTTACGGCGCTATTTTCAGTCATCCCATTAGCATACTTCATAGGACAAGCCGTTGCTTCCATCTCGGCCCAGTCCTCTATGGGTCTCGGTGCTGCCATCAATGCCTTCTTCTCGACCTTGGTCGAAGTTTTCCTGTACTGCGTAGCCTTGAATCAGGGCAAAGGACAACTTGTCGAAGGCAGCGTCATAGGTAGTATATTTGCTGGTATAATGTTCCTTCCGGGTCTCTCTATGTGTTTCGGAGCTATCAAGAGGAAAACACAAAGGTTCAATGCCAAGTCAGCCGGCGTCACTTCCACCATGCTGCTCTTTGCAGTAATCGCGGCGTTTGGGCCCACACTGTTTTATCAGATATATGGTACTGTGAGTAACATGGAATATCTTCTGTTCAAACAATGGCTGACTCGCGGGTTAGCATGAGCTCAATTGCTTGTCATGTATTGACACCGATGATTCTGAACCAAGTCGTGATTGCCGTCGCTGCTATTTCTCTCAAGTGCCTGCTCTCGATGATCGATTTTATCTCGAGGCGGTTCGACCGTATTGTCGGCTAGCCGCGGTCCTTTTGTTTTTATCCTACATTATTGGTCTATGGTTTACACTTCGAACACATGCTGCGGTCATTTGGAACAGTGAGATCGATGAAAAAAGGCTCCAAAATGCTGAAGGCCACCAATCATCTGAACAGCAGCCACTGATTGGCGCCCTTTCTGGTCGTCTTCAGCGGCTACCTACAAACGTTACCTCGGCTGAAGCAGCCCGTGGGGCTGACATAAGAGAATCCCAGTTATACAAGAAAATTTTAGGCCAATCGCTGAAACAAGTTGGCCTTGGTCCTCGAAGTGAGGGTAATACAAGACATAACTCTGCATCTGACCCTTCGGCAAGTAACGGGCCCAATGGAGTTCCACAGACACCTCACCTAGTGCCTCCAAAGAGTTCTGGCGGCGACAGTATTAAATCAGACTTGCAAATTCCAGGGCTCACCGATGCTCAAAACAATAGTCTTGTGCGCGAGGTTGCGGAAATAGCTGCTACTGCTGCCACAATAGCAGCTCGAGACGCTACTCGCGCCCCACGAAAGGTATCTTTAGGCATCCACGGTAACATTCACCCGTCTCATTCGCACCGGCCTCCGACAATACGCACAGCTACCGTTCATGGAGATGGTGAGGAAGCGATAGGTACGGAGGCAACATCGCATAGTGGGGGTCATGACGCACCGAACTGGGGCAAGACTAAAAGTTCCATTATCTTGATGGGAGCAACGATTCTATATGCCCTTATAGCCGAGATATTGGTCGACACTGTCGATGTAGTACTTGACGGGGTGCAAATTGATGAGAAGTTCTTGGGTATCACGTTATTCGCCCTTGTTCCGAATACAACAGAGTTTCTGGTGAGTTCTCAAGCATTATTATGGTCGTTGATGGTGCTGACAACGCGGTGCAGAATGCCATTTCCTTTGCGATGAACGGTAATATCGCTCTCTCCATGGAGATAGGTTCAGCGTACGCCCTTCAAGTCTGTCTCTTACAGATCCCAGCGCTAGTCCTATTTAGTGCTATCAATGGGCAATTGAGCGAAGATGGAGGTCTTGTTGACCATACGTTCAGTCTTATTTTCCCCCAGTGGGATATGGTCACGGTGATCTTATGCGTTTTCCTATTGAGCTACATGTACGGTGAAGGGAAGAGTAATTACTTTAAAGGTTCGATCCTACTACTTAGCTATCTCGTGGTTGTCATTGGCTTCTGGTTTTCGGGTATGGTGGGCCTTGATAGTATGGGAGCAAGCAGATTTGATATTATGCAGAAAGGAGGAAGTTTTAAGACCATCGGTAGGGGCAAGGCAGGGTATGCCTTTCAACGGTGAGCACATCGGAGACAGAATGGTGCAGGAACTATCTTGACGAATTCTTAATTTTGTTTCATTTCAGGAAGATGGTAGGCAGAGAGAAGCAAATGGCTATTGCTCCGTCGGCTCTGGCCTGGTCAGTCGCAGCTTGGCCTGCTCAAAAATATCAGAGGACATTTTTGACAGTTGTAAGATAACTATGAGAGCTCGTATTAGCTAATGGAGCTATGGAATACAGCTAATGTATGTACGAGAGGACAAGAAATCTCGTCACGCTTCCCTGCTGAGCAACTGTGTCTAGAACACATGAGAATAAGATCTTTGCCGCGCACACCGCTCTATCTGATTCTTGAGCTGCAGTCAATCCACACATAGAATAGATAGAAAACGGCTTGTCTAGACCTTTTGCACAGGGAATAAATCAAGGAAATATGGAAAGCAGTGTCCTGCAAGTAGCTGCAGCGGATGTAATATCCGTATCTCTGAGTCGCAGGATCCAGTTGCTGCCTCAGGCGGATGGTGCGATTTTCTCGGAGTCTAGGCCGCTTGTAGAAAGAGTAACTCGTCAGTGACATCTTAGCGGCGCGGTAGATCCTCGGATACTTTCGATAGTAGTGCGTTTAAGGACTGGTCGTTATCACAGGTCGGCCTGCCTGTTTAGAAGTCTAGAAATCTGCAAGTCTGCAAGTCTGAGAGACTGAGAGTCAGGAAGTCGGGGGAAGTCTACCGGTCTAGATCACTATGCTGTAAACGGGACTTGCAGTAAAAGGCTTGCCCGCTAGTTTTTTGTTCCCCAGGTTCCCATGGTGCTGGGTCGAATTTTGACTTCTTTTGGTACATTGCAACTTCTGCCCATTGGAACGGGTAAACCTTCCGTCTGTTGTAGCCTGCCCGTTTCACAGCATGAGCCCCCACACGGATGCCGAATGTCGATCCGCATCTGATGGCTGGTTATATAGAAACATAGGAATAAAAGCATCTCAAAAACCTGA
>Ga0335075_10008105_pt1 | contig 16136 bp, 17 predicted proteins | sample Lox_Sample_24_FD_206723 | JGI IMG/M metagenome (GOLD analysis project Ga0335075, IMG submission 206723) | Soil microbial communities from Loxahatchee National Wildlife Refuge, Florida, United States - Lox_Sample_2.4 | ecosystem: Environmental > Terrestrial > Soil > Wetlands | place: USA... | reverse complement strand
GCTGCGGCGTAGAGTTCCTGCTCGCTCAGCACGGTGAGCGCCTTCATCTCTTTCACGATCTGGCGCATGTGCTGGACGGCATGAACCACGTCACCGGTTCCTGCTTCGCCTTTTGTGCGGATCATGGCCGCGCCTTCGGCAATGCGGCGCAGAGCCTCGCCCAGGTTACGCGCGCCGCAGACAAAGGGCGTGGTGAAAGCGTGCTTGTCGATGTGGTGCACCTCGTCGGCCGGGGTCAGCACCTCGCTCTCATCGATGAAGTCGACGCCGAGCTCCTGCAGGATCTGCGCCTCGGCAAAATGGCCGATGCGGGCCTTGGCCATAACCGGAATCGAAACTGCCTGGATGATCTGCTTGATGAGGCTGGGCTTGGCCATGCGGGCCACGCCGCCCTCGGCGCGGATCATGGCGGGGACGCGCTCGAGCGCCATCACGGAAGTTGCGCCCGCCTCTTCGGCAATGCGCGCCTGCTCCACGTTCATCACGTCCATGATCACGCCGCCCTTGAGCATCTCGGCCAGGCCCACCTTCAGGCGCAGGCTGGTTCCATTAGGAGTCCCCGCAAATCCATTGTTCCCATTCTTTTCCGGCATTTTTTGTGTGACCTCGATCCCGATGCTGATCCCGACGTTGCAGCGGCCTCTTCCGCCGCGCAAATTCGCATCTGCTGTAACTTCCAGTGTATCAGTGATGCGGGTTTCGGATTCAGTGAGATCGAGAGGACGGCACAAGACGGCGCAGTCACAATCGGACTGTTGTCCGCGATAGCTTCAAGCAGATGAAATTGCGCCAGGCGTCCGCGGCCCGATTGAACGGATGATGTTTTCCGAAAACGGCGCTTTGGGAACCCTGGGGTTGAAAATCCCTGAAGACGGGTGCGCCAGCGCCCGGTAATTAGCCCCTTCCAACTCTAGCTGTATCTTTTCTGGTCACGATTCTGCAACTGTCCCGGCACATGTCTCAGGCGCAGACCCAGCCAGGCGACCAACCATCGCCGCCGCCCCCCGACGCTGCCCGGTCCCAGGGGCTGGTCCCGGCCAATCAGCCTCTGGCCGAAGACGAGGCGGTCGGGCAAAGTTCGCCGGTGTCGCGGCTGCCGGTGGAAGTGGGCGTGACCGTGCCGGTGCGCTCGTTCCGCGTCCGCGACCTGCTGGCTCTGGAGCCGGGCAGGCTGATCGAGTCGCAGTGGAGCAACGGGGAAGACCTGCCGCTCTCCTCAGGCGACGTGCAGTTGGCCTGGAGCGAGTTTGAAGTGATCGATGCCCAGTTGGCGGTGCGGGTGACGCGGCTGATTTGATGTGGCCGGTCTGAGCCGGCGAGCGGTCGCGACAGATAAGGGGAATGCGAGATGGGCAGCGAGCGTGAATCGAAGGTACGCCGGGAAGACGATCGGCGCAGGGTCGGCGGACTCACAGGCCGGCTACTTGCATTCCTCGCGCGCCGCAGGAGCCGCCGCGCGGTGCCGCGGCTGGCTCTGATCGAGCGCATCGCGCTTGCGCCGCGGCAGTCGCTGGCGCTGGTCGAGGCCGAGGGCCGGCGCATCCTGGTGGCTACGTCTGCCGAAGGCGCTTCCGCTTTTTTCCCGATTGACGACGGTGCGCGGCCGGCGGCCGGGATCCAGGCAGTCCAGAGTCATGCAGAACCCGTGCCACAATCTTCTGCGGCTCGTGAATCGGAACCGGTTGCAGTGCGCGGGTCCAGAACCGCATCGAGGCCTATACCGAATATTGCGCCGAGGGTTTCATGATGAGCTCCTGGCCGGTGAATCCCTTTACGGTTCGCCTGGCTGCGGCCACCGGCGTGCCGCTCATCCCCGATCTCAGCGCCAAGCTGCACCCTTCGGACTCCACTCCCTGGACGATTCTCTTCGTTCTCACCCTGGTCACGGTGCTGCCCGCGATCCTGATGGCCATGACGCCCCTGGTGCGCCTGCTGGTGGTCTTTCACTTTCTGCGCCAGGCCCTGGGCACGCAGACCGCGCCCTCCAACCCCACGCTCATGGGCCTGGCGCTGATGATGACCTGGTTTCTGATGGCGCCGGTGCTCAACCAGGTCGATCAGCAGGCCGTGGAGCCCTATCGCAACGGACAGATCACCGGCATCGACGCGATTGACCGCGGCGCACAGCCGGTGAAGCGTTTCATGCTGCGCTATGCCCGCGAGAAGGACCTCGCGGTGTTTGCCGCGGCCGGCCAGATTGCGCGCCCCAATGCGCCGGACGATCTGCCCATGCGCGTGGTCGTGCCGGCCTACATTCTCTCGGAACTGAAGGCGGGGTTCGCCATCGGCGCGGTGCTTTATCTGCCGTTTCTCCTGATCGACATCGTCACCGCATCCATTACCACCTCGATCGGCATGTTCCAGTTGCCGCCCGTGGTGGTGTCCACGCCGCTCAAGATTCTGCTCTTTGTGATGGTCGATGGCTGGAACCTGCTGGCCAGCTCGCTCCTGAAGAGCTTTTAACGGGTTTCGACGAGTTTTTGAGGAATCTTCGAATGACCACCGACATGGTTGCCGAGCTGCTGCGCCAGATGCTGAAGGAAGCCATCGTGGTCGCCGCGCCCCTGCTCGTGGCCGCAGCGGCGCTGAGCTTTGCGCTCAGCCTGTTTCAAACGCTCACCAGCCTGCAGGAGCAGTCGCTCACCACGGTGCCTCGGCTGGCCGCCGTCGCTGTGATTCTGCTGGTCGGCATGCCCTGGTTTCTGGAGCGCATGGCTGCCTACACGCTGCGGCTGCTGGTGGATCTGCACAGGTATCTGGGATAGCGGAGTTAGCGGTGTTTGCCGCGCTGCGCGCGTGTTGGCGGAGTTAGTTGAACCGGTCTAACTCCGCCAGCACCGCTAACTCCGCTCACGCGCAAAGGAGCACACCATCGCCGACTGGCCCCACTTCCTGAGCGCTTTGCTGCTGGCCCTGGTGCGGGTGAGCGGAATGGTGGCCTTTGCGCCGTTTTTTGCCTCGGCCGCGCTGCCGGTACGGATGAAGGCCTTGTTCGTGGCTTCGCTGGCGTTTCTGCTTGCCCCGCTTGTGGCTGCGCTGCCCGATGCGAACGCCTCGATCGGCTTTGCCTCGATCGTGGGCGAGCTGGCCGTTGGCCTGGTCTACGGACTGTCGTTGACGCTGCTCAACGAGATGCTGATCTTTGCCGGCCAGATTGTTGGACTGCAACTGAGTTTCTCGCTGGTCAATCTGCTCGATCCCACATCCTCCATTCAAACCCCGCTGCTGGGCGACCTGTTTCAGGTAATGGGCTCGCTGGTGATTGTGGCCGCGGGGCTTGACCGCATCCTCATCGCCTCAGTGGTGCGCAGCTTTCGTGCCGTGCCGCTGGGCGCGTTCGCGCTCACCCAGCCCACGGCGCTGGCCATCGTCCAGGCCGCGTCGGGCATTTTTCTGGCCGCCGTGGAGCTGGCCGCGCCGGTGCTTGCGGCCACCATCCTGGTCGAGGTGGCCGTCTCGCTGGTCGGCAAGCTCAGCCCGCAGTTGCCGGTCATGTCCATCACCGTGCCGCTCAAGACGGTGACCGGCTTCTCGATTCTGCTGGGCTCGCTGGCCCTGTGGCCGCGCTTTATCGAAGCGCGCTTCTCCGGCCTGCTCGACATGGCGGAACGGCTGGTCGCCGCGCACGCGCGCATCGGGCTGGGAGGCTGAACGATGCCCGGCGAGCGCACCGAACAGGCAACCCAGCACCGGCGCGAGAAGGCGCGCAAAGAGGGTGACGTACTGCATAGCCGCGAACTTTCGGCAGCCGCGGGCACGCTGGCCGCGGTCATCGCTCTCGGCACTCTGGGGCCGCGCGCGCTGGAGGCCTGGCGCAGCGGCTTCGCTGCGTTTCTGCCGCTGGGCGCGCCCGGCCGCTGGGAGCCAGCAACCATCGAGCCCACGCTCGTTGCGCTGCGGCGGCTGGTGGTGGTGCTTCTGGAGCCGGTCGCCGTTGCCATGGCGGCAGCGGCTGCCGCTTCGTTGTGCGTGGGCATGCTGCAGACCGGCGGACTTACCGTGCATCCAGCGGCTGTCGGTTTCAAACCGGGGCGAGTCAATCCTGTTTCCAACCTGCAGAACCTTTTCTCGCTGCGCGCAGCGGCGCGGCTGGCCAAGTCGCTGCTGCCTGCGGCGCTGCTGGCGGTCTTTGCGGTGCAGCGCATCGGCCGGCAGATGGCCGTGCCGCCGTTTTCGATGGAGCGCATCGAGCTGCTCGGCGCCGATGTGTACGGGCTGCTCGAAACCGCGGCCTGGCTGCTCTTCGCCTGGTCGGCCATCGACTACCTGGTCGAGTGGCAGAGCCGCGAGTCGCGCCTGAAGATGAGCCGCCAGGACCTGCGCGACGAGTACAAGGAGACCGAGGGCAGCCCGCAGATTCGCAGCCGCATTCGTGGCTTGCAGCGCCAGATGCGCCGCCGCCGCGTAAAGGCCGATGTGGCGCGCGCCGCCGTGGTGCTCACCAACCCCACGCACTATGCCGTGGCGCTCGGCTTCGACTTCGCCACCATGGAAGCGCCCAAGGTGGTCGCCAAGGGCCGCAATCTTCTTGCGGAAGAGATCAAGGCCGAGGCCCGCTGGGCGGGTGTGCCGATCGTCGAAAACCCGCCGCTGGCCCGCTCCCTTTATCGATCCGTTGAGGTAGGCCAGGCCATTCCGGTGGAGCTTTACGCAGCCGTGGCTTCCATCCTCGCCTATCTCTACCGCCAGCGCGTGGAGGCCGAGCTGCGCGAGCGGCGCATGCGCGAGGCCCAGGCCCGTGCAGCGGCGCGGCCGCAGGCTGGCGTGCGGCCCGATGCAAGATTTGATCCCCGACCCAACGCTCCAAATAATGGAGGACCCTTCGGATGAGCACAACCGTTGCCGCTCCGCCGGCGGCCGCCGCGCCCGGGCATGCTCCGTCCATTCTCGGCAAGCTGCGCGAGTATCTGCTGCCGCTGGCTGCCATCAGCGTGATCTTCGTCATGCTGGTGCCGCTGCCCGCCGCCGGTCTCGATTTGCTGCTGGCCCTGTCGATGGCCGCTTCAATCATCGTCTTTCTCTCCGCGGTCCAGATTCGCCGCGCCGTCGAATTATCCGTCTTTCCCACGCTGCTGCTGCTGCTCACGCTCTTCCGGCTGGCGCTCAATATTGCCTCCAGCCGCCGCATCCTGCTGCATGGGTCAGAGGGAACGGCTGCGGCAGGCCGGGTCATCGAGGCCTTCGGCCAGTTCGTCGTCGGCGGCAACTACGTGGTCGGCTTCGTGCTTTTTCTGGCGCTGGTTGCCATTCAATTTTTAGTGGTTTCGCACGGAGCCGTGCGCACCGCCGAGGTCACCGCGCGGTTCACCCTCGATGCGCTGCCCGGCAAGCAGATGGCCATCGACGCGGACATGAACGCCGGGGTAATCGACGAGGCCGAGGCGCGCCGCCGCCGCCAGGCCATCGCCCGCGAGGCCGAGTTCTACGGCGCCATGGACGGAGCGGCGCGATTCAACCAGCGCGACTCGCTGGCTACCATTCTGATCACCGCCATCAACATCATCGCCGGCCTGCTCATCGGCACACTGCAGCAGGGCGTAGCGCTGGCAGAAGCCGCGCGCACCTACACCGTGCTCACGGTAGGCGACGGGCTCGTCACGCTCATCCCTTCGCTGCTGGTCTCGGTGGCCGGCGGCATCACGCTCACCCGCGCCAACTCCTCGGGCATGCTGGGCGGTGAAATCCAGCAACAGTTGCTGGCCCGTCCGGCCACGCTTTACATGGCTGCCGCCGTTTCGGGCGGCATGTGCCTGATCCCAGGTCTGCCCAAGCCGGTCTTTCTCGCCGTGGCGTGCGCATTGTTCATCACTGGCCGCCGTGTCGCTGCGCGGCCCGCCGCTGGGCCGGTTGAGCCCGCCGCGCTCGACCGCAAGAAGACCGCGCTCGCGCCGCAGGCCGAGATGGCCGGCCTGCTCAAGCTCGAAGACCTCACCCTCGAAATCGGCTTCCAGATCATTCCGCTGGTCGACGAGAAGCAGGGCGGCCAGTTGCTTAATCGCGTCCGCACCCTGCGCCGGCACCTCTCGTCGGAGATGGGCTTCCTGGTGCCGCCCATCCATATCTCGGACAACCTGCGCCTCAAGCCGCGCGAGTATTTGTTCTCCCTGCGCGGCATTGAGGTGGGCCGCTGGCAGACCGAGGGCGCGCAGCTTCTGGCTGTCTCCGGCGAGCCCGGCCGCCGGCCGCTCACCGGCAAGGAGACGCGCGAGCCGGCCTTTGGCGTACCGGCCATCTGGATCGCGCCCAACCTCGAAGAGCAGGCCGTGGCCGCCGGCTACTCGGTGGTGGATGCAACGACAGTGATCACAACGCATCTCGGCGAACTCATCCGCCGTCATGCCTGGGAGCTGCTGAGCCGCGCCGAGATCAAGCGGCTCTTGGATGCACTCAATGACTCCCATCCAAAACTTATCGAAGAGCTGGTGCCCAAGCTGCTCACGCTGGGCGAGGTGGGCCGGGTGCTCGAGCAGTTGCTGCGCGAGCGGGTCTCCATCCGCGACCTGGGCGCGATTCTCGAAGCCCTGCTCGAAGTGGCCGCAGTCAACAAAAATCTGGTCACCCTGGTGGAGGCCGCGCGCCAGGCGCTGGGCCGGCGGCTGGTCAGGCCGCTGCTCGACGCCGACGGCCAGCTGCCCGTGCTGCTGCTCGACCGCGGCCTCGAAGACGAGATTCTGACTGCTCTTACCCCCGAAACCAGCCAGCGTCTGCTGGCTGCCGCGGCCGTTCCGGCCACACCGGTGGTGCGCCGCCTGACCGATTCTGTGAGACAACTTATCGGTTCTACCTCCTCTGCGGCCCTGCCCGTGCTTCTTTGTCCCAGTCCAGCACGCTATCACGTCAAGCGATGGCTCGAGCCGGTGTTGCCCCGTCTGGCCGTGGTGTCGGCCGGCGAGATTCCGCCCGAGATTCGCCTGCGCGCGGTGGGAACGGTGCGCTGAGCGGCCCGCGCCGGCCGCAATCAAAGGCGGGCCTGGAGAGCTATTGATTTCCCGGGGCGAGGGGTGCCAGTCATGGGCATGGAAGCAGGGGCGGCTCAAGTGGGCCAGCGAGGCGGGCGCGGCAGCGCGGGAGAAAACGGCTATCCTCCTGCCGCGCCGGCCGCTGCGGGGCTGAGCGTCGAGCAGGAAAAGATTCTGCTGGAGCATCTGCCTGTGGTGCGCTTTCTGGCGCGGCGCATTCATGAGCGGCTTCCCCAGCATGTCGATATCGAAGATCTGGTCTCGGCCGGCGTGGTCGGCCTCATGGACGCCTTCTCCAAGTTCGATCCCGACAAGAAGGTTCAGTTCCGCAGCTACGCGCAGTTCCGGGTCCGCGGCGCCATCCTGGACAGCCTGCGCACGCTTGACTGGAGCCCGCGCGAGCTGCGCAGGAAGGGCCGCGCCGTCGAAGAGGCGATCCGCGTGCTCACCGCGCGGATGGGCCGCGCCCCGGGTGAGGGTGAGGTCGCGGCCGAGCTGAACGTGGGCCTTGAGGAGTACCAGCAGTTGCTGGGCGAGCTGAAGGGGCTTGAAATCGGCACGCTGCACATGGAGCGCAACGAGGAGTCCGGCGACGAAGAGCTGGCCTACGTGCCTGGCAAGCCGGAAGAAGATCCGCTGTTCCGCTGCCTGAAGGGCGAGTTGCAGGAGCGGCTCACCGACGCCATCACCCACCTGCCCGACCGCGAGCGGCTGGTGATGACTCTTTACTACTACGAAGAGATGACCATGCGCGAGATCGGGCTGGCACTGGGTGTCGTCGAGTCGCGGGTCTCGCAGGTGCATGCCTCGGCAGTGGTGCATCTGCGCGCCGCGCTCAAGGATCTGGCCGCGCGCCATGCCTTCGAGAAAGCCGGTGCACGCAAGCCGCCCGAGCGCACCCGCCGCGCCTCCGGCTGAGTTGGGCCCGGGTGGGAAACGAAACGGAGCGGGAGTGTACCGAAGCGCAAAACGGAGTGAGTCAGAGGATGGAAAAAACACTCAAGCAGGATGAGATCGACGCGCTTTTTGAGGCCGCGCGCAGCGCCACGCCGGAGTCGGCTCAAACCGAGGTGCGCGCCAAGGTTGTTCCGTATAACTTTTCCTCGGCGGGCCAGATCTCGACCGACCAGTTGCGCGCCATCAGCATGTTGAACGACCTGTTCGCGCGCAATCTCACCCACAATCTGGCCGCGTGGCTGCGGACACGCTTTCAGGTCAACCTGGTCTCGGCCGAGCAGATTCAATTTAATGAATTTATTTTGAGAATTCCGGAGATCAGCTACGTTGCCTCGGTGCGTCTGGAGCCGCTGGGTGCGCTTTCGGTGCTGCAGCTCGATCTTGGCCTGGCTCCGCCGGTCATCGATCTGCTTTTGGGCGGCGAGGGCCGCGACGGCCCGCTGCGCGAGCTCACCGACATCGAGGAGTCGATCCTGGGCAGCGTGGTGGACATTATCTGCCGCGAGCTCACGGCGGCCTGGCAGCCGGTGGGCCTGAGCTTCAGCTTCGAGCGCCGCCAGATGCAGACCCAGGTGGCGCGGATCATGCCGGTGACCGAAAAGACTCTCTGTCTGAGCTTCGAGATCCGCATGCCGCACAGCTCGGGGCTGCTCAACCTCGCCTTTCCCGCCGTGGTCGCCAACACCATCCTGCGCCGGCTCACCGGCGAGTGGGGCCGGCGGCGCGGCCATGCCGGCGATGCGCGCGAGCGGATGGAGCGCAGCGCGCAGCACATCCGCTTCGGCTGCTCGCTGCAGTTGCCCAGCGTGCGCGTGGCGGCCAGCGCGCTTGAAAATCTCGAGCCCGGCTCGGTCATCCGTCTCGACCTGCCGGCCAACACCGCGCCGGTGTGGCGGGTCGGCGGCCAGACGCTGGCCCACGCCCAGGCCATCCGCCGCGGGGAGCACCGCGCGGCGCGCATCGCCGATCCGGTTCTCGACGCCACGACCGGGGCCGCACGATGATCCAGGATGATCGAGGGGAGCCAGGGAGCGATGACCTACGCTGACTGCTGGGCCAAGGTAGCGGCCGACCTCTTCGCGCAGGCGCTGGCCGGCGAGCCGCAGCTCACCGAGTCGCTGCCCAAGCCGCTGGGTCCTTCGTCGTTCGGCTACGCGGCCACCCTCTCGGGAGATGAGCAGGGCCGTTTTGCGGTGATCCTCGACGGCGGGATTCTGGAAGCGCCGCTGATGGGCGACGGCGTGGACCAGAAGGCGGCCTGGAGCGAGCTGCTGCGCGAAGTCGCCGATGCCGCGGCCGGCGAGCTGCTGGCCAAGAGCGGAAAGAAGTGCCGCGTAGAAAAGTTCGAAGAGACCGCCGCCGAGAGCCAGGTTTCGCGTTCCTTTCAGCTTCGCGCCGGCGACCGCTCTTTCGTGATTCTGGTGCGCGACGATGTGCGCGCCGCGCAGCCCTCCCCGCCGCCGCAGCCCCGTGTGCAGCCAGCCGCGGCTGCTCCGCCTGCGCCCGGTCCCGCGCCCGCTCCGGGCCTTAGCCCCGGTTTTGAGCTGCTGCTCGATGTCGAACTGGAGGCTTCGCTGCGTTTCGGGTCGCGCGAGATGCCGCTCGGCGAGATTCTCGACCTGGGGCCCGGCGATGTGGTCCAGCTCGACCGCCATGTGGACGATCCCGTCGATCTGCTGGTCGGCGACAAGATCGTTGCCCGCGGCGAAGTGGTTCTGGTCAACGGCAACTTTGGACTGCGCGTGACCGAGGTCGCCGAGCCGGTGAAGCGGCTGGAGAGCATTCGATGCCTCTTCTGAACCGTCTGCCTCCCGGCCTGGTCAGCACCGCACGCGCTCTCATTCCCGGCCTATCCAACGAGCAGACCGAATCCCGCACCTTTGAGCCGGCCCACTGGGAGGGGCTGCCCGCCTCGACCAAGCCTGGGGTCTTTGAAACCTGCGCCAACCCCGGCTGCGACTCCGGCTGGCTCAAGATCTGGCGCAGCCGGCGCACGCCGGTCTTTGAAGGCGGCTGGTCCTGCTCGCCGGAGTGCACGCGCGCCATTGTCGAAGCGGCGCTGCGCCGGGAGATGGACGGCCGCGGCGTAGCCCAGGAGGGCCACCGTCACCGCATTCCGCTGGGACTTTCCATGCTCGAACAGGGCTGGATCAGCGCGCCGCAGCTGCGCGAGGCCCTCGATGCGCAGAAGACGGCCGGCGGCGGCCGCGTGGGCCAGTGGCTGGTTTGTCACCGCGTGGTCACCGAGGAGCAGGTAACCCGCGCCCTGGGGCTGCAATGGAGCTGCCCGGTGCTGGGCGTCGAGTTTCATGACACCGAGGGCATGACCTCCCTGATGCCGCGCTTCTTTGCCGACGCCTTCGGCGCACTACCCTTGCGCGTAGCGGCGGGGCGGATTCTTTATATGGGTTTCGAGGGCCGTCCTGACCCGGTGCTGGCGCTGGCCGTCGAGCGCATGACCGGGCTGCGCGTCGAGAGCGGCCTCATTGCCGGATCGCTCTTCCGCCCCGCGCATCAGCGGCTGCTGGCGGCGCAATACCCGCGCACCGAGCTCTTCGAAGCGGTCTCGGAGTCTGGGCTGGTGCACTCGATCGTACGCGCGGTCGAGAAAGCGCAGCCGGTGGAGTCGCGCCTGGTGCGCGTGCATGGCTGCCTCTGGCTGCGCACCTGGCTGCAGCCGCAGCGCGGCCCGGTGCCGGAGACAGATTCCATCCAGGACCTGGTCGGCACCGCCGTCGGACCCTGACGCCGAAGCTTCGCCGCGCACAGTCCTGCCCGTCTTGCAACAACAAAAATCTTCCCCGCCTGCCGCTCATGGAATCCACTCGAAAGCCGATAGGCAAAAAGAGCATAGGAGCCAAGCATGAGCGAAATTCGAACCCTGATCGTCGACGATTCCTCGGTAATGCGCAAGATTGTGGAGCGCGCGCTGCGCCAGGCAGGCCTCGACCCTCTGGTGGTGCACGAGGCCGGCAGCGGCGTTGAGGGATTGGACGTGTTGAAGGCGAAGCAGGTCGACCTGATCCTCTCCGACATCAATATGCCGTCGATGGACGGGCTCGAGTTTCTGCGCCAGATTCAGGCCCAGAACCTGGCGCCGGGCGTTCCGGTGGTCATGATCACCACCGAGTCGAGCGAGGAGCATGTCAAGCAGGCCATTCAGGCCGGAGCGCGCGGCTATATCCGCAAACCGTTCACGGCCGAGCAGGTAAAGGAAAGAGTCTTGCCGCTGGTGCACGCGGCCTGACGAAGGGGGCAAGTCATGCTTTTGAACGGAGTGCGCGGCGGCTCGTATCGCCGATCGTCTTTGGGGTCGCCACAGGATGGCGGTAAGGAAGGGGAGCGTACCATGTCGGTCTCGTTGCGTGAATCAGTTCAGCAGGTCTCCGATCCGAAAAATCTGGATGCGACCGTGGAAGAGGTTTTTCAGATGATGCTCGGCGTGAGCTGCCAGCGCGCGGAGGCGCCGCTCGCGCCCAGCCACTCGGAGTCGGTTACGGCAGTGGTCGGCTTCGGCGGACTGCTCTCCGGCGCCTGCGTCTTCCGTTCGCCCAGCGAAGTGGCCCTCCAGATTGCCGCGCACATGACCGGCATGGAGTTTGCCGAAGTCGACGACACCGTCAAGGACGCCATCGGCGAAATCTGCAACATGCTGGCCGGCGCGTGGAAGGGCAAAGTTCCGGAGCTGGCCGCGCACTGCGGTCTCTCGGTTCCGGCCGTCATCACCGGCCGTGACTACAATCTCCACGTCCAGGCGCCGGAGTTCCAGCTCAATCATGCGTATAGCTTCGAGAGCGCAGCCGGATTCGCCGTCACCATCGTCTGCGACGGGCTGCAGTAGCTGCGCAGCCCACAATAGATTGAGGGACTAAACAACTAGAAGGGCGTTTATGGAGAGCAATCCTAGTGTCCCGTCTCTGAAGTTCGTGCCATAAATCGCAAAGAACAACCGCAGGCCTTTCGACTCCGTTTGGCCGTAAAAACCGGCCAAACTCCGCTCAAGGTGACAGCGCAATTAGGATTCGAACTTTAGAGACGGGATACTAGCAGTCTCCAACAATCCGGCTTTACAGACACTACCCGCCGCCGATTGCTCGTGATTTATGATGCTCCATGCGATTTTTCTGCTCAACCTTGGTGTTCTGCCTTTATGCAGCATTTTGTCATGCACAAACAGCAATAGATGATGCAACGTTCCTAAAGCAGGCCCGAGCAAAGTATGACGCCCCCTTTGACAGGAACCTCCAATCCTTCAACTGCGCTGTAGAGTTCAATTGGAAGCAGCACTTCACCGAGGCTGTCCGCCTAGGCGACGAAGGAACGGACGAGGAAATCGGCAAACTCATTCAGCCCATTCGCAATCGCGTCACGGTCACTCGTCAAAACGCTGCAGTGTCAGCCGGGATGACCGAGGATGAAGTAGACAAGCTTCCCCACGGTGGCATGGCGGAAGGCCTCCTCGAACACGCTGTGCAATTCAGCTTGAACAACTGGTTGGCTGCCAGCGGTAATGCGCTGCTTCCACCGGAAGGCACGCCCGTCCACATTGAGCCGTCCACGTCAGGCTACAAGCTCAATCTCAAGATTCAAACTTTTGATGTCGAGATGTTGTTCGCGCGCGACATGAGTCTCCAGAGCGAAGCGGTAAAGGGATCTGCCTCCGATAGCCGTGAAACAGATTTCGGTCCGGGGCCACAGGGCTTTCTCTTGACCTCGTTCAAGCAAGGCGAGGATGGAGATTTCAGGCCTGGCAATCGAATAATTCTCACCTATACTTATCAGAACGTCGGCGGATTCCAATTACCTGAACAAGTTGCCATAAACCGGGAAAGTCACCACGAAAGCTGGCACTACAAGCTAACGGACTGTACCGTGCAAACGGCTAAGTGATTTAGCCGCCTAGGGCCGATCCGCCACTGTTCGCAGTGCGTGTCGATCAGTCCTGAGAGTTGGCATCTCGGAAGTTGCATCAGTGGAGAGCAGTCCGTGCGAAGAGCTTTGTAAGCGCTTCATCCCACTCTGCATTTCAAATCCGCATTCCTAATCCTCTCTAATCCCGCTGTCTCACTTACGGCCACTCATCTGCAGGTCTCCCACGCTGTCAGGAGCCCTCACCATGGACAGTGGCTATTACGCGGCGGCGACCGGTCTTGAGGCGCGCATTCAGGCGCTGGACACGGCCGCGGGCAATCTTGCCAATGCACAGACCCCCGGCTATCGCGCCGAGCGCGAGTACTTCCGCTCGGTGCTGCTCGGCCCCGACGCGCTCGACTCGCAGTTGGGCGAGACGGTGAACAACTACGGCCTGCTCGGCGGCGATCACCTGAGCATGACCCAGGGCGCGCTGCAGCAGACCGGCAATCCGCTCGACCTGGCCATCGAGGGGCAGGGCTTTTTTGAGATCCAGACGCCGAACGGCCCGCGTTTTACCCGCGACGGCGCCTTCCACCGTGCCGGCAACGGTCAACTGGTGACCGACGCCGGCGAGCCGGTGCTCTCGATCGGCGGCCAGCCCATCGGCGTTCCACCGGGTCAGGTATCCGTGGGCGCGGACGGCACCATTTCGGTTGCCGGAGGAGCCGTAGCCACGGTGGGCGTCTTCACCTTTCCGGCCGGCGTCGAGCTGACCCCTGAAGGGGCCAACCGCTATGTGGCGCCCGCCGCCGCAAAGCCAGTGCTCTCGCGCGATGCGACCGTGCATCAGGGAGCCATCGAGTCCGCCAACGAGGATGTGGTCCAGGGATCGCTCGACCTGGTCGTGATGCAGCGCCAGGCCGAGATGATGATGCGCGCTCTCACCCTGTTCCACACCGAGTTCAACAAGTTCGCCGCCGAAGACCTGCCGAAAGTGGGATGAAGGCAGGGACTAGGGACGTAGGGATTAGGGACATAGGGACATAGGGACGTAGGGACCAGGGACTAGGGAAACGAGTGGGTGCGGGATTGAGAACTGTAGATCGAAGCGAGAAACTCGGCGAATCGTAAATGTTTCACTCGGCAGGTCTTAGTCCCTACGTCCCTAGTCCCTATGTCCCGCGCTACAAGGAGACCGAATGATTCGAGCCTTATACACCGCCGCCAGCGGCATGAGCGCGCAGCAGTTGAACCTCGACACCATCGCCAACAATCTCGCCAACTCGTCGACGACGGGATTCCGGCAGTTGCGGCTTGAGTTTCAGGACATGGTCTATCAGAACCTGGTCACCCCCGGCGCGGCGCAGAGCCAGACCACGGTTTCGGCCGGGCTGCAGATCGGTCTGGGCACCAAGTCGGCGGCGACCGAAGTCATCTCCACCCAGGGCGAGCTCAACGAAACGCAGAATCCCCTCGATGTGGCCATCGAGGGCGCGGGCTTCTTCCAGGTGCAGCGGCCTGACGGCACCATCGCCTACACCCGGGCCGGACAGTTCCAGCTCAACAACCAGGGCACCATTGTGGACACCGACGGCGACCCGCTGATCCCGACCATCACCATTCCGCCCAACGCAACCGCAGTCACCATTACCCAGTACGGCGTGGTGAACGCAACCCTGCCCGGCCAGCAGAATCCCTCGCAGCTCGGCCAGATTCAACTGGCCACCTTCCCCAACCCCGGCGGCCTCGAAAGCATGGGCAACAACCTGCTGCAGGCCACTCTCAGCTCAGGCGACCCGGTGCTCGGCAATCCCGGCGGGAATGAGGGGCTTGGCACCCTGCAGCAGGGGTATCTCGAAAACTCGAATGTCGACGTGGTCACCGAGTTTGTGCAGATGGTGCTGGCGCAGCGGGCCTATGAGTCGAACTCCAAGGTCATCAAAGCGGCGGACGATATGTATAGCCAGGTCAATAATATGACGCACTAATTCAAAGTCATACATGAATACAATGCGTGAGGTTGCTGTGAACCGAAGGGATCGAATCGAGCTGATGATCTGGATTGCGACGCTGCTGCTGGCCGTTGCGGTGGCCGGCCAGCAGCCCTCCGGCGAGGTGCTGCGCCAGATCGACGACCCCGGCGCGCACGGCGTCTGGCTGCTCACCCGCGATCCCGTTCATCCCGCCGGGCCGGGGCGGATGGTCTGGGTTCCGGATAAAGTCCGGCTGCGGGAAGCGGCCGGAGATGCCGCCGGGGTTGATCCGGGAATGGCGCGGTCCGAGCTGGGCGCGACGAGGATAGCCAGACCGGTCATTCTGGCCGGCGACCGCGTACTGGTGGTCGAGGAGACCCCGGTGGTCGATGCGTGGCTCATGGCTACGGCGCTGAATCCGGCGCCGCTGGGAATGGCGTTCCATGCCCGCCTCGAAATCGGCGGACAGGTGGTGCGCGCAGTTGCGGTCCGGCCGGGAGTGGCGCGGCTCGCGCCCGCTGCGGGACCCGGATTCGGAGTAGAGCCATGACGCCGCCGGCACGCGCACCCATGACGGTCATCGCCCTCCTGCTCGGCGGCCTGCTTCTCGGCCCGTTACCGCAGGCGGCGGCCAAAAAACGCATTCCGCTGCTGCCGGCGGCCAAACCCTCCCCGCCTGAGGCGGCGCTCGACTCCTACATCAGCCGGGTGCGGGCACAGCAGGCGGCCGAAGTGCTTACCCCCGGCTCCATCTGGTCGCCCGAGGGCCGGCTGGTGCGGCTGGGCACCGACGCCAAGGCCATCCGGCTGCACGATGTGGTTTCAATCGTGGTCTCGGAAAGCCTGGCGGCGTCGACCGACGGGCAGGTAAAGAACTCGCGGGCCTCGAATGCCAGCTCAGGGATATCGGCTCTGTTCGGCGCCCTCAAGACCGGCAACAATATGCAGAATCTGCTGGGGCTGACCGCGGCCTCCGGGCTGACGGCGCAGGGCCAGAGCACCACCAACTCCAGCCTGGTGACGACCTTCGGCGCCGAGGTCATGGATGTGCTGCCCAACGGGATGCTGGTGGTGCAGGCCACCCGCCAGTTGACCTTCTCCGGCCAGACCCAGCTCATCAAGCTGCGCGGCCTGGTGCGCCCCGAGGATGTGAGCTCCCAGAACCAGGTGCCGTCCGAGGCCATGACCGACCTGGAGCTGGAAGTAACCGGCAAGGGCATTGTGAACGACTCCACCTACCGGCAGAACCCGGTGGTGCGCTTCCTGGAGCGGATGCTGGTGTTTTGAAGAGAGGGACTAGGGACGAGGGACTAGGGACTAGAAGGCGATGGCGACGGGGAATCAAATTCGGAGCTGGGTCAGAGGGCAGAAAAAGGCAGCGTTGCTGACGACG
>Ga0335075_10008103_pt1 | contig 16140 bp, 10 predicted proteins | sample Lox_Sample_24_FD_206723 | JGI IMG/M metagenome (GOLD analysis project Ga0335075, IMG submission 206723) | Soil microbial communities from Loxahatchee National Wildlife Refuge, Florida, United States - Lox_Sample_2.4 | ecosystem: Environmental > Terrestrial > Soil > Wetlands | place: USA... | reverse complement strand
TTTCCAACGTGCCGATACCCCCGGCACGTTGGAAACGTGCCGCCACATTTTGTTAGGGCGTCTTAGGCCGCTTGAGCTTAGCGCTAAGCCGCAAGCGGCTATCCATCAAGCGATTCGCGCAGCAAGTCCAGTGCTTCATCAGTCGAGGTGTCCTGAAGCGTCTTGCCCCGTTTCCTCAGGGCCTCGTCGAATCGGATGGCCGTGTCCTGCATGCGTTCGTGCGTATCGGCCGAGCCGCCGACGAGCAGAAAGTGGTCGCTGCGCGTCAGACGTTGATGGTCGTCCGTGTTGTCAAGTCCGACGCCGATGAAACCGACGACTTCCGCGCGGTTGCCGTCTTCTCTATTGGCCACTGGATTACCCTCTACGCGTGTTTTGCCACAATCAAGCGCTACAGCGAGCCGGCAGCTCCTGCTCCAACTATACGAAACTTTTGCGGATGCGGTCAACCAAATACAACGGCGCGTCAGCGCTGGAAGATCGGCATGTAATTCATCGGCACCGACAGGATGATGACGGCGATGGCGGTTTGATAGACCGGACCGACCTCGTGGCGAGCACGATTGGACCAGCTGCCGTCGCTGCCCTGCATCGGCAGGAACGTATCGCAAATGCGCTTGTACCAATCCTCCCACTCCTTGCCGCCGACCTGGTGCATGGCGTGCGAGGCATAGTAATGACCATACCAGAAGTGATAGCGCTCCTCGGCGCGCTGCTTCAGGAACGCTATGGCTTCTGGAATCTCGGCCGCCTTGTACTCGCCGGTCAGCTGCAAGACGCAGACGCCAGCGGCGGTGCGTGCGAAGCCGGGTTGTTGACCGGGCATGTAGGCGAAGCCGCCGATGCGCCGGTTGTAACAGCTCTTGATGTAGCCGATGGCACGGCGCATGGTTTCATCCTTGACGTGCAGTCCGCTGTTCTTGGCGGCGCGGAGGGCCATGACTTGCATGATGGTGACGGAAATATCGGCGCCAGTCGGCCGCGGCTCATAGCGCCAGCCGCCCTGGTGGTTCTGGCAGCCGACGATGAGATTGACGGCCTTGGTGAGCACCGGCTTGATGTCCTTGTCTCCGGTCATGCCCCACAGCTCGGCGAGGGCGAGCGTGGCCATGGCATGGGAGTACATGTTGCCGCCGCGCGAGCCGGCCAGGTAGCCGTCGGCGCGCGCCGAGGCGAGCAGGAAGCGACAGCCCTTGGCCACTTCGGGACCATACGTCCCCTGGTTGGGCAGATGGCCCTGCGACAGAAACGCCAACAGCGCGAACGAGGTGATGGCGGTGTTATGAGGATAGCGTCCTTCGCTCCAGGAGCCGTCCGAGTTTTGCTTGCTCGCCAGCCATTCAAGCCCCCTGGCCGTGGCCTTGCGAGCGCGGTCGTTCATTTTGACTTCATCGGGAGCGATTTTGTCGTTTTTGGCCGCCGCAGTAGTTGGGATAGCGAGTACGGATGTGACGACGAGGGCCAAGAACACGGAATGGGCTGATCGCATGCGTAAAGTACTCCTCCGACACGTTCCAGTCGTTCTTCAAGGCCAGGCGTTATTGCACCGCCTCCAAATCCTCTTCAAGGTAGCGTTTGGAGACCTTCTTGCCCGCCTCTTCAAGGTAGTAGTTGTATCGCCGGTCGTTGTGGTGCCAGACAATTTCCCGAACAGTTCCCTCATGCGGCGTTCGATTCCGATCGTTGAGGATGACGCGGACACGCTGAGCAACGTGAAACCTCGGTTCGGATTTCTCCATTGCGAGACTTTCCAATCAAAGAATAGTGTCGCGGCCGGTCCAAAAGTCATCCGGCAACGGAGCGTCAAAATCCTCGGCTGCCTCAATGGCGCCGGCGTGCAGTCCCTCCACTCGTGACGGCGCCGCTCCCCAGGGCAACAATCGCGCCCGCGGGATCAGTCCATCCATCACAATCACCTCAGCGCCCTTCAAAACCAAAGTCCACGCCTCTGCCCACCGGTCGGGCAAATCGCGAATGTCGATCTTCGCGGTCATTTCCATCCCCCTCTTCGCGGAGGAATGAGGACGCAGCGTAACTCGACGCCTTTTCAAGAATTAAGCCGCATCCTCTCCCACTCACGACTTTTGCCGCTTCAAGTGCAGAATCACGACTTTATCGCCCTTGAATTCCGTGGGCCGTTTGCCCTTGGCGCCTTCCCCCGAAAAGCCAAGGCGAAGCGTGTCTCCATCGACCTCGTAGATGGCCTGCGTTACCTTTCCGTCTTTGCCGTCCTTCAGCTCGATGAGATCCAGCTGCTTCGGACTGTTGCTGGTATCAATCTTGTACTTGCCGTCCTTGTCGGGCTTGCCGGGATCCTTCATAACAAGCTTCATCCCCTTGCTGAAGATGATGCTGCCGCCCTTGCCCTTGGGAGCGTCGATCTTTTTGCCCATGATCTCGGCCGCCACAATCTCCCAGGTGCCCTCCAGTTTTTTCACTTCCGAATCGGCCGTCTTGTCCTCGGCGAACCCCGCGCCTCCCAGCGCGGACAGTATCATGAATCCAAAGATGTAGCGCTTCATCAACCACTCCTTTACAGAGGTTTGCACATCCTCGCTTCGTATGAAAGCTCATGGTTTTGGCTTCGCCGGTGAAGATGCCGGCTTGCCGCGCGCGATGTTGATGTAGTACCGCTGAATGAGGGCGGCGTATTCGGGCGGCAGCTTCTCGTTGAGGGCTTGTTTGATCAGCTCGCGCTGGCGCGGCGGCAGATGAATGAACATGCCTTCGCCGCGGACATCGCCGATCCGCGAAGGGCCGTTGTTCGTCTGGCCGTCGGCGATGCGATCGCCGTTGCTGCGTCCTTCGTTCTTCTCACGGCCCTTTCCGGGCTTCTGGCCCTTACCCTGGCCCGGCTTCTTGCCCTGGCCCGGCTTCTTGCCTTGTCCCGGCTTCTGACCGTTGCCCTGGCCGGGTTTTTCGCCCTGGCCTTGCTTCTCGCCCTGGCCCTCTTTCTCGCCCTCGCCCTGCTTCTCGCCGGCCTGGGCCATCGCGGAGCTGAGTGTGTCCAGCGCCTGCTTGAGCTGGGCGGCGGCTTGCTTCTGCCCGTGGTTGGCGGGATGAGGTGCGCCTTGCTGGAGCTTTTGCCCAGCCTGCGCGAGCTGCTGTCCGGCTTTCTGTAGCTGCGGCTTGACCACCGAGGGTGCCTGGGCCTGCGCCTGGGCCAGCGCCGCCATCGCCGCTTGATTGGCTTGCTGCGACTTGGCCAGCGCCTTCGTCGCCTCCATGAGCGCCTTCTGCGACTGGGCCAGCTCTCCCGCATTCTTGGCCTCGGCCGGCATCGGGGCGCCCTTGGGAGACTCGCCCTGCTCGCCTTTCTTCGTGGCGGCGTCCTGCAGCTGCGCCAGGGCCTTCTTCTGCTGCTCCAACGCCTTCTTCAAATCGCCTTTTTCCAAAGCCTCGGCCGCCTCGCGGGCCGGCTGCCTGGCCTCCGGCGCTTGCACTTTCTCGGCTTGCTTCGCCACGTCCTTTTGCAATTGCGACAGATTCGGCTTGGCGGCTTGCGGCTTCTGGTCGAGCTGCTGGGCGGCCTTCTGGGAATCCTTCGCCGCCTGCTCGGTCTGCTCCAGCGCCTTGGCGATCTGCTGGGCGGCGTTCTGCGGATCGACTTCCGGCTGCATGGCCGCTTGCTCGGCCGCCTCCATGCCCTTTTTCTCGTCGAGCGCCTTGGCGACGGCCTTTTGCGCTTCCTTGAGCTTCTCGACCGCCTTGTCCGCCTTTTTCGCCGCGGGCGGAAGCTGCTTCTTGTCGAGATCGTTCTTGGCGGCGTCCATGTGCTTGGCGCTGTCGGCGACGTTTTTGCCCGCCTCCGGCACCGACTTTTCCAGCTCCTTGCCCAGCTCCTTGGCTTGCGGCGTCAATTCTCCCTGTTTCTTGGCGAGATCCTTGGCGTCCGCCGCTTCCGGCTTCTTCGCCTTGTCGTGCGCCTCTTCGGCGACCTTGCTTTCCTTCTTGATCATCTCGTCCAGCTTGCGGTCGGCGTCTTCCAGCTTGGCGATCTCATCGCGGCGTTTCTCGATCTCGGCCACCTGATCGGCCAATGCCTTCTTCGCCTCTTCGAGCTTGGCCAGCGCCTTGTCCTGCTTGGCCACCGCCTGCGGCGCTTGCTTGTCCTTGAGCGGCTTCGCCGCCTGCTCCATCGCCTTCGCCGCGTTGTCGAGAGCTTGCTTCGTCTCCGGCTTGGCGGCGGTCGGCTGCTGATTGATTTCCTCCGTGCGCTTGGCGAGATCCGTTTGTTTCGGCTCCAGGTACGGCAATCGGTGCGTCTGATCCGTCTTGCCGGCCTCGTCCGCCTTGTCGCGCACGTCCTTCTGCTCCTTGATGATCTGCTCGACCTTCGCCAGCGTGTCTTTCAAATTGGCCAGCGGATCGGCCTGCGCCTTCTCGGCATCGACGATGAGGCGATCCAATTCCGTCTTGATTTCGCGCAGCTTGACGAGGGCGGTCTCCTGCGGAGTCAGCGCCGTGTCGATTTCCAGGCGACGCGTACCCTGAGCGCGCAGGGCGATCTGCGCCTCGCGCATGACCTTTTCGATGGGCGTGAGCTTGCCGGCCAGCTCCTTGACGTGCGGCTGCAACAGTGTACGCACAGCGCGGGTGTCGAATTCCAGGCTGGCCTGCCGGCTGCTCAGACCACGCGCCCACAGCAGATACAGGTCGGGCAGCTCGTCCGCCCGTGCGTCCGGCTTCTCCTTCTCGGGAGGCGTCTGCGTGCCTTGCCGCACGCCTTCCTGGTCCTCGATGGCGCGTTCGACCATCTGCTGTGCCTCACGCAGGGAAGTCAGCCTGTCCTGTTGGCCGCGGAGCAAGCGTGCCAGCGCCTGGATGTCGCCCGACGCTTGCCATTGCGTTTCGGAGGCCTTGCGCCATTCGCGCTGACGTTCCACCAGCGCGCCGAAGCCGCGCGATTGACGACTCGCTGTCATCAGGTTGTCGAGCAAGCTCGATGACTGGAGTGCGACCCGCATCTTGCGATAGCGCTCCTGATGCTCGGGCGGCAACAGATTTTTCAGCGCGTCCATCTGACCGAGGAGATTGCTCAGGTCGCGGTGCAGGAAAAGCTGCTCGCTGACGAGCTTGCCGGCGCGCAGCCGAACGTCTTCAGCCCTGGGCAGGTTGGCAGCGTTTTCATCCTCCCAGGCGAGCTGGACGTTTTGAAGAAATTGATCCAGCTCGTCGCGGGCCATCTTGTCGAGGCGCTCGGCGGCTTGATCCAGACTCTTGACCGCGTCAAAACGCGCCAGCAGGCTTTTCAGGCCGAGAACGATCTGCTCGTGCCGCTGCTGCACTTCTTGCAGCTGCTTGCCGCGCGCCTCGCCGTCGGCCTTCCCGGCTTTCTCCAGGGCGTCGATGAGGCGCATCATCTGCTCGCAGCTGAGTCCGCTGAGAGCGCCGGCCACCTGATCGAGCAATTGCTTTTCCGCCGTCTTGTCGAGGCGGTTGTATTCGAGCAGGCGGATCATGGTTTCGACACGGCGGACCATGCGGTCGGTCTCCGCCTTGATCTGCTTTTGCCGCTCCTCCCGCGTCGCCAGATCCGGCGTCGTCTCGGCTGCCCGCGGCGCGGGGCCGAACCACGACAGGGTCATCACGGCCAGCAATACCCAGCTCACCATGCCGATCGTTCGTGTGCGAAACATGGAATCGTCCTCGGAGGAAGCGGTAAAATGCTGCCTTTCAGCATCTCACCATAAAACCCCTTCGTACCCCAATAGTAACGCCTCACCTGTCCGCGAATGTGGCGGCACGTTTCCAACGTGCCGGGCCATTGGGCACGTTGGAAACGTGCCGCCACAGCGGTTAGAGCCTCTTAGCGTTTCTTCTCCGGCGGCGTGATCCGGTACTGGACGTTCGGCAGCTCCTTGCCGCTGGGCGGGTCGAGCAGCTCCAGACAATACGACCAGTAGCCGAAAACATTGTCGATCTTGACCAACACTTCGTTCCATCCGGCCTTCAGGCGCACGGGCGTTCGTTCACTGCTTGGCTCGGTGGCGCGCTGGACCGCCTTGTCGAGAGCGAGCCGGCGATTGATCCACACCTTGATGCCGTCGTCGCTTCCGGTGGCGAGGATGGCCAGGCGGTCCTTGTCGCTCCTGACCCAGCAAACCGCGTAGGCGACGGCGCCGCCGGCCTGTTCCGGCTTCAACGAAAAAACGTCGTTCAGGCCGATGATGCCTTCCTTGCCGTGATAGGGCTTCCAGCGTGCCTTGCCCTTGCGGACCTCGTATTCGCGTTTGAGATCGACAGGGTCGCGTTCCGGCGGAAACACCTTGGCGTGCCCTCCGGGTTTGCCGTCGCCGAAGGGACCGAGCATCAGCCAGCTCTTGACGAACGCTTTGCCCTCGACGATGGTCAGCGGCGTGGTGCGGACCTGGAAGCGGCCGCGCGGCAGCGGTTTGCCCGTGCCAGGGTCGAGCAGGTCGAAATAAAACGCCCAAGTGCCGAAGCGATTATCGATTTTCACCAGGATCTCCTGCCAGCCCGTGTCGAGGATAATCGGCGTTTTATCGTCGGCGGGAATGGCCTCGCGATGGACGGGCTTGTCGAGGACAAGCTTGCGGTTGATCCAGACCTTGATGCCGTCGTCGCTGCCGGTGGCCAAAATGGCGTGCATGCGCCAGGACGGCTTGATCCAGCACACCGCGTAGGCGACGCCGGCCTCGCCGTGGTCGAAAACCTTTTGCAGGTCGATTTTGTCCGATAAGCTGTGGTGAAGCTGCCAGCGCACCTTTCCGTTCAGTCCATCCTGTTCTTTTTTGAGATCAGTTGCCTCGGTTTCGGGCGGATAGGCGTAGTCGTGGCCGGCGTCCTTGTCGTTGGCGAACGGGCCGATGAGCTGCCAGTCGCGACCGAGATCGAGGCTGCTCTGTGGCGTCGTGGAGATGGGCTGTTGCGGCAGGATCGGGCGGTCCGGCGAGAAATGCGGCCGTTCTTCCGGCAACAGCGACGTGACGCCGGCAAGCGCGCGTTGGTTTTCTTCCAGCTTACGGATGCGTTCCTTGTGGTCTTCCTTTTTCTCGATCCAGGCCCAGAAGTCTTTTTGATTGACGATCTCCTTCTCACGGAGAGCCGAGCGACCCGGCACGCCGTCGGGATCGGCACGTCCAAACACTTCGACATAGAATTGAATGCGATCGCCTTCCTGGAGCCGGAGCAATCCGCCCTTACCGTCTGGAATGCCGGCGGAATCGAAGTCGTAGCGGCCGCCGCCCTCGGTGCCGCCGAGTGTATCGGGATCGTCGGAAGGCGGGGCGAAAAACTCTTCCAGCGCTTTCTTGCTGGCTTTCCCCGTCTGTCCGCGCGGCGCTCCCAGGGGCAGCGGTAAGAATTCGCTGTCGGTCGGCTCACCCTCGTCCTCTCGACTGGACGTGCGCGGAATGACACGATAACGCAGACACGCATGGCTAAGTCCATAAACCGCCTTGCACTCGTAGTCGATCGGCACGCGCTGACCGAGCAGGATGGGAATGCCCTCGATCTCGTCGTCCTCCGTCGGGGTTGCGTTGCGCGGCGAGAGCGTCTCCGGCAAGAGGGCGACTTCCGGCGGATCGACGGGAGCAGTGCGGATGCCGCGACGCGGCTTGTCGGTGTTTTCCAGACCGAACTCGTCGCGGACCACGATGCGATAGGCCGTCTCGGTCTGCATCGATTCGCCGCGCGCCGCCAGCGCCAGGCCGGCCCACGGCAAGCTCACCGGGCCGCCTGCGCCGAAGCCGACCGCCAGGGTGCTTAACAATTCGGGACGAATTCCGGGGTCGAACGAAAAGACGCCCTCGGCGGTGCAACCGTCGCCGCGCACTGCTAGATCGACAGAGCGCCGGACCGTCTCGGCGCGAGCGCCGGGCTTGATTGGCTCTGCGAATGCGTGTGGCGGGCCGAGTACCTCGACCGTGGCCTTGACGATCGGTTTCTGTGTCTCGATGGCGACGCGCGCCGTAGAGCCGGCGAGACGATAGGTAATGTCGGCCCCCTTTTGCGGCTCCTCATAGGGTTGACCGCTCGGTTTGACGCCGATGTAGGAGGGCAGCTGCACCCAGGCTTGCTGGCGGCGCACGATGGGCCGCGGCTCGAAATGCACCTCCGCCGCATCGTGCGTCCGGCCGTCCTTCAGCCAGGCGCGATAGGTGAAATCGCGCGCCAGCGGCGGCACCCGCGCGAGGAACGTCGCCCCGGACTCATCTTGCGATTCAAATATCAGCTCATGTCGCTCTTTGTCGCCGTCCGGCAGATCGAGGCGAACCTCGCCGCGCAGATGCGCGGCGAAGGCACCTCGGACGCGGAAACGCAGCACGCCCTCCTCGCCGGCAGGCCACACTTGATGCGCGCGGACGCTCGCGATGGCCAATGATCGCGGGATGGGCCGATCGTCGAGAAGCTGGCGGACCAAGAGCGCGTGCAGCGTATTCGGGCAGAGCACAAGCAACAGCAAGACGCCAAGGACGAGCGGCGCGAGCAGCTGGGCCGACCATTTCAGACGGCGCGCGTCGGCGACCTGGGCAAAGTCGGCGGCGGCGGCTTGCTCCTCGGCCTGGCGCGTCACGGCGGCGATCATCTGCGGCGACATGCCGGTCGTCGCCGCTCCCGGACGATTGAGCTGCACGGCGGAAATGAGGCGATGACCCAGCTGCGGCATCCGGTCCTCAATCCACAGTGCCACCTCGGTGTCACTGAATCGCTGCACAAGAAATCGCAGGACAAACAAGGCTCCGGCCAGCCACAGCGCCGCGTGGACGCCGAGCAGACCGAGCCGCAGCCCGCGCGGCGTGTCGCGGTAGAGATCGACGACAAAATCGATCAGGCAGGCGGCGGCGAGGACGACGCAGAACACGGTCAGGCAGCGCGCCGCGGCCCAGGTGAGCCGCAGCAGGCGCTCGCGCCGGCGCAGGCGATTCAGTTGTCGTCGTAGAGAACGTGGCACCATGTTTTCAGCTCAGGTTCGAGAATTTACGCAGGATCCATTCCGCGGTAATGAGGGCGACGAACAGCAGCATCGTCAACGGACTCCACAGTAAAATCTCTTGCCGCTGCACGAACGGTAGGGTGCGCGGCGGGATGTCCGCGGCCAGGTGATGCAAATCGTCCTCACGGTAGAAGCGGCCGCCGCTCGTCTGCGCGGTCGAGCGCAGCGCTTCCTCGGCCATGCCGGCGATCTCGGTCTCGTGTCCCGGCGGCTGCTCGACACGATAGGACAGCGACGACGGCTCCAACCCCTCCGATTCGTCCACACGCAATTCAAAACGTCCCGGCGTGTCGTTGGGCAGGGCGGCATGATACTCGCCGGGCATGCTCTTGATGCGTTTCAGCTCGATGGGCTGCTCGCGCTTTTGGCCATCAGCGGCGGTCGTGTTGACCAGCGCGGCCCGAACGGTCGGGCGGGTCAGCGGCTCATAATCCTTGTCGAGCAGGCGGGCCTTGACCGTGCCGGGACGGCCGAGCATGGCCTCGCCGCGCTCCAGCTCCAGCTGCACGCGGCGCGAATGGCCGAGCAAGTGCGGCAAACCCAGCTGCGTCACGATCTGGCCCCAGAAACGCGACGTGAGACGATCGCCCGTGCTGTCGCGCCAGCGCCACGTCTCGTCGATGCCGAGGAACAGCACTTCGCCCTTGCCGTAATACTGCGAGGCGATCAATGACATCGGTCTGTCATTCGGCTTCTGCCCCGTCCGCAGCTCCGGATGCGTCAAGAGCGAAGTCGCCGCGGGACGCAGACCACTGACGGGATAGAACCAGTAGAAGCCGCGGCCATCCTTCCACAAATCCTCCTTCCACAGTCGCAAATTGTCTTCCTGACTGTCGGCCAGGGCGAGCATGCCGCTCTGTTCGCCGTCGTAGGTCAACAGCGGCTTGAACGATTGCGTGCGTGCCTCCGCTTGAATGGGGAACGCCTGGCGCGTGAGCTGGACCGGCAGCACTTCAGCCAGCGAGGAATCGACGTAGTCCCCCGGCATGTGCTGCCGTCCGGCGATGACGACCAATCCGCCGCCTTCCTTGACGAATTTCTGGATCGCTCGGATTCCCTGCTTGCCCAGCGCCGACGGCGGCACGTCGCCGAGGATCAGCAGGTCATACGGCTTGGCGTCGGGATCGCGGCTCGACGGATCGGGGAAATTCTCCGGGAATTTGTCGAGGAACCGCGAAGCTGCCGGATCGGTAGGCTTGCCCTCAGCCAGACGCGGATCGCCCTCGACGAGGAAGAAGCGGGACAGTACGCGGCGATCACGGTCGAGCAGGGGCTGCAAAAACTTGTACTCGCGGCGCGGCATGTTCTCGACGTAAAGCACCTTGACGCGATTGTTCTTGACTTGCACGGTGCGCTGCCATTGATCGCGCGTTGTGTCATCGCCTTTCAATTCCAGCGTGGCGGTGAAAGCGCGTTTGTCTTCCTTGCCCTTGGCCGGCACGAACGTCACGATCTCGCGCAGCTCCTCGCCTTCCTTGACGGGGATTTCCCGGCGAATGACCTGATTGCCTAGCTTCATCGTGAGCAGCACGGTTCCCTCCTTGAAGCCGCGGCAGCGCCAGCGGACGCCTACCGAGACGGGATCGTCCTTGGAGTCCGGCTTGTCGTCGACGAAGATGGTGTTAGGCAGCGACACGTCCTTGATTTGCAGCACGCCGCCGTGCGACGAGCCGACGCCGTAGACGTACAGCGGCACGCCCTTGTCGCGGCAGGCTTCGGCGGCTTCTTGCAGGGTGAGCTTGCTGGCATTATCGCGGCCGTCGGTCAGCACGACGATTGCGGCCGGCAATTCGCCGCCGCTGCGCACCAACACCTCGCGCAGCGAATCGGCGAGCGCCGTGTGCATCGGCTCCTTTGCCGCATCCCCCGCACCGTGCAGTCTGCGGTCGAAGAGGAATTCTTGCAGCGGCCCCTTCTCGGCCAGAGCATCGCGCAGGTGTAAATCCTGGTTGCTCAGGGCCATCTGCACCATCTCCTCGCGGCTTGGGTTCGACAATTGCTCGGTTGGTATCGCTGACAATCGGTTGACATCGGTCAGCGCAACATCGAGCGGCACCAAGCCACGCGCCAGGGCCACGCGCATCCGGTCGGCATCGGAGACGCGGCGATCGCGCTGCTTCATGCTCTCGGTGTCATCGATCAGCAGCACGATGCCGCGCGGCCGTTCGCCATGAAACTCCGCGATCAGCACGGGACGACTGAGCAGCACAAGGACGAGCGCGATCAAGGCGATGCGCAGTCCTGCCAGGATTGCGCGCCGCAGGATTCCGAGGCGTGCGTGCTCGCGCCGGTAGAGGAACAGGACACCGGCCGCTGCGGCGAGGAGCAGAAGAACCGCCAGCCACACCGGCAGCAGGCCGCGCCAGCTCAGCTCCGCCGCGTGCAGCGTCGTATTTTCGGGAGCCTCGATCGGATTTAGTCGTTGCAACCAGCTCATGAACGCTCCTCTCGGAGACGAAATCGGGGCAGGGAAACATCACCTCGATTCCTGCTTGGCAAGCGATTTGCCCTCGGTGAAGAATTCGAGCTTCTTGGACAGATCGCGGGCGAAATCGGCGCGGCGGAGAAACAGCAGGGCGAAACAGGTATCGATAACGGCTGTTGCGTCAAAGTATTGGCCGACGCGCCAGGCGCCGTCGCCCTCCTGTCGCGCGAGCAGCAGATCGACGCCCCAGGGATACCATTCCTTGCCGTTGATCGTTCGCAAATGGTAGAGAGCGCCGACACGCTCGATGGACCACATCGCATACAGGGTGAGGCGGTCCACTCCTTCCCGAGAATCCGACCGGCCCCACAACAGCGGATGGCCAATGTATCCGCTGAGGGCTTTCAACCCCTTGTCGATGGCGGCATCTTGGATGGTGACGGCTTGGCCCCGATGGCGCGAGCTGCTCAGCACCAGGCCATATTTGACCGCCAAGCCGAGCAAGCCCGCGCCCGTCATCGATGGTCGAGGCGGCGATGGTCTTGCCTCACCGTAGGTCCATAAGCCGTCGTCCCTCTGCTCGGCATGGAAGCGTCGGACGACGAGCGCCAAGGTCCGTTCCAAGGCGACATCGTAGCGCGGGGCCACGAGCAGAGCCAGGATGGCGAGCTGCGTGTTCGAGTTGTCGGCATTGCCCTCATGCAGCGAGAACGCGGACGGCTCCTGCAAGGCCGGGACTCGGCGCAGACTCGACGGCAAGGAATCCAGCAGCTTCTTGCGCTCCTCTTCGGACAGCTCGCTGGTCGGCTGTTTCTCGCCATTGCGGGGTGGATCCTCGGGCACTAGCTCGAGCGGTTCGAGCTTTTTCACGATGGCCGTTTCCGCGTCGCCGTCCGCGTTGGGGACCCGGACAAACAGGCCAAGCTCCCTGCTCTGCTCCCCCTGCTGGAACAGATCCAAAGGCGATCCGGGACGTGTTTTTTCCAGCGCGGTCAAGAGCGGCAACTCTTCGTCTTCTTTGAGGATAGGGCAGTGATAGCTCCAGCCGCCGTTCGGTTGCTGTCCGGCCGCCAGGCGCAGGGTCATGGTGCGAATGCGCGGCCGGTCTTCCTCCTCGTGCAAGCGGTCGAGCAAAAGGATCGCCAGAGAGAGATCGTAGGTCCGATTCAGCTGGGGAACGGCCGCGCGCACCATCTCGACAGCCTTGGCCACTTGCGGGTCGTCGGCGGCGACGCCGCACTCGAGCAACGTCAGAGCCGGCAGGGCGGCGAGACTGGCGGGGTGGATCCGAGCGAGCGGATCTCCGGGTTCGGCCCAGTAGCCCTCTGGGGTCTGCTTTTTCCGCAGCCAGGCCACGCCGCGGTCGATGGCTTCGTTGACTTTGGCTTGCTTCTCCTCCGGCAACCACGGTGGCTCCGGCGGCCTTTCCGGCTCCGGCGTCGTATCTTCATGCACCAATTCCGAATCCGCATTCGATTGGTCGTCGCTTGAGGAGGAAGCAGCGTGTTGCTCTTGCCCAGTGTCGGGCGTCTCTTCGCCGAGGTAAATTGCCACTCCGGCGCTTATCGCCATCATCAGCAACACTCCGCCGAGAATGATGCCCGCCCACAACCGGGCGCGCGAACGCCGAATCGCTGGTGCAGCGGTCGCGGGCACCGCTTGCGGGGTCACAGGGTTTGCCGGACGGACTGGCACGATGGGAGGAGGAAGAGCTCCGACCGCGAAGGCTTGGCGACAGCGCGGACAGCGCACCCATTGGCCCGCGGCGACAGCATTGGCGATTTGCAGTTGTTGCGAGCAGTGAGGACAGACGACTCGCGTGAGTGACACGGCACTTCCCCCAGGAGTACGACGGCGACGCGGCAGAGAGACCTTCAGCGTTTGACGACGCTTCCTTGATTCTACCTCCGAAAGAACGCGAGCCGTCCCCATCTTTTTCGCCTCACCACGCTCGCCCGCAGAACCAGGCCAGCACCGTTTCCCCCAGAACCAGGACGAACAACGTCGCCAGCAGCCACATCGTCCATTCATCCTTCATGCGCTCGGCGCTGCCGAACAAGCCGCCTTCGTCGCTGGCGGTCAGATGCACCGCCTTGAAGCCAAGCTGATTGTCGATGTCCTCGACGCTGGCCGGTTGCAGCTGTTCGCTATCGCGCACATCGGGCGCGACGGCGAAGGGCACGCCCTCCGCCTCGCTGACCGTTCGCGCATCGGCGTCCCCGTCGGCTCCCGGCTGCAAGGTGCGATCCGCCGCCTGGATGCGATAGACACCCGCCCGCGCCGTGTCCTCGGCGATCACCAGCGGGCGGCCCGCGACCGTTTCGGGATAGCCGAGCCGGACATGCTCGCCATCGGGACGGACCAGGTCGTAGGCACGTGCGGTCCCTGCTCTGGGCGCCTGCCAGTGCAGCGGCTCGCCGGCGATGCGGTTGTGCGCCTGCGGTTGACCTTGCAGCAGATAGTTGAGCGATACCTGAACGAACGGCACGAACGACAGCGTGATGAACCAGTCGGTCCAGCGCGGATCGCTGGCCGAAGTGGTGAACAACATCACCTCGCCCTCGCCCGGCCGCTTGCGCGTGGCGATGGCCGCCGCGCCGTTGTTGTAACGCAGAAGTACGCGCGTTTCATCGAGCGAGCCAGACGTCTCCGTGGGTTGCTCCAGCTCCAGGATGCGCCGCACCTCGACGCGATCGATGCCGGCGTAGCTCGCGTCCTCGCGGAACTTGGCGAAGGGATGCAGCTCGGCGCTCTGACGCTCGAGGGTCCACGGTTTGTCCGGCGGCGCTTCGGCGACGCGAGATATTCTCGACGGCAGAAGTCGATATTGTTCGTGCAGCAGACGGTTGTACGATTCCGGCTCGACATGGTCGCCGGCGAAGATCATCAGCGCGTGGCCGTCGCGCACAAAGGCGGAGAGATTCTTGAGAAACTCCGGCGACAGGTTGCCGCCCTCGTTTTTGCCGCTCGGCTCCAGACGCGCGTTGACGAGGATGCATAGCTCCTTGTTGGCGAGCAAGCGCGGCGTCGCCCGCTCAGCCGGCGTCACCTTCGCCGGCAGGTTGAGGGCGTGCTGCAAGAAGAAGCTGCCGGCGCTGCGCGGCTCGCGCTCGTTGGGTGTGCCATCGACGAGGAGAATACCGACCTCATCGTGAACGACAATCACCTGATCGAAGCGATTGTCGGCGTCGAGATCGTCGTTTTTGATACGAGCCGTGAGGATGCGGCGGCCGGGACGATCGAGCAGGCCCGTGAGGAGGACGGCGCGCGTTTCGCCGGGTTTCAATTCGTCGAGCGGCCGTGTGTCGCGCTCGGCCGTCTTGCCGTCCACTTCGAGACTGACGCTGAGATTACGAAGCGTGCCGGCACCGGTGTTATGCACCAGCACGGCGAAATCGGCGCGCTCGCCGGTGCGCAGGCTGCTCTGCGGCGTGATACCGATGATAGCAGCATTGTCCGGCGTCCGCGTGGCGCAATGGATCAGATGAACGCGCGCGAAGCCGTGGAGATCCTTCAGCTTATCGGCCAGTGAGGCGGCCTGGGCGTCCCAGCCCCGTTTCTGCATGTCGCTGAATAGATACAGCTCCTTGTTCGGCGACTGGCCGCGCCGCAGTGTCGTGATCGCCTCACTGATACCGGGCAGCAAATCACTGCCCAGGTGTGACACCTCGATGTCACTGATAATCTGCCGGGCCTGATCCAGATGGGACGGCGTCTGCGGGCCGAGCAGGGTCGCACGGTCGGAGACGGTGATAACTTGCGCCGTGGAGTGCGGCGGCAGACCGGCCAGCACGGCCAACGCCGCTGCTTTGGCGCGATCAAGTCGCGTGACACTCCCATCCGCTGCCGCGAATTGCTTCAGGGCCGACAGGTAAGGATCGTTGCCGGGATTGGGCGGGGCGACGCCATCGCGCGCCGCCATGCTCAGGGACGTATCGAGCAGCAGCACGGCATCGACCACGTCGCCCTGTCCGCCGCGCGCCGCCGTCGTCGAGGGACGCGCCAGAGCCAGGGCCAGCAAGGCAAGCACGGTCACGCGCAGGATGAGGAGCAGTAATTCCTGGAAGCGCAGGCGACGGCTGGTCTGCTCGATGCTGGCGAGCAGGAACTTCATCGCCGCCCAGGGTACCGTGCGATAACGGCTGCGGTAAAAGAAGTGCAGCGCGATCGGGATGCCGCAGGCGAACAATCCGCCGAGCATGTAAGGTGCGAGGAAGGACATAGAATCCTCGGAAATCACGGTCCCTGTAAGCGCCGCGCCAGGTACTCCGTCAGCGCCTGTGCCAGCGGACGCGACGTATCCATCAACACGTAATCGCAGCGATTCGCCTGACAACCCGTTGTCAGCTCCTTCAGGTACGCCTGCACCGCGCGCACATAAGCCGGCCGAATCAGATGCGGCCGGGTCAGCACATGCATGCGTTCCTCCATTGCGTCGAACTTGGTCATGCCCTCGAAGGGAAAGCCGATCTCGTCAGGATGGAGGACGTGAAACACCGTCACTTCATGGCCCTGAAAACGCAAATGCTGGAACGCCGTCATCAAATTGGCGACATCGTCAAAGCAGTCGGAGATCAGAAACACCAGGCCGCGCCGCCGGGCCTGCTGCGCCAGGTCGTGCAACAGGGGAGCGATGGCCGTCTTTTCGTTCGGCTCGGCGCTCTCCAGTTGTTGCAGGATCGTCTGCATGTGTCCGGGCTGGCTGCTGGGCGGCAAGCGAAATCGCCACGCCGAATCGAAAATGCCGAGACTGACG
>Ga0335075_10008102_pt1 | contig 16140 bp, 16 predicted proteins | sample Lox_Sample_24_FD_206723 | JGI IMG/M metagenome (GOLD analysis project Ga0335075, IMG submission 206723) | Soil microbial communities from Loxahatchee National Wildlife Refuge, Florida, United States - Lox_Sample_2.4 | ecosystem: Environmental > Terrestrial > Soil > Wetlands | place: USA... | reverse complement strand
CGGTCCGGCTCAGGCGGCGAATCCATCGGCTGCAGCGTCAGCCGCACATGATCGCGCACGATCTCGATCGGCGAGCGGTCAACCCAGGGAACTTCCGAGCGCAGCGCCCGCCACTCCTTCGTCGCCCGCCAGAGGAACCCCGGCAGCCACGTCACCCCGGATTCGATCAGCACCACGGTCAGGCGTGGGAACTTCGTGAAGGCGCCCTCGCCGATCAGGCTCAGAAGCTGGTGTTGGAAGGTGGTCGCCTGACCCACGTAATCCTCGGCCACGAAGCTTGGCCAACCGAGGCTCGTTATCGGCTGATGGAAGGCGCTGCCCGCGTGGATGCCGATCGGTAGTCCAAATCGCTCCGCCGCTGCATAGATCGGCCAGTGCGCGCGCCGCCCGAGCGGCAGCTCCCCGGCAGCCAGCAGCAGCACCTGCACGAAGCGCGGATCGGCCGCCCGCCGCTCGATTTCCGCAACCGCCAGCTCGGGACTCCTCGGCGTCACCAGAATCGAGGCCCTGAGCCGCGCATCGCGATCGAGCCACTCCGCGGCAATCCAATCATTCACCGCCCGCGCCAGCGCCGCCCCCATGTCCTCGCTGAACATTGCCGCGGCCCCATGCAGGCAGTTCAGGATGGCAATCCGCGCGCCCCATCGGTCGAGCACCTCGCGGCGGAGCATCGCAAGATCGCCGCCCGGCCGCCCGTCCGGCGCGCGCCACTCGGGCCGCGCACTCAAGGGCGAACCGGGCGGATAGCTCGCCAGCTCCAGCCCGTCGATGCCGCGCCCGAGCATCACCTCCCGCCAATGCGGGTCAAGATAGGGCAGAAGCTCGGCCATGCGTGGCGTCGGCGGATGCACGTCGCAGTCGATCGGGCGAAGCGCGCCAAGCTGCATCGATGCTCATTTCCCTCGGCATCACTGCCGGCCTTGCGGCCTACAGGCTGCTCGACGCTGCGCCGGGGCGGGCGCGAACGCAACCGCCCATCGGCGCGGGCATCATCCAAGGTTCACGGCGGCGTCACCAAGCCGTCCATGCCACTCGTCTAGACGAGCGGCGTGTTTGGAACCTTCGGGGAATCAGGATCATGCCGTCAGCCAGCGCCTTCGCCACCATCGACGAGGAAAGCTTCAAGACCTTCCACTGGCGTGCGATCGTCACCACCGGACTTGGTGTGTTCTGCGACGGCTACGACCTTTCCTCGATCGGCATCGTCCTGCCGCTGGTGCTGGCCTCTTTCGGCATCGCGAAGCTGGGCGGCCTGCAGGCCGCCATGCTCGCCGCCTCGGCGCTCGTCGGCGCCGCGGTCGGCGCGCTGATCTTCGGCCTGCTCGGTCAGAACGGCCGCAAGCGTTTCTATGGCCTCGATGTTCTCCTGATGGGCATCATGGCGATTGCCCAGGCCTTTGCCCCGGATCTCACCTGGTTGATCGCCATCCGCTTCCTGCTCGGGATCGGCGTCGGCGCCGACTATGTTCTCTCGCCCACGATCATGGCCGAGCACGCGAACCGCGCCGATCGCGGCAAGACGCTCGGGGTAGGCTTTGGCTTCATGTGGCCGCTCGGCGCCTTCGTCGCCGCCCTTCTGAACCTCCTTTTGGCCGGACTCGGTCTCTCGCACGGCCTGCAATGGCGCATCGTGCTGGCAGCCGGTGCGATTCCCGCCTTTGCCGTGCTGTATTTTCGCCGCCGCATGCCCGAGACCGCGCGCTACCTCGCCCGCCTCGCCGGCGATCCCGGTGCGGCGCTCGCCGTGATTCGCGAGATCAGCGGCCGCACGGCGGCAACTCCCGCCGAGGACTCCCGCCCCTTCGGCGAGGTGTTCGCACAGCATGCACGCGCCATCTTCTCTGCCGCCCTGCTCTGGCTCGTATTCGATATCGTGATCTATTCCGGGATTTTGTTCGGGCCCTCGCTGATCGCGAAAAGCCTCGGCTTCGGCCCGATCGAATTCGCGCTGATCATCCAGGCGATCTTCGTGCTTCCCAGCATGCTCCTCTATGCCTTCTTCGTGCTCGACATGGTCGGCCGCAAACCCTTGCAGGTGTGGGGGTTCGTCGGTGCCGCGATCATGCTGGTGTTGTTCGCGGTCTTGAAAAACTCGCTCGCCGACTTGCCGCTGCTCGGGCTGATCGTGTTCGGCCTCTACACCGTCGCCATCAACGGTCCGGCCGCTGTCAGTGGGGCGGGCATCCTCGGCGTCGAGCTGAGCCCGACACGCATCCGCACCGTGGGCCAGAGCATCACCGTCGTCGGCGGCCGGATCGGCGCCTCGACCAGCGCCTTTCTGTTCCCGTTGCTCTTCACCCGGATCGGCGAGGTCGGCGTGATCGTCCTGCTCGCGGCGGTTGCGCTGATCGGCGCGGTGCTCACGCAAACGCTCGTTCCGGAAACGGCCGGCGTCTCGCTCGAGGTGCTGAACGGCGACAACTTGGACGGTGCCGCGGCGCTGCCCGGGATGGCGGACTGAACCAGGCGCAGTGGGCACCCATGCCGGGTGCCCGCCGAAGCAGCCGTGGTGGACTCGGAAGAGCTAGTCATATAGACATCTAGACACGATGCAGACCAAGGCCACGCCTGCCCCAGACGCCGCCGCCGATTCCTCGGCCGATCGCCGCGAGTGGCTTTCCCTCCTCGCTCGCGCCAATCCCGCCGATCTCGCCGCCTGCCTCCGCCAAGCGCCCGAGCTTCCGCCTTTCACCCGCCTGCGCGGGCCGGAGGCCGGGCTGGTCATGCTGCGCGGCCGGCTGGGAGGCAGCGGCGACATGTTCAACTTCGGCGAAATGACCCTCGCGCGTTGCTCGATCTGCGATTCAGCCGGCCGGGTTGGCCACGGCTATGCGGCCGGGCGCGATCTCGCCGAGGTCGAGCTGATCGCCCGGCTCGACGCCGTGCTGCAGGATCCCGCCCTTGCGGCGCCGTATCGCCGTGCCGTGCTCGCCCCGCTCGCCGCCAGCGAGGCGGCGCGGCGCACCGCCGTCACCGCCCGTGCCGCGGCCACCCGGGTGGATTTCTTCACCCTCGCCACGATGCGCTGATGGGTGATCTTTCTCCCGGCTTCGCCGACCCGGCCGCCGATGCGCAATCCTGCTTCCGAACCATCCTCGACGCGCTGTGCCGACCGGGCCAGGTGGTCAGCCTGCCGGTCACTCTCACCCCGCCGCGCCCGCTTTCCCGCGCCGCCGCCGCGGTCCTGCTCGCGCTCGTGGACCCGACCGTCCGCGTCAGCCTGCCGCCCGGGACGGAGGCCGCGCGCGCCTGGCTCGCCTTTCATCGAGGCGTGCAGTGCACGCCGCCGGCGGAGGCGGATTTCATCTTCGCCCTCGCCCGTCCGCCACTTGCCTCGCTGCGCGCCGGCAGTGACGACGAGCCCGAGCAGGGTGCCACCCTGCTGCTCGATCTGCCGCGCTTCGGCGCCGGCCGGCGCTATCTCCTCGCCGGCCCAGGGATCGAGACTGTCGCCTCACTGCACGCCCCGCTCGACGCAACCTTTGCCGCGGAGTGGCGCGTGATGCGCGCAGCCTGGCCGCGTGGCATCGACATCTTCCTTTGCGCCGGTGCAGAGGTGATCGGCCTGCCGCGCAGCCTCGCCATCGTCGAGGCGGCCTGAGCATGGCCTACGTCGCGGTCAAGGGCGGAGAGCGGGCAATCGACGCCGCGCACGCCTGGCGTGCCGCGGCGCGGCGCGGCGATCCGGCGATTCCGGCCCTCACCGCGGCTCAGATTGCCGAACAGTTCGGCCGTGCCGTCGATCGCGTGATGGCGGAGGGCTCGCTCTACGATCGCGAACTCGCCGCGCTTGCCATCCTCCAAGCCGAGGGCGACCTGATCGAGGCGGCATTCCTGCTCCGCGCCTATCGCAGCACGCTGCCGCGTTTCGCCTATGCCGAGCCGGTCGATACCGGCGAAATGCTGCTTTGGCGGCGGATTTCCGCAACCTTCAAGGATCTTCCCGGCGGCCAGTTGCTCGGCCCGACCACCGACTACACGCATCGCCTGCTCGACTTTTCTCTCCTCGCGCCGGACAGGCGGCCGCAGCCTCTGCCCGCCGCCGCGCCAGCTGCCACGTCGCCGCCGGTGCCTCGCGTGGCCGATCTCCTGGCCGCCGAGGCGCTGATCGAGCCCGATCCCGCGACCGGCGCCTCGCCGGCCGATCTCACCGCAACACCGCTCGCCTTCCCCGCCAGCCGCGATCTCCGCCAGCAGGCGCTCGCCCGTGGGGACGAAGGCTTCCTCTTGGCGCTCGGCTATTCCACGCAGCGCGGCTACGGCCACACGCATCCCTTCGTCGGCGAGCTCAGAACCGGCGAGGTCGCCGTCTCCATCATCCCGCCCGAGCTCGGCTTTGCCATCGAGATCGGCTCCGTCACCCTCACCGAGTGTCAGATGGTCAATCAGTTCGCCGGCTCGAAAACCGAGCCGCCGCAATTCACCCGCGGCTATGGATTGTGTTTCGGCCGCGCCGATCGGCGGGCCATCGCCATGGCGCTGGTCGATCGCTCGATGCGGGCCGCGGAATTGGGAGAGGAAATCAAGGCGCCCGCGCAGGACGTCGAGTTCGTGCTCTCGCATGCCGACAACATCGAAGCCACGGGCTTCGTCGAGCATCTCAAGCTGCCGCACCACGTCGATTTCCAGAGCGAGCTCGAAACCCTGCGCCGGATGCGCGCCGCCGCCGCGGCACCGGGACACGCCGAGACCAGGGAAGATGCCGCGTGATCGGCTATAACTTCGCCTATCTCGACGAGCATACGAAGCGGATGATCCGCCGCGCGATCCTGAAAGCGGTGGCGATTCCCGGCCACCAGGTCCCCTTCGCCGGCCGCGAGATGCCGCTGCCCTATGGCTGGGGTACCGGCGGCATCCAGGTGACCGCTTCGGTGATCGGCCAGGACGACGTCCTGAAGGTGATCGACCAGGGCGCGGACGATACCACGAACGCCGTTTCCATCCGCCGCTTCTTCGCCCTGACGGCCGGCGTTCGCACCACCACAAGCACGGAAGCGGCGAGCCTCATCCAGACCCGCCACAGGATTCCCGAAACCCCGCTTCGCGCTGGCCAGATCATCGTCTTTCAGGTGCCGATGCCGGAGCCGCTCTACCGCATAGAGCCAAGCCGGGCGGCTGCCCGCCGCCGCCACGCGCTCGCCGATTACGGCGCCATGCACGTCAAGCTTTACGAGGACATAACCCGCTTCGGCCGCGTCGCCGTTGCCTATGACCATCCGGTCATGGTCAACCACCGCTATCTCATGTCGCCTTCCCCGATTCCGGCCTTCGACAATCCGAAGCTGCATCTTTCGCCCGCGCTTCAGCTCTTCGGCGCCGGGCGCGAGAAGCGCATCTACGCGCTGCCGCCCTTTACCGATGTGCGCTCGCTCGATTTCGAGGACCATCCGTTCCATCCCGGCCGCGCCCCCCATGCCTGCGCGCTCTGCGGCGCGACCGCGAGCTATCTCGACGAGATTCTGGTCGATGATCGCGGCAGCCGGCGCTTCGTCTGCTCGGATACCGACTATTGCGAAACCCGCCGCAGCGGATTGCTCCCCTCGGGCGCCGGCTGATGCCCGCCCTCCTCGAAGCCGCCGGCCTCGCCCATCGTTTCGGCGCCATTCCGGCGCTCGCCGGCGTCTCGCTCTCGCTTCGCCGCCAGGAAATTCTCGCCGTGGTCGGCGAAAGCGGTTCCGGCAAGACCACCCTCCTCAACGTGCTCTCGGGCCGGCTCATGCCCGACGAGGGCGAGGTCCTCTGCGACACGGGCGACGGGCTCCGGAGCCTCGCCCGCCTCGGCGCGCCCGCTCTCAGGCTTCTGCAGCGCACCCGGTGGGGCTTCATCCAGCAGGATCCGCGCGCCAGTCTGCGCCTCGATATCACCGCCGGCGGCAATATCGGCGAACGTCTGATGGCCACCGGCGCTCGCCATTACGGCAGGATTCGCGCCGCTGCCGCCGAATGGCTCGCCGCCGTCGAAATCGATACCGCGCGCCTCGATGATCTGCCCCGCCATTTCTCGGGCGGCATGCTGCAGCGCCTGCAGATCGCCGCCACCCTTGTCACCGGCCCCGAGCTCGTCTTCATGGACGAGCCGACCGGCGGGCTCGACCTCTCCGTCCAGGCGCGCATCCTCGATCTCATCCGCTCGCTGGTCCGCCGCCTCGGCCTCGCCGTCGTGCTGGTCACGCACGATATCGGCGTCGCGCGTCTGCTCGCGGACCGGCTGATAGTGATGCGCGCCGGTCGTATCGTCGAAACTGGCCTCACCGACCAGGTGCTCGACGATCCGCATCACGCCTGCACCCAGCTTCTCGTCTCCTCGGTCTTGCCCGCATGAACGGCCCGCTGCTCGCCGCCTCCGGTCTCTGCAAAGGCTTCACGCTGCATCTTCGCGGCGGCCTCCGGCTCGAGGTTCTCCGGGACCTCGATCTCGCCGTCTCGGCCGGCGAATGCCTGGCACTTTCGGGTCCTTCCGGTGCGGGAAAATCGACCCTGCTGCGCGCGCTCTACGGCAACTACCGGGTCGATCGCGGCCGGATTTTCATTCGCCACGAGGGAGAAAACATCGATCTCGCGGCTGCCTCGCCCGAAACGATTCTTGCCGTCCGGCGCATAACGCTCGGCTACGTGCCGCAATTCCTTCGCGTCATCCCGCGCGTGCCCGCAATCGACATCGTGGCCGAGCAGGCGCTCGCCCGCGGTGCCGAGCCGGCTGCCGCACGCCGGAGCGCGGCAGAGCTGCTCGAGCGGCTCAACATCCCGCCGCGGCTGCACGCTCTTCCGCCGGCCACGTTCTCGGGCGGCGAGCAGCAGCGCGTCAACCTGGCGCGCGTCTTCGTGTGCCGCTGGCCGATCCTTCTGCTCGACGAGCCGACCGCCTCGCTCGACTCTGCCAGCCGCGACATCGTCGCCGCCCTGATCGGCGAGGCCAAGAAAGCCGGCAGTGCGATCGTCTGCATCGTCCACGACGCGCCGCTCTCTGTCGCGATCGCCGATCGTGTTCTCCCGCTCGCCCCGCTCAGGGCTGCCGCATGATGCGGCTGGCCAATGCGCGGGTCGTTCTGCCCGATGCGGTCCTCTCGGGCTCGGTGACCGTCACGGCTGGCCGGATCAGAGCGATCGACGCCGGCGCCTCGCCTCGCGGAACCTGCGATCTGCAGGGCGACTTCTTGCTCCCCGGCATGGTCGATCTGCACACCGACAATCTGGAGCGCCACGTCCAGCCGCGCAACAATTCGCGCTGGCCATCGCGCTCTGCCCTGATCGCGCACGATGCGCAATGCACCGCTTCCGGCATCACCACCGTCTTCGATGCGCTCTGCCTCGGCAATGTCGGCTTCGAGAAGGCGCGCGTGAAAACTTTCCAGGACGGTCTCTCGGATTTGCAATCCCTCGCCGGCCGCAACGTGCTTCGCGCCGAACATTTCCTGCATCTGCGCTGCGAGCTTCCGGATCCGGAGATGCCGGAGCTGCTCGACCGTGCAATCGACGACAAGCTGGTCCGCCTCGTCAGCCTCATGGATCACAGTCCCGGCGTCGGCCAGTATGTGGACGTCGAGCGCTATCATCGCATGCGGATGTCGGAAGGCTGGTCTGCCGCGGAGGTCGACCGCACGATCGGCCTGCTGCAGGCCAATCGTGCCGCCTATAGCGAGCCGAACCGGCGGCTCGTGCTCGATCTCTCGCGTGCGCGAGGCATTCCGGTTGCCTCGCACGACGACCGCACCACCGGGGAGGTGGCGCGCAATCACGCCGACGGCATCACGATCGGCGAGTTCCCGGTGACGCTCGAGGCCGCGCGCGCGGCCCATGCCTGCGGCATGCGGGTGATCGCCGGTGCGCCGAACATCGTTCGCGGCGGGTCGCATTCCGGCAATGTGGCCGCGCTCGAGCTGGTCAGCGCCGGTCTCACCGATGCGCTGGCTTCCGATTACGTCCCGGCGGCGATGCTGGAGGCCGCCTTCGCCGCTGCGGAGCGGGGCCTGCTGCCGCTGCCGCGCGCGATCTTCCTCGTCACTGCCGGCCCGGCCGACGTCGCGGGCCTGGCCGATCGCGGTCGCATCGCGCCCGGCCTGCGCGCAGACCTCGTGCGCGTCCGCTTGCATGACGGCCAGCCGGTTGTCCGCGCCGTTTGGCGGGAGGGCGAGCGGGTGGCCTGAGCGCGCCGTGCGCATCGCGATCTATTACGTGCCCGACGCCGACGATCCGTTGCATGCACAAGGCAGCGCCTGGCTCGGCCGCGACATCGAAACCGGCCGCACGCTCGCTGAGCCGGCTTTTCCTGACCTCGCCCGCCTCACCGCGAGCCCCCGCCGTTACGGCTTCCACGCCACACTCAAAGCGCCGTTTACGCTCGCCGGTTCGCTTCCGGATTTCCTCGCCGAGGCAGAGCAATTCGCCTCTGCGCTCGCGCCCGTAGTACTGCCGCCGCTCGAGGTCGCCGGGATTGCGGGCTTCGCCGCCCTCTGCCTCGTCCGGCCTTGCCCGGCGCTCTCCGCGCTGGCTTGCGCTGCCGTGACCGCCCTAGACCATTTCCGCCTTCCCGAGGCGCCCGATCAGGCGGCCCGCCGTGCTGCGGCGTGCACGCCGCGCCAGCAGGCCCTCCTCGCGCGCTGGGGCTATCCCTTCGTGCTCGAGGAATGGCGGTTCCACATGACGCTTTCCAATGTCGGCGCTGCGAGCCCGGCGCTGCTCGCCGCCGCCGCTTCCCATTTCAAGGCAACCCTGAGCCTGCCTCGGCAGGTCAGGTCGCTGGCAATCTGCATCGAACCCGACCCCGGCGAGCCGTTCCGCCTCGCCGCCCGCCTCTGGCTGGCGGCCTCGCAATGATCGTCGCCTGCTGATGCAACGGCGCGCCGGCATCGCGCTCTGGAGCCGGATCGCCGAGCAGCTCACGGCGAGCATCCGCGCGGGTCACGCTCTGCCCGGCACCAGGCTCCCGACAGAGGCCGCGCTCGCGCGCGACTTCCAGGTCAATCGCCATACCATTCGCCGCGCGCTCGATGAGCTTGCCCGTGCCCGGCTGATTCGCACCGAGCACGGCCGCGGCTCGTTCGTTGCCGAAACGGTCTTCGAATACGAGATCACCCGCCGGCCTCGCTTCTCCGAATGGGTGCGCCGGCACAATCGCGAGCCCGAGGGCGAAATGCTTGGGCTGGGCGAGATCGATCTCTCCACGATCGCCGAGGCGGAGGTCATTGCCGAGGCGCTCGATCTGGCGCCGCAGGAAAAGGTGATCGCGCTGGAACGGCTCGGCAAGGCGGATGCCCGGCCGCTCGCACTCGCCCGCCATTTCTTCCCCGCAGCCCGGCTGCCCGGCCTTCTCGCCGCGCTGGCATCGGAGCCCGGCATTACGGCTGCCCTCTGCCGCGTCGGCATCGCCGACTATGTGCGCAAGCGCTCGCGCATCGGCAGCCGCATGCCGAGCCGGCGGGAGGCCGACCTGCTCCGGCTTGCCGAGGACATTCCGCTGCTGGCCTGCGAGAATCTCAATACCACTCCGGACGGCACGCCGACCGAGATCTGCTTCGTCGTCTACCCGGCGAGCCGCGTCGAGCTGGTCGTCGAGCCTGGCAGCGCAGAGGGAAACGCCGCACCGCCCACGAAGTAGCGCCTGTTCCTTGGAGAAGAAGCGGTACATACTTCGTCATCGCGAGAAGCAGTACACACTGCCAACTACCTTACGGGATGCCGACGACCTGCCGGCCTCTGACGGATTTCTCCGTTCATGCCCGAACCGTCCTATCCTGCCCCTTCTATGCGTTCAGGAGATCGGGCTGGTACCATTGCCGCCCGCGGCTCGATCGTTGCCCTCATTTTGCACGGGAGCCCAGATGCAAGGCGGCATCACGGGCTTCCCGATAGAATTGAAGACTGCGCCCGAGGTGCCGTCGAATGGCCCGCTGCGCAGCAGCGGGATCACGTTTTTCGATGGCATGGACAATGGCTTCGTGCTCGCGCCGAAGGCGCCGGAAATACGTGTTCAGCTCCTCGGAACCCATTCCGCCAAGCCGATAGCGCTGCCGCGGGATCAGGACGCAGCCGAACACGTCGAAGACCCGCGCGAAATAGGGATTCCCCGTCGCGTCGAGAATCGCCCGATGAAACGCCAGGTCTTCCTCGGCGCCCTGATCGGCGTCGTGCTGCGCGGCCTCGATGCGGCCGAGGCGCCTCCGCAAATCATCGAGATCCGCGTCGCTCCGTCGCGTGGCCGCAAGGCAGGCCGCTTCCGTCTCGATTCCCATTCGAAGTTCGAGCAGACGCAATACGTCGTCCAGCGAATTGTCCGCCGGCAGGATGGAGAACGATCGTGGCGGCTGACGATCGGCGACGAACACGCCGAGCCCTTGTCGGCTGACGACAAGACCGCGCGCGCGCAAAGCGGCAAGCGCCTCGCGCACGACCGTTCGGCTGACGCCCGTCGCCGCCACGATCGCCTGCTCGCTCGGCAAACGCTGGCCAAGCGCAAAGTTCCCATTCTCGATCTGCGAGGCAAGCCGATCGACGAGTCCGCGAGTGAGGTTCCGTGCGGGCACGATGGAAGGACGCATCGGGTTCATGCCATCTTCCACCACCTCGGACCGTCAGACATGGTGCGTGCAGAGCGCACCAGGGCTGCCTGCGTCCTTTGATCCGGTCGCACGCGCTCTCCCCGCGCCGAGGTAAAGCTCGCGCACCAGGCCCGCATCGCGCAGTTCGTCGATCAACCCGGATACGGCAATTCTGCCATTGTTCATGAGATAGCCGCGACTGGCCACGGCGAGCGCCAGGCCCGCGTTCTGCTCGACCAGCAGGACCGCTGCCCCGAACTGACCGCAGACGTCCAGAATGACCTTGCGAATTTCCGCAACCAGCAGCGGCGACAGACCGAGGGAGGGTTCGTCGAGCAGCAGGATGCGGGGGAGTGCCATCAGTCCTCTCGCAATCGCCAGCATCTGCTGCTGTCCGCCGCTGAGCTGGCCCCCCTTGGTGTCCCGCCGCTCCGCCAGCACGGGGAAATAGGCTTCCATTCGTGCCAGGTCGCGTTCGACTGCCTTCCGGTCACGCCGAACATAGGCACCCAGTTGCAGATTCTCGCGGACCGTCAGGGCGGGAAACACCCGGCGCCCCTCCGGCACCAGCACAATACCGCGCTTCGCGAATTCCTCGGTCGGCAACCCGCTCAGGTCTTCATCCCGAAAGCGGATGGTTCCCCGGGTCGGCCTGTGCAGCCCCGAAATCGCACGGAGCAAGGTGCTTTTCCCTGCACCGTTGGGGCCGAGGATCGTGACGATCTCACCCTCGTCGACCGTGAGCGAAACCCCGCGATTCACGACGATCTGCCCATAAGCCGTGTCGATATCGTGGACCGCGAGCAGCGTCATATCCCGCTTCCCAGATAGACTTGAAGGACCTTCGGATCCTTGAGCACCGCAGCCGGCTCTCCTTCGGCGATCTTGGTTCCGAAATTCAGCACGACCAGCCGGTTGCAAAGGTACCCGATGAAGTTCATGTCATGGTCGATGACGCACACGCCGATGCCCATTTTCGGCAGGGGCGTGATGAGGTCCGCAAGCCCTTCTGTCTCCATGTCGTTCAGTCCCGCAGCGGGCTCGTCGAGCAGCACGAGCCGCGGGTGGGTCGCCAGTGCCACCGCCAGGCCGAGGCGACGCAAATTCCCGAACGGGAGCGCCCCTGCTACGTCATGGCGGAGTTGTCCCAAGCCGACGAATTCTAGCAGCTCATCCGGCGAATGCCAGGTGGCTCGCCGGTCCGGAGCCCGGTTCCCGTGTTCCCAGGCAATTCTCACATTCTCCTCGACCGGCAGGCCGGGAAACGCCATCGCCTGCTGGAAGCTGCGCGCGATACCGAGGCGCGCGATGTCGGGAGCGGACTTTCCGGCGATCTCCCGCCCCTGCCAGCATATGCGGCCCGTCGTCGCCGGAATCGACCCGGTGACGACATTGAACAGCGTCGTTTTTCCCGATCCGTTAGGGCCGACTAGGCCCAGGATCTCGTCGCAGGAGATCGAGAGGTCGATTCCGGCGAGCGCGACGACACCGCCAAAGACCTTGCGCAGGCCTGTGACTTCGAGCGATGCTGCGGCCATCGGGCTCGCCCGCCGCCTATTCCGATGAGGCGACCGCCGGAGCGCCGGCAGGGCGGCGCTTTTGCGTGCGCGATGCCAGCCACCGGAAGAGGGCGATGATCCCGCCGGTCACGCCTCCCGGCATGGCCATGATGACCACGATGAGCCCCGTTCCATAGGCTATCCGCGCGTCAACCGGATCGATGTTCAGGATCTCGGGAAGAAAGCTCACGATCGCGGCGCCCACCAGCGGCCCGTACAGCAGGCGCGGGCCGCCGAGCATAACCATGAGAGCCAGATAGACGCTGGGAAAGCCGCCATAGAGCGTGGGAGAAATATGCCCCAGAAAATAGGCCTGAAGTACTCCCGCGATGCCGGCGAACACACCGCTCAACATGAAGGCACCGAGCTTGTGCAATCCTGTTCTGATGCCGACCGCCCGGGCCAGCACCTCGTTCTCGCGGATCGCCCGCAGGATTCGTCCGTAGCCGGAGGCGGAAATCAGCTGCGTCGCCAGGATGCTCAGCAAGAGCGCCACCGTGACGACAAGATAGTAGTTCTGGAGCTTGTCCAGTTTGAATCCCAGCAGCAACCCGACGCTGCCGACATCGAGCCCGCTCGCCGCCCCCGTGAAGCTGCCGCCATTGGTCAGCACGATGCTGAACAGCGCTCCGAACGCGAACGTGATGATGATGAACTGATGGCCCCCGACCCGCAACGAAGGCAGACCCAGCACCCCCGCAACGAGCGCGGCCGTCAGCATGGCGAACGGCATCGCCGCCCAGAACCCGAGCCCCGCTCGCGCCGCCAGTATCGCCGCAGTATAGCTGCCGACACCCATCAGTGCGGCTTGCGCGAGCGACAGGATGCCGCCCTGGCCAAACAATATGCTGAGCCCATAAAGGGCGACCGCGGCGATCTCGCTCGAGATGGCAACCGAAAGAAACCGGTAGCTCGGTCCCAGCCACGGGATGCTGAGAAGGCCGGCAGCGAGGACGACGGCAAAGCCGATCCGCAGCAATCCCTCCCCGGATCCGGCGCCGCTCCCTGCTCTGGACCGATTCCCGCCCCCGGTTCCTCTCGGCACCGGCGCGACCCCCCTCTGCTCGAGGCTCTCGCTAGACACTCTTCGGTCCTTCGGTGCCTCCCAGCAGACCATGCGGACTGATAACCAGGACAATGATCATCATGGCAAATGCGTAGGCGTCGATCCATTGCGGTGCCCCGTAACCGGCGCTCACGGCATCCAGCAATCCCAGAATGAGGCCGGCGATCACCGCCCCCGCAACGTTGCCCAGCCCGCCCATCAATGCCACGGCAAAACCCTTGACAACCACGATGCTCCCGATGAAGGCCGTAATCGGATAGAGGGCGATCATCAGCCCGCCGCCGAGCCCTGCAAGAAAGCTGCCGTACACGAACACGGCCATGATGTAGCGGCGCACCGGAATGCCCATCAGCGTCGCTGTTTCCTGGTCCGCGATGCTGGCTCGGAGCGCGAGCCCGTAGCGGCTGTTCGAAATCGCGAAGAAGGTCAGCGCAACGGCGGCGGCGGCAACAGCCATCACGACCGCGCGCATGACGATGATCCGGACCCCGCCGACCTGCCAGACTCCGCCGATCGGGTCAGGAATGCTCTTCTGGTTCGAGTTCCAGATCCGGATGACGACGTGCTGGAGGATGACGATCAGCCCGAGCGACACGATGAAACCGTTCATCGGCCGGCTGAGCGTGAACCGGAACAATCCTCGCTCCGTGGCAAGTCCCAGCACGCCGACCGCGACCGCCGAGAGCAGGAGCGCCGGGACATAGCCGACGCTGTGGCTGACCAGGAACCAGGTCACCATTCCGCCCACCATCAGGAATTCCCCGTGGGCGAAGTTGATGATCCCGGTCAGCCCGAAGATGATCGTGATTCCCATCCCGATCAGGATGATGACACTCGCCTCGGACAGTCCGTTGACGAGTTGCTGCAGGATGATTTCCATGCGCTGTTATCCACCACGGAGGAACGCCCGACCGGACGCGGGGACGACTATGCACGCCGGCCCGCTCGCGAGCATTGCCTGAAACGTGCGGACGAATGACGCGGACCGTTGCGCCTTCGTCCCGTTCGCCGGCAGGGGCCCGGCACACGAGGGCGGGATGACGCTCGGTCATCCCGCCCTTCGCCTCTGTGCCCGATCGGTTTCACGGCTTTGGCGGATCGCGCCGCGATTCCGCCGGAAGCCGCGGCGATCTAGCCGTCATTGTCGCCGGCCGGCGGCCGCGCGGGCGGCTGCACCACCGCGCACGTGAAGTGGTCCGATGTGTCGGGCTTAACCAGACATACTTCGGTCGCCACGTTCACCACGCGATGGCGATAATCGAATCGCAGCGGCACCTGCGCGAGGACACCGTCGTACTGGGAGTGCTCGAGGTACTGCACCACGGCGTCCGGGTCGTTCACCTTGCCGACTGCCTCGAGGGCCTTCGCGTACCAGTGGACATAGTCATAATAGAGCAACGAGACCGAGGCTTGCGGCCCTTTCTGGCCGCCGAGCGCGAAATAGCGGTTGAAATAGTCCTTAACCTTGGCCGATGGAGGCGAGCCCCAGCAGAGCGCAATGCAGCTGATGGCGACCGGGGCCGCCGCCTTGAGCTTCCGCGCTTCCCACACTCCGGGGTCGACCCCCATCACGAAATAGGATCGGGCAACCTTGAGCTGAATCGCCTGCGGTAGGGCCACCAGCGTGTCTTCCGGGCGGTACCAGATGTGCAGGATGTCGGGATGTTCTCCCTTGATGCGCGTCAGCAGGGGGGTGAAGTCGGTTGTATCCGGCGGATAGAAGATGCGGTCCACGGTTTGTCCGTGCGCTTCGAGCGCCTTGATGTAATGGGCAGTCAAATACTGACCGGCGAGGTCATTGGAGACCAGGATCGTGTCGCGCTTCGCAGCAGGGTGCAGTAAGGGAGCCATCAGCTCGAACACGCCGTTGGCGGTGCTGCCGCTGCGCTGGTACTCCGGCGGCTCCGTCTGAAACGCGTAATGATAGGGTGCGCCCGGCGCGACCGATTGCTTGGTGAGGATGCTGCCCATCGAACTGTTGCCGGTGAATTGAATCACTTTCGCCGGCCCGGTAATCTTGGCCATCGCGACCGAGAAGTCGTGCGACTCGGTGCCCCAGATGGCGCTGACACCGACATCGTTGACAAGCTCCCGCGCCGCCGCCAGCGCGGTATTGATGTCGGTGCGGTCATCCCGGTAGTACGCCTTGAACTTGTAGATCTTGCCGCCGACCGTGATCCCGCCGGCGTCGTTGATCTCCTTGACCGCGAGCCTGACCGCCGCGGGTATCGTATTCCCTGCCGAAACAAAGGATCCCGACTCGGCGGCGACGACGCCGATCTTGACGATGTTGTCCTGGGCGCACGCGCCGGGAATGGCCGGCCCGCTCAAGGCGAGCCCGAACGCCGCCAACCCAATGCCGATCCATCGCATCCTGGTCCTCCTCCCTAGTAGTCTTGGTTAGTCATATGGTCATCATATGACATGCCGCAGCCCCGCGCAAGCCGCCGCCCATTGCCACGGACCGAGCGTCGCCAGTCTTCACGACCCACCCCGGCCACGCAGCCTTCGCACCGAACGAAGCCGCCAAAGCGGGTAGGGGAAGCGGCGACGAGACGCCCCACCCCCGTTCCACGATCCCCGCAACCTGTGGTAGGCCAGAATCGGGTTTCGGAGGGCAGCAGGCGGTATGGCGACGGCACTGAAGCCGGTTGATCCGGCCGGCAATCCCTATCTCAGCGGTGTCTTCGCACCCGTCGATAATGAGCTCGACGTTGCGGAGCTACCTGTCATCGGGAAGATTCCCGAGGATTTACGGGGCGCCTATCTGCGCAACGGGCCGAACACGAAATTTCCTCCTCTTGGCAGCTACACCTATCCGCTCGACGGCGACGGAATGATCCACGGCGTCTGGCTCGGCGGCGGAGTTGCGCGCTACCGCAATCGCTACGTGCTGACCAAAGGGCTGAAGGCGGAGATCCGCGCCGGCCACGCCCTCTGGGGCGGCATCCTGACGCCCACCATGCCGGACGCCGCACTC
>Ga0335075_10008101_pt1 | contig 16142 bp, 11 predicted proteins | sample Lox_Sample_24_FD_206723 | JGI IMG/M metagenome (GOLD analysis project Ga0335075, IMG submission 206723) | Soil microbial communities from Loxahatchee National Wildlife Refuge, Florida, United States - Lox_Sample_2.4 | ecosystem: Environmental > Terrestrial > Soil > Wetlands | place: USA... | reverse complement strand
GCTCGGTCAACGCCCCGAAGATGGGCGCAGCCAGCGCCACGCCCAGCGTCGATGCGCTCACCGTGAGACCAACGGCGGCCTTCGACGCATGGAGCACCTGCGTCAGCATGGGTAGCAAAGGCTGCGTACTGTAGAGAGTCAGAAAGGCAAAGACTCCGCACAGCACCACAGCGGCAACGGCACGCATCGGCTTCAGTCCGCTGTGCAGGGCTGGGCCCGTTTCCTCAGACACCAGCGAAGCGGCGGGAAGCGTAACCGCGGGGTTGGCAGCAGCGACAGCCGGCGACGGAGGCAGAGAGTCCACTCCCCAGACTACCCAGGCGCCCCGCCAAAACCCGAATTCCGTCCTTCGCAATGCCCCTCACCCGCGTCGCTGGGAGAAACCGGCATCGGCCCGGTATAAAGGAAGAACAGGCATGCCCCAGCCCGCAGCCGCGTTTCTCTCTCGCGACTTTTTTCGCTACCAGTGCGCCCGCGTCGGCGTCATCGTCGGCGCCGAGGCTCAGGCGCTCGCCGTTGCGTGGCAGGTCTACCAGATCACCCACAAGGCGATCGATCTGGGATACACCGGCCTGATCCTTTTCCTGCCCGGACTGCTCTTTATCCTGCCCGCCGGCCACGCCGCCGACCGCTTCGACCGGCGCCATGTGATCCTCATTTGCTATTCCCTGCAGGCCTTATGCTCGCTGGCGCTGTTCGCCTTTGCGTGGACCGGCATCCACCAGGTCTGGCCCATCTTTGTCACGCTCTTTGTGGTTGGCACGGGACGCGCATTCTCCGGCCCGGCGAGTTCGGCGCTGATTCCACACCTCGTGCCGGCGGAGCACTTCGTCAACGCCATCACCTGGGGCGCCACCATCTTCCAGATCGCCAACATCGTCGGACCCGCGCTGGGCGGCGTGCTCTTCACCCTGCCGTTGCACTCGCGCCTGCACGGTGCGGCGATCGTCTACGCTTTCGCATTCTTCAGCATCCTGTGGTTCCTCTATCTGGTCGGGTCGCTGCACGTGCGCCCGGGCCGCATGGAGCATCGCGCCGTCTCGCGCGAGGTCCTGCTGGCAGGATTTCGCTACGTCGCCCGCACCCAGGTCCTGCTCGGTTCCATCTCGCTCGATCTCTTTGCCGTTCTGCTCGGCGGGGCCGTCGCCCTGATGCCGATCTTCGCGCAGGATATTCTGCACACCGGGCCGCGCGGTCTGGGCATGCTGCGCGCCGCACCCGCTCTGGGCGCTCTGGCCGTTTCTCTGGGGCTGATGCTGCGGCCCATTCGCGGCCGCGCCGGCGTGCTCATGCTCGTCTGCGTGGCGATCTTCGGAGCAGCGACCATCCTGTTCGGCGTCTCGCGCAGCCTACCCGTCTCCCTCGGCGCGCTCTTCATCGTCGGCGCATCCGACATGGTTTCCGTGGTCATCCGCGCCTCCGTGTTGCAACTCGCCACGCCGGCCGAAATGCGGGGACGCGTCAGCGCGGTGAACTCCCTCTTCGTCGGAGCTTCGAACGAGTTGGGAGAGTTCGAAAGCGGTCTCACCGCGCAGTGGTGGGGTGCGGTGCGCGCCGTGATTTACGGAGGCATCGGATCTCTCGTGGTCACCGGCCTGTGGAGCGTCTTCTTCCCCAGCCTCCGCCGCGCCGATGCGCTCACGCCCGAAGCCCTGCTGAAAGCTGAGGCCGACGCCAACAACCGCGAAGTCCAGCGGCTATAATTTCCCTAATGGATTCTTGCGTTTCCGGTTCCACCGGTTCACTTCCCGCGACGGCCGCCTGCTGCGTTTCTCACCTGCCCGCCGCTTGCCCCCATGCCTGAAGTTCTGGTCACAGGCGGTTCCGGTTTTTTCGGCGGCATTCTCAAGCGGCAGCTGCTGGATCGCGGCTTCTCCGTCACGAATCTCGACCTGGTGCGCGACCCCGATCAGCATCCCGCGCTCACCAGTGTCCGCGGCGATCTCCGCGATCCTGCCCTGCTCGACTCGATCTTCGCGTCCCACCGCTTTGCCGGCGTCTTTCACATCGCGGCCATGCTCGCTCACGGTGGGGTGAGCAAAGACCTTCTCTGGACCTCGAACGTCGATGGCACCCGCAACCTGGCCGAAGCGGCCCGCAAGCATGGCGTCCGCAAGCTCGTCTTCACCTCATCCAATTGCCTCTGGGGACACAATCTCGGCCATCCGGTGCGCGAAGACGATCCGCCCGCTCCCGTCGAGCTGTACGGCGAATCGAAGCTGGCCGGAGAAAAGGTTCTGGCCGAATACAGCAGCGACCTCGACGTGGTAACGCTGCGCTGCCCCACCATCATCAGCAGCGGCCGTCTCGGCCTGCTTGCCATCCTGTTTGAATTCATCCAGGAAGGCCGCACCGTCTGGGTGGTCGGTGATGGATCGAATCGCTACCAGTTCATCTACGCCCTCGATCTGGCCCACGCGTGCATCCTCGCGCTCGATTACAGCGGGTCCGATCTCTTTCACATCGGCTCCGACAACGTGCAGTCGCTGCGCGAAGTCTACGAAACCGTGATCCGTAAGGCGGGCACGCGTTCCCGCGTGCGATCCCTGCCGAAAGGCCCCACGCTCGCGGCCATGCGCCTCGCCCACAACCTGCACCTTTCCGAGCTGGGACCCTATCACTACCGCATGATCGCGGAAGATTTCCTCTTCGACACCACAAAGATCAGGGAGCGCCTCGGCTGGCAGCCAACTCTCTCCAACGCTGACATGCTGAGCGAGGCCTACGAGTACTACGCGCGCAGCCGCAGGGAAATTGAGTCACGCCAGGACGTCTCCGCGCACAATCGCGCCGCCTCCATGGGAATCATCCGGCTGCTGAAGTGGCTCTCATGAGCGTGGAAGACTCGCGCGCCGATTCGCGCGCGCTCCCGCAATTTCCCTGGACCATCTTCTGGACCGCGCTCGCAATCCGCATCGCCGCGATGACCCTTGGGCATTTCTACCGCATTGCGCCCTTCGAGGATCACTTCAAGTTTGGCTGGGAGATGGGCCGCATCGCGCGATCTCTAGCCATCGGCCACGGCTACGCCAATCCCTTCGACCACCCCAGCGGACCGACCGCCTGGGTCACTCCGCTCTACCCGCTGATCCTCGCCGGCGTCTTCAGGATCTTCGGCGTTTACACCGCGCTCTCGGCGTGGGTCATCCTCGCCTTCAACTGCGTATGTTCGGCGCTGACCGCGTGGACGACCTGGGAGATCACCTCCCGCTGCTTCAATCGCCGCGTTGCTCTCTGGTCGGCGTGGATTTGGGCCCTCTATCCCGCGGCCATGCAGTTTGCCGTCAAGTGGATCTGGGAAATCTCCCTGACCACGTTCCTCTTCTCCTGCATTCTGGTGCTCGCGCTGCGCATGAGGAACGTCGGCGGCCCGGCCGATCCCGATCCCGCCACCACCCGCCGCTGGGCGCTCTTTGGACTGATCGGGGGGCTCATCACCCTCAGCAGCGCCTCCATCGCGATCTTCCTGCCCTTCTGCGGCATCTGGATTCTGCGCGGAGCGGGCTCGCTGCGCCGCCAGATTCCGCGCGTAGCCCTCGCCGCAGCTCTGTGCGTCGCGTGCATCGTCCCCTGGATCGTGCGCAACGCTTACGCCTTCCACGCCTTCGTCCCCATGCGCACCAACTTCGGCGCGGAGTTCTGGATGGGCAACAATCCCAACCTCCAGGGCATGGTGATCGGATCGCCGGTGGCGCTGGAGAGCCAGGAAGCTCTGCTCGATCGCATGGGCGAGCTGGCGTATTCCAAATCGCGCGGACGCCTGGCCATCGCTGAAATCCGCGCGGATCGGCCGGAATTCCTGCGCCTAACCCTGCGCCGCTTTTATTTCTTCTGGGCCGACGTGCCGCACGCTTCGCTCAAGGGCAAGGGCTGGACGGAATATGTGCGCGGCCTGAACTTCCAGTTCACCAGCGTCGTCGGCATCCTCGGTCTGGCGCTCGCCATTCGCCGCAAAATTCCCGGCGCGTGGCTCTTCGCGATGGCGTTTGTGGCAATTCCCTTCGTCTACTACTTCGTCTTCGTCCAGGCGCGATTCCGCCATCCCCTGGAGCCGCTCATCGCCATCCTCGCCGTGTACCTCTTCCAATCGGCGGAAAAGAGCTGGCAGATTCGCTGGCTGCGCCGCTGAGAATCAGTACTCCCGCACATAGGGCACGTACTTCGGCTCCCATACGTTCGCTGCAATCGCGGCGTCGACGTCGTCGTCTCTGAGATCCGACAATCCCTCCGCGATCGCCTCCCGCGCCACCGCTGCGGCAATCACCCGGCTGATCTTCCGTGAATCCGCCATCGGCGGCAGCAGACTCGCCCCGCGGTCCTTCTCCACCGGCGAGAGCTTCGCCAGCGTTTGTGCGGCGGTCATGATCATCGCGTCCGACACGCGCCTGGCCTGCGCCGAGATGATGCCCAGCGCCAGCCCTGGGAACACGTAGGAATTGTTCGTCTGATCGATACAAATGTCGCGGTCGCCGTAGTGCACCGGAGCAAACGGGCTGCCGGTCCCGATCAACGCCTTGCCGTCGGTCCACTGCAGGATGTCCTCGGGCGTCGCCTCCGACTTCGACGTTGGATTCGACAGCGGAAAAACGATCGGCCGCGCCGCGTTCTTCGCCATGGCGCGTACGGCGTCTTCCGTGAACATCCCAGCCTTGCCCGCCACGCCGATCAGCGCCGTGATCTTCGCGTTGCGAACGACCTCTTCGAGGCTGATCCGCCTGGGATCTGCCACCTGCCATCCCGCGACGTCCTGTGCGGGACGCACGTAGTCGATCTGCTCGGGATGAATCGGATCGGCGCCCTCCACCAGCAGTCCCGGGCGTCCCAGCGCATAGATGCGCGCCCGCGCTTCCCTCTCGCTCAGCCCCGATTCCATCAGCGACTTGACCAGCAGATTGGCAATGCCGATGCCGGCGGAGCCAAAGCCGAGAATGGCCACGCGCTGATCCTGAAGCGCCACGCCGGAGGCCTTCATCGCGGCCAGCAGCGTTGCCAGCACCACGGCAGCTGTTCCCTGAATGTCGTCGTTGAAGGTGCACAGGCGGTCGCGATATTTCGCGAGCAACCGCGCCGCATTTGAACCGGCAAAGTCTTCCCACTGCAACAGCACGTGCGGCCAGCGATTCTGCACCGCCGTCACGAAGGTTTCGATAAATTCGTCGTACTCCGGGCCGCGCACGCGCTTGTGCCGCCAGCCGATGTAGATGGGGTTCGCCAGCCGCTCCTCGTTGTCGGTGCCCACATCGAGCAGAACCGGCAGGCAATTGGCGTGGTGAATGCCGCCGAGCGCCGTATACAGCGCCATTTTGCCGATGGGGATGCCCATGCCGCCCGCGCCCTGATCGCCCAGGCCGAGGATGCGCTCACCGTCGCTGACCACGATGCATTTCACGTTGTCGTAGCGCTTGTGCGAAAGAATCCTTTCAATGCGGTCGCGATTGGGGTAGCTCAGAAACAGCCCGCGCGGCTTGCGCCAGATCTCGCTGAAGCGCTGGCATCCTTCGCCCACCGTCGGTGTGTAGACGACCGGCATCATCTCGCGGACATACGATGTGACGAGCGCGTAAAACAGCGTCTCGTTGATGTCCTGCAGATCGCGCATGAAGCTGTACTTCTCGAAAGGCGTCTCGAGCGCGTCGAAGACCTTCTTGCGGCGGGCAATCTGCTCTTCGAGCGTGCCGCAATGCGGAGGCAACAGGCCGTGCAGATCGAAAGCGTCGCGCTCCTCTTCGGTGAAGGCCGTGCCTTTGTTCAGGCGAGGATGATTGAGAAGGGTGAAGCCGTAAAGTTTGGTGCGAAACACCGGCTCGGTCGATGTTTCCAATGTCGCCTGAGACATGGCGCGCCTCCTGTGCCGCAGGTGTCGTCGCCCGACCCATGCCCGGCTCAGGGCGGCGGACACCGGCCTCCCACTATGCTAGCTCTCGCGGTTGTCGATTCCCGCAAATATCCCCTCATCGGCGGTTACGGAAGTCTGCCCGCGCCTGGCGACAAGCAGATAGCGCTCGATTTGCATCGCCTGCTTTACCTGATCGCCCACCCTCTGCAGCACTCCATGTTGGGAAGCGTGCTTGCCAAAGGCCTCCAGCTTACGGTTGCCCAGCGGCCCTAGTTTCAGCGTGAGCGACCAGGGCGTCGTCGCGGCCGATTCAGCCAGCTCCGGCCGGTCTCGCACCGAAATAAACGGCGTGCTTATCTGATAGAGCTTCTGCGGCCACCACGGCGTTCCCTCCGACGGAAACATCTCCGGACGCCCGGCCCAGTGGAAAGCCAACGTCGTCACCGATGAGATGACCGCATGATCGCGATGCAGGTTCACGCCGCCATCGCCGCCAAACGTCAGCACCACGTGAGGGCGCCACTCGCGGATATAGCGTACGGCTGCTCCCACCATGGCCGCCCAATCCTGCTCCGCCAGCGCGCCATCGGGAAAATGCAGCACCTCAAACCGCGTCACGTCGAGGACGGCACAGGCTGCCGCCATTTCCTCGCGCCGCTGCGCGCCCAGTTCCGCATCGCCCGTCACCTCGCCGCGAAAATGCGCGGCCTGGCCGTCAGTGAAGCAGAGAACGCCCGTCTCGGCCCCGGCCTGGTGGGCAAGCATCAGTGCGCCGCCAAAAGCGCCGCTCTCGTCGTCAGGATGTGCGGTTATACAGAGGAGTCGATGGGGCAAATCAGGTTTTCCTCGCCGGCAATGAGTTCCGCCTCGCTCCATGGCAACTCAGCCTGCAGAACGGGCGCAAAGCTCTTTCGATGCAGGAGCGAGGGCCCAAGCTTCCGCAATGCCTCGCGATGTTCCGGCGTCGCGTATCCTTTGTGCGAAGCCAGGCCGTAGCCGGGATACTGCGCGTCCATCTCGCGCATGCGCGCATCGCGCCACACCTTGGCCACCACCGACGCAGCGGCAATCGAGATGCTGATCGAGTCGCCGTAGATGATGCTCGTCTGCCCGTGCGGCAGATCGAGGCGCAGCGCGTCAATCAGCAGGTGATCGGGCTGCGGAAGCAGCCGCAGCACTGCGGCCGTCATCGCCAGGCGCGAAGCCTGATAGATATTCACGCGGTCGATGGTCTCCGCATCGACTTCCTCGATAGCCATGGCGATAGCCCGCGAGCGCACCACAGCGTCGAGGCGAACACGATCTTCTTCGAGCAGTTGTTTGGAGTCGCGGAGGCCGCGAATCCGCGTATCGGCAGGCAGAATCACCGCAGCAGCGACGACCGGACCAAAGAGAGCCCCGCGGCCTACCTCGTCGACCCCGGCAATCAGGGTTGCGCCCTGGGCGCGCGCCAGCTTCTCGTACTTGTTGCCGCACGCGAGCGAGCGCAGCATGCGCATCTTGCGCGTGGCGGCGGAAACTTCATCCGACGACGATCTGTTGCGCCCCGGCTTCGGAGGCGGATCGCCGTTCAGATGCAGTGTCCCCATCAGCCGAGTCTATCGCCCGCGCCCCTGCGGATGCCCGTGGAAAACGAGGCGGCGACGGCAGGAATCCGGCGCGAGGCCTGCCGCATCCGATGCGTCATGGCCAGCCCAACCATCCATCGCAAGCCGCTCATGAAAGCCGCGCTCGACCCCCGCGCGATTACCACGGTCGACGTGCGCGAGATCCGCTTTGCTCCCGGCCAGCAAACCGGGCGCCATCTGCACCCCTGCACGGTCGTCGGCTACATTGCCGAGGGTACCGCCGCGCTCCGCATCGAGGGTCAGCTGGAACAGATCCTCCCAGCCGGTTCAGCCTTCCATGAGCCCGTCGGGACGGTGATCGCGGACTTCCGTAACGCCTCGGACTCCGCGCCGATGACCTTCATCACGTTCTATTTGCTCGATGGCCAGCAGGAACTGATCACCATGCTGGACGCGCGGCCTGAAAGCTAGGCCCCAACACGAAAACGCCCCGGCCGGAATGACCGGGGCGCGTTGTGAATCTGTAACTCGAGGACTAGGCCCTCTCGACTTCCTTCAGGCGAGCGGCCTTGCCACGCAGCCCGCGGAGGTAGAAGAGGCGAGCGCGCCGGACCTTCGACGAGCGAACCTTCTCGACCGCATCCACAACTTTGCTGTTGAACGGGAAAATACGCTCGACGCCCTGGCCGAAGCTCATTTTGCGGACGGTAAAGCTGCCCTGGGGGCCGTTCTTGCGGGCGATCACGACGCCCTCGAAAGCCTGGAGCCGCTCCTTGTCGCCTTCTTTGATCTTCACGCGAACGCGAACCGTGTCACCCGGCGCGAACGCGGGCAGGTCGGTGCGGTTCAGTTTATCGGCGAGGCGCTGCATTACGGGGTGTATCGACATAGCTGTTTCCTGAAAGAGATTTGCGAATCTTCAGTTTACAGGAAACAGGCCGATCACGAAACCCCGCGATGGCATCGAAATCAGCCGCGGCTTCGGCTGGGAGACAAACTTCGACGCCGCGGCGCCCAGCCAGGCGCACCGCGGCGCAATGCAAAGCAGTTAGAACCGGTACTTCATCGACACCTGCATGACCCGCTGGGACGAGTTGGTACCGGTAATCCGCCCGAAAGAGGGCGACGGATACGACTCCAGCTGCGCGTTCGGCGGCGCATAGCTGGCAAGGTTCAGCGCGTTGAAGGCATCACCCCGCAGCTCCAGGACCTGTCCCTCCCTGATGGTGAACATCTTGAATGCGGAGAGATCCACCTGGCGGAAGCCTGGTGCCCGTTCTGAGCCATTCTGCGAGTTGCCGAATCCGTTCTCCGATTCGATTCCGTACGCGCAGGTCCCATCATCCACGGTATTGCCGCTGTTATCGATCGTGACGCAGGGCTGCGCGGACGGATCCGTTCCAAACCAGTTCTGGATCGAACGATGCGCGATCTTCATGGGACGGAAATGAATCGAATGCGCTGCGAAGCTGTTCACGTAGTAATCTTCGTACGACCCCATCGTGAGAGGGAAACCGGAGTACAGAACCGCGTCGCCCGACAGCTGCCAGCCGCCAAGGATCTCGTCCATGGGGCGATTCCAGCTATTCCCGAATTTGTGCCCGCGGCCGAAGGGCAGATGGTAAACGCCATTCGCTGTGACGGAATTGCGGGTGTCGTCGCCCGCCGGGCCGTAATCGCCGTGTGGATCGTAGACGTTCTGGAAGAACGAGGAAGACTCAGCCACACCCGCTACGCCGTAGAAGCCGGCATTGTTGGTCATCGCCTTCGACCACGTGTAGTTGATGGTGTAGCTGCCATTCGCGCTCTGACGGCGAATGAAGGCCTGCATCGCGTTGTAGTTCGAATAGGCATTCGACTCGGTGTAGAAGAGATTCCCGTCGTTGCCCACAATGCTGCAATACGGAGCGGCCGGCGCGATTGTGCCGCTGCAATCTCCGTCGGCAATGTAGCCGGTCGCCGTGCTGGAGTACTGATCGAGTTGTGCGGGAACGATCAGGTGCTGTCCGAGCTCGCCCACATAACCAACCTGCGCCGTGATCGTCGGAGTCAGAATGTACTGCACGGCCAGGTTGAACTGCTGGATGAGAGCCGGTTTCAGGTCCGTCTGCCAAACGTTGAAATTGAATGTGCTGATCGTGTTGGCCGACGACGAGAGATTGAAGCCGTTCTCCACAGGCATCGGGCCCTGGCCGTTGTTGGTGGAGGTGGGTGGCGTGGGCGCGTAGGAGAAGGTATGGAAGAAGGGTGCGTTCTGCGTCATGCGGAGGTTGGCGCCGGTGCCTTCCAGATCGTCGGTGATGCCGTAGCCGCCACGAACCACCAGCTTGTGGTAGGGCTGATACTCAAAGCCAAAGCGCGGCATGAACTCCAGATGGAAGGGATTGTAAAGCGAGCGGCTGTTGCCGTTCTTCCCGGCCAGCAGAATTCCCCCCAGGCCGGCGTCGGGAGTTGCGAGATCGAAGCTGGACTCCTTGTTGTTCACCTCGTAGATCGGCTGGTCATATGCGTAGCGGAGCCCGAGGTTCAGGGTCAGATTGGGACGAATGCGCCAGTCGTCCTGCGCGTACCAGGCGTTGCGGTACTGGCGCTGGCCATTCGGGCCCGCGACTCCGCCGACCGTCGCTCCATCGGCCTGATCCAGGACAAAGTCAGCGAAGCCATAACCCTGTGAGCCGGTGTTGCCGTTGGCCGTGTACTGGCCGTCGTAGCCGAACTGGCCCATGGCTCCGGCATTGCCCGCATACCAGCTGTTCTGCTGATAGCGCAGAATCTGTACGCCGAATCGCGTGGTATGCGTGCCATGCTGCCAGGTCAGGTCGTCGCCGTAATAGAAGTTGTTTTCGTGGAATTCATTGATACCCGCCGCGGTTCCGACGTTGGACTCGAACGTGCTGAAATTCATCTCGCTGAAGCCCGGGAATGGCTGATTGGGAAACGGAATCCCGACCTTGGCGTTGCCGCTCATGCCAAAGTCTCCGGTCAGATCGTTGGGAATTCCCTGTAGCCAGATTGTGCGCGCGACTCCGGCGCGGAATTCGTTGATCCAGGCCGGCGAGAACGTATGCACCCAGTTCGCGACGAAGCTCTGGAACGGGTAGGTGTTCGTAGGTGGAAACGTTGTGGGAAGTACCGCGAGCGCATAGAAATCGGTGGCATTGCCATAGGTGTATCGGCCCATGATCGCGTCGCGGTCGGTCGCCTTGTAGTCAATGCGGACATCTCCCTGATTGTTGTGAGTCTGCCCCTTGGAGAAACCGCTGTAATTGTCGAGATCGGCGTAGATCGGCGTTGTGTTGGGAAGCGGGTATACCTCCGGATGGGCGAAGAGGTACTTAGCCACCGGATTCACAATTGGAATTTGATTGTTCGCGTACATCGTTGCATTCGCAAAGCCGGCGCCGTTCTGGTTGTTCCACAACTGGAAGCCGCCGTACTCGCTGCCGTAAACCTCGGAGAAGTCGCCGGTGCGCATTTTGGCCGTGGCCACGGTGGCCTTGGCGACGCCGCCGGTGTGATAGCGGAAACCAAGATAGTCGCCGAAAAAGAACAGCTTGTCGCGCAAAATTCGTCCGCCGATGGTGGCTCCGTACTGATCCTGCGTGTAGGGCTGCAGCTTCACGGAAGAGTAATTATTGGCCCAGGAATTGGCGCTCATGTAGTTATCCTGGAAGTAGTCGTACACGCTGCCGTGGAAGTGGTTCGTCCCCCCTTTCGTGATCACCAGCACCTCACCGCCGTTGACGTTGCCGTATTCGGCGTTGGCGTTCCCGGTAATGACGCGCATTTCGGAGATGGCGTCCGGCGCCGGGTTATAGGCCGAGAGATTATTCATGGTCTCGTTCATTTCGACGCCGTCGAGAACATAGTTATTCGTCTGCCCGCGATTGCCGTTGAACGAGGGGGTTCCGTACCAGTCGGTGGCCCGCTCGTTGCCGTCGGCGCCGCCCATGCTCGAAAGCGTGACGTCCACTGCACCCGGCACGAACAGCGTGGCGAACTGGTAATTCAGCGCGTTCATGGGCAGCGTGGAGAGGGTGTTCGAGTTGATCGTCGTCCCCAGAGTTGCGTCCTGCGTTTGCAGCAGTGGCGATGTTTCCGAGGAGACGTTCACCGTGGTATTCGCGTCGCCAACCTGCAGTTTTGCGTCGACCTTCGCGATCTGGTCGATTTCGAGAGCGAAGGCGGCAATCGTGGACTTGGCGAATCCCGACGCCGTGACGGTGACCGTGTAGTTACCGATGGGCAGGAACTGAATGTTGTATTCGCCCTGCTTGCTCGTGTGCGAGGTCGTGGTGACCCCCGTCGCAACGTTTGTGGCCGCCACGCTGGCTCCCGCGATCACCGCGCCGCTGGGATCGGTTACGGTGCCGCGAATGCTTCCGGTAATCGTCTGAGCCCACGCAGCAGTGGCAGCCAGGGCAAGCGCGGCGCACACCATGGCCGCGGCCCTCATCAGGCGCGTCGAAGTTCTATGCATTCTGGTCCAGCCTCCAAAAGAATTCGTTCCCGCAGAAGATCGGATCTTTGCTCATTCGCCGGATGCAGGCGCACGACTCTGTGCGGAATGCAACGTCTGCCGGGGACAACCGCGCTGAGACTACGGCCTGGTTCGCGTCGCGGTACCGGAGCAAATTCCGGTTGGAGTGAAATTGAACCATGCTATTGACTTCCATGTCAATGCGATGATCCAGTCTTCTAGCAGACATAAAAACTGGCCGTTGCAAAACTGCTACTTGACGAAGCTGCCGTTCGGGATTTATCGCTTTGGCTCAATGAACGAAAATACCCAGACGCAGGTGACGCCTCTCGAGCGGGGCAGCGGCATCCCCCTGTACCACCAGATCCAGCGCCAGCTCATGGAACAAATCCGCTCGGGCGTTCTCCGTCAGGGCGAGCCCATGCCGGCGGTGCAGGAAATTGCGTCGCGCTATGGCGTCAGCCTGATGACCGCTCGCCAGGCGGTCCGCTCGCTGTGCGAAATGGGCCTGACCTACAGCCGGCAGGGCAAAGGCACCTTTATCGCAAAAACCAAGCTCGAAAAGGATTTCCGCCAGGTCCTTTCGTTCAGCGAAGAGATGAAGGCCCGCGGCGCGTCCGCCAGGTCCAAGGTACTGTCGTTCCGCATCCAGGCTCCCCCCGCCGGCGTCCGGAAAGCTCTGAATCTGAACCCGGGCGAAAAGGTCTTTCGCCTGCATCGGGTTCGCTACGGCGACGGCGTCCCGCTCGGCATCGAGTGCAGTTGCCTGCCCGTGACCCTGTGCCCCAGTTTGCTCGATGACTACGACATCGGATCGTCTCTCTACCGCGCGCTTGAACTGCACGGCGTCTTTCTGATGACTGCCAGCGAGGTGGTCGAGGTGGGCCGCGCCTCCGCGGAAGAAGCCCGTCTGCTGCACATTCAGCCGAAAAGTCCTGTGTTCCTGCTCACGCGTACGTCTTTCCTCGAAGACGGGAAACCCGTTGAGTTCGTCAGGTCGACCTACCGCGGAGACCGCTACAAGATCGTTAACCGCCTTGCGCGCGTGCGGTATGACGGCGGATCGGTCCTGGCGTAACGGCCGCCCCTGCACCGCGTCGCGCCCCTGTTCGCTCGAAAGAAGCGATCGCCAGCTGGCCGAGCTATCGGTCTGAGTACAGCAGAGCCGCTCGCCTCCTGGACTCAAATGCCGCCAGCGGGGCGCGCCAGCTCTGCGCGATGATGCGCGGGTCCGTTCCTGCGGCAATTGCGTCCAACACGGTGCGGTTCGCCAGCAGAGTATTCATCTTGTCGAGGTGAAACTGCTCCGGGTAGAGGTGGTGGAGCGCCGATGCAATCTCCACGCCCATTTCCGGCGCGTCCAGCGCATTGCGGTCCGTCAGCAATACGTGCACGCCGTGGCAGACTTCTCCGGCGCACGGATACGGCTTCTCCGCAGTGAAGTCGATCGGATAGAAGCGCACGCCGGGCAGACTGCGCCGGTTGAGATAACCCGCCAGCGCGCGGCCGTCGATCCACGGCGCTCCCAGAAGCTCGAACGGCGTATCGGTGCCACGCCCAACCGAAATGTTCGTGGTCTCCACCAGGCCCAGGCCGGGGTAGAGCGCAGTCTGCTCGAGGTCGCGGAGATTTGGAGAAGGATTGGCCCACGTGAGGCCAGTCGCGTCAAACCAGTCGCCACGCCTCCATCCCTGCACGGCCACCACGGTCAGCGGAACGGAAAGATGAAGCTGTGCCTTGTCGTAGCGACCCAACTCCCCCAGCGTCATGCCATGCCGCACGGGAACCGCAATCGAATTGACGTAGCTTTCGCTGCCCGGATCGGAAATCGGCCCCTGCACAAGCGATCCCGTGATGGGGTTCGGGCGATCGAGGATCACGATCTCCGTCCCAGTCTGGGAAGCCGCCTCGAGAAAATACCGCATCGCCGCCTCGTAGGTGTAAAAGCGCACGCCCACATCGGCGATGTCGATGGCGACGGCATCGAGCTGGCGCAGCGAATCCAGCGACGGCCTCCGCGCGGCATCGGTACTGCCATACAGGCTCACCACCGGCAGCCCCGTTGCGCCGTCGGTAGAACTAGGCACGCTGGGCTGGTCAAATGCCCCGCTGATCCCGTGCTCGGGGCTGAACAGCGTCGTTAGCGCAACGCCCGGAACGGCCTGCGGGGCGTCGTGGAAGAGCACGTCGATGGTGCGCCGTCCCTCAGCATCGAGGCCCGTCTGGTTGGTGAGCAGCCCGAGACGCAAATGCCCGCCATGACTCCTCGCGAGAACTGCCAATTCCCCAAAGTGGTCTGCCTCGAGAACATCGATTCCGGTTTTCACCGCGTCTCGGCTGCGGGAGACGGCACCAGCCCGGGCTTGCGCGTTACCCGGCCTGCCCTGGGCCGTTGCCAGGGCGCCGATGCACCCGGGCAAGAGCAGGAGAAGAGACAATCTCGGAACGCGACAGGTCATGCTGGGCTCCTTGAGGGATCGCGCGGGTGCTTAATGCGCTGCCGCGGCCGCAGGAATGCCAATCTCCGACGGCGCAGGCAGGCTGTGAGTGTCGCTCCATCCGTCGCGGGCAGCCGCAAGCTTTGTGCTGCGTTCCACCCACAGCGCGGCAGCCGCGTCGTAACGGGCTTTCACGTTGGCGAGCCAGTACGGGCGATTCTCGCGCAGCCAGATGTCGCTGTAGCGCGAGCCAAGATACGAATAGCCATCGCGCAGATCCTCGCAGAGACCGTTGTTTCCGGAGATGTTCCACAGATCGCGCGAAACGTGAACGTTCGCGTCGTGGTTGCTGACGCCGTTGTACAGGTTGCGGTAGGTGGAAGCGATCTGATCGGCCAGTTCGAATTTCAGCGCCAGGAAGTCCAGCCGGCGCGCGCCAAGGTCCATGGCATCCACGGCATCGTTCTCGCGCAGCGGACCCGCCGCCCGCGCCTGGGCAATCAGCGTAATCGCTTGCTCGGCATCGAGGCGGACCTCCGCGGCCACGGGCCTGATCTTCGCGTCGACCTCCTGGCCCTCCGCGCTCCATGGATCGACCCAAAAATACGAGTCACGTCCATCCTCGAGCCCGGTGCGCTGCAATGCCAGATGCGCGGCGATCAGTGCGCGCTGCGCCTCGTCGAGTTTGCCGGTCGGATCCCCGTGAAAGACCGATCCATAAGCGCTCTGGAACTGCCCGATGTCGCTGCTCCCCGGCTGCCACGCTGCGGCCGCCCCGAACAGCACGCCGTACCAGTCCTCGAGGAAAAGCCCTTCCCCGTCGTCATCCCAGATCGTGTTGAGCATGCCCGTGCTGCCGGCCTGCTGGCCGTCCGCCACGAATCCCTGAATATTGCGCAGAGCCATGTCGTAGTCGGGCCAGACACGGTTCCAGTTGTTCACCCCCGGCGAAACCCACGTCTCCATCCCGGCCTTTGTATAGGGGGTAAGCCACGCGGCGTAACCTTTCGGCTCAGGATCGTAGGTCCACGCGACGGCAATCATGTCGCGCGGCAGGCGCGGCACTAAATCGGGGCTGCGCATGGCCATGTCGCCCCAGAAAAGCAGCCGGCGGTGCAGCGGGGCGAGCTTTGCATGGATCGCGGACAGGAAATCGATGTAAACCGCGCCGAGACCGCGCTGCTGGACGGCATTGGCGGTTTGTCCCTGGCCGAGTTCGGCCGTCTCATCGGCGCCGATATGCAGAAACGGCCCAGGATACGTCCCCGCCAATTCGTCAAACCACTGCGCGATGATCTGCATCGATCCAGGCTGGCCCGGCGCAAGAACAGCTCCATTGGGAATCTCCGCCAGCGGCGCGTACTGCTGCCACGTGAGCACCTTGTGCAGATGCCCGAAGGCCTCCTGCTCCGGAATGATGGTGATGTGATACCGCTCGGCGTAGTCGACCAGCGCCTTCGCGTCCTCTTTGGAAATCGAGCCTCCCGGGAGCGCCGGCAGCGGATTTGAATCGTACTGCATCGTATTCTCGAAATACGGCGAGTACACGTTCAGCTTGTAGGCCGCAAACGTCCGGATCTGCTGCTTCTGAAAGTCGAGCGTGGGCACCGGGCCGCGGGAAAGATCGTCATGGACACCGCGCCACCGCATGGCCGGCCAGTCGCGAATCAACGCACCCCGCAGGATCGGCCCGGCTCCGCCCGGTGTGACCAGCTGCGCCAGAGTCTGCGCCCCGTAGAAGACGCCCGCAGCCGTGTGTCCGATCACGTACGCGTCGCGCTCTCCTGTCACCAGAACGTAACCCTCGTTCTGCATCGGCG
>Ga0335075_10008100_pt1 | contig 16144 bp, 12 predicted proteins | sample Lox_Sample_24_FD_206723 | JGI IMG/M metagenome (GOLD analysis project Ga0335075, IMG submission 206723) | Soil microbial communities from Loxahatchee National Wildlife Refuge, Florida, United States - Lox_Sample_2.4 | ecosystem: Environmental > Terrestrial > Soil > Wetlands | place: USA... | reverse complement strand
GCGGCCAACAGCTTCGATTCGCTCGGTCGGCTCGGCAGCAAGTTCGGGCAACTCAGCGGCTATCCCGACATCGCGACCCGACACCTGATGTTGGTAACCAAGCGAAGCCACAACAGAGGCCTATGCCGCGGTGACTCGGCGGCCCCGCACGTAGACCTCGGCGATAGATGATTCCCGAATACCCATCAAGAGCGCGAAGAGCGTCTGGTCACCGGCCAGATCCGCGTCGCATGATCGGACGCCGTAGTTCACCACGGCCTGCAATGCCGGGGTAGCGGACGGGTCGACGACGACGAGGTCGGCCTCTTTGCCGACATCGAAATTGCCGAAGCGGCTCTCCATGTCGAGCGCCCGCGCACCGGCCAGGGTGCCAGTGAACAGCATCTCGGCCGGATGCAACGAGACAGCGTCTTCTCCGGGCTCGCTGATGTGCACCTTGAAGGCGTCGCCCAGCACCCGCGGAATCAACCATTCGTCCCCACCGCCGACGTCGGTTCCGGCGGCGATGTTGACCCCCGCCGCCACCGTCCGTTTCCACGGCATGGTGCCCGAGCCCAGGAACAACTGCGAAACGGGGCAGTGCGCAATCGATGTTCCGGTCTCGGCCATCCGGGCCAGCTCGACATCCTGGCAGTGCAGGCTGTGCGCGAGGATGGTCCGCCTGCCCAGCAGACTCTTGCCACCGCCGGTCGAGCCCGGCAGGAATTTCCCGTCGTAGGTGTCGAGGTAGGAGCTCACCCGGTATGCCCGCTTGGTCACTTCGACCTCACCGGTACTAGGGCGGTTGTTTTCGTTGAGGTGGCTGTGCACGTAGACACCGCTCGCGCGGACCGAATCGTAGAGTTCACCAAGGTTTTTCAATGTCTCGGTAGTCACCGCCAGGGAGAACCGCGGCACGATCGCGACATGCAGCAGCGCGGTGTCGACGTCGCCGGTATCAGCGGCGTGCCATTTGTTGATCTCTTCGCGGGTGAGCCGGATCGCGTCGCGCTCCGATGTCATCAGCGGCCGTGCGGATTCAGGCCCGACGGTCTGGATGCCGCGGCCGCTGACGATCCGCAACCCGCTTCGTTGGGTTTGGGTGAACAACGCATCCTGCGCGTGGGGGAACGGCGAACCGAAGACCAGAGCCGCGGTGGTTCCTGCCGCGATGCGTCGGTTGCAGAACTCAATCGCTGCCCGCTGGGCGAATTCCTTTTCCGAGAAACGGGATTCGGCGGGATAGATGCACACGTTGAGCCACTCCAGCAGCTGTCCGCCGCCATAGGAATCGCCGGCGAAAGTCTGCGGGAAGTGCGCGTGGGTGTCGACGAAACCCGGTAGTAGAAACCCGGGCCGGTGATCCAACACCGTGGCAGCTTGGTGCTCCGCGGGGATCGCGGTTCGCTCACCACAGAAGGTGATCAACCCGCTGTCGTCGACAACCAGTGCGCCGTCGGGAATCGACACCAGCGCGGCGGCAGCTTCGCTGACCGTTGGGCTACCGGCGACGTGAAAGATATGGCCGAGATGAACCTGCGTCATTTCAAAAGCTTTCCGTTCTCCTCTGTCGTACAGCGCATTTCAGTGGATCATCTGATCGTTGATGTTCAGGGCCCCCGCCAGGATCCGGCGGGGGCCGGTGCGCAGTTGTCCTTTCGTATCCGCTGCTCAGTACCAATCGCAACGAAACTTGTCGCCAAATCGGTAGCCGCAGTGAAGGTGCGGGTGTAACGCGCGCCCGACCAGTCCGTCGAGCCACGACGATGGCGGCGGCGGTTGCCACGGCAACGTGACCGCGGGAGGCGGCGCACTCTGGGTGTCGTCGTCGGCGCGGCTCGTCGCGGCGAAACCGACGGCGGACGTGGTGAGCGCCATGACCAGCAGAGTGCCGGCCATGGTGCGGCGCCGGAATCCGGTCGGCGTGGTGCGCATGGTGATTCTTGTGGTATTTGCTGAAGTGTTCATGACATTGATCGTTGATCGGGCAATGGCGTCGCGGTAGCGGTCGTGTCCTTGCAGGGATACAAGTGCGCCTTGTATCCAGGAGCCGCCAGCGGTCCGCGGTTACCGACTGGTCGCGATGTGGTTGAGCAAGTCCCTTGCCGCCCCAGCAGGCGGGGTGGCGGCACCTATCCAGATGGCACGAAGGTCGCGTCGCAGGTCCAGATCCGCGACCGGAACGGCGCGCAGGCGACCATGACCAAGGTCATCGCTGACGGCCAGCCGGCTCATCACCGCCGGACCGGCACCGGCCAAAACGGCGGCGCGAACCGCTGCCGCAGAAGCGAGTTCGAGTGGATGAGCCGCGGGTGCGGGCTGATCGCCGTCCAGCAGCTCGTCGGAGCCCAGCAACAGCTGCCAGCCCGACTTGCGCGATACCAATGGCGTTTGCCGAAGCTCCGCCACGGTGATCGGAGCCGATCGTCGCACCCACTTGTGATCGGGCGGCACGACGACGATCAGCTCATCGCGTCCGATAACGCGGCTGCGCAACCCTTGCAGAGTGCCGCGAATTTCGATGAAGCCAAGTTCTGCCTCCCCCTTGTGCACAGCGGAGATCGCTCCGGCGCTGTCGGTGGCGTTGAAGCTGATCTCCGGCGCGACGGCGCCGTGCCGCAGGGCCGCCGCCTGAAACGAGACCAGCCAGCGGGGGAGCAACTGCTCGGCCACCGTTTGGCTGGCAACCACCTCCAGCCGGCTGCGACGCTCGGCGCGCAACGACGCCAGCCCGGTGTCGACGCGCTGCGCGACATCCAGTACCTGGTCCGCCCACTCGGCGACGACCTCGCCCGCCGGTGTCAGTTCGGTGCCCCGCGTCGTGCGCGTCACCAGGCGAACGCCGATCTGGGACTCGATCGATGTCAGCCGCGCCGAAACGGCCTGTTGACTGATCCCCACCTCGCGGCTGGCCGCACTCAAACTGCCCGTCCTGGCGATAGCCGACAACACCTCAAGTGCGGAAAGTTCAGGCATCCGCGCACTTAACGCCACGCCTGATGGTAGCGCTCCAAGGCGCCATTGCCGGGTCAAAACGCCAGGCCAAGGCGTGGACAACAGCCGCCCGGCGTCTCCTGGGTACAAGGCTCGCTTGTGTCCCGGCAAGGACAAGGCCGCTACTGGGACGCCCTCGCCCGATCAACGATCAATGCCATGAACACTTCAACAAACACCAACCAGACCCACGACACCACGACAAGTACCATGCGCGCCGACGGAATCGGATTCCTGCGTCGCTACGTGGCCAGCGCTTTGCTGGCCATGGCGTTCGCCTCGACCGGCATCGGTCTCGCTGCCACGAGCTACGCCGACGAGGGCGCACCGCCTCCGGACCCCGCCAGTCCCGCGCACCGAGCTCAGCAACGAAACCTACCCGGTGCGACCCGACACCGTGCTGCCCGATGAACCAGGTCACCTAGGCTAAGACGAAAGGACAACCGAACAACAACCCGTCAGGGGCGGCCCGCAATGGCCGCCCCTGGTTACGCTTAACCGCTGGTCAAAGGCGCCGCCCAGGGTGCACCCGAGCGTCCTAAGCTCTTCGGAAGGGACGCGCCGCAACATTGCAACAGAAGGGGTGCCAGCGATGCCTGACGAAAAGCGGGGGCAGGCCGCCCTGTTCGACGCCTTGACGACGAAGGGCACGGCTTTCACCGAGGCCGAGCGCCGAAAGTACGGATTGCTCGGGCTGCTGCCGACCGCGGTGAAGACCCTGGAACAGCAGGCCGCGCATTGCTGGCATGAATTCTCCACTCGTCGCGACGATCTCGACAAGCACATCTATCTTCGCGCGCTGCAGGACCGTAACGAAACCCTGTTCTACCGCGTGCTGCACGACCACATTTCCGAAACCCTGCCGATCGTATATACCCCCACAGTCGGTGAGGCTTGCCAGCGTTTCGGCGAAATCTACCGGCGGCCAAGGGGATTGTTCGTCTCATACCCAGACGGCGACCGCCTCGACGAGGTGTTGCGCAATCGGCCGCAGCGCGATGTCGACGTAATCGTGGTGACCGATGGGCAGCGGATCCTCGGTTTGGGCGACCAGGGCATCGGCGGGATGGGGATTCCGATCGGCAAGCTGTCGCTGTACACCCTCATCGGCGGCATCGATCCTGCGCGCACTCTTCCGATCGTTCTCGATGTGGGTACTGACAACGCCGAGCTTCTCGAAGACCCGCTTTATCTCGGCTGGCGCCACCGGCGCATCGACGACGAGGCGTACTACGCGTTCATCGACCAGTTCGTCACCGCCGTGCGCGAGCAATTGCCCGAGGTGCTACTGCAGTGGGAGGACTTCGCCACTGAGCATGCTCAGCCGATCCTTGTCCGCTACCGCGACCAGCTGCTCACCTTCAACGACGACATTCAGGGCACCGCGTCCGTCACCCTCGGGGCACTGCGCGGCGCCGCCCGCGTCGCAGGCCGCCCGCTGTCGCAGCAGCAGGTCGTCATGCTCGGTGCAGGCTCGGCCGGCATCGGAGTCCTGGAGACGGTTCGACGGGAGATGGTGACCGAGGGATTGTCCGAACAGGCTGCCCGAGAACGGATCTGGGTTGTCGATATTGACGGACTGCTCACCGACGACCGCCCGGATCTTTCCGCGGCGCAGCGTGGCTTCGCCCAGCCGGCCAACCGAGTGGCGGCGTGGGGGCTGTCGGGGCCGGCCCAGCTCGCCGACGTCGTGCACCACGTCGACGTCGGTGTCTTGTTGGGACTGTCCACCGCGGCCGGCGCCTTCACCGAAAGCATCGTGCGCGAGATGGCCGGTAAGACCGAGCGGCCGATCATCTTCCCACTGTCCAACCCGACAAGTCGTGCGGAAGCGCACCCCGCCGAATTGGACCAGTGGACCGACGGGCGTGCGCTGATCGCGACCGGCTCACCTTTCGCTCCAGTGCGGCGCAACGGCGTGGAACGAGCGGTGGCCCAATGCAATAACGCCTATATCTTCCCCGCGATGGGCCTCGCTGTGACGGCGGCTCAGGCGACCCGAGTCAACGACGAGATGCTGCGGGTTGCTGCGGTGACCTTGGGCGACGCGTCGCCCGACCTCGCCGATCCCGACCAGCCGTTGCTGCCTGCGTGGGCGGACGTACCCGATGTCGCCGTGCGAATTGCGCACGCCGTCGCTGTCCAGGCCGTAGCGGATGGCGTCGCTCCACCGCGCAGCGGCGAGGAACTCAGCGAACGGATCGCACAGGTACGCTGGGCTCCCGAATACCGGGCGACACCTGCCTGAGCGCAACGTGCGCTTCAGCGGGCCAGTCGAGCGTTCACCGCTACGGTATGTGCATGAAACCCGGGGTGTCGGTGCCAGGCGCCCGGGACAAGCAGTTGCTCGACTGCTTCTGGCATCATCCGACCGAGGAAGTTCTTCATGCCGTCGGCAGCAACTCCTCCGGGCTGGGCTCGGCTGAGGCCGAAGCGAGACTCAAACAATTCGGGCCCAATCGAATTGGGCGGCGCGACCGGACGGGCACACTGCGGCTATTACTGAAGCAGTTCGAAAACCCGATCATCCTCATCCTCATTTTTGCGACCGTGCTGTCGTACTTCCTCGGCGATCCGATAGACGCAGTGATCATCCTCGCGATCATTCTGCTCAGCGGCCTGCTCGGGTTCGCACGGGAACGGTCGGCAAGCAACGCGGTGCACGCCCTGCTTGCGCTGGTACGCGTCGAGACCGACGTGCGGCGGGACGGTCGCGTCGTGTCGCTGCCGATGGAGGAGATCGTGCCCGGGGATGTCGTGGTACTCAGCGCTGGTGACGTCATGCCCGGGGACAGCTTGATCCTGCGATCGAACCAGCTGCTCGTCGACGAGGCAGCGCTGACCGGCGAGCCGTACCCGGTCGAAAAGCAACCCGGCGTCCTCGACGAGGCGACGGCGCTTTCGCGACGCACGAACTGCGTCTTCTCCGGCACGCACATCGCCAGCGGGTCTGCCGAGGCCGTCGTCGTACGTACCGGAAGCGCCACCGAACTCGGCTGGATTTCAAAAGGACTGGAGGAGAAGCCGCCCAAAACGGGCTTCGAGCGGGGGCTGACGCATTTCGGGCTGCTGCTCGTGCGGGTAACGATTGTGCTCCTGCTCGTCATCTTCGGCGTGAACCTCGCGCTCTCCCGGCCAGTCGTCATCTCATTGCTGTTTTCGCTTTCGCTCGCGATCGCCATCACACCTCAGCTGCTGCCGGCGATTATCAACATCAGCCTGGCTGCGGGCGCCCGGCGGATGGCCGACGCGAAGGTGATCGTCAAGCGGCTCGACGCGATCGAGGACTTCGGCAGCATCGATGTCCTGTGCACTGATAAGACCGGAACCGTCACGGAAGGGGCGGTTCGACTTGCTCATGCGATTGACGTAGACGGCGATGAGAGCCTGCAAGTGCTCAACGACGCGCGGCTGAACGCGCGCCTGCAGACAGGATTCCAAAACCCGATCGATGTCGCGTTGCTCGCCGGCGCGGGTGAAGGGCAAGACTCGGTCCGGCGGCTGGGCGAGATCCCTTACGACTTCATTCGCAAGCGGCTGTCCGTCCTGGTCGCCGGTGAAAGAGGATCGGTGTTGATCGCGAAGGGCGCGGTCGCCACCATGCTTGCGGTCTGCGATTCAGCCGAGCTCCCCGATGGCAGCGCGGTGCCGCTCGCCGAGGTTCGCGATCGCATCGATGACCTCGTTGCCGACCTGAGCTCGCAGGGCTATCGCGTCCTTGCGGTCGCTCGGCGCGAACTGGATTCGGTGACTGAGATCCATGTCGACGACGAGACCGGCATGAGGCTGCTCGGGTTTTTGACGTTCTTCGATCCGCCCAAGGCCGGCGTCGAGCAGAGCCTCGCGGCGTTGACAGAGCTGGGAATTTCGCTGCGCCTGATTACCGGGGATAGTCGCCTGGCCGCCGCGCACATCGCCCAGCTCGTCGGGCTCGACGGGCGGCGGGTAGTGACCGGCGACGAGCTCAAGCGACTCGACGACGACGGTCTCCGCGTTGTGGTTGAGGAGGCGAGTGTCTTCGCCGAAGTGGAACCCGCGCACAAGGAACAGATCATCGGCGCGCTGCGGCGGGCCGGACACATTGTCGGTTTTTTGGGCGACGGGATCAACGACGCGCCTGCGCTGCGTGCAGCTGATGTCGGGATCTCCGTCAACAGCGCAATCGACGTCGCGAAGCAGTCGGCGGCGCTCGTGATGCTCGATCGCGGGCTCGCACCAATCGTCGACGGTGTCCGGCTCGGGCGGCGAACGTTCGCCAACACGGAGAAGTACGCATTCACCACCATCAGCGCCAACTTCGGCAACGTGATCAGCATGGCGGTCGCAGCCGTGATATTGCCCTTCTTGCCGTTGCTGCCACGGCAGATCCTGCTGACAAACTTCCTCACCGACATCCCGTCGATGACCATCGCCGATGACCGCGTCGACCCGGAGCGCACCGAGCGTCCGCAGAGCTGGGACATCACTTTCGTGGGTGCATTCATGATTGTGTTCGGGCTGGTCAGCTCCATATTCGACTTTTTCACTTTCGCGGTTCTGCGGCTCGGATTCAATGCGGGCGCAACGCTTTTCCGCAGCGGCTGGTTCGTCGAATCAGTGATCACCGAACTGACGGTTCTGCTGGTGCTGCGCACCCAGAGGCCTTTCTTCCGCAGTCGTCCCGGCCGTGGTCTGCTAATCAGCTCGGCCGCGATCGCCCCGCTGACCCTTGCGCTGCCCTACACCGGGCGCCTCGCCGACGTCCTCGGCCTGGCGCCGCTACCCGCGAAGCTGGTGCTGACACTGCTGGCGATCAATGGGATCTATCTGCTCGTGGCGGAATTCGCCAAGCGCGCGTTCTACCGATCTCGGTTGCGAGTCCGTGCCGCCAGGATCGGCTCTTAGCCGCGGGGGTCCAGGTGTCCACGGGCTACTGCGTCGCCGGCCTCCTGAGGCGTAAGGTCGCGATCGGAGGGGAGCCGGCGACGGATCTGCCCTCACGCGCGCACTTAATCAACGATCCGCCGCAGTGTGCGAGCGACGAGACGAAGGAGTCCAGTGGCAAAGTGCGGGATATTGGTCGGCATAGCGGCCGCGGCCACCGTGGTCGCGGGCATGGCCGGCTGTTCGAGCAATAAGTCCAATCCAAGCTCACCCACAAGCTCATCGGGGGCCGGCGGTAACAAGGTCATTATCGACGGCCAGAATCAGAACGTGACTGGTCAGGTCAGCTGCACCCCGGCCGGTGGCAACCTCAACATCGGTATCGGTGATCCGTCGAACGGGATCGGCGCGGTGGTCAGCACTGCCGATCCGCCAGTCGTGCAAGCGGTCGGGCTGGGCAACCTGAGCGGCGTGACGCTGGGCTACTCGGCTGGCGCACCAAGTCAGGGGACCGTCCAGGCCACCAAGAGCGGCAACTCCTACACGATCAAAGGCACTGCGACGGGGGTAAACATGGCCAACCCGCAGCAGCAGTTGACCAAACCATTCGAGATGGATGTGACGTGCCCCTGACACAGCGTTCTTACGACACAGCTCAGCGTGGTTGGCACGCTCCCGATTTCGTGTGCAGAAGGGGCTAACAGGTATGTATGTGAAGCGCGTCGCAGGTGCCGCGATTGCCGCAGGCGTCGGTATTTCTGCACTGACGGTAGGCCTCGAGCCCGCCAATGCCGCCCCGGTAAAGCCGGCTCCGACTTGGCATGGCCCCTTCGCTGACGAGCCGGGGCCCGGCGGGCCTGGTGGTCCTGGTGGTCCTGGACCTGGACCTGGCGGCCCGGGCGGGCCTGGTGGGCCTGGACCTGGCGGGCCCGGTGGACCCGGTGGTCCTGGACCTGGCGGCCCGGGCGGGCCTGGTGGGCCTGGACCGGGTGGGCCCGGTGGGCCTGGTGGACCCGGCGGTCCTGGGCCCGGTGGGCCGGGTGGGGCTGGCGGACCCGGCGCACATCAGGGACCGGGCGGACCCGGTGGGCCTGGTGGTCCTGGGCCGGGTGGGCCCGGTGGACCCGGCGGTCCTGGCGGTCCTGGGCCTGGTGGACCCGGCGGTCCTGGGCCTGGTGGTCCTGGACCTGGCGGGCCCGGTGGGCCTGGCGGTCCCGGTGGACCCGGCGGTCCTGGGCCCGGTGGGCCGGGTGGGGCTGGCGGACCCGGCGCACATCAGGGACCGGGCGGACCCGGTGGGCCTGGACCGGGCGGGCCCGGTGGGCCTGGTGGTCCTGGACCTGGCGGGCCGGGTGGACCTGGCGGACCGGGTGGTCCGGGCGGACCCGGCGGTCCTGGGCCAGGTGGACCGGGTGGACCACCACCGCCGCCGTACACGCCCAGGGGTTCTTATGACCGAGGTGGCCCCCAGATGGGCGGCCCCAACAATGCGCCGCACGGCTTCAGCGCGCCAGGCCACGGTGCGCCGCCTCCGCCCCCGCAGCACGGATTCGGCTGGAATGGCGGGCCTCCTCCCGGAGCGCCACCGCCAAACTGGGACGGACCGCCGCCTCCCGGCGGATGGAACGGTCCTCCGCCTCCGGGTGGTTGGAACAGCCCGTGGAATGGGCCGGCGCGCGACATCGGTCTAGCCCAGCGTGATTTCGGGCCGTTCGATTACGGCGGCTACAACGCCATTCCGGTCTTCAACCCGGTTTTCGGTGGATGGGGCTTCTGGTTCTTCGGTACCTGGATTCCGCTGTACTGACACGACTCACAACCTGACGGCCTCCAGACCTCGCTGCTGCAGGTCCGGAGGCCGTGAGGTGTTTGCCCAGAAACCGCTAATGCCTGGATGTTCCAGCGCTGGAAAATGATGCGTCCAGCGCGATTCCGGTGCAAGATGTGCGGCGTGGCTATGTACCAGGGCAGGGCGCTCGCAGACATCAATCTCACTGGTATTGCGTTGGCGGAGGCGCTCGAAGCGTTCATCTGCCGACGTGATCCAGGCCTGGAGAGCCAGAACGTCCAGGTCAGACGCGCGACCCCAACTGGTGACGTCGAAACGCGGGTGCAGCCCAACAAGCGGTGGTACGAGGTCGTCTTCGAGACGGACGACATTCCCGATGACGACGAAGACGATGACGATGACACCTTCGAGGCAAGAAAAAAGGCCAAGGAGAAGGCAAAGGCAGCGGCCAAGGCCCAGGTGAAGACATGGCCGCCAGCTAATCGAATGGCGCTGCCACCTAACTTTGATCCCCAATGATGCGGGGCGAATCATCACCCGCGCCGACGACGATGCAGCGCGAAGCGATGAGAAGGAGCGGCGGTCATGACCGGAGTGCGTGATCGGGTGGTGGATCGAGCCCGCGGGATGCGCGACCTGGTTAGCGCTGAGGCCGCGGAATCCGAGCGGCTGCGGACCCTTTCCGCGCCCATCGTCGATGAGATGTGGTCAAGCGGCCTGATGTCTGCGTTCAATCCGGCGGCGGCGGGCGGCGTCGAACCGTCGTTCCTCGAGATGATCGAGACGTGGATCGAAATGGCATGGCAAGACGGCTCTTTCGGCTGGATCGGCATTGCCAACCTACCCTCGACCTTCGCCGCCGCTAGTTACCTTCCCGATGAAGGCTTCACCGAGATGTTCACCCGCAACGACAACCACATCACCATCGGCGGTCAGTACTTCCCGAATGGCCAGGGCGCTGCCGTCGACGGCGGCTACCGGTTGAGCGGTGCGTGGAGTTTCGGTTCCGGCACCGGACACTCGGCCTACATCGGCGCCGGCTTTTTCCCGATGGACAACGGTGAGATGCGTTGGGTCAGCGAAGGCATTCCTGACATGCGGGTAGCATTTCTGCCTCGCGAGGAAGTCACCTTCACCGACGGATGGCATGTCCAGGGACTCAAAGGCACCGGCTCCTATGACTACAACGTCGCCGACGTGTTCGTACCGCAGTACCGAACGATGCCGCTGTTCACCCGCGCGCCTTTCCGCGGAACCTCGGCGGCCGGCCGGATGGGTCTGATGCCCGTCACCGCCGCGGGTCACGCATCGTTCGCGCTAGGGGTGGCCAAGAGCATGCTCGACGATGTCGAGGAACTCGCAGCCACCAAAGTACGGATGAGCGACATGGCGACGCTGGCCAGCCGCCAGACATTCCAAAAGGGTCTCGCCCACCACGTCGCTGCCTGGCGGGCAGCTCGCCTGCTGGTGATCGACGCCTTCGCGACCGCCGAGGCAGCGGTCGACGCAGGCAATGACTTGACGCCCAGGTTGCGAGCCGACATGCGGGTGGCGGCCGTCTATGCCACCGACACGGCACGGGCCTGCGCGGAGTGGGCACATCTGGCGGCCGGGACCACCGCGATCCGCGAGGGCAGCCGACTAGAGCGTGCATTCCGCGACATCTACACCGGCACCCAGCACGCGTTCATCAGCGAGAAGGTGGCAATGGACGTCGCACAGATCTGGCTCGGTATCATCGACGACCAATTCGGACTCTGACTGCGCGGTAACCGAATTCGAGAGGACCAGGCATGGTGAGTGCTGATCGCGCCCGTTCCCGCACGTACGTCGTAACAGGTGCGGCGTCGGGCATCGGGCTGGCCGCCGCGGAGCGCCTGCTGGCTGAAGGCGGCAGCGTCGTCGGCGCTGACCTGGCCGCTCCACCCGACCTCGGCCCGGAGTTCCGATTCGTGGCTGCCGACGTGACCGACGAGGCCGCGATCTCCGCCGTGTTCGCGGCCGTGCCCGACCGCCTCGACGGTGTCGTCCACGCCGCAGGCGTTGCCGGCGGCGGCCCGGTTCATCTGCTGGACCGCACCGAATGGGAGCGGGTGATCACGATCAACCTCACCGGCACGTTTCTTGTCGCAAAGGCGGCCCTGGCCAGAATGATCGAGCAACCACGGGTGGACGGCGAGCGGGGCTCGATCGTGACGCTGGCCAGTATCGAGGGACTGGAAGGCACGGCGGGCGGCAGCGTGTACAACGCGTCAAAGGGCGGCGTCGTGCTACTCACCAAGAACATTGCGCTCGATTACGGCCCGAGCGGCATCCGGGCCAACGCCGTTTGCCCCGGCTTCATTGAAACGCCAATGACCGGAAGCGTTTTCGGCTTGCCCGGGATGGAGGAGCCCAAAGCCTCGATTACCAAGGAGCACGCGTTGCAACGGATGGGCTTGCCAGAAGAGATCGCCGCCACGGCGGCTTTTCTGTTATCGCCCGATGCGTCGTTCATCAGTGGCCAGGCCATTGCCGTCGACGGCGGCTACACGGCCGGCCGTGATCACGGCGTGGTTCAGCTTTTCGGCCTTCCCCGGTGAGCTAGCGTCGTGCGTCGTTAATTCGTCGACACTGTGCTGGCGTGCTGGTCACTTGCACGTCTTGGCGCCCACACGAAGTGGGCTCTCTCAGAACCGGAATGACCGGCCCGGGAAGTTGAAATGCGGAATCCCGGGCATCATTGGACCGGGCATCCGGGAGAATCGCGGCCCGTCGGGGAGCCGGGGCCCGTCGGGGAATCGGGGACCCTGGGAGAACCGCGGCCCGTCGGGGAATCGGGGACCCTGGGAGAACCGCGGACCTTCCGGGGCTGGGAAATTCATTGGTGGCTGGGGGATTTGCTGTTGTAACGGAGGTATGCGCGGCACCCGCAGCAGCGGCCTGGGAACCCCGAGATTGATCCGAGGCTGACCGAACGGGACGCGGACGGGTGGCGCCGGAATCCCCGCGTGCATCGGCACCGGGACGGGCACCGGCACGGGTGCGGCGGGAATGGGGGCAGGCACTGGCGCGCGCGGCGCAATCGGCGCGGGAGCAGGCAGGTGCACCGGCGGCGCATGAACAGCCAGCGGACGCGGCGCCGGAACGAGCTGCGCCACCGCTGGTGAGGGCGCCGACTGGGCCGGTGCGATGAGAGCTTGGCCGGGAGTGGGCCGCAACGCGACCGCCGGCCGGATACCCAGTGCCAGCGCAATTTCCAGCGCCAGCGCGGCGCTGACAACAACAACCGCCAAGGCGCTGCCGGCCAGCATCAGCGGTCGACGCCGCTGGCTCGCATCGACATCACCGTCGGCGGTGGCCTCGGCGGTGGGCAGGGCGCCGGTGTGGGCATCGGCGTCTTCGTCGGGTGCAGCGCTATAAGCGAGGTCCTCCTCACAGAGTTCTGCGCCGGCGCGGTGAACGGGCACTTCGAGATAACCGGGCGAGACGGCATACGGGTCAACTTCACCGGTGCCGGGATCTAGTGCGTACGCCAACGCGGCGGTGGAGGAGGCGAACAGCGGCGCGTTGGCCGATGCCAGCGCTGCCCCGCGGGCCAGCGCCATGTCCGGCTGCTCGGGGGCGCTGACCGGAAGGTATGACGCCGCCTCCAGCGCCGGCATGATCGGCGCGATATCCACGTCGCAGCCGACGAGGAACAGACCTTCGGCATAGGTTTCCGGCGCGTGCAGCCCGGCGATCATTGCGGCCAGCTCCGGCAAGGGGTTAGCGCCATGCAGCGGACGGCGGTGCACATCGGCGATCGAACCGTCGAAGGAATCGACGACAGCCAGCGTGGCGGTGTCCGGTTCGACGAACAGCAACGCAATGTACTCGTAACCGATTGCTTGGCCTACCGTTTGGGCTAAGGCAGCGGCGGCCAAAAACGCCGACACCAGCATCACGTTCTCGACCTTGCGCGCGGCCAGCGCGGTCGCGAGCGCGGCGGCATCTCCGGGGTCGGTCCAAGTCACTCCAGTCGATGTCAACTGATGGCCGCCGTGGCTGGCTCCTTCGCGGGTACCGAGGATCGCCGCGATCACCTGGTCGGTTGCGCTGAGCGTTGCCGGGGCATTGTGGACATGGAAGCGGTCCTCGTCGACGGTGACGCCATCGGCGTTTTCCCCTTCGACCAGTACCATGTGGATCGTTGCGGGAGCCATCGATACCCCGAGGACGATGTCCAATACTCCTCCAAGTCCTGCGCATGCTCGCTGTGCCGGTGGCGGATTTTGGCCAGGGGAGTGTGCAGCGGGGCCGCCGTCCGACTTTTGAGAACTACTTCGCCGCGGCAGCTGCTGGCGTTACAAATCTCCGACGGCGTGCGATGCGGTTGTCGAGCACGCAGAGCAGAAGCAGAAGCAGGCGTTCGTCAAACTGGAGCAGGAATTGGGCGGCGACGAGCTCGAACATATCGGTCGCGCGGTCAAGCTTGCCGAACCGATCGCGCCCTTGCTCGCCGGACCTTTCGCGGCGATGATGGACTGCGACACCATCATCGGCGAAGGCTGACAGGAGCCAGAGCGCACGGCCATGAGCCCGAGCAAGGCACCAGGGGCGGAGCAATTCCTGCCCGAGGATCACAGCCTGGAATCTCTGGCGGCTGCGGCCGGCTGCTGCCGCGGCTGCGCGCTGTACGAGGACGCGTCGCAAACCGTGTTCGGTCACGGCCGCCGCGATGCGCCGATCATGCTGGTGGGTGAGCAGCCTGGGGACCGCGAGGACGTTGAGGGGCTGCCGTTCGTCGGGCCGGCCGGGCGGCTGCTCGCGCGTGCGCTCGGCGATGCGGGCATCGATGCGGAGTTGACGTATCAGACCAACGCCGTCAAGCACTTCAAGTTCACCCGCAAGGATGGCAAACGCCGAATACACCAGAAGCCGAGCCGTACCGAAGTCGTCGCCTGCCGGCCCTGGCTCATCGCCGAGATTGACGCACTGCAGCCGCAGGTGATCGTGCTGTTGGGCGCGACCGCGGCTCAGTCGTTGCTGGGCACAGCATTTCGAGTTTCCGCGCATCGAGGCGAGGTGCTGCACTTTCCTCCGGACGCGCAGGTGCAGGTGAACTCGGAGCCGTTGGTGGCGGCCACCGTGCACCCGTCGGCCGTGCTACGCGACCGCGAGAACCGCGAAAAGGCGTACCAGCTATTCGTCGACGACTTGCGCAGTGCGCGTGCCGGCCTTGCGGCTGCCGATCGTTAGGCCGTTACGGTTCGTCGTCGTTTTCGTCGTTGGATAGCAGTTTTTCGGGGTGATGGAACCAGTTGATTCTGGGTTGGCCGTGGTCGAGGTGTGGCGGCGGGATCCATTCGGTTTGGCCGTGTTGGTTTTTGCGGGTGGTCCAGCCTTGTTCGGTGATGTTGTGCTGGGGGCTGCAGGCCAGGGTGAGGTCGTTGACGTCGGTGATGTGGGTTTTGGCCCAGGGTGTCATGTGGTGGACTTCGGTGTAGTAGCCGGGCACATCGCAGCCCGGTGCGGTGCACCCGCGGTCTTTGGCGTACAACACGATTCGCTGGCCGGGTGAAGCCAGCCGTTTGGTGTGATAGAGCCCGATCGCTTTGCCGTTGTCGAAAATCGCGAGGTAGTGATGGGCGTGGGAGGCCAGCCGGATTACATCGGACATGGGTAGCAGGGTGCCGCCGCCGGTGAGCCCGCTGCCCGCGGCGGCCTCTAGGTCGCGCAGGCTGGTGGTGACGATGATGGTGGCCGGCAGCCCGTTGTGCTGACCTAAATCGCCGGAGGCCAGCAGGGCGCGTCCGGCGGCGGTGAGCGCATCGTGATGGCGTTGGGCGGTGCTGCGGGTGTCGCGCTCGATGGTTTGCTGGGACGGTTGGCCGTCCACGGCGGGCTGTGGGTCGGCGGGGTTGCACATGCCCGGCGCGGCGAGTTTGGCGAAGACGGCGTCGAGGGTGGCACGGGCTTCGGGGGTGAGATACCCGCTGATCGGGCTCATCCCGTCCCAACCCTGCTTGCCGATGGTGATCCCGCGCCGCCGAGCCCGGTCATCGTCGGTGAAGTCGCCGTCGGGGTTGAGGCAGTCGGTGAGTTTGTCGGCCAGCTTGCTCAGCTCGTCGGGGCGGTGCTGGCCGCCCAACTGGGCCAGTTGGGCTTCGGCGTGCACGCGGGTGTCGAGGTCGACGAAGTCGGGCAGCCGGTGCATGAAGCCGCGGATCACCGCCACGTGGGCGGCCCCGATGGTGCCGGCGCGCTGGGCGGCGGCGGTGGCAGCCAGGACCGGCGACAAGGGTTCACCGGTGATCGCGCGGCGCTCGCCCAAATCGGCGGCTTCGCCGATGCGCCGGGATGCCTCGGCGCGGCTGATCCGCAGCCGGTTGGCCAACGCCGGGGCCAGCCGGCCGCCCAACTCGGTGTCGCTGGCCTGCTCGCTGATCTGGTTGATCAGCGGGTGCTCGACGGCGGGCAGCTGGCGGCGAAACCGCTCGCAGCGCGCCAGCATGGCCAACCGCTCGGGGGTGGTCAGCACGTCGAACGACAAGGCCA
>Ga0335075_10008099_pt1 | contig 16150 bp, 17 predicted proteins | sample Lox_Sample_24_FD_206723 | JGI IMG/M metagenome (GOLD analysis project Ga0335075, IMG submission 206723) | Soil microbial communities from Loxahatchee National Wildlife Refuge, Florida, United States - Lox_Sample_2.4 | ecosystem: Environmental > Terrestrial > Soil > Wetlands | place: USA... | reverse complement strand
GCATCCCGCACTGGGCGACAGCTCCCCGAGCTCCTGTTTGCCCCTGGGAATGGCCCACTGGCCGGTGTCGCGACGCCGCTGCAGCAATACCCGGCCGCTCTCGTCGACCGCCAAGATCCCATCAGCGGGGGCGTGGCTGTTCGGTCTCGGCGCGGCCGGGTCGTTCAGGTACTCAACGCGCCCACTCCTAGACCTTTGCACGAGGACGCCCTGCCCGCACGATAGCTGGCAAGCTAGCAGGATGGTCATGGCAGGCTTTAGGTCCATGCTATAGGAGCCGGGCGCGCGAGAACCGGCAGGCGGCCGAAGGGCGCCAGGCGGCCCATCGTGCCCACCTGAACGGCATCGCGGCGCTGAGTGACGACGACCTGATCGCCGGCACAGAGGCGCAGGTTAGCTTTTGCCACTGCGTATCACCAGATGGAGATGCAGCGCCGTCTCAAGGACTCGGTCGACGCCCTCGCCGCTGAGTCGCGTCGGGCGCGCTGGTGGGGGTTCTGGGGCACTCACGTAATTCTCGTGATCGCCCACACAGGGGTGCGGTTCACGGCGAGTTCCTCGCCACCGCTGTCGGCAAATTCGTAGTGGAGGCAGTTGTAGTGCATCCGCTCGAACAGGTCGAAGTCGTTGCCTGGCACGTCTACTGGGAGGTGGCAGCTGCGGCATATCAACGGCTCGGCCGACAGTGGCAAGCTCTCATGATGCCTCGGGTCCGGCGAGCGCGCAGGGTTGGCGTCGAGGTGGGTTAACGGGGCCATGGAAGAACCAGAGTCGGGCGCGACCGTTCGGGAAAAACTGAAACTGAATTTCTTGGAGGCGGCGCGGGCGGTGTAATGGCGGCCGCCCACGCTCTCAGCCCGATACTTGGGAGGCGCGGTCGACGACCTGGTCGTATTCGGTCATGACGCGGGTCGGGAAGATGCTAGACGGGCGGGCGCCTGCATCAGGCGCCGCCACGGCGAGCACGGCGTCGACCGTGACGCGGTACGCCAGTGCGCACTCCCGGCGGACGGTGGCGTCGGCGAGGACGGCGCCCCGGCTGGCGGTCGGCGTCACGCCTTCGGGCCGCAGCGCGTCCGGGGCAACGTCGGGGACGTCCGTCCCTCGGTCGATACCCGGCATGACCAGCTCCGCTCCGGCCACCCGCGACAGCCCGCGCGCGGGATGGTCAAAGACGCACCTAATGTCGTAGATCGGATACCGGTGGCCAGCCACCGGTACCGGTCACAGTAACGGGGTTCTTTCGGCCAGCGTGGCGGAGACTTCCCCCTGCTACGTCACCTGACCGATGTCTTGCATTGCAAATTGCGACAGCATGTGCGGTGACCGCGGCTGACGTCGCGGTCACCCTCAGCAAGAAGGGTCGGAACCGGTGAGCTCATCCCACGCGATCGCGATACCCCCGGAAGCGCTGGCCGCCGTGCGCGCGTGCCTGGACGTACGGAAATCCGCGGCTTCCGCACCCGAGGTCGGCGCGATTCTTCGGAGCGTCGGCCCGCTGACGCCGGCCGCCCGGCGCGAGCTCGAACAGGCGCGTCAGTGGTGGCTGCGGCAGCAGGCGCTGTCTCAGGCGCGGGTGCGGGAGATCACCGCGCGACTGGCGGGTTCCTGACCAGCCATGAGACGGCGACTGCACTCGCTGGATCATCGGACCCATAGGCGCCGCGAGCGCGAACTAGGGAAGAGACGGAGATCCGATGGGACCGGAGGGGCCGGCAAGGTCCTGCTGATCCTGGCGGTCCTGGCCGCAGTCATGGTGATCGCGTCGATTCTGTGACCCTGTCCGGGTCTTGCCCAGGCGGCAAGGGCTGAGCTCTACGAGACACGCGCTGCTCGCGAATGAATGCAAATAGCGATATGTTGATTACTCTTAGTCCAATATGGTGCATGTCAGGGGACGGGGAGGGGTGCGCCAGATGAGCGACACGTGGACCTGAGCCAGCAGGCGCCGACGCCAATCCCCGCGCCGCCAGCCCTAGAAGCCGACGGCAACCGGGATCACCGATGGTTCGATGTAAGAAGCGTTCCGGTTCACCAGGGCACTGTCCCGCATCCGACCTCGCGCGATGATTATCACCTCGCCCGCTCTCGGCTCGTCTGGCGCTGCCGGCAGGTTCGCCGCCGACAGGGCTGCCCGCTCGTCCGACGAGCCGGCCCGCGGACCGGAGAGGAAGAGCCGACGGACGCGTCGGCCCGCGGCCGGACGCCGGCAGCTCGCCGAGGTCGCTGCCTGCGGAAACGATCACCAGGTCGTTCGCGGCGGAGTAGTCGAGAATGGCCCGGCGGAGGCCGTGAGCAGGCCGCATCGCCGATGTGAGCCGACTCCAGTTCCTCCTTGCTCAAGTCAAGGCGGCGAGATTGCCACCGGCGACGAGTTGCGGGCTATCGCGGCGGCAGGGATGGGTTTCGTCATCACGCCTTTCACCGCCGGTGGCGTACCGCTACGTGCGCGCACGTACAGACGATGACCGTGGGGTCGCGGAAGTGGTTCGCCGCAACGCCCGCCGAACTGGCGGACTATCTCCAGGTGCGCATCACCAAATATGACAGCGCCAAGCCGATCGAGGCGTGCCCGGTCTGCGTTTCTGAATGAGGCCTTGTCCAGTCGGCGTTGCTCGCCTGGGGTAAGGGTGCTGCGGTCGCTGCAAGGCCTAGCGCGCTTCCGTTCGAAACAATCTTGGTTTTTCCTTAACGCGGAGCACGGGGTGGCGCACCGTTTGGTCCGTTCAGTGGTTCATTACCAGGCAGGTGGTATCGGACCTCGCGGTGTAGCCCGTTTGGAATACGCGGGACGGTGGGATCGGCTATGTCGTATCGCCCTGATTGCCCATTATCGGAATCGGGGTGTTTCGATAGCTTTTGGGTGTGACTGAGAGCCTTGAACAAGCGCGCGGGCTGCTGGCGTCTGGGGACGTCTCGGGCCTGCTGCGGTATCTGCGCACCGACCAGGATGAGTTGTCTCTGCGCGAGGTGGCTGGGCTGTTGGCAGGGGCCGCGCGCCTCGCCGCGCTCGGTGACCTGGAGCAGGCAGCCGCGCTGGTGGCCGGCGGCGCTTACGAGTCCGCAGGCGACGAGCTGGCGGCGCTTTGGGCCTTCGGGTACTCGTGCGTTGGGCATCGGGCCGAGTTTCTCGCGATCAGGCCGCTGGCGCGGGCGCTGGAGCTGGCGCCGGATGCCGGGCCGGTGCTGGGCGAGCTCGTGACCGCGCTCGAGGGCGACGGGCAGCACGCGCGGGCCGTCGCGGTGCTGGAGGACCATGAGCCGGTGCTGGAGTGGCTGCACCGGTACCAGTACGTCTACAACGCCGTGATGGCGGGAGAGCTGGGCAAGGCAGCTGCCGGGTTCGGGCGGCTGCCGGAACCGGAAGATGAGCAGTGGGGGCCGGCGCGGGAGAGGGTGCGGCGAATGCTGGCCCGGGCCAACGCCTTGGGCGAGGTCAGCCCGCTCGATTTCCGGGATCTGCGCGGGTGGCACTACGTGCTGACCGGCGGGGTTCTGGGGTGCGTTTCTCCCTATGGGTTCGGGGAGGCGATGACCGGGCGGTACGCGTACCTGAACGACTCGGCCCGGGGGTGCGCGGCCGGGCTGCGGCGGCTTCGGCTGGTCCTTGAGGCGGCTGGCGCCGCGGTTGAGTCGGTGGCGCTGCTGCCCGACCGGTCCAGCCGGATCATCGGGCTCGCGGCGGCAGAGGTGCTGGGGCTGCCGGCGGCGGACTTCGACCTGCGGGAGCCAGGCGCAGGCGCGCTTGTCGTCGCCTACGACTTGGCCTTCTGCGATTCGGAGTTCGTCGCGTCGCTGCGAGAGCGGGTGCCGGGGCAGGTGCTGTTCGAGCGGGCGACGTGCTGGACGGATCCGCCCCGGGTGACGGCTGACGTGTGCGGGTTGCTGGCGCAGTTCTGCACGCCGCCGTGGGAGGGGCAGCTGGGGCGGCTTGAGGACGGCACGGTCGGGGAGTTGCCGGGCGACGACCGGCCGGTCGAGGAGATCGCGGCGGAAATCGTGTGCGCGGAGCCGGACGAGGACGTCGGGGACGGGAGTGCCCCGCCCGATCCCGATGAGGGGCTGCGGCGGTTTGTGGAGGCGGTCATGGGCGCGAGGGCACGCGAGGTCGGCGGCGGGTGGCTTGGCGGCGGCCGCTACTACGTGCCTAATGCGGGGCCGGTGCCGAGCAGCCGCTTCCTCTAGGTTTTGCGGCGCAAGCGGGAAGGCTTCGAGTCGCGCGGGCCGTGCTGTTTCAGTTCGACAAGCTGCAGGCCTTTGGCGTTCTCTGCCAGGCAGCCCCGGTTCGTAGTATCCATGATGTTGTGAGCAAACCCACGGGAAGTCTCCTGACGATGCCGGACTCTGAGCCATGCTCGGTGCGCCCAATGCCCCAGCGCGGTCCCCGGCCGATCGCGCAAATGCGCCGGGATATCTCAACCGTGTAATTGCCGCCCGGCAGGCCGCGCGGTTGGATCGTTGGTGAACCACCCGATCCTGGTTGGAAAATGAGACGGAGGCGACCGTGGCACCGGACGGCACCGCGAAGCTGGTTTCCGGCGAAGACATCCGGCTCGACCCAGTGGCGATGCGCCTGCTCGCCGCGATGTCCCTGCACACGATCACCTCCGTGCACGGCGAAGCCGGCCTGCGCGAGCGGCTGCTGCTCGAGATCGGCCGGTTCCCCGCGGCCGACCGCGCCCGGGCCGAGGGCGCGCTGGCACTGGCGTCGCGACTGCACGCACGGGACCGGCGGCAGCGCGAGCCGTACCTGTGCCACCTTCTCAGGGTCACGATCCGGATTCTCAGCCACTACCGCGTCAGCGACCCGGATGTGATCTGCGCTGCTCTGCTGCACGACGCCGTCGAAGACCATCAGCAGGACCTCGCGCCCGGCGGGACCCGCCAGGCCGCCTTCGCGGTGCTCGCCGGGCAGTTCGGCCAGCGCACGGCCGCGCTGGTGGCCGCGGTCACGAACCCGGTCTACGAGGCTGGCCGCGACGAGCACGAGCAGTACCGCCAACATGTCAACGACAGCCTGGAAGACGAGCCCTGGGCGCGGGTCATCAAGGCATCCGACTTCACCGACAACGGCGTGGGCCTGCAGTACACCACCGGGCCGAAGCTGTCCAAGCTAACCAGCAAGTACCGTCCGCTGGTGCCGGCGCTGCGCGGGCTCATCCTTCGGCCGGACACCCCGCTTGACCCGGACGTCAGGGAGATGATCGCCCGCCAGCTCGACAAGGCGGAAGACCGGTTCGCCGCCATCGCGGGCTAGCGTCAACAACTTGCTGTTATCTTGAGGGAAACTGCCATTTGAGTGGCACGCGGAGGGCCGGGCCCGTTCGGGTAAATCCTGAAATTGATCTTGACCTTCGGGTGACCCCCAGGATGGGCGGCCAGGCCAAAATCGGCGCCGCTCACCGCCACCACGACCGCGACCCGCACCGGACGCTAAAGCTGCTTCAAACTGCATGAGCGGTTTTACCGTGTCCCCGGCGGTCGGCCTACCGCCGGCGATGCTGATCAGCCTGATTCCCTCTCCTCACAGCGCTCGGCGGCCGCGATCGCCTCATCAACGCTGCCGTAGACGCTGATCACCTGGTCGACGCCCATCAGGCTCAGCACCCGGACCACCGGCTCGGCGGGGCAGAGCAGCGCCAGCGCACCGCTCCCACGGCTGGCCACCCGGTGCGCGGCGACGATCATCTGCATCGCGCCCGAGTCGATGAACGTGAGCCTGGACATGTCGACGAGGAGCAGCCGTGGTCTGCCCGCCAGCTCGGCGGCGAGAGCGTCGCGCAGCTCCGCGCTGCTCAGGTCGGCCTCACCGGCCAGGCGGATTACCGAGCACGCCCCGTCTCCGGCCGGCAGCGTCGTCACCGAGATCAGCAAGCCCGGCATCATCACCTCAGTCCGGTTCCGTAACGGCCGTGGCAGTCCCCGACGCCGCCGGGACCCACCCGCGTCATCGCCGCCCGGGGGGCGCCCGGGTAGCGGCACCGTGCCTCGCTCCTAATACTGTGCCGCCCGCCGTTGCCGGCGCAACCGGCCACGCGAAGCTCGCCGGCGCGCAAAACGGAGCCCCCAGGCAGCGCGGCCGACCGGGTCGGCGGCGAAGGGAGTGAGTGCAACCTGAACGTGCTGGCCGGCCATCCGGATCGCAGACGCTCGATCCACCCGGGAGGGATCTGCACGAGAAATGGGACATGTCCACGGCCGCGGCGAACCACTTCATTAGCGGCTGAGCGCGGTCACGAGCTGCCGTGCCACGGCGGCCGCCGATCCGGGGTTCTGCCCCGTGATCAGGTTCCGGTCGGTGACCGTGAACTCGGTCCACGGCGCCCCGGCGGTGAACTTCGCCCCCTCGGCGCGGAGCCTGGACTCCAGCGTGAACGGCGCGGCGCCGCCCGGGCCGCCCTGGGACTCTTCCTCGTCGGTGTACCCGGTCATCTGGTACCCGGCGAACAGCCACCCGCCGTCTGCGCGGGCCGACAGCAGCCCGATGGTCCCGTGGCAGACGGTGGCGACCGGAGCCGTCCGCGCCTGCAGCGCCGTCAGGATCCGGCCCAGGTCCGGGTCGTCGTGCAGATCCTCCATCGGCCCCGTGCCGCCCGGCACGAACACGGCGTCGATGCCATCCGGGTCGACCGCGGCGAACGGCTGCGGGCGCGCGAGCGCGTCCGCCAGGCCGGCCAGCGCGGCCCGCAGCCGGGCGGTGCGCTCGGCGGAGCCGGTCATCGACTCGTCCAGGCTGTAGTCCTGCAGCGGGGCGGGCACGCCGCCGGGGGTCGCCAGCACGACGTCGATCCCGGCCGCCGTGAGGATCTGGTACGGGTCGACGAGCTCCTCGGCCCAGAAGCCCGCCGGCAGTGCGGCGCCGTCCCTCATGGTCCACTTCGCCGCGCCGGTCAGCGCGATAAGCACAGTGGTCATCGTGATGCTCCCTCCGCTCGCGCGGACGGCCTCCCCGCCCGGCACGATCCAGCATGCAGGCGCGGTGACCTGCGCGTCCAAGACCAATCCGGGCTAGCGGTGATACCGTTTAAGCATGGCCAGGCAAGCCCGGTACCTCGACCTCAGCGCTGAGCTCGACCTGCGCAAGCTCCGCTACTTCCTCGCCGTGGCGCACCACCTGAACTTCGGCCGGGCCGCAGCGGAACTGATGGTCGCCCAGCCCGCGCTCAGCCGCGCGATCCAGGCGCTCGAGGCCGACCTCAGGGTCAGGCTGTTCGATCGGAACCATCACAAGGTCACGCTGACCCCGGCCGGCGCGGCCCTCGCCCGCGAAGCCGAGACGCTCCTCGCCCGCGCCGCCGCGGCCCGCCGCCGCGTCCGCGCGGCAGGCCGCGCCCCCGGCACCGCCCTCACCATCGCCTTCCGCCCCGGCATCATCATCACCGACGTGGTCCAGCGGTTCACCGCGGAGCACCCGGAGGTCGCGGTCAACGCCATCCGGATCGAATGGGACGAGCAGGACGCCGCGGTCGCCGACGGCCGCGCCGACATCGCCTGGATCCGCACCCCCATCGCCGGAAGCGACCTGGTGATCACCCCGCTCTTCACCGACCCCGAGATGATCGCCCTGCCCGCCGCCCACCCCCTCGCCCGACAAGACGCCGTCAGCCCCGCTGACCTGGCCGGCGAGACGATGCTGCGCTACGACACCGCGCCCGAGCACCAAGTCGGGCGCCCGTCCCCCAGGCGCGGCATCAGGACCATGGAGGAAAAGCTCGAGGCCGTAGCGCTCGGCCACGGCCTGGCCCTGGTGCCGGCGACAGCCGCCGCCTACTACCAGCGCCCCGACATCACCTACCGCCCCGTCACCGGGGCCCAGCCCTACCAGGTGGCCCTAGCCGCCACCTCCGAGACCGCGCAGCGGCCGGAGGCGCAGGCGTTCATCACGACCGCGCTCGCCATCAGCGGCGCGAATAGCCGAGCCCCCGATCCCATGCCTCGCGCAACCGCCCGCTCCGCGCCGTGAGGGTCGGCTAGCGCGTCATGTTCAATGAGCTCCACGGTGATGCCGACGTCGCGGGCGGTTGCGTCCCCCGGCGCGAAGTGCTCGTCCGCCTGGCGGCGACGGCGCAGGTTGGAGCGGGTTGGCGGGAACGAGGCGCAGCAACCCGCCGGTATGCGAACCGCCGACCGTTTTCCCTGGCGTTTGACCGGTTTATCCGCCGATACCGCGTTCTCGCGCTGGCTGCAAACAGCCGGAGCGGATGACGGGTTGCCCCGGTCCGTTCGGGATAACAGAGAAGTTGATTTTGATCTTCGGCTGGCATCCAGCGCCGCCGTGCCCAGCGGCGAGCGGAGGTGCCGCCATGCGGACGAAGTCAGGCCCTGCGAGCGGCGCCGGCGCTGGATTGAACCCGGCGGTCGATCTCATCGTTTCCTTTAGTGCACGTTTCAGCGGTCACCGTCAAGCCCGGGCGAGCGGCCAAGGGAGCCGGGGTCGTGGACCTGGCGCGGAGGAGGGCGTATGCCGCTCAACTTGACCGCTAACAGCCGCAACCAGCTCTGGAGCCCAAGACTTTGAGCTGAATTATGGGAAGGAGCTCCATGTTCGCGATTGAACTGCAATCGAGAGACGGGGAAGGCAACGATCGCGCCGCCGAGGCATCCGGAAGAATCACCATCGGCGACTTCACCGAGACGTTCGTGGTCCCGCTGGGATTCTGGGCCGAGGCCGACTACCGCCTCAGCTGGCGAAATGCATTTCGCGTGCTCAACGCTGATCCGGACGCGACGTCCTGCATGATGACCTCCGTGACCGACCCCCGCGCGAGCAATTTCCTCGTCTGCTGGCCGATGTACCGGGCGGGCGAGGACGTGCGTGTTCAGAACGCGATGATCTTCCTCGACGAAGCCGGGGCGGAAGATTTCGACCCTGCGGCGCCGTGGCGTTCCGTCAGTCCCAGGCGGGAAGCAGATGAGGACGGGAGCAAGGTCTCTGAGTGGGTCACGTGCATGGACTCGCTCAGGGAGTTCTTCAGGTTAGCCATTCACCGCGCGGCGAAGGACGGATGGACCGGCCGGGACCTGGTGTCAGGCGCTGATGTCCTGGATGGGCGACGGCGGGGAACCGGGCCCGGAGTCTGCGCAGCTCCCGCTGGCCATGCCGTTGGCGATCGAGTACGCGTCGTTGACGTAGCCGTTGACAGTGCCGATGTCCGCGTTCGCGGCTGAGACCGCCTGGCTGATCGCCGACTGCGCGGAGGCGATGGCCGTCGCTGCGCCCGACGGGGCCTGCAGCCCGTCAGACTGCAGCGCGGCGAGATCGTTCTGGACGGCCGTGATGTCCTGCTGATCAGTGCCGATGTCATTGGTCAGGCTGTCGAGGTCGGCTGACAGGCTGTCCGCGTCGGCGGCAACGGAGGCAGCGTCGGCTCCCGCGGTTGACACGTTGGCGCAGTAGCTGCCCTGGCCGCTGGCGGCGTCGGACTTGACGGTGCCGAGATCGGCGTCGGTCGCCTGGACGTCGCCGCTCAGCGCGGACAGGTCGCCAGCCAGCGAAAGTCCTTCGAGCGGACTGACGTCGTTCTGCGCCTGCTGCTCGGCTGACGCGTTCGCGCTGGCCTGCGACGCCGCTGCGGACGCGGACGCCGCCGCCTGCGCCGCCGCCGCGGCCGCCGAGGCCGCCTGCTGCTCGTCCCGCTGGCCCTGCGCCGCCAGCGGGCCCGGCGAGCCCTCGGGGGTCCACCCGTTCTGCTCCTCCGACGAGCAGATATCGTTCCCGTAGATCTCGCTGCCGCCGTCGACGACGTACAGCTCCTGGGTGCCGTCCGTCAGGTCACAGGAGACCTCCATCACGTCGCCGTCGCCCCCTTGCGAGCCGGGCGGGAGCATCGTCGTGACGGGGTACCAGACCAGCCCGCTCCCGGCGAGGGACCGGATCCAGCCCGCGCAGGACGCGGTGGGATCGGCTATCCCGACCTCTACGTCAGCCCCGTTGGCTCCCAGCAGGCAGTCGCCCGTTACGGGGTCTCCCGAGTAGGGTCCGGCGGTGGGCGAAGGGGAGGCGGCCGGGGATGGGGAGGCCGCCAAGGGAGAACCGGCTCCCGCCAGGTGCGCGCAAGCCGGGTCGGGCGTCCCTTGCCGGGTGCCCGAAACCCCCGCGCAGGCTGTCGAGGGACTTGCGGCGGCCGCATGACCGGTTCCTGCCACCAGAGCGGCACCGCCGCCGATGCACGCGGCGACGACAGCGAGCGTCACGATTTTCGCCGCAGCCGGCCAGCCGAGAGGATTCATCGCTTCACCTACCCCGGCTTTGGCGCGGTAGAGGATGCGCTCCGCGCAAAGCGCGGGAACTCAGAACGTCGTTGCCGGAGGCGCCAGATCCAGTGGCGTATCTCGCAGCCCGCGTCGGTCTCAGCATGAACACCGGGTATCCCCCTCCGCCCGCCGGCGACCGGATGCTCATGGCCAGCACCGGCGCCGTGGCGGTGACGATACGCGGGTGTTTCCTGGTAAATATCCGTCGTGACAGACCCGTGACGCTTGCTTAGTGAAGTCTTATCGCCCCCGGCCGGAAAGAACTCCCGCGCAAGTGATTCCTCCTCGCCAAGCGACACGCGATCGGCGGCGGTCGATATTCGAACCTGGAGCGCGACGCATAAGGGCGTCCATTGCCTCGCGGCGCTGTCTTGCGGGCTGAACGCGGCCGTTCGGGCCACGGTCTAGGGTTACCGCAGCGGCCGGGGGCCAGACGTGGGCCGGAAAACGGCCGGCACAGAATCACCGGCCCCGCCCTCAGGCTACGCGGGACGACTCGTCGCTGCCGTCGCCGTACTCGACGGCCTCGAACAGCTCGTCCCCCGGCGACAGGCCCGGGTCTGGCAGGGCCTGCCGGAGTTCGGCCTTGAACACCTGCACCTCGGGGTCGCCCTCGAGCCCGGCCACCTGCTGGCAATTCGAGATGGTAGTTCTCGGGTCGAGGCAAGTCGTCGCGACGCGGACGAGGGTCGCGAACGGCCCGTCCGGATGCCGTTCGCAGCCAAACGGTACAGCCACGCCTCCTCGGCCGATACGCGCGGGAGCGACTACGCTCCAGTTGCCGCTTGGTATTTCGCCACGAGATCGGCAGGCACGCGGCCGCGGTCCTTGATGTCGTAGCCGTTGACCTTGGCCCATTCGCGGACCCTGGCGGTGTCGATGGCAGGGGCGGTTCGGCGGCCGCGCGATGCGCGGGTTGTGCCGCCGACTTTGCGGCTACGCTCGATGTACTTTCCGAGCGCCTTGCGCAGTTCATCGCTGTGCTTGCCGCTCAGGTCAATCTCGTAGTCCGTGCCGTCCAGACCGAAACGGACCGTGCCGTCCGCCGCGCCGCCGTCGATATCGTCAATGAAGAGCGTCTGAATCTTCTGGGCCATGAACTTCTCCGCGGGTAGACGATGTTTAATCCCAAGCCTAGCTGGCCGCTAATGTGCGTGCGCGCGATAGGGTCGTGTCTGCGGCTTGTAAGCCGATCAGGTACGCGTCAGTGCGCGTCGGGCTGGAGGCCGGACTCCAGCAGCGTGAGGATTTCGAAGCGGTTATCGCGGAGGCGCGCCGGGACCTGCATTCCGGTGGATGGGGTTCCCGGAACGCCCGTTCAACCGGGCGCTGCACGCGTTCCACGGCGGCGATTTCAGGGAGGCTGAGCTGCCATGGCCGCCCGAGCAGGTGGAGAGGATGGCCATGCTGCGTGCCGACGACGACGGCGGCATGCCGGTCGGGCTATTCGCGATCAGCGATGAGCGGGCGGCGGTTAGCCCCCGGGAAGTCCGTGACGGGAGGGTAGTCGACCGGCCTGGTCCCGAGTTGGCCTGGGGATTCCGCGAATGAGCGTGCAGCGCCTGGCGCGTCATCCTTTCTCGGTTCTGACGGTGAGCGGAACGCGAGATGCGGTCCCTCGTCATCCTGGATAGTCATGCAGGGATCCCACCGGATAGGCGCAAATCACCCTAATGGCTCATAGCGTCCAGGCCGGGGCTCTCGCTAGCTTAGCGGTGTCATTGGAGGGCCTCAGGAGGAATCCCGGCTGCTATGCCGGGCTGCATCCAGGGCCGGTTACACCTTTGCGTGGAGGCGACAATGAATATGAGCAGCGACGAGGTGCAGGCGTGAAGCTGGCTGAGGCACTGGCGCTCCGAGCCGACGCCGCGCGTCGGGTCGAGCACCTCCGGTCGCGGACCGTGGCGAACGCCCGGTTCCAGGAAGGCGAGGAGCCCACCGAAGACGCAGCGGCGCTGCTGGCCGAGGCCGGCACGGTGCTGAGCCAGCTGGAGGATCTGATCCGGCGGATCAACAAGACCAACGCGGCTACGCAGATCGGGCCGGAGGGCACGATCACCGACGCGCTCGCCCGCCGGGATGTGCTGCGAATCCGCCACTCCGTGGTGACCGCCGCGGCGGACTCCGCCGCCGGCCGGGGCGGGGGACGCCAGCTGCGCTCGGAGCTCAAGATGCTCACCGCCCTGCCCGTCGCGCAGCTGCGCTCGCAAGCCGACGACCTAGCCCGGCAGATCCGCGAGATCGACGTCAGCATCCAGAAGTCCAACTGGGAGTTCGACCTCATGGACTGACGCAGAGAACCAGGGTGGAGCAGGTAGTCGCCGCGGAGGCGTGCTCAGCCCCGGGCCGGCGGGGTCAAATCTCCGGCCACTCCCTGGTGCGCGGCGGGCAGCGCGGGGTTCGAATCCCTCTCACACTGCAGCCCAGCACAGCACACAGGTGACAAGGCACGGCACACGGTTCACCACCACGTGCAGATCCGCGACGACGAGGGCGGGAAAGGGGAACTCCACCCCCTGGGCCGAACCAAGAGGGAGACGAGCTATGGCGTTTTACTGGGAACGGCATCCCGATGGCCCGTTCGTGACGCTCATCTCGGTCGCGACAAACTACCTCGATCCGGAAAACTACAGCCTTGACCTGCTTAAGGCCCTCGCCAAGCGCGACGACGTCGACAAGATGCTGGTCTTCAAGTCCGAACTGCGCGAGGTCCTCCGGGACCCAGCCCGGCTGCCAGGTGACGAGCTGTCTCGATCCGTGCAGTACGAAAACGGCGGGGTGGAGGCATTCCTGCGCTGGCTCTGGTACGAGCTGTACGGCGACGAGCCTTTCGACGCGAGCATCCTCACGCGGCTCAAGGCGCTGCCGGAACCATTCGCCGAACGGTTGGACTCGCTGGCCAGTTGGAACATCTCCAAAGCCGCCCGCGCCGGCGAATGGGACAACGCACTGGAGATGCTGATCGCCGGACTTGCCGCGAGCGGCGCCGCGATCAGCCCGGCCGAGCACAGCGAGCTCATCACCCTGCTCGCGGAGGTCGGGCAGCCAGCCGTCGCCGTCACCGCGCTCAGCGTCAGCGCCGCAGACTTCCCCGCACCGTAGCCGGAGATTCGTTGCACCCCTCCCCCCAGCGCCTGTGCCTGACCTACTACGTGAGACCAGGACAGACCTTCCACGATGCCATTCGGATTTGAGGCCGAATGCTGGCCTTCGCACATGCCGAGGCGCGTTGACAACGCACATTTTTGTTCGCGGAGAAAAAGTATCCGCCGATGCAACCAGCGCTTGCCCTATCCACTGCCATGGGGCGGATCCCGCGTCGGCGCTCCGCGAGCGTGGCCGTCGAGGCACGTCATCAACGTGCCTGTCGCTAACACGGGTCGGCGACGCGATGTTAAGAGGAGCCGCGTCAGCGCTTTGTGCCGCTGTCTATCTCTTCGTCGGCATATCACCGTGAGATCGGTTGCTTCTTCCGGTCCATTTACCGTCAAACCATGACCCTCGCCAGATACCGCAGCCTCCTCTGTCTACGGATCGAAAGACATCCGGCAAGCATGGCCGTGCGCAGATCAGCTGATCAGCGGCAAGGACGCCAGCTTCGTAACGGTAATCAGTCCGCCGAAGGCGCGCGGTGCGTCGAAGCGCCGTATGGCCGCACCCGGGAACGCCTGTGAAGGCCAGTGACCCCATTCCTCGTAACCTTGAGGACCTACCGCCGACCGTCCCACTTCAAGTGGCTAGCCGGATCCTTGGCATCGGCAGGGACCATAGCTACGAACTTGCCAAGTCTGGCGCGTACCCGGTGCGCGTGCTGGAGTCCAATGGTCGGTTCAAGGTCAGCAAGTTCGACTTGCTGACCTATCTTGGCGCAGTGCCGCGCAACGTCTGACCGGGAGAACCTAGATGGGCAGCGGCCAGTTCCGCTTTTGTGTCGCATTCACTCCACGATCCGAGTTGAGAGCCGGCGTCAGAGGTGCGGGTTACGCTATGCCTACCCGCGCCCCGTTCAGCGAGGGTAAGCCGGTGTTGGCCTCACTGTCGGTCGCTAAACGGCATTGCGCTGCCGTTATCTGGCTCGGGCCTACCAAAAGATCAAAGAAAGGACCAAGATGACCTGGAACTACAGCGATCACGTCCGATGCGGCTGCAGAGGCCCGGACGGGAAGCAGCTCGGGAACGCGTGCGCGCAACTTTGGCGCAAGGACGGCGCATGGAACACCCGCCACGGGTCGGCGGGCTTCATGGGCCGTGTCGAGACCAGCGGCGGAACGAAGCAGCTCCGGCGATTTGGCTATCCGAGCAAGAAGGAGGCCGAGGAAGCCGCGAAGCACATTGGCAGGCTGCTCGATCTGGCGCCCAGCCAGATCGATCGTGAGCGCATCGGCGACATGCTGTGGGTGGCCAAGAAGGGCGCTCCGCTGCCGAGCGTCGAGGACGCCAAACGACGCCTGGGCCTCGGCCTCGACCCGAGCCAGCCAGGCCTGAACGTAGACGAATGGCTAGACATGTGGCTGGCGACCAAGCGCCGAACCAAGCGCGAGAGCACGTACCGCGGTTATGAGATGCATATCCGCACCTGGCTCAAGCCGCAGCTCGGCCACCTGCCGCTGGAGCGGCTGAACGCCGGGCACGTGGAGGAGCTCTTCACCACGATCCGACGGATCAACGACGACCTCGCGGCCCAGCGCGCCAACGGGGTCGCGCCCATGGACGTCAAGATCAAGGGCGACGTGCGCGGTCAGTCGCGCGAGTGCGGGCCGACGACCCAGCTGCGGATCTTCGCCACGCTGCGCGCAGCGCTCAACGCGGCGGTGCGGCAGCGCAAGATCACCTGGAACCCGTGTGACGGCGTCGAGCTGGAGCACCCAGAGACGGCCGAGCGGCAACGGTGGAGCCCGGTCGAGGCGGCGCGTTTTATCTCCCTCACCGCCGACGACGAGATGGGGCTGATGTTCCGCGTGGCCGTGCTTCGGGCACCGCGACGGGCCGAGCTCTGCGGTTTCCGCTGGGCCGACTCTGACCTGGACAAGCCCTACCCCGACCCGCGGACAGGAGAGCAACGGGTAGGCGCGGTCCTTGGCGTCGAGCGGCCGATCATCCAGCTCGGCGGGAAGGTGCGCGAATCGAAGGCTAAGACGCAGGCGGGTAAGCGCCGCGTCTTCCTCGACCACGAGACAGCGGATCTGCTCCGTAATCACCGCAGGGCGCAGCTAAGGCAGCGCCTGGTGGCCGGCGAGGGCTGGCAGGACAACGACCTGGTGTTCTGCCAGCTCGACGGGCGCCCGTGGAACCCGGATCACGTCTCCAAGCGGTTCAAAAAGCTGGCCGCGCTAGCCGGCGTACCCGTCATCACCCTGCACGAGGGCGGTCGGCACACCGGGAACTCGCTGATGCAGGACGCCGGCGTCGACCAGGAGCTGCGGATGCGCGAGGTCGGCCACGCCGGAAAGTCGGTCAACGACCACTACACCCATCCGCTGGAACAGGCCCACCTGGCCGCCGCCGAGCAGACCGCGGCGCTGGTACGGAAGGCCAGGAAAACGGCATGATCCGGACAGGTGTTTCCACAATGTTTCCACAAGGGGCCAGAACAGCGAAGTCACAACTTGCCGGTAACCGTTGCACCGCAGGTCAGACGTGGTGGGGCGGGTGGGGCTCGAACCCACGACCGGCAGATTATGAGTCCGCTGCTCTGACCTGCTGAGCTACCGCCCCGTGCCAGGCGCAAGATTACCGCACCGGCGGGCGTCCGGCAGCGCGGTTAGGGTGGCGGCTTCAGGTGGCGATGCTCAGCTGCGGTGGCGCGTTGCGGCGAAGCGCCTCGAGTATGCGACGGGCAACGTACTCGGGGTTCGTCCTGACCAGCCAGGCGGGGAAGCGCAGGGTTTGGTAGCCG
>Ga0335075_10008097_pt1 | contig 16151 bp, 13 predicted proteins | sample Lox_Sample_24_FD_206723 | JGI IMG/M metagenome (GOLD analysis project Ga0335075, IMG submission 206723) | Soil microbial communities from Loxahatchee National Wildlife Refuge, Florida, United States - Lox_Sample_2.4 | ecosystem: Environmental > Terrestrial > Soil > Wetlands | place: USA... | reverse complement strand
GGCCTCCACGCGGAAGCGCGCGCGCAGCGCGGCGATGGCGGCGTGGTCGTCGTCGGTGCTGATCTGCACGCGGTCCTCGCCGACGCTGGCCTTGAGCGCCTCGGGCGTGTCGAGCACGATGATCTGGCCCTGGTCCATGATGGCGATGCGGTCGCAGTACTCGGCCTCGTCCATGTAGTGCGTGGTCATGAAGATGGTGATGTCCTCGCGCGCCTTGAGCTCGCGGATGTAGCGCCAGATGGAGCTGCGCGTCTGCGGGTCGAGACCGACGGTGGGCTCGTCGAGGAACAGCACGCGCGGGGAGTGCAACAGCCCGCGCGCGATCTCGAGGCGGCGTTTCATGCCGCCGGAGTAGGTGTTGGCGAGGCTGGAGCGCCGCTCCCACAGGCCGACCATCTCCATCACCTGGCGCATGCGCTCGCCGACGAGCTGGCGCGGCACGCCGTAGAGCTCGGCGTGCAGGCGCAGGTTCTGCTCGGCGGTGAGGTAGCCGTCGAGCGTGGACTCCTGGAAGACGAGGCCGATGTTGCGGCGCACGTGGTCGCGCTGGGTGAACACGTCGTGCCCGGCGACGAAGGCTTCGCCGCCGCTGGGCTTGACGAGCGTGCAGAGCATGTTGATGGTGGTGGACTTGCCGGCGCCGTTGGGCCCGAGAAAGCCGAAGATCTCGCCGGCGGCGACCTCGAAGTCGATGCCGCGCACCGCTTCGAGCTCGCCGTAGCGCTTGGTCAACCCCCTCACCGCGACCGCCGGCGCGGCGCCGGCGTGCAGCTCGCCGGGCGCGGCGGTTTGGACGGGTGTGGTCGCTGGCTGGGTCAACTTTCCTCGTCAACCGTACCGGCATCGCCTCCCTGGCGACCCTTCTGCTCGCCGGGCTCGCCGTCGGCGAGGATGCGGTAGAGATCGCGCCGCGTACCGGCGAGCACCTCGCGTGCGCGCTCGAGCTGGCCGGGGCTGCCGGTCTTCAGGACCTGCACGAAGGCGCCGGCGACCTCGCGCATGAGCGCCGCGAGCTGGTGGAACTCGTCGCCGAGATCCTGCTGCTCCCATGGCGCCGGACGCTCGCTGTCGCGCTCCTGCACGAGCTTGCGCCCGTGGTCGGTGAGCGCGAACAGCTTCTGGCCGTCGTGCTGCTCGGTGCGGATCAGCGCCTCGTCCTCGAGCTGCTGCAGCGCGGGGTAGACGGAGCCGGGGCTGGGGTTCCACATGCCGCCGCTGCGCTCCTGCACCTCCTGCATGATCTGGTAGCCGTTGCGCGGCTGCTCGGCGAGCAGCAGCAGCGCGGCGGTGCGGATGTCGCCGCGCCGAGCGCGCCGGCCGCGCCTGCGCCCTGCGCCGCCGAGGCCGAGGCCGAAGCCGATGCCGCCGAACTCTCCGCGCGGGCCGTAGGCGAAGCCGCGCTCGCGACCTGCTCCATGGTGCGGCCGGCAGCCCGGTCCCGTTGAGTAAATACCACTGGTAAACATATCTTTTCCTATCATGAGCTATCGAAGTGCTAACACGATATATCTTTTATATGGGGATGTCAAGTGGCTCGCTGCGCGGGCGGCGGATTGCGGCTGCGAGCTGCGGGCGGGCGGCGGATTGCGGCTGCGAGCTGCGGGCGGCGGCGGCGAGGCTCGGCGGGCGGGCGAGATCGCGGCGGCGAGCGTGGGGAACGCGGGCCGTGGAGCGGCCGGGCGCTGCTAGTGACGGAAGTGGCGGCGGCCGGTGGCGACCATGGTGGCGCCGGCGGCGTCGATGGCCTCGACGGTGAGCTGGTCGCGCACGGAGCCGCCGGGCTGGATGACGGCGCGGGCGCCGGCGTCGAGGCCGATCTGGGGCGCGTCGGGGAAGGGGAAGAAGGCGTCGGAGGCGAGCGCGCAGCCGGGGAGCTGCTCCGGCCGGAAGCTGCGTGCCTTCTCGACGGCGATGCGCGAGGCGTCGACGCGGCTCATCTGCCCGGCGCCGATGCCGATGGTGGCGAGGTCCTTGGCGAGCACGATCGCGTTGGAGCGCACGTGACGGCAGACGACCCAGGCGAACAGCATGTCGCGCCACTCCTGCTCGCTGGGCTCGCGGGCGCTCATGGTGCTCATGTGCTCGCGCGTCTCGGAGACGGCGTCGCGCGTCTGCACGAGCTGGCCGCCGAGCACGGGCTTGGCTTCGATCTGCTCGCGCTGGCGCGGCCATTCGGCCAGCTCCAGGATGCGCACGTTCTTCTTGGCTTTGAGGGTGTCGAGCGCGGCGGCGTCGTAGCCGGGCGCGAGCAGCACCTCGATGAACTGCTCGCCCAGCTGCTCGGCGCAGGCGGCGTCGACCGGGCGGTTGACGGCGATGACGCCTCCGTAGGCGCTTTCGGGGTCGCAGGCGAAGGCGCGTTGGTAGGCGAGCTGGAGGGTGTCGGCGACGGCGCAGCCGCAGGGGTTGTTGTGCTTGACGATCGCGCAGGCGGCCTGCGAGAACTCCTCCACGAGCTCGCGCGCGGCGGCGAGGTCGAGCAGGTTGTTGAAGGACAGCTCCTTGCCGTGCAGCTGCTCGACGCCGGCGAGCAGGTGCGTGGGCGCGCCGGCGCGCGCGTAGTAGGCGGCGCGCTGGTGGGGGTTCTCGCCGTAGCGCAGGTCCATCACCTTCTCGTAGGCCTCGCGCCGGCTGGCGGGCAGGCCCTCGCCTGCGCCGCGCGCGGCGAACCAGCTGGCGATGGCGGCGTCGTAGCGGGCGGTGGTGGCGAAGGCCTTGCCGGCCAGCTCGGTGCGGGTGGCGAGCGAGAGCATCCCCCCCGACTCGCGCAGCTCGGCGAGCACGCGCGCGTAGTCGGCGGGGTCCACCAGCACCGCGGCGAAGGCGCTGTTCTTGGCGGCGGCGCGGATCATGGTGGGGCCGCCGATGTCGATGTTCTCCACGATCTCCGCCTCGCCGGCGTCGCCGCGCGCGAGCGTCTGCTCGAACGGGTACAGGTTCACGCACACCAGGTCGACCTGCTCGATGCGGTGCTCGGCGGCGGCCTGCACGTGGCTGTGCTCGTCGCGACGGGCGAGCAGCCCGGCGTACAGGCGCGGGTGAAGCGTCTTGACGCGCCCGTCCATGATCTCGGGGAAGCCTGTAAAGTCCTCGATCGCGCGCACGCCTATGCCTGCGCCGGCGAGCTCGCGCGCGGTGCCGCCGGTGGAGACGATCTCTACCTCCAGCTCCGCGAGCCCGCGGGCGAACTCGACGACGCCGCGCTTGTCTGACACCGACAGCAGCGCCCTGCGCACGCGCACCTCGCCGGGAGCGGCGCCCTGCACGCCGCCGTCCTGGCAGCCAAGCTCGCGCTCGCCGATCAGCTCGCCCTTCGACGCCACGACCAGAGCCTATCCCTCGCCCGCGCGCCCGGCCGGGCGCCCGTGGCGGCGCCCGCGATCAGCGCGCACTTTGCGGGAATCCACGATCGTGCGCCGGGGGTTGGCGGCGTCGAAGCGGATCGCGCCGTGCGCGAACAGCGCCACCGCCTGCGCCAGCAGCCGGTGCTCGAGCGGGCGCAGCGCCGCCAGCACCGCCTGCGCATCGCCCGGCTCGGGCAGCTCCACGGCGCCTTGCAGGATCACCGCGCCGGTGTCCACGCCGGCGTCGACGAAGTGCACGGTGACGCCGAACACCTTCACGCCGTAGGCGAGCGCCTGCTCGATCGCCTTCAGCCCCGGGAAGGCGGGCAGCAGCGAGGGGTGCACGTTGACGACCGCGCCGGGGAAGCGCGCGAGGAACGCCTCGCCGAGCAGCTCCATGTAACCGGCGAGCACCACCAGCCGCGCGCCGCGCTCGTCCAGCCAGTCCGCCAGCGCGCGATCGCGCGCGGCGCGGTCGGGGTAGTCGGCGCGCGCGAACACCGCGGTGGGCACGCCGCGCGCGGCGGCGCGCTCGAGCGCGGGCGCGCGGGCCGCGCTGGAGGCCACCGCCACCACCTCGGCCTCGCGCCCGTGCACGCCGTCGAGCAGCGCCTGCAGGTTGGTGCCGGCGCCCGACACCAGCACCGCGATGGGAAGCCGCTCGCTCACGCGCGGCGCACCATAGCTGTGCGCAAGCTCACACAGCCCCCGGCGCGCATCGGCTTCACTGATGACAGGGGGAGAGGGCCTTGCACCGAGACGAGACAGGCAGGCCCATGTTCACAGCAATCATCATCACAATCCTGGTCGTGGCGGCGCTCGCTTGCGCCGTGGGCTCCTCGGGACGAGCCGGCGAGCTGATCGCGAGGCGCCCCTACAACAACCGCTACAGCGACGCCGCCGGCGCCCGCGACGACAACCTGCTCTAGGCGCCGGCGCCCGCGACGAGCACCTGCTCTAGGCGGCGGCGCTCTCGAGCGCGTACTTGCCGTTCGCCTGCTCGCTGCGCTCCAGCGGGTAGTGGCCGCTGAAGCACGCGTCGCAGTGCGAGCCCGGCCCGTCCGCCGCTCCGGCGCCACCAGCCGCGCCGTTGGTGGCGACGGCGCCGCCGTTGGCGCCGTGCGCGCCGCCCACCGCCTCGTAGACGCCCTCCAGCGACAGGTAGTGCAGCGAGTCGCACCCCAGCTCCGCTGCGACCTGCTCGGTGGTGCGCCCGTGCGCGATCATCTCCTCGCGCGTGGACATGTCGATGCCGTAGTGGCAGGGGTGCTTGATGGGCGGCGCGGAGATGCGCATGTGGATCTCCGCGGCGCCCGCGTCGCGCAGCATCTGCACGATCTGGCGGGTGGTGTTGCCGCGCACGATCGAGTCGTCCACCACCACCAGGCGCTTGCCCGCGATCACCTCCGGCAGCGGGTTGAACTTCAGGCGCAGGCCGTGCTTGCGCAGCTCCTGGCCGGGCTGGATGAAGGTGCGCGCCACATAGCGGTTCTTGACGAAGCCGTCGTCCTGGGGCAGGCCGGCGGCGCGCGCGAGGCCGCGCGCGGCGGGGTTGCCGGAGTCCGGCACCGCGATCACCAGGTCGGCCTGCACCGGCGCCTCATGCCACAAGATCTCGCCCATGCGCGAGCGCGCCACCTGCAGCACCTGCCCGTTCATGCGCGAGTCGGGGCGGGCGAAGTAGATGTACTCGAACACGCAGAACGCGCGCCGCGCTCCGGGCGCCACCATGCGGCTCTCCAGGCCCTGCTCGCCCAGCGTGACGAGCTCGCCGGGCTGCACGTCGCGCAGGTGGCGCGCGCCGATGATGTCGAACGCGCAGCTCTCGCTGGCCACGCAGTAGCGCTGCGCGCCCTCGTGCTCCTCCTCGGAGGCGGGCTCGAGCACGCCGATCGCGAGCGGGCGCAGCCCGTGCGGGTCGCGGAAGGCGAGCACGCGGTCCTTGGTCATCGCCACGATCGAGAAGGCGCCGCGCAGGCGCGGCAGCACCTCCGCGATCGCGTCCTCGATGCGCTCCGCGGGGTGCGTGGCGATCATCGCCGCCACGATCTCCGAGTCGGAGGTGGAGCTGAAGGTCACGCCGCGCTCGAGCAGCTCCGCGTGCAGCTCGAGCGCGTTGATGAGGTTGCCGTTGTGCGCCAGCGCCAGCTCGCGGCGCGAGCCGCCGAGACCCTCGGAGCGCTGCACCGGCTGCGAGTTCTCCCACGCGTTGGAGCCGGTGGTGGAGTAGCGCACGTGCCCGATCGCGAGCTCGCCGGCGAGCGTGCGCAGGTCGTTCTCGCTGAACACCTGGCTCACCAGCCCCAGCTCGCGGCGCGTCACGATGTGCCCGCCGCGGTCGGCGGCGGCGATGCCGGCCGACTCCTGGCCGCGGTGCTGCAGCGCGTACAGCGCGAAGTACGACAGCCGGGAGACGTCGTGGCCGGGGGCGTACAGGCCGAACACGCCGCATTCCTCGCGCGGGTGATCGTCCAGCGACGCCGACGCCGCCGGCTGCGATGACGGGCGCCGCCCTCCCGGCGGCCTGTGCGCGCTAGTCACCGTCACAAGCTAGCGGCTTTCACGCCAACAGCCCGTCGAGGCTGGCGTGCGCCGCCGCCAGCTCCGCGAGCGTGAGCGCGATCCGCGCCTCGCCGGCGCCCAGCGCGAGCTGCTCGCCGCCGACTTCGCCGATCCGCTGCAGCGCCACGCCGGCGGCGCGCGCGCGCTCGGCCAGCTGCGCCATCGCCCCGGCCGGCGCGCTCAGCACGAAGCCGCCCGGCGCCTCGCCGAACAGCGCCCGCTCCCAGCCGTCGCCGTCGTCCAGCTCCACGCGCGCGCCCACGCCGCCGGCCAGGCAGCACTCCGCCAGCGCCACCGCGAGGCCGCCCTCGGCCACGTCGTGGGCGCTCGCCACGAGGCCGTCGCGCACCGCGTCGCGCACCAGCGCCTGGGCGGCTGCGATCGCCGCGATGCGCGCCGCGCCGATCGCCGGCAGGCCGTCGGGCAGCTGCTCGCCGCGCAGCTTCGCCAGCTCGCTCGCCGGCAGCGCCGGCGCGAACGGGCCGGCGAGCGCGATCTCGTGGCCGGCGCCGGCGAAGCCGAGGCGTCCCGCGGCGCGCGCGTCCGGCAGGCGGCCCACCATGCCGATCACGGGCGTGGGGTAGATCGGGCCGGCCGCGCCCTCGTTGTACAGCGACACGTTGCCGCCCACGATCGGCGCGCGCAGCGCGCCGCAGGCGTCGCCGAGCCCGCGCACGGCCTCGGTGAGCTGCCAGGCCACGTGCGGCTTCTCGGGGTTGCCGAAGTTGAGGTTGTTGGTGGTGCCGAGCGGCTGCGCGCCCGCGCAGGCGAGGTTGGCTGCGCACTCCAGCACCGCCTCCACAGTGCCCGCGTAGGGGTCCGCCGCCACGCGCCGGCCGTTGCAGTCGATGCTCACCGCCAGCGCCGAGCCGTCGGGCAGCGCCAGCACCGCCGCGTCCGCCTGCTCGGGGCGGCGCACCGTGCGCGACTGCACGATCGAGTCGTAGCGCTCGAACAGCGCCCGGCGCGAGCACAGGTTGGCGCACGCCAGCAGCGCCAGCAGCAGCTCCTGCGGCCTCGCCGCCGCGTCGAGCGCGCCCGCCGCGCGCGGTGGCGCGTACACCGGCGCGGTCGGCTTGCGCGGCTGCAGCTCGTACAGCGGGCACTCGTCCACCAGCGCGCGCACCGGCATGTCGCCCACCAGCACGCCGTCGCGCAGCACGCGCATGCGCGCGCCGCCTCCCTCCGGGGACGCTGCGGTGACCGTGCCGATCGCCGCGCAGTTCACCTCCCACTTCTCGCACAGCGCCAGCACCGCGTCGAGCCTGGCGGGCTCCACCACGCACAGCATCCGCTCCTGGGACTCCGACACCATGATCTCGAACGGCTCCATGCCGGGCTCGCGCAGCGGCACGCGCGCCACGTCGAGGTCGATCCCCACCTCGCCCTTGGAGGCCATCTCCGCGGCCGAGGAGGTCAGGCCCGCCGCGCCGAGGTCCTGCAGCGACACGATCAGCTCGCGCTCCAGCAGCTCCAGCGAGCACTCCATCAGCTTCTTCTCCTCGAAGGGGTCGCCCACCTGCACGCTGGGGCGCTTGTCCTCGTCCTCGCCCAGCTCCGCCGACGCCAGCACCGAGGCGCCGCCGATGCCGTCGCGCCCGGTGCGCGCGCCGAACAGCACCACCACGTTGCCCGGCCCCGCCGCCGCGCTGCGCACCAGCCGCTCGCGCCGCGCCAGCCCCAGCGCCATCGCGTTCACCAGGCAGTTGCTCTCGTACGGCGCCTCGAAGTACACCTCGCCGCCCACCGTCGGCACGCCGATCGAGTTGCCGTAGTGGCCGATGCCCGACACCGCGCCGTCGAGCAGGTAGCGCGAGCGCGCGCCCGCGCCCGCGGCTGTGCGCGCGGCCGTGCCGCCGCCCGCGGCCGCGCCGGATGTCGCGGTCTCGCCGCCGGCGGGCGCCGGCGCCGCGCCGTCCTCCAGCTCGCCGAAGCGCAGCGAGTCGAGCACCGCGATCGGGCGCGCGCCGATCGCGAACACGTCGCGCAGGATGCCGCCCACGCCGGTGGCCGCGCCCTGGAAGGGCTCCACCGCGCTGGGGTGGTTGTGCGACTCCACCTTGAACGCGCACACCAGCCCCCCGCCCACGTCCACCGCGCCCGCGTTCTCGCCCGGGCCCATCACCACGTGCTCGCCCTCCGTCGGCAGCGTGCGCAGCAGCTTCTTCGAGTGCTTGTACGCGCAGTGCTCGCTCCACAGCAGCGAGTACATCGCCAGCTCCACCTGGTTGGGCGCGCGCCCCTGCTTCTCGCACACCAGCTCGTACTCCGCCGCCGTCAGCCCCAGCGCCAGCGCGTCCTCGCGCGTCGGCAGGGTCGCCTCCCCGCCCCCGCTCGCCAGCCCGCGCGCTCCACGCTCGCCCCCTGACGATGCGCTCGGCCCGCTCGCGCCACGCGAGCTCCTCATATCCACGCTCACACCGCCGCCCCCTCCACCGCCATGCGCATCGACTCGAAGATCGCCAGGCCGTCGCGCGAGCCGCCGGTCAGCTCGTCTACCGCGTGCTCGGGGTGGGGCATCATGCCAAACACGTTGCCGCGCTCGTTGCGCACCCCGGCGATGTCGCGCAGCGAGCCGTTGAAGTTCTCGCCCGGCGCGTAGCGCAGCAGCACCTGGCCGTTCGCCTCCAGCTCGTCCAGCGTACGCTCCTGCGCGTAGTAGCGTCCCCACGCGTGCTTCGCGGGGATGCTGAGGCTGGCGCGCCGCCCGCCGGCGCCGCCTGCGTCCGTGCCTGCGTCCTCGCCGTCGTCGCCCGCGCCGCACGCGCACGTGAACGCGCTGTCGGCGCGCACCACCTCGAGGCGCACCTGGCGCGAGGTGAAGCGCAGGTTGGCGTTGCCCAGCAGCGCCCCCGGCAGCAGCCGCGCCTCGCACAGCACCTGAAAGCCGTTGCAGATGCCCAGCACCAGCCCGCCCTCGCGCGCGAACTCCACCACCGACTCCATCGCCGGCGCGAAGCGCGCGATCGCGCCCGCGCGCAGGTAGTCGCCGTAGGAGAAGCCGCCCGGCACCACGATCGCGTCCGCGCCCTTGAGGTCCCGCTCGGCGTGCCAGATCAGCTCCGCCTCGCCCACGCGGCTGGCCGCCTGCAGCGCGTCCACATCGTCGCAGGAGCCGGGGAAGCGCAGCACGCCGAACTTCACAGTTTCACAGTCTCACAGTTTCACAGTCGGCGGCGCCGGTGTTCATGACGTGATCTCGTATTCCTCCACCAGCGGGTTCGCCAGCAGCCGCTCGCACATAGCCTCGAGCTGCGCCGGGTCCTCCACCTCCAGCTCCACCATGCGCCCCACGCGCACGTCGCTCACGCCCGCGAAGCCGAGCGCCGGCAGCGCCCGCTGCACCGCCTCGCCCTGCGGGTCCAGGATGCCCGCCTTCGGCCGGATCAGGACCCGCGCCCTCACCCCGCGTCGTCGGCGGCGCGGGGGCCGGCAGCTCCGTCGTTCGAGCCGGTGCGCTCCAGCCACGCCGCGAACGGCTCGCCGGTGATGCGTTCGTAGGCCTCCACGTAGCGCGCGCGCGTGCCCGCCACCACCTCCTGCGGTATCGCCGGCGCCGGCGGCTGCCTGTCCCAGCCGCTCGCCGTCGCCCAGTCGCGCACGTACTGCTTGTCGAAGCTCGGCTGGCCGTGGCCCACCTCGTAGCCCTCCGCCGGCCAGTAGCGCGAGGAGTCAGGCGTCAGCACCTCGTCGCCAAGCACCAGCTCCGGCCCGTCCTCGCCCGCGTCGTCGAGGCCGAACTCGAACTTGGTGTCCGCCAGGATCACGCCGCGCTCGCGCGCGTGCTCGGCCGCGAACGAGTACAGCTCGATCGACGCGTCGCGCACGCGCTCCATCAGCGCGCCGTCGCCCACCAGCTCCGCCGCGCGCTCGAAGTCGATCGCCTCGTCGTGGCCCACGTCCGCCTTCGTCGAGGGCGTGAAGATCGGCTCCGGCAGGCGCTCGGACTCGCGCAGCCCCGCCGGCAGCGCGATCCCCGACACCGCGCCCGTGGCCTGGTAGTCCTTCCAGCCCGAGCCCGTGATGTAGCCGCGCACCACGCACTCCACCGGCAGCATCGCCAGGCGGCGCACCACCAGCGCGCGGCCCAGCGCCTCCTCCGGCACGCCGTCCACGGTCGACACCATGTGGTTGGCCACGATCTCCTTGGTGCGTTCGAACCAGAACACCGACAGCCCCGTCAGCACCTTGCCCTTGTCCGGGATCGGCGTCGGGTGCACCGCGTCGTAGGTGGAGATGCGGTCGCTCGCCACCATCAGCAGCGTCGACGCGCCGTCCGCCACGCTCTCGAGGTCGTACATCTCGCGCACCTTGCCGCTGGCTATCAGGCGCAGGTCGGCGAGCGTCGTCACGCGGCGCGATGCTACCAGCGCGCGGGGCGCCGCCGGCCGCAAGTCGCGGTGCCGCCGGCGGCAAGTCGCGGTGTTGCCGGCGGCAAGTCGCGGTGCCGCCGGCGGCAAGTCGCGGTGCCGCCGGCGCTCAGGCGATCTCGTCGAGGCGCGCCACCACCTCGTCCACGTGGCGCGTGAAGTGGCAGTAGTCGAAGATCGCGTCCAGATCGAGCCCCGCGGCGCGCTCGTCTGTCGCCAGCAGCTCGCGCAGCGGCGTGCCCTCGTCCCACGCGCGCTGGGCCAGCTCCTGGGCGATGCGGTAGGCCTGCTCGCGCGAGCAGCCCTGCTCGACCAGCGCCAGCAGCACGCGCTGCGAGAACAGCGCGCCGTGCGTCAGCTCGAGGTTCGCGCGCATGCGCTCTGCGTCAACCGTCATCTCGCGCACCAGCCTGATCGCGCTGTGCTGGAGGTAGTCGATCAGGATCGTGCAGTCCGGCAGGATCACGCGCTCCACCGAGGAGTGCGAGATGTCGCGCTCGTGCCACAGCGCCACGTCCTCGAGCGCCGCCTGGGCGTTGCCGCGCAGCACCCGCGCCAGGCCCGAGATCTGCTCGCTCTTGATCGGGTTGCGCTTGTGCGGCATCGCCGAGGAGCCCTTCTGGCCGGCGCGGAAGGGCTCCTGCGCCTCGCGCACCTCCGTGCGCTGCAGGTGGCGCAGCTCCGTCGCGAAGCGCTCGAGCCCCGCGCCCGCCAGCGCGATCGCGCCCAGCAGCTCGGCGTGGCGGTCGCGCGGCACCACCTGCGTGGACACCGGCTCGCGCGCCAGGCGCAGGCGCGCCAGCACGCGCGCCTCGAACTCGGGGCTGGTCGCCGCGTAGGTGCCCACCGCGCCCGACACCGCGCCCACCGCCACCTGCGCGAACGCGCGCTCCAGGCGCTCCGCGTTGCGGTGCGCCTCGAAGGCGAAGCCGGCGAGCTTCAGCCCGAAGGTGGTGGGCTCCGCGTGCACCCCGTGCGTGCGCCCCACGCACACCGTGTGGACGTGCTCGCGCGCGCGCGCCGCGAACGCCCCCGTCAGCTCACGGGCCCCCGCCACGATCACCTCGCCGGCCGCGCGCAGTTGCAGCGCCAGCGCCGTGTCGAGCACGTCCGAGGAGGTCAGCCCGAAGTGGATCCAGCGCCCCGCCTCGCCCACCGACGACGCCAGCACGTCCACGAACGCCGCCACGTCGTGGTCGGTCACGCGCTCGCGCTCGGCCACCTCCGCCACCGTGAAGGCTGCGCCGCGGATCGCCTCCAGCTCGGGCTCGCTCGGCCCCTCCGCGCCGAGCAGGCCCGGCAGCTCCTCGCACGCCGCCAGCTCGACCTCGCGCCACGCCCGCATGCGCGCCTCCTCCGTCCACAGCGCGCCGAGCTCGGGGCGGGTGTAGCGCGCGATCACGCGTCCAGGATCTGCGCCGCCAGGATCGCGGCGTTGCGCGGGTTGTCCAGGCCGACGCACGCCACCGGCACGCCGGGCGGCATCTGCACGATCGACAGGATCGAGTCGAGGCCGCCCGCTGCCGTCAGGCGCCCCGACAGCGGCACGCCGATCACCGGCAGGTCGGTGTGCGCCGCCACCGCGCCCGGCAGCGCCGCCGAGATGCCCGCGCCGGCGATGATCGCGCGCAGGCCGCGCATGCGCGCGTTCTTGGCGTATTCCGCCACCACGTCCGGTTCGCGGTGCGCCGACATCACCCGCAGCTCGTGCAGGATGCCCCGCTCTTCGAGCTCCTTCGCCGCCTTCTCCATCGTCTCCATGTCGCTCTTGGAGCCCATCACGATGCCCACCCGCGGCGCGTCCACGTCGATGCCCTCCAGCTCCGCCTCCACCTCGGACTCCTCGAGCGGCTCCGGCACCAGCGAGATGCCGCCTTTGGCGGCGCCCGGGCGTCCCTCCTGGCCGCCCGCGCCCTGGCCGCCCGCGTCGTGGGCGCCGGCGTCGTGGCCGCGGGTGTCGTGGCCGCGGGTGTCGTGGGCGCCGGCGGCCGGGCGAGGCGCCGGCGGCCGGCCGCCGCGGCCGCTAGAGCGAGGCGATGAAGTCATCGACCGGGATCGCCGTCAGGGTCTCATAGCGGGAGGTGCCGCGCGAGCCGAGCTCCAGCGACACGCGCGCCATCGTGCCCTCGTCGGGCGCCTCCACCACCGAGATGAAGTCCACGTGGCCGAGCGTGGCCCACTGCGCCTTCACCGTGGCGCCCAGCTGCTCGACCTCGTTGTTCACCTCCTTGATTCGCTGCGGGTTGTTCTTGACCGTCTGCACGCCCTCGGGCGTGAGCGTCGAAAGCAGGATGAAGGTGGGCATCGGGGGCGGCTCCTGGCGTGGACGTGGGCTGGACCTTGGCGAGTGCGCTCAGGTGGCGTTCTAGCGGATCGCGCGCGCCGGCGCCAGCCCGGCGCGCTTTGCGCGGCGCGCCCTTGCGCGCCGAGCCGGCGCCGCTAGCCGACCGAAACGCGCAGCAGCACGGTGGCGTCGCCGCCCACCCGCGCCGAGATCGCTCCGCGGGTGGAGCTGACCGCGTGGGTCCACAGGTTGCGCACGCTGTAGGAGCGCGCCGCCGGCAGGCCGATCGCGCCGGCGCCGGTGGAGATCGTGACCGGCGCGGAGCCGCGGTTGAGCAGCGCCACGGCGCGCTGGCCGCCGGCGAGCGGCTTCACCCACACCTGCCCCTCGCCGCTGCTCGACAGCAGCGTGCCCTGCGCGCCCGCCGGGTCCTGGTCGACCGCGAGCACTTCTTCGTCCTGCACGGCGGCGAGGCTCGCACGGCTGATCTCGAGCAGGTTGTCGCTGATCATCAGGGGCGCCGCCAGCATCGCCCACATGCTCAGCTGGCTGCGGAACTGGGCCGCCGACATGCCCTGGCCGGGGGCGAGGTAGTCGGGGTCGTTCCAGTGGCCCGGCCCCGCCGCCTGCGGCGCCGCGGCGTCCGCGTCGAGGTTGCGCAGCACGTCCGCGAAGGACACGCTGCCGGGCCGCCCCACGTCGGTGTCGGTGCGCCAGCTGGTGCCCACGCTGGGCCCGAACTCGTAGGAGGCGAAGGCCGATTCGGCCAGCAGCGGGCGCCCTTCTCCGTACTCTTCCGGCTGCAGGAAGTTGCAGATCGACAGCAGCATCGGCCGGCGGCTGGAGTTGTGCTCGATCGCTTCGTGGAAGGCCGAGTAGGCCGCCTCGGGGTTCAGGCGGTGTTCCTCACCGCCGCAGAAGTCGACCTTCACGGCGTCGAAGCCCCAGGCGGCGAACGTGTCCACGTCCTGCTGGTAGTGGCCGTAGCTGCCCGCGCCGTTGCCGCCGCAGCCGTCGGGGCCGGCGTCGGTGTACAGGCCCACGCGGAAGCCCGCCGCGTGCAGCGTGCGCGTGAGCCACGGCAGGCCGTGCGGCCACTGCTTGGCGCTCACCGTGATCTGCCCGTCCGCCGTGCGCGTGCCGTGCCACCAGCCCACGTCCAGCCACACGTAGCGGAAGCCGCGGCGCTCGAGGCCGAGCGTCACCAGCGCGCTCGCCTGGCGCAGCACCGTGGCCTCGCTGTAGCGCCCGCCCAGCGCGAAGTAGGTGTCCCAGCCCATGTACGGCGTCGCCGCGAGTACCGCCGCGGCCCGTGCCCCCCCGCGCCCGCCCGCCGTCGGCGAGGCCGCCGGGATCGCGCGCCGCGCGCCGCGCGCGAGCGCGCCGGAGGCGCTCAGCGTGATGCGCTGCTGGGAGAGCTGCGCCTGGATCACGCCGATCACGGTGCCGCTCACCGACACCTGCGCGGCGAGCCGCCGGCGCCGTGCGAGCAGCCGCCGCGCGCTCGCGCCCAGGCTCGCCGCGACCGTGCGCTCGCCGCCGCGCGCCACCCGCACGCGCGCGGCGGCGAGCGTGCGCGTGCGCCCCCGGCCGGCCGGCGCGCTGAGGCGCACGGCGATCGCGCAGCCGTCGCCCGCTTCGCGCGAGCACACCACCGGCACCTGCAGGCGCCCGCGCCTGAACGTGGCGAGGCCCACGAAGGTCTCGCCGGCGGACGCCGGCACGCCGCCCACGGGGATCGACACGAACGCGCTCTTGGCGGCGTAGCTGCCGCCGCCGTCGGTGGTGGTGACCTGGCACTGCAGGTGGTGGCCGCTGTCCTGGCCTTTCACCTTGTAGCTCGAGCCGGTGGCGCCGGCGATCGGGATCTGGTCGCGTATCCACGCATAGGCGAGCTGGGCGACGCTGCCGGCGGGCGTGCCCGCGTGGCAGCTCAGCTGCTGGCCCACCGCCGGCGTGCCGGAGATCGAGGGGTGGGCGAGGACCAGCGCCACCTGCGAGGACACCGCCGTGGTGAAGCTCTGGTCGGCGCCCGCGCCGGCGCCGCGCGCGCTGGTGGCGCTGAGGCGGTAGTGATAGGTGCTGTTGGGCGCGAGGCCGCCCACCTGCGCGGTGACTTCCTGCGCGCCGCCGGTCGCGCTCGGCAGCGTGGCGCACGGCACCGCCTGCCCGTAGGCGGTCGTGGGGCCGTATTCGAAGCTGCAGCTGGTCGGCTCCGCGCCCTCGGGATCGAGCCGGCCGGCGAGCATGGCGGCGGTGGCGCCGACGACCGTGGGCGCGAGCGTCTGGGCCGACGGCGCGGGCGCGAGCGCGGCCAGCTCCCCGCCGTCCGCGTCCACCGCCACGCACGCGCCGCTCGCAAGGCACCACACGCCGCGCAGCGGCTGCGTGTCCACGCTGTCCGAGCTCCATTCCGGCGCCGCCGCGGCGGCGTTCTCGCTGGCCCACGCTTCGCCCTGTTCGCCGGTTGCCACGCACAGGCCCGTGGCGGCGCAGGAGACGGCGCTGAGACGCGCGCCCGACAGGTGCGTGAGCGTCCAGCTGGGCCGCGAGGCAAGCGGATCGGCGCTGGCGAGCGCGTTGCCGGCCGCGTCCACGGCCACGCACGCGCCGCCTTCGCCGCACGACACCGCGGTCAGCTGTTGTTCGTAGTCAACGCGCTCGCGCTGCCAGGCCCCCGCGCCGCCGGTGGGATCGCCGCTCCACAGCACGTATCCCGCGTCGTCCACCGCCACGCACAGCGACGGCGAGCCGCAGGACACCGCGGTGAGCTCGTGCCCGGCGTCGAGCGGCACGCCCTGCCACGGGCCCGAGCCCGGGCTGGAGCTGGTGAACAGCTCGCCGGCCTGGTCCACGGCGACGCACAGGGTGGCGCTGGGACACGACACGGAGCTCAGCGCGGCGCCTGCTTCGAGCGTTCGCGCCGGCCACGAGCCGGAGCGGTTGACGAACGCTTCGCCGGCGTCGTCGACCGCCACGCACAGCCCGCTCGGCGCGCAGGACACCGCGGTGAGCGCGCTGCCCCCCGCGATCGACGCGGCGCTCCACGACGACGACGCGCTCACCGGGTTCGAGCTGGTCAGCGCGCGCCCGCTCTCGTCGACCGCCACGCACAGCGCTTCGGACGCGCAGGCCACGCCGCTCGGCACGGCGCCGGGGTCGAAGCTCGCGGGCGCGCTCCAGCTCAGCGCCGGCGTTGCGCCGGCGCCCGCGGGCGCGGTCAGCGCGAGCGCCAGCGCCAGCGCCGTCGGCAGCGCCCTAGCGAGTGCCCTGGCTCGTGCTCCGCTGCAGTGCCCGATGCAGCGAAGAACCCCGCGACCGTCCCCGGGTTGCGCCGAGGCGCGTCGCGACCGTGCGCTCGCCGCCGCGCGCGGCACGGCGGCGGTCGGCGCGCGCGGCGAGGCGGCGGTCGGCGTGGTCGAGCGCGCGCTCGCGCCCGGCGCAGTCGAACAGCACCAGCGTGTACACGGACTGCGGCGGCGGCCCATGCCAGCGCTGCGGCGGCACGAACGCGCACGCGCGCAGCACCGCCCTGGTGGCGGCGTTGCCGCCGCGCGCGGCGTAGGCGCCGCCGAGCACCACGTAGCGCGC
>Ga0335075_10008096_pt1 | contig 16151 bp, 17 predicted proteins | sample Lox_Sample_24_FD_206723 | JGI IMG/M metagenome (GOLD analysis project Ga0335075, IMG submission 206723) | Soil microbial communities from Loxahatchee National Wildlife Refuge, Florida, United States - Lox_Sample_2.4 | ecosystem: Environmental > Terrestrial > Soil > Wetlands | place: USA... | reverse complement strand
AGGAAGGGCTGAAATACCTGAGTCCCGGGGAGGTGGTGTTCGCGGTGGTGGCAGAAAACTCGACGCGCGAGCCGCACCGTCTGGTGGCGTCGAGCATTGGAGTGGCGATCCCGAGCGATCGTAACACTTACGGTTACTTAAGCGAGCACCACAGCTTCGGCGAGACCGAAGAACAGGCCGGCGAGTACGCGGAAGAGCTGGCCGCGGAGATGCTGGCGACCACGCTGGACGTGGATTTCGATCCGGACAAGAGCTGGGACGAGAAGAAGGAGATTTACCGGATTTCGAACAAGATCGTGCGCACGGCGAACGTGACGCAGTCGGCGATCGGCGACAAGAACAGCCGCTGGACGACGACCATTGCGGCAGCGATTCTGATCTTCGAGTAAATTCACGACGCAACGGGCAGGGCGTGGGCCATCCGGCCTGCGCCTTTTGCTTCTTTCCCTGAACAGGTAACAGAAGAAGATACGAATATGGGAACTGAGACTACATTTCGCGTGGGTCTGGTGCAGATGAGCTGCGGGCCGGATCCGGACGCCAATCTGGATACGGCGGCGGAGCGGGTGCGGGAAGCGGCGCGGCAGGGCGCGCAGGTGGTCTGCCTGCCGGAGCTGTTCCGCGCGCAGTATTTTTGCCAGCGCGAAGACATTGCTCTGTTCGATCTGGCGGAGCCGATTCCGGGACCGAGCACGGAGCGGCTGGGCGCGGTGGCGCGCGAGGAGAAGGTGGTGGTGGTCGCGTCGCTGTTCGAGCGGCGGGCGGCGGGGCTGTATCACAACACCGCCGCGGTGATCGAGAAGGATGGCCGGGTGGCCGGGCTGTACCGGAAGATGCACATCCCCGACGATCCGCTCTATTACGAGAAGTTTTATTTCACGCCGGGCGATCTGGGATTCCGCACCTTCGACACCTCGGCGGGAAAGATCGGCACGCTGGTGTGCTGGGATCAGTGGTATCCGGAGGGGGCGAGGATCACGGCGCTCAAGGGGGCAAATGTGCTGTTTTATCCCACCGCCATCGGGTGGCATCCGCACGAGAAGGAGGAGTTCGGGGTGGCGCAGTACGAGGCGTGGCAGACGATCCAGCGGGCGCACGCGATTGCCAACGGTGTGTTTGTGGCGGCGGTGAACCGGGTGGGCGTGGAGCATGGCGATGTGCGCGGGAAGCGCGTGGAGGGTCCGGGCCTGGAGTTCTGGGGCGGGTCGTTCCTTGCCGATCCGTTCGGTCGGGTGATTGCGAAGGCGGCGCATGACCGCGAGGAGATTCTGATCGGCGAGATCGATCTGTGCCTGCTCGAAGACACGCGGCGGAACTGGCCATTTCTGCGCGACCGGCGCATTGACGCGTACGCGCCGATCGTCAGCCGGTTTCTCGATGGAGAGAGCGAATGACCCGGTGGCCGAAGGAAACGCCACAGCTGGAAGGACTGCCCCGGGATCTTGGATTTCGCATGCCGGCGGAGTGGGAGCCGCATCGCGCGACGTGGATCGCGTGGCCGCACAACCTGCGCGACTGGCCGGGCAAGCTGTTGCCCATCCCCTGGGTATATGCCGAGATCGTGCGGCATCTGAGCCGCGCCGAAGACGTTCACATTCTGGTGAACAACGCTGCCTTGGAGCGGCGTGCGACGGGCGTGCTGCGCCGCGCGGGAGCCAATCTGTCGCGCGTGAAGTTTCATCAGTGGAAGACGGACCGGGTGTGGACGCGCGACTCGGGGCCCATTTTCGTCAAGCGGGACCGGCTGGGCTCGCAGGCGGAGAGGCTTGCGATCACCAACTGGAAATTCAACGCCTGGGCGAAATATCCGGACTGGCGCCACGACGATCAGATTCCCGCGCGGGTTGCGGATTCGCTGCATCTGCCACAGTGCACGCCGACGATTGCGACGCCCAACGGGCCGCATCGCGTGGTGCTGGAGGGCGGATCGATCGACGTGAACGGCCAGGGAACCCTGATTACAACCGAGGAATGCCTGCTGAGCGAGGTGCAGCGGCGCAATCCCGGCGTGTCGCGCCAGCAGCTGGAGAAGGTTCTGCGCGATTACCTGGGGATCGAGCAGGTGATCTGGCTGAATCGCGGCATCGTGGGCGACGACACGCACGGTCACGTGGACGACATCGCGCGCTTTGTGGGGCCGAATACGATCGTGGCGGCGGTAGAGCCGAACCGGAGAGATGAGAATCATCTGCCGCTCGAGGAAAACCTGGACCGGCTGAAATCGGCGCGCAATCTGCAGGGCCGGCCGTTCAGGGTAATCGAGCTGCCCATGCCGGAGCCGGTGATTTTCGACCGGCAGCGGCTGCCGGCGAGTTACGCTAATTTCTACATTGCCAACGGCCGCGTTCTCGTGCCAACCTTAAATCACTCCGTCGATCGCAAGGCGCTTAACATCCTCGCCGACGCGTTTCCCTCGCGCGAAGTGGTGGGCATTTACTGCGGAGACCTGATCTGGGGGCTGGGCGCCGTGCACTGTATGACGCAGCAGCAACCAGAGGCTGCAACGGAGTCCTGATGTCGAACAATCTGGAATGGCTGGAAGACTGGTATCAGCGCCAGTGCGACGGCGACTGGGAGCACAACGAAGGGATTCGGCTGGAAAGCCTGCGGCGGCCGGGATGGCGGCTGACGATCAGCCTGGAAGGAACGTCGGCGCAGAACACCGCCCCGAACCGAATGAACTTCGACTCCAGCGGTGGCGAATGGATCGACTGCACGCTGGATGGGGGACGGTTTGAAGGCGCGGGCGATCCGCGGAGGCTGGAGCAAATTATCGGAGTCTTCCGCAAGTGGGTGGAAGACGCGCAGGCGCAGTCGTAGGCCCCGGTCAGCTCCCTGAAGGATCGTCGCTGCCTGCCGGACGGGGTCGAAGTGAGAGCCGTTGAAACGCAAGCCGTGAAACCCGGTTTTGCGCGGGACAGCGAAATGGGAGCAGACGATATTCTCATGAGCGCGGCGCTGGCCGAAGCGCGGGCCGCGGCGGCTGCGGGCGAAGTGCCGATCGGGGCGATCGCCGCAAAGGATGGGAAAGTGATCGCTCGCGGGCAGAATCGGGTGCTGCGCGACTGCGATCCCACGGCGCATGCCGAGATTATTGCGCTGCGCGCGGCGGCGCAGGTGGTGGGCAATTATCGCCTGATGGAGTGCGAGCTTTTCGTGACACTCGAACCCTGCGCCATGTGCGCCGGTGCGATGATTCACGCCCGTCTGGGGCGACTGGTGTACGCGGCGGCGGACCCGAAGGCTGGCGCGGCCGGATCGGTGCTCGACGTGCTGAATCATCCGCGGCTGAATCATCGGATGGCGATGACCGAGGGCGTCCTCGCTGATGAGTGTGGCGAATTGCTGCGCGGGTTCTTCCGGGAGCGGCGGTAAAGGGTTCGGCGCTCGGGAGCGGGTCGCTCATTGCGTTCCCGTAGACTGAAGCCAGAGATGGCTCCCTCAATCAGATTGATCGCTGTAGATATCGACGGCACGCTGTTGCCGTCGGCGGGGACGGCCGTGAGCGCGCGAAACTGCCGCGCCCTGCGCGATGCGGAAGCTGCAGGGATGGAACTGGTGATCGCGACGGGACGGCGGCAGGCGTACGGCGCGCCGCTGATTCAGCCGGTGGGGCTGAAGCCGGAGACGGTGTTGATTACCTCGAACGGAACGGTAACGCGTACGCTGGCCGGCGAGGCGATCGACCGGTTCTTTCTGCCGGTGGAGACGGCGCGGGAGCTGTGTCCGGCGCTGCGGCCGTTTGGGACGACAGTCTTCACGTTCGATCGCAAGAGCCACGGGGAACTGGTGCTGGAGTCGCTGGAGAATCTGCGCGGGCGGATCGCGGTGTGGGTAGAGGCGAATCGCGCGGCGATCCTGGAAGTGCGTCCGCTGGAGCGGGCGTTCGACGATGGGGAAGCGCCGGTGCAGGGAATGGTCTGCGGCGGAGTGGAGGAGATGCGCCGCGCCGAAGACTGGCTGGCAGGGAGCGCCTTTGTGGGCCAGGTGGAAGTGCATCGCACCGAATATCCGACGCGTGACCTGACGATCCTGGACATTTTGCCCCCGGGTTGCTCGAAGGGTGCGGCGTTGCGGCGGCTGGCCGAGCGGCGGGGCGTTGAGCGCGAGGAGATTCTAGCCATCGGGGACAACTGGAACGATCTGGAAATGCTGGAATTTGCAGGGAATCGGGCGGTAATGGCCAACGGCGCACCGGATTTGATGACCTTGGCGCGGGAGCGCGGATGGACGATCGCGGCGGGAAACGACGAGGACGGCGTGGCGCAGATTGTGGAGAGCGTTTTGGCCGGAAGCCGCGTCTCAAGATGGTAGAGTAGATGGGAATGCCGCGCCCTTTACGCATTTTATGGACCGCAGGGCTGCTGCTGGCGTGCATGGCCGGGGCTGCGCATGCAGCGCAGCGCGTGACCCTGACCAATGGCTTCGACCTGATCTGCGATCATTGGGCGGACGAGGGCGGGATGGTGCGGCTATACCTCGACGCAGCGGGCCGGAATTATATGGACGTGGACGCCACGGCGATTGCGTCGGTACAGCAGGTGACGCTTCCTGCGCCACCCGCACAAAAGCCTGGCAACGAAACCTCGCCTGCGCAGCAGAGGGAGAGGCTGACGGATGCGGATCTGCATCCCATGCTGGCCAGCGCAGGGGCTACATTCGATATCGACACCGATCTGCTGGCGAGTGTGATCCGCGAAGAGAGCGATGGGCACTCGCGGGCGGTGAGCCGCGCCGGAGCGCAGGGGCTGATGCAGCTGATGCCGTCGACGGCGTCGCAGATGGGCGTGGCGAACAGCTTTGCGCCGGGCGAGAACATTGCCGGCGGAACCGCCTATCTGAACGAGCTGCTTCTGAAGTATCACGACAACCTGCCGCTGGCGCTGGCCGCGTACAACGCCGGACCGGCGGCGGTGGACCGCTGGCACGGGATCCCGCCTTACCCGGAGACACGGGCCTATGTGGCGCGGGTGATCCACGAATACAATCGGCGCTATGAGCTGCGCCGTCGCCAGGAACTTCGTTCCGCAGGCGAGTTGACGGCCCTGGCGCAGCAGCCGGCGCGCTGATCGATGCTGGCTGATCCCTTCCGATGGAGTCTCGCTTGAACAAGCGCAGGAACTGGATTCTGTGGGTGGCAGTGCTGGGAGTGCTGGCTGCCCTGGTCTGGTTCGGGCGCCATCGTATTCATTTCAACTGGGCGGTTTTTGTCGAGCAGCTGCGGCTGGCGAACTGGTGGCGCTTTGCCATCGGGATAGCGCTGATCTGGCTCGGCTACGGGCTGCGAGCTGCACGGTGGGCGCTTTTCATGAAGCCGACGAAGCGGGTGCGGCCGTTCACGGTATTGGGCAGCCAGGTGATCGGGTTTACCGGAGTAGCGCTGTTCGGGCGGCTCGCCGACCTGGTGCGCCCTTATCTGGTAGCGCGGCGCACACTCACCCCGCTGGCCTCGCAGGTGGGCGTGTACACCATCGAACGGATGTTCGATATGGGTTCGGTGGCGCTGATTTTTTCGACGGTGCTGCTGGCGGGACCCGGACGGCACAATTTGCCGCGGCCTGATCTGATCCACCATGCCGCGCTGGCGAGCCTGGCGTTTACGGCGGTGGTGGCGCTGTTTGCAGGTCTGGCGCGCATGGCCGGGCGGACGGTGGCCGGGGTGGTGCAGCGGTTGCTGGGTTTAGTTTCGCCCCGGCTGGGCGAGGCGGCGGCAGAGAAGATCCTGGCCTTCCGCGATGGGCTGAATGCCATCGCCTCGGCCGGCGACTTTTTGGTGGCGGTTACGCTCTCGCTGATCATGTGGGCAATGATTGCGGGGGCGTATCTGGAAACCACCCGCGCCTTTACCGCCTCGCCGGAGCTGGCAGGAATGACTCTGACCCGCTGCATGCTGCTGATGGCCGCCAGCATGGCAAGCTCGCTTTTTCAGCTGCCGGTGCTGGGGTGGTTCACCCAGATTGCGCTGACGGCCGCAACCATGCAGGCACTGTTCCACGCGGCGCCGGAGCCCGCGCTGGCCTGCGGTGCGATGCTGCTGATCGTGACCTTCATGAGCGTGATACCGATCGGTCTGGTTTGGGCGCGTTTCGAGCACATTTCGCTCAAGAGGATTGCCAAGGAGAGCGAGCACGCAGGTGAGGAACTGGCGCACCATGTGGCGCCGTCAGGGCAGCCGGCGGAACTGAGTTAGACGTCAGAGGGTACGGCGAACGGCACGCCGCACCGAGTCCGTGGCGATGCCGTAAACCGCATGCGTGACCCACTCGCTGATGCGTTCCTGCGTCGGCTGCTGTCTGGGGGGCGCGGTCAGGCCCAGCCGGGGAAGCAGGGACTCGTGGGTGATGCGGTTGAGGGTGATGCCGAAGGCCGCGCCGCGCCACGCGCCCAGCGAAGGCTCGTACTCCACCAGGGCGCCATAGACCGCGCCGGCGAGCGCGCCGAAGACGAAGTGGATGGTCTGCATGGTCAGGTCGCGCTCGCGATCGTCGAGACTGCGCTGGGTGACCTGCTCGGCGAGCACCACGGGCGGGGGTGTCTGGCCCTCGGTGCGAGGCGGGAAGACGTATTCAGCGAGCATCTTGGCGGCGGCGCCGGCGAGGCCGCCGGCAAAGCCCGCCAGCATGCCTCTGGTCAAAGAGGGTGAAGGTCTGGTCGTGCCCATGGTTCGATAGGATGCGTTCGCAACCACGATAGACCTGTTCGGGCGACCTTACAAATGAAGCTTTTGCGGGAATCGCGCTGCTAGAATCGAAGCATACCGATGAAATGTCCCTACTGCGGTTTCGCCCAGGACCGCGTCATCGACTCGCGAGAGAGCAGAGAAGCCGATTCCATCCGCCGCCGCCGGGAGTGCGAGCGCTGCAACCGGCGATTTACCACCTACGAGCGGATCGACGAGATTCCGTACATGGTGGTGAAGAAGGACGGGCGCCGCGAGAAATTCGAGCGGCAGAAGGTGCTGAGCGGCTTGCTGCACGCCTGCGAGAAGCGGCCGATTTCCGCCGCGAAGATGGAGCAGCTGGTCGACGAGACGGAGACGTTCGTGACCGAATCGAGCGAGCGGGAACGGACCACGACCGAGATCGGCGAGCTCATCATGGAGCGGCTGAAGGCGCTGGATACGGTGGCGTACATCCGGTTTGCCAGCGTTTACCGCGACTTTAAGGACGTGCGCGAATTCAAAGAGGAGCTGGAGCAGTTGCTCACCCAGAACTCCGGCAAGCAAGCCAAAAAAACCAGGGCCTGATGCGCCGCAATCGAGGCGCGCAGGCCATCTCCCGGATCAGGAAAAGGAGAGATTTTGCCGCCAACACACACCATCACGCTCATTCCCGGCGATGGAATCGGGCCGGAAGTGACGGACGCCGTCGTGCGCATCCTGGAAGCGACCGGCGTGAAGTTCAACTGGGAGCGATTTGCCGCGGGCGCAGGAGCTTTTGAGAAACACAAAGAATATATTCCGAAAGAGCTGTACCACTCCATCGAGCGGAACCGCGTTGCCCTGAAGGGCCCGGTGACCACGCCGGTGGGCGGGGGATTCGCCTCGATCAACGTAACGCTGCGCAAGAAGTTCGAACTCTACGCGAACTTCCGGCCGATTAAGAATCTGCCCGGGCTGGAAACGCGGTATCCGGATGTGGACCTGATCATCATCCGCGAGAATACCGAGGGGCTGTACGTTGGCCTGGAGCACGAGGTGGTTCCGGGCGTGATTGAGTCGCTCAAAGTAATGACGGAGAAGGGCTGCACGCGGATTGCGAAGTTCGCTTTCGCCTACGCGCAGCAGCACGGGCGGAATAAGATCCACGCGATCCACAAAGCCAACATCATGAAGATGTCCGACGGGCTGTTTCTGCGCTGCGCGCGCGACGTCGCCAAGAAGTATCCGGAGATCACGTACGCGGAACACATCATCGACAACACCTGCATGCAGCTGGTGATGAATCCCTACCAGTACGACACGCTGGTGATGGAGAATCTCTACGGCGACATTGTCAGCGATCTGTGTGCGGCATTTGTCGGGGGGCTGGGGCTGGTTCCCGGCGCGAACCTCGGAGACGAGGCGGCGATTTTCGAAGCGGTGCACGGATCGGCGCCGGACATTGCCGGGAAGGACCTTGCCAATCCGACGGCTCTGCTGCAGTCGTCGATTCTGATGCTGCGCCACATCGGCGAGGGTGCGGCGGCTGACCGGGTGCAAACGGCGATGGAGAAGACCTACGCCGCCAGGAAGACGCTGACGCGCGATGTGGGCGGCACGGCGGGGACGAGCGCCTTTGCCGACGCGGTGATTCAGGCTCTCGAAGAGAAGGCATAGCGCAGGCGATCCGGTTTTCGGCCAGCGTTGATAAAGCGGAGGAGGATGCGAAGATGAGGATCGAAAAGGCGGCGGCGGTCGTGGTTCTGTGCGGACTGGCGGCGGTGGCGGGATGTAAGAAGCAGGCTGCGCCGGCGCCACAGCCGAGCTATACCAGCATCGACTGGAGCACCGCAGGAACGATCGAGGGCACCGTCCTCTACGCCGGAACGCCGCCGAAGCGGATCCAGATCGATATGTCGCAGGACCCGGCGTGCAACTTTGGGCCGCCGAATACCACCGAAGGCTACGTGGTGAATCAGGGCGGCCTGGCCAACGTTTTTGTGTACGTGAAGGACGGGCTGGGCAACAAGGTCTACGCGGCGCCGACGGGGCCCGTCACCGTGGATCAGAAGGGATGCCGCTACGATCCGCATGTGGTGGGGGTGATGGTGGACCAGCCGGTAAAGTTCATCAACAGCGATCCCACAGCACACAACATCGACATCACGCCGACGGTGGCCGGAAACCAGGCGATGGATCTGTCGCAGGCTCCGGGAAGTCCGCCGAATCAGACAGTCTTTGCCAAACCGGAGCTGATGATCCCGGTGCGCTGCGCGATGCACCCGTGGATGCAGGCCTTCATCAATGTGGCGGCCAGTCCGTTCTTCGCGGTATCGGATGCAACGGGACACTTCGCCATCAAAGGGCTGCCGCCGGGCACGTACACGGTGGTGGCCGACCAGGAGAATCTGGGACAGCAGACGGCGACGGTGACGGTGAATGCGAAGCAGACAGCCGTACAGGACTTCACATTCAAGGGAACCACGCCGCAGTAAAGGCAGCAAAAGTGCAGGCAGCGCACAAAGAGCATTTACACTAAGCACACAATCACCGGACGGGCCGGCGTGCGGAGAGGCGCAGCCCGCGGTGCACCCTCGCAAAGGCCAGGAACATGCGGCAGAAGATTGGCATTCTGGGCGCGACCGGGATGGTCGGCCAGCGTTTCATTCAGATCCTTGAGAGGCATCCCTGGTTTGAAGTGGCATGGCTCGCGGCGAGCGACCGCTCCAGCGGCAAACCGTATGGCGAAGCGGTGCGCTGGAAGCTGGACACGCCGCTGCCCGAGCGGATCGCCGCGATGCCGGTGTCGCCGGCAACGCCGGAGGGCGCGCCGAAGGTGATCTTCGCTGCGCTGGACGCGGACATCGCGCGTGAGATGGAGCCGCAGTTTGCCGCCGCCGGGTGCGCAGTGATCTCGAATTCAAGCGCATTCCGGATGCAGGAGGATGTGCCGCTGGTGATTCCGGAGGTGAATCCCGAACATCTGGCGCTGGTCGAGAACCAGAGATGGCGCAAAGAGTCCGGCGGCTACATCGTGACCAATCCCAACTGTTCGGCGATCGGGCTGGTGCTGGCGCTGAAGCCGATTGCAGACCGCTTCGGGATCGAGGCGATCTTTGTCAGCACCATGCAGGCTGTGAGCGGGGCTGGGTATCCGGGCGTGGCGTCGCTGGATATTCTGGGCAACGTCGTTCCCTTCATCAAAAACGAAGAAGAGAAGATGCAGGAAGAGACGCTGAAGCTGCTGGGACGACTCACGGGGAATCGCGTGCAGCCGCTGGGCGCGAAGATGAGCGCGCACTGCAATCGGGTTGCGGTGGAAGATGGGCACACGGAGAGTGTCAGCATCAAACTGGGACGCAGTGCGACGCGCGAAGAGATGATTGCGGCTTGGGCGGAGTTTGCGCCGCTGAAGGGCCGCGAGCTGCCGACGGCGCCTGCCCAGCCGGTGGAATTTCTGGCCGCTGAAGATCGGCCGCAGCCTCGGCTGGATCGCATGCGCGGGGCAGGGATGGCGGCGAGCGTGGGCCGGCTGCGGCCGTGCGGACTGCTGGACTGGAAATTCACAGTGCTGTCGCACAACACCATTCGCGGGGCGGCAGGCGCGGCGCTGCTGAACGCCGAGCTGCTGGTTTCCCTGGGCAAGCTCGATCCGGCGGCCGTGCCAGCATGAACCGGCTCGTGGTGATGAAATTCGGCGGGACGTCGGTCGAGGATGCGGCGGCGATCCGGCGCACCGCGCAGATCGTGGCGAGGCGCGTGGCCAAAGGGCTGCAGCCGGTGGTGGTGGTAAGCGCCATGGCGAAGGTCACCGACCTGCTGATCTCGGCGGCCAATACGGCGGCGCGCGGCGATCGTGCCAGCGCGCTGGCCATCACGGAGCGGCTGCGCATCCGGCACAAGGACACGGCGACGGCGCTGGCCGACGGCTGCAACGTGACAGAGCCGGATCCGGCTTCGGAGACGCACGCCTGGATGGAGCCGGAATTCGACTCGCTCGACGAAATCCTGCGCGGTCTGGCTGCAGTTGGCGAGCTGACGCCGCGGATCGCGGACATGGTGGTCTCCTACGGCGAGCGAATCTCCAGCCGGATGATCGCCGAGGCCTTTGCGCGGTGCGGACTGCAAGCCGTGCACGTGGACGCGCGCTCCTGCATCGTGACGGACACCCATCACGGCAAGGCAATCCCGCAGGACACGCTGATCGAGCAGAAACTGCGCCAGAATGTGACGCCTCACCTTGCGGAAGGCCGCGTGCCGGTGATGGGCGGATTTATCGGCGCGACGGAACAGGGCGTGACCACGACGCTGGGCCGGGGCGGCTCAGACTTTACGGCTGCGCTGGTGGGGGGCGGGATCGACGCGGGCGCGATCGAGATCTGGACGGACGTGAATGGAATTATGACCGCCGATCCGCGCGTGTGCCCGGATGCTCTGCGGGTGAAGACGATCAGCTTCGAAGAGGCGGCGGAGCTGGCGTACTTCGGGGCGAAGGTGCTGCACCCGGCAACGATTTTGCCGGCGGTGAAGAAGAATATTCCGGTGTTCGTGCTGAATTCGCGCAACCCGGAGAACGGCGGGACGCGGATCACGGCGCTGGCGGCACACTGCCGTAGCCCGTTCAAGTCGATCGCGGTGAAGAAGCGGCTGACGATTATGGACATCGTGGCCAGCCGCATGCTGCTCTCGCACGGGTATCTGAAGGCGATCTTCGAGGTGTTCGACAAACACAAGTGCCCGGTGGACATGGTGTCGACCTCTGAGGTGAGCGTTTCGCTGAGCGTGGATTCAAACGAGAAGCTGCCGGCGATTGCGGCCGACCTGAGCAAACTGGCGGACGTGAAATATGAAGGGCGCAAGGCACTGGTGTGCATGGTGGGCGAAAACATTCGCGGGCAGAACGGCATCGCGGCGCGGGTTTTCCAGAGCGTGCGCCACATTAACCTGCGCATGATCTCCCAGGGCGCGTCGGAGATCAACATGAGCTTCATGATCGAAGAGGATGATGCCGAAGAGGCGGTGCGGTCGCTGCATGCTGAATTCTTCAGCGACCCGGATCCGGAAATCTTCGACGTGGAAGCGCGGCGACCGCTGGCGCAGGGAGGATAACCCGATGCTCTTTCTGGTTCTGGGACGCGGAAAAACGGGCGGCCAGGTGGCCCAGGTGGCGCGGGAGCGCGGCCACAGCGTACGCGTGGTGGGCGAAGAGGAGAATCGCAATGCCGCTGCGCTGACGGCGCCGTTCCTCGCGGGTTTCGATGCGGTGATCGACTTTACCACTCGGGAAGCGGCGGTGCAGAACATGCGGGCGTGCCTCGCCAACGGCGCGCGGGTGGTGGTGGGCACGACGGGGTGGTACCAGCATCTGGCCGACATGCGCGACCTGGCACTGCGCCGGGGAGCGGGTCTGGTTTACAGCTCGAATTTTTCGGTCGGAGTGCAGGCGATGTTTCGCGTGGTGCGGGAGCTGGCCCTGGCTCTTCCCGATTACCGGTTTCACATTACGGAGACGCATCACGCGACGAAGGTAGATGCGCCTTCGGGCACAGCGCTCTCGCTGAAGAAGATCCTCGAGTCGGCGAATCCGAAACTGAGCGTCGAGATTACGTCGAAGCGCGAGGGCGAAGCTCCGGGGACGCATGTGGTCGAGGCGCGTTCGGAAAGCGACTGCATCGAGCTGAAGCACGATTCATACTCGCGGCGCGGGTTCGCGGATGGCGCGGTGCGGGCGGCGGAATGGATTGCCGGACGGACGGGGTGCTGGGACTTCCAGGAGATTGTGAAGGAACTGAAGTAGGAGATTTATTTTTTCATGACTCCCTCGTTTGGCAGAAGAGGGAGGAGCGCGCAAAAGACGCAGGCTGAGACGGGTGTTCGAGCTGGGCCAAAAGGATTTCCAGGAGATCTTCGCGGGGCTGAAGGCGAACTTAGGGAAGGCCGAGCTGCTCGTCGGTCATCGGCACCGCGCTGCGCAGGCGCTCCTTCACTTTTCGCGCCGGAATCCCGGCGTAGATTCCAAATGGTTCCAGATCGCGCGTGGCCACCGAGCCGAGAGCGAGGATGGCGCCGGCTCCGACGTTCACACCGGGATTGACGGTGGCTCGCGCGCAAATCCATGAATAGGCGCCGAGGCGCGTCGGGAAGTGTACCAGCCGAAAGGCCGGGTCGTTGTATTCGTGGGTCGCGCCACAGATGTACGCGCCCTGGGAGACGATGCAGTGCGAGCCCATGGTGAGCTGAGAGGGATTGTAGATCTCGGCGTCGTCGGCGACAGCAACCAGCTCACCGCAGATGAGGTTCCAGGGCGCCCAGATACGAGCTTTGGGATAGAACTTGCAGGTGGGTCCCAGATGAGCGCCGAAGAGCCGTAACAACAGAGCCCTCCACGCGAAGAACGGGCGTGGAGAAAGGCGAAAGAAAAGCACGTAGCAGAGATCCCAGAACAGTCGCGAGGCGCGGTTGCGCAACGGGAAAGCAGGCAGCTTGAGAGGGTCGGAAACTGAGGGCGATGCGGACCCCTCGTTCTGCCAATTTTCAGGCGAACGCATGGTACAACATTACCGTACGCCTCTGATCCTGGAGTGAGTTTGATGCGCCGCATTCGGCTGGGCGAGACCGGAATATCCTCGTCGGTGCTCGGCTTCGGATGCTCAGCGCTGCTGGGGCGCAGTGGACAAAAGCAGTCTCTGCGGGCACTGGCTGCGGCGTGGGACGCGGGCATTACGTTCTTCGATACAGCGCGATCCTACGGGTACGGCGAGTCAGAAACGCTGTTGGGCGAGTTTCTGCGAGGACGCAGGGACCGCGCGGTGATCGCGACGAAGTTCGGCATCCTGGCGTCTCCACAGCCGCTGTGGAAGCGTGCGGCGAAACCGGTGCTGCGGGCGCTGCTCGCGGTGGCCCCGCAGGCTCGCAGCGCAGTGCGCCGCCAGGCGGCAGGTGAATTCGCCGCCAATCAGTTCACCGTGGAGGTACTGGAACGCAGCCTGCACGAGAGCCTGCGCAAGCTCAGGACGGACTATGTCGATCTGCTGTTCATGCACTCTGCGCCGGCGAGCGTGCTGGCGCAGCCGGAACTGCTGGCAGCGCTGGAAAAGCTGGTGACCTCCGGAAAAGTGCGCGTGGCGGGCATTTCGTGCGAGCCGGATGTGGCCGCGCTGGCGCTGCAGCAGAAGCCGCGACCATTGCGCGCGGTACAGTTTCCCTGCAACGTATTCGATCTCTCCGCGACCGGCATGGCGGACGCTTCCGGCAACTGCGGGTGGGCGACGATTGCCAACCATCCCTTTGGAGGGGTCATGCGGGTGCAGCAGTGCAGGGCCATGCTGGGGCAGATTGCGGCCTCGCCCGCGACGCCTGCGGGGCTGCGCGAGAAACTTGGGACTGTGGAGGATGCGGTTCTGGCGGATGTGGTGCTGAATCTGATTGTGCAGGGCACGGGGATTCAAGTTGTGGTATCGGCCATGATGAAGACGGAGCACCTGCGGAGGAATGTGGAGGCGATGGAGGGTTCACGCTTTTCCGGGGATGAGATCGAGTGGCTGCGTTGCGCCTTACAGCGATTTGTCCAGTGAAGGCGCCGGCTGGGGCAGACGGGCACGAATTCGCGCTGCGAGCTTTTGCGGCCAGTCGCGTTCCATGCACGGCCGTTCGAGAGCCACGTAGAAGAGGAGCCCGACGCCGAAAGCAAGCAGGACGACAAATGCAGAGATGACGCAGACGCCGGGAATATTCGGCGATGGTTGGGATGAGAGTCTCCGAAACAGCCGCAGGGCCACCGTCAGCGTCAGGTTGTGAGTCAGGTAGATGCTGTAACACATGCCCCCGGTGAGAGCGATGATGGGATTTCGAAAAAAGGCTCGCTGCAGGGGGCCTTTGAATGCGCCGATGTAGAGCACGATACAGGCCAGCGGTAACAATACGCGATACCACTCGCTGTTCCACCAGAATACCCAGAGCCAGAGCGGCAGGCAGGCTATGTCCCATATCCAGTGGGAGGGAATGCTTTTCCAGTCGACGATGAAAAGATCGCAAAGCACGAAGCCAGCCAGGAAATCCTGGATCCAGTAGACGATGGACAACGCGGGACGGCTGTCCGGCGCGATGAAGAGCTGCTGCAGCACGCCGATCGCGACGATGAGGATGAGCATGAGGCATCTTCGCCAACCTGCCCGCCGAATGGAAAAGAGCAGCCACGCGATCAATGGGGCGAGCAGATAGAACTGAATCTCGACCTCCAGCGACCAGGCAGGCGGATTGATCACGCTGTCCCTGCCGTAGATCAGATTGTGAGCATAGAGCAGGCTGGCCAGCAAATGCGGGACGATTATCCCGGCGGTCTTGTGCAGGATGGCGATGGCCAGCGCCGCACGAATCAACATAATGGCGAAGTAGGGCGGTTCCAGCCTGGTCACGCGACGCAGGAAATAAGCGCGGAGCCGCATCGCGGAGTCGCCGGTCAGGCGATGCCGCGCGAAGGGCAGACCCAGAATGAATCCGCTAATCACGAAAAAGAGCTGAACGCCGCGGTAACCATTGTGCACGAAGGGGCTCAGGATGTTGGCGATTCTGTAGCCATTCGGCTGCTCGGGGACCTGAACGGCGATATGAAAGACGACAACGGAAAGAATCGCTATGAAGCGCAGGCCGTCGACTTCAGGCACGTAGGTCCTGCCCGAAGTCTGCCGCCGGAGATAGGCGCTGAACCGATGTGCGATTCCTGACGAGGTTACGGTCTCCGAGTTCGCAGTGGGGGTGGTCATTACGTGTGCTTTGCACGTGCTTTGCTCGGGGCACGGCTCGCGAATCGGGCCGCTACGGGTTCCCGGGGATGGTTAAGATAGTTTATGGAAATCTCGACCTGATTGGAAATGAGTCCTGTGATTATCGGTCATGCCCCCGACGGGGCGCGCCAGTGGCATCTGTGCATCGTGGGTTCCGGTCCCGTGGGCATGGCGATGGCGCTGGAATTCGATCGCCTCGGCCGCGAGGTTCTGGTGCTGGAGTCCGGCGGTCCGGAGGTCGATCCGAAGCGCTCGGAGGATTCGCGCGCCGTTCTGGTGAATCCTCAAACCCACGTGCCGATGGAGATCGCGACCTGCCGCGCGTTGGGCGGGACATCGTGGACGTGGGGCGGCCGATCCGTTCCGTTCGATGATATCGATCTGGCCGATCGCCGCTGGGTTCCACATTCGGAGTGGCCGATCGATCAGGCGGAGCTGCGCCGCTGGTACCCAAAGGCTGCGGAGTATCTGCTGTGCGGCAACGATCATTTCACCAGTGCGCCTGCCCATCTGCGAGGCACGCATCCGGAACTTCGTGTGGACGCGCTGGAGCGCTGGGCGACAGAGTCGCGGCTTGCACTCGTCCATCGGGCGCGGATCGAAGCGTCCCGGCACATCCAGCTGTGCGTCAACAGCACTGTGGTGGATCTGGAATTCAATTCGGCGACGCGGCAGATTGAAGGGCTCGTGGTTGCCGGACCCAATGGCCGATCCCGGGTGCGCGCGCG
>Ga0335075_10008095_pt1 | contig 16152 bp, 16 predicted proteins | sample Lox_Sample_24_FD_206723 | JGI IMG/M metagenome (GOLD analysis project Ga0335075, IMG submission 206723) | Soil microbial communities from Loxahatchee National Wildlife Refuge, Florida, United States - Lox_Sample_2.4 | ecosystem: Environmental > Terrestrial > Soil > Wetlands | place: USA... | reverse complement strand
GCCGAACCTCACAAGCCCCACTCGAGAATTCGAGCTTGCTGGTGAGGTTCGGCACTTTTTCGGGAATCGGGGCCAATCCCCAATCTCTTCCCGCCGCCCCTCTGTCCTTGAACCTGAGAGATCGGGCCCGGACCCCGTATATAAGAGTCACGAACCGCACCCCTTCGGTGGATGGTTTCGCGGCCTGGCCGCGCCCATCACTCTCCAGAGCCCGCCTCAAACCCTGCCGTTCTTTTGCCTGAGCGTTTCCGGGCGGAAACTTGCGCCTTCGGCGCCCTCATCGAAGAGGGTCTCTCGGACTGAGTCTGGTCAATTGGCGAGCGGGTGGCATCATAGCAGCCCCTTCCCGGACCGACAGGCCAACTTTCATGAACCTGCGCCGCCTCACGTTGCCCGTTGTCTTATTCATGGCCGCGACCGCGCTGTCCGGTCCCGTGCTCGCGAAGGACGACGCCCGCATCCCGGCGCTGAAGGCGGCCGAGGCGGCGCGCTTCAAGGCACAGGTCGATGCCGACTCCAAGGCCCTCGGCCAGCTGCTCGACGACGACCTCGAGTACGTCCACTCCAACGGCGAAGTGAACACCAAGAAGGAGTTCATCGACTCGCTGACCAGCGGCAAGCGCGACTACGTCGCGACCACGTTCGACATCCTCGGCGTCCGCGTGCTCGGCGACGTCGCGATCATCCGCGGCAATGCCAAGGTCACCGTCGCCGACAACGGCAAGTCGCGCGATCTCGAGCTTGGCTACACCGACATCTGGGTGTGGAAAAACGAGCACTGGCAGATGACCGCGTGGCGTTCGGCGCGCATGCCGCCGCCGGGCACGTGAACGCCGCAAGGTAGCCAGATGAGCCATCCGCGTCGACAAACCGTTTCCGTGCGCATCGGTCGCGTGACCGTCGGCAGCGGCTCGCCCATCGTCGTGCAGTCGATGACCAACACCGACACCGCCGACATCGAAGGCACCGCGCAGCAGATCAAGTCGCTGGCGCGTGCCGGCTCCGAGCTGGTGCGCATCACGGTCAACGAAGCCGATGCGGCGGCCGCCGTCGCGAAGATCCGCGACCGTCTCGCGCAGATGGGCGTGAACGTCCCCATCATCGGCGACTTCCACTTCAACGGTCACAAGCTGCTGCGCGAGTACCCGGACTGCGCCGAGGCGCTGGCCAAGTACCGCATCAACCCCGGCAACGTCGGCCGCGGCAGCAAGCGCGATCCGCAATTCGCCGAGATGATCGAGCTCGCCTGCAAGTACGAGAAGCCCGTGCGCATCGGCGTGAACTGGGGCTCGCTCGACCAGGACCTGCTGACGCGCATGATGGACGAGAACAATGCGCGGCCCGAACCGTGGTCGGCGCAGGAGATCATGCGCGAGGCCGTCGTCGCCTCCGCGCTCGAGAGCGCGAACCGCGCCGTCGAGCTCGGCCTGCCGCGCGACCGCATCATCCTCTCGGCGAAGGTCTCGGGCGTGCAGGACCTGATCGCCATCTACCGCAAGCTCGGCGGCCGCTGCGACTGGCCGCTGCATCTCGGCCTCACCGAGGCCGGCATGGGCAGCAAGGGCATCGTCGCCTCGACCGCCGGCATGTCGGTGCTGCTGCAGGACGGCATCGGCGACACGATCCGCGTTTCGCTGACGCCCGAACCCAATGGCGACCGCACCAACGAAGTCATCGTCGCGCAGGAGATCCTGCAGACCATGGGCCTGCGCTCGTTCATCCCGATGGTGGTGGCCTGCCCGGGCTGCGGGCGCACCACGAGCACGTATTTCCAGGAGCTGGCGAAGTCGATCCAGACGCACATCCGGCATCGCATGCCGGAATGGCGCAAGTCCTACGTCGGCGTGGAGGACATGACGGTAGCGGTCATGGGCTGCGTGGTGAATGGTCCGGGTGAGAGCAAACACGCGAACATCGGCATCTCGCTGCCGGGCACGGGCGAACGCCCCGTCGCCCCCGTCTACGAGGACGGCGAGAAGACCGTGACGCTGAAGGGCGAGCACATCGCCGCGGAATTCCAGGCGCTGGTCGAGAAGTACGTCGCGCGCACGTTCACGCGCAAGGACGCCGCGACGCAGCCCGAGGAGATAGAGGCATGACGTCGAGCACCGCCGATACGCTGGTCAACAAGAAGTGCGTGCCCTGTCACGGTGGCGTGAGCGCGCTGACCAAGCCCGAGGCCGAGAAGATGCTGACCCGGTTGTTGTCCGGCGCCGGCGACGGCTGGAAGATCGTCGAGGACGGCAAGGCGCTGAAGCGCGAATTCAAGTTCGCGGACTTCTATCGGGCGATGAGCTTCGTGAACGCGGTGGCCCAGGTTGCGAACGTCGAGGATCACCATCCCGACATCGAATGCGGCTGGGGTTACGCCCGCATCCGCTACCAGACCCACTCGATCGGCGGGCTGCACGAGAACGACTTCATCTGCGCCGCGAAGATCGACGCGATCCCGCGCTGAACGAAAAACTGGAATAAAAAACGTCCCGGACCGGTCTGAACGGATCGGTGGGGCGCGTGTCGAATCCGGCGGCGGCCAAACGACAAACAACGTCCCCGCTGCCGTTTCCTGAAGGTCAAACCATGTTCGACGATGTGCGCAAGCGCTGGTGGGCGCTCTACGTGTTGTGTTCCGGCGTGCTGATGATCGTGCTCGACACGACCATCGTGAACGTCGCATTGCCCTCCATCCGCGAGGACCTGGAGTTCACCGAGACCTCGCTGGTCTGGGTCGTCAACGCGTACATGCTGACGTTCGGCGGCTTCCTGCTGCTGGGCGGCCGGCTCGGCGACCTGTTCGGTCACCGCAAGCTGTTCCTCGTCGGGCTGATCGCGTTCACGGTGGCATCGCTGGGCTGCGGTCTCGCGCAGACGCAGTTCATGCTGATCGTCGCGCGCGCCTTGCAGGGACTCGGCGGCGCGGTGGTCACCGCGGTGGCCTTGTCGCTGATCATGGATCTGTTCACGGAGACCGGCGAACGCGCGAAGGCGATGGGCATCTACGGCTTCGTGTGTTCGGCGGGCGGCAGCATCGGCGTGTTGTTGGGCGGCTTCCTCACGACCACGTTGAACTGGCACTGGATCTTCCTCGTGAACCTGCCGATCGGGCTCGCGGTGTATGTCGCGAGCACGAAGCTGCTGCCGAAGGACGTGCCGCACTCGGGCGGCGCGAAGCTCGACGTGGCCGGCGCCATCACCGTCACGGCGTCGATGATGCTGGCGGTGTACGCGATCGTGAACGGCGAGATCCTCGGCTGGAGCTCGACCGCGGTGCTGGTGATGCTCGGCATCGCGGCGGCGCTGCTGCTCGCGTTCCTGGTCATCGAGTCGAAGGTGTCGCACCCGCTGATGCCGCTCGGCCTGTTCAAACGCCGCAACATCGCCGTGGCGAATGTCGTCGGCGTGCTCTGGGCGGCGGCGATGTTCGCGTGGTTCTTCATCTCGGCGCTGTACCTGCAGCTGGTACTCGGCTACGACGCGCTGCGCGTCGGCCTGTGTTTCCTGCCGGCGAATCTCATCATGGCGGCGTTCTCGCTCGGGTTGTCCGCGAAGATCGTCATGAAGTTCGGATTCCGCGTGCCGTTGTTCGGCGGCCTGATCGTCGCGGCGGCCGGGCTCGCCTGGTTCGCGCGCGCGCCGGTCGATGGCCACTTCTGGTTCGACGTGTTGCCCGGCATGACGCTGCTCGGCATCGGCGCCGGCGTCGCGTTCAACCCGCTGCTGCTCGGCGCGATGAGCGACGCCGGCACGGAGAACTCCGGCCTCGCGTCCGGCATCATGAACACGGCGTTCATGATGGGCGGCTCGCTGGGGCTGGCCATCCTCGCGAGTGTCGCGGCATCGCGCACGGAGTCGTTGCACGCGGCCGGCGCGACGACGCAGGTCGCGCTGAACGGTGGCTATCAACTGGCGTTCGTCTGCGGCGCGCTGGCGGCGACGGCGGCCGCGCTGCTCGGCGGCGGGCTGCTGCGCACGCGTATGGACGCGGCGGCGCCGCCGATGGCGCCGCACTAACTACTGGCGCGGTCGCAGCCGGCCCGTCAGGCGCGGCGCGATTCGTGCCGGATCAGGAACACGCCGCTGCCGATGATCACCGCGGCACCCGCCAGCGTGCGCCACCCCGGGATCGTCGCCCAGCCCAGCCAGTCGATCACGATGACCCACGCCAGACCCGAGTATTCGAGCGGCGCGACGGTCGCCGCCGGCGCGTGCTTGAACGCGAACGTGATGCCCCACTGGCCGATCGCGCCGGTCAGCGCGATGCCGATCATCACCAGGAAATGTTTCTCGTCGATCGGCTGCCAGCCCGGCAACGCGATGATCGTCGCGCCGATCGCCAGCATGCCCGTCATCCACACCACCATCGACTGCGTGCTGTCGGTGCGGCCGATGATCTTCACCAGGATCGACGACAACGCGTAACACAGCGCGGTGCCGAGCACCGCGAGCGAGCCGGCCCAGCCGAATCCCGCGGTATCCGGTTTCAGCACGATCAACACGCCGGCGAAGCCGACGCCGATCGCGATCCACTGCGCGCGCACCACGCGTTCGCCGAGCAGCACGATCGAGATCACCGCGATCAGCATCGGCGCGACGAAGAACAGCGAATACGCCCGCGCCAGCGACAGCTCCTTCAACGCGTACGTGAACGTGATCATCATGACCACGGACAACACGCCGCGCGTCAGGTGCAACGGCCAGCGCACGCGCACCAGCTGGCCGGGACCACCCGACCACAACGCCCACAGCAACACGACCGGCAATGCCGTCAGGCCGCGCAGCGCGGCCACCTGCGCCGACGGATACACCGCGGTGAGCACCTTGAGCCCGGCGTCCATCAGGGAGAACGACGCGACGCCGGTCAGCATCGCGGCCATGCCGGCGAGCCTGTCGTTGGCGAACTTCACATCCGGGCGGCCGCGGGCAGCTCGCCCGCGAGGCCCATCGCGCGTTCGATGAACGCGCGCTTCGCGAGCGGCGCTCGATTCACGAACGGCAGCCCGCGCTGCGCCAGTGTCGCGACGCGGCCGTTGCCGCGCGCCAGCAGGCGGTCGAAGCCGTCGATCGCCGTGGCCATCAGGTCGTTCTCGCTGCGCCGCCAGCGTTCGTAGCGGCGCAGGATGCGTTCCGCGCCGATGTCCTCGCGCTCGGCGATGCCCGCCGCGACCACGTCGGCCAGCGCGGCGGCGTCGAGCAACCCCAGGTTCGCCCCCTGGCCGGCCAGCGGATGCACGACGTGCGCCGCGTCACCCACGAGCGCGACGCGGGACGTCACGTAGTGATCGGCGGCGAGCCGCCATAGCGGGAACTTCAGCCGCTCGCTGGCGAGCTCGAGCCGGCCGAGCGCGCCGTCGAAATCCGTTTCCAGCGCCCGGATGAATTCGGCGGGCGATGCGGCGAGCAATGACTCGGCGCGCGCCGTCGGCAGCGACCAGACGATCGAGCAGCGCCCGTCCGCCAGCGGCAGGAACGCGAGCGTGCCGTCGCCGAGGAAACGTTGCCAGGCGGTGTGCCGATGCGGCTTTGCCGTGGCGATCATCGCGACCAGGGCCGTCTGGCCGTAATCGGCGCGCGCGGCGCCGAGCCCCGCGAGCTCGCGCACGCGCGACATCGCGCCGTCGGCGCCGACGACCAGCCGCGCCGCGAAACGTCGCGCGCCGGCGGCGAGCTCGACGCGATCGCGATGCTGCGTCAGCGCCTCGACGTCGGCGGCCTCGAACCCGATGCCGGCGCGACGCGCGGCGTTCGCCAGCGCCGCCTGCAACACCGCGTTCTCGGCGATCACGCCGAGGTCGCGCTCGCCCATCTCGGCGGCGTCGAACACCAGCGCCTCGCCGCCGTGCGGCGGCACGTCGCCATGCCACACGTGCATGCGTTCGTAGGGGCCGGTGCGTGTCGCCGCGATCTCCGGCCAGGCGCCGGCGGCGCGCAGGATGCGCTCGCTGGCGCGCGACAGCGCGAACACGCGCAGGTCGATGGGCAGGTCGGCGGCGGCGACGCCTGCCGGCGGCGGCCGGCGATCGAAGACGGTGAGGCGCGCGGCGGGAATGCCGGCGCGGTTCAGTAGCAAGGCCGTCGCGAGGCCGATGGGCCCGGCGCCGACGACCGCGACGTCACGCTCGATGCTCGCCCGAACCTCCGGGCTCATCCGCGCACCGGCGCTCATTCGAGCGGCAGGCCGCGCGCCAGCCGCGGCATGCGCCCGGCGAATCCCCAGCTCACGCGCGACAACGCGCGTTTCGCGGTCGGCGACAGGTCGAACATCAGCAGCCCGAAGTTGCGCACGAGGCCCACGCCGGGCGTGTCGTTGCCGAACAGCTTCACCAACCCGTCGGTGAATCGCGTGACGCCGCGGCGGTCCTCGTCGCGCCACGCGACGAATTTCTTCAGCAGCTCGTCGAAGCGGTCCGCATCCGAGACGCGGGCGATGCCGGCGAGCATCTCCGCCAGCGTGGCGGCGTCGCGCAGCCCGAGATTGAACCCCTGCCCGGCCACCGGGTGCAGCGCCTGCGCGGCATTGCCGATCAGCACGATGCGGCCCGCCAAGGTCTCCTCGGCGCGCGACAGCACGAGTGGATAGGTGTTGCGGCGGCCGATCTTCGTCCAGCGGCCGGCGCGCCAGCCGAACGCGGCCAGCAGCTCGGCGGCGAACCCCGCTTCGTCGAGAGCCATCAGCTCCGCGGCACGTTCCGGTTTCACGGCCCAGATGACCGCGTAACCGCCGCCGCGATCCGGAGACGCGGCCTCCGCGCCGGCGAGCGGCAGGACGGCGAGTGGTCCCGAGGGTGTGAACCGCTCGAACGCCTCGCCGGTGTTGGGGCGCTCCGTGGCGGCATTCACGACGATCGCGACCTGCTCGTAATCCTCGACGGACGCGTCGATGCCGGCGCTCGCGCGCAGCACCGAGCCCGCGCCGTCCGCGGCCACGGCGATCGACGCCTTCACCGTCTCGACCGCGTCTTCGCGCGCGATTTCGAGCAGCACACCGTCCTTCGTCGCGGTCGCGCCGCGCACCTGCGCCGGCACGGCGAGCTCGATGTTCGGCGCCGCGCGCAGCGCGGCCCACAACGTTCGGCCGATGACGCGGTTCGGCACCACGTAGCCGAACGCGGGGACGCCCTGCTCGCGCGCATCGAGGCGCGCGACGCCGAAGCGGCCGGCATCGGAGACGTGGATGGAGCGGATCGGTCCCGCGTGCGGCTCCATCGCGGGCCACACGCCCAGCGTCTCGAAGATCTGGCGCGAGCCATTGCCGAGCGCCGTGGTTCGTTCGTCGAAGCTGGGTTGGGACGCGGAGTCGGGCGGCACGCCCTCGACCAGCAGCACGCGCAGCGGTGTGTCACGCAGTGCCAGCGCGAAGCTCGCGCCGACCATGCCGCCGCCGACGATGACGACGTCCCACTCCTTCATCGGCGCGGCGTCCGCCGGGTTGGCGCGCGGGGCACTCACGCGACCGCGGCCATCAGCCGCTCGATGGCCACCGCATCCTTGGGCACGCCGCCGGTCAGCACCTCGCAGCCGTCGCGCGTGACGACGACGTCGTCCTCGATGCGGATGCCGATGCCCTGGAATTTCTTCGGCGCGCCGGGAGTGCCGGGCGCCACGTACAGGCCGGGCTCGATCGTCAGCGCCATGCCGGGCTCGAACACGCGCCACTCGCTGCCGATCTTGTAGTCACCGACGTCATGCACGTCCATGCCGAGCCAGTGGCCGGTGCGGTGCATGAAATATTTGCGGTACGCGCCGCTCTCCTCGAGCTTCGCCGGCTTGCCCTTCAGCAGCCCGAGCCGGATCAACCCCTGCGTGATCACGCGCACCGCCGCTTCGTGCGGCGCATTCCAGTGGTTGCCGGGCTTCACCTCGCCGATGGCCGCGTAGTTCGCCTCGAGCACGACGTCGTACAACGCGCGCTGCTCGGGCGTGAAGCGGCCGTTCACCGGGAACGTGCGCGTGATGTCGGAGGCGTAGCAGTTGACCTCGCAGCCCGCGTCGATCAGCAGCAGGTCGCCATCGTTCAGCACCGCGTCGTTCTCGCGGTAATGCAGGATGCAGCCGTTCGCTCCGCCACCGACGATGGGCAGGTAGGAGATGTCGGCGTTGTGGCGGCGGAACTCGTGCGTGATCTCCGCCGCGATCTCGTATTCGCGCTTGCCGGGCCGGCAGGACTGCATGGCACGCACGTGTGCCTGCGCGGCGATGCGCGCCGACTCGCGCATCGTGTCGACCTCGGCGCGGCTCTTGAACAGGCGCATGTCGTGCAGCACGTGGTCGAGCGCGACGATCTCCTGCGGCGGGTGGCGCCCGTTGCGCGCCTGCGTGCGCAGGCCGTTCACCCAGCCGACCACGCGCTGATCGAACTCGGGATGCGTGCCCATCGCGTAGAACACCTTGGCGCGGTTCTCGAGCAGGCCCGGCAGGATCTCGTCGATGTCCGCGATCGGGAACGCGTGGTCTGCGCCGTAATCGCGCACCGCGCCCACCGGGCCGGCGCGGCGCCCGTCCCAGGTTTCGCGCGCCGGATCGCGATCGCGCACGAACAGGATGTATTCGCCCTGCGGACGGCCCGGCACCAGCACGGCGACGGATTCCGGTTCGTTGAAGCCGGAGAGATAGAAGAAGTCGCTGTCGGGCCGGTAGGCGTATTCGACGTCGTTGTTGCGCAACCGCACGGGCGCCGTGGGCACGATGGCGATCGAATCGCGCCCCATGAGCTTCATCAACGCACGGCGGCGGCGGCCGAACTCCTCGCGCGCGATGGGCGCGATGACCGGCGAGTCGGCGGTCTGGCGGCGCGTCTTAATGGATGGACGCGGCGCCGGGCGCCGGCTCCTCGCCGCGCGCCGGCGCGAGCTCGACGAACAGCAGCTGCGCACCCACGCGCACGAACTCGACGACTTCGGCGAATGCGATCTCGTTCTCCTCGTTGTCGTCACCGGCTTCGAGTCCGACGTGGGTGATGTCGGTGAAGTCGCTGATGATCTCGCGCGCTTCGACCGAGACCTGGCCCGGGTCGGCCGTCGTGCCGGAACCGAGGCCGTAGAGAAATCCCTGGCACCACAGCGACAGGGCCTCGGCGCGATCGGCGAGCGGTGCGTCGTCGTCGGGCAACAGCAGCTCGAAGTCGGAATCGTTGCCGACCAGCGTGCGGACCATGTGGTTGTAGACGTTCTGCAGCACCGGGCTCTGCAACGCCTCCTCGTCCGGCGAGTCGTCGGGCAGGATCTCGCGCAGCCACTCGATGAGACCGTAATCGCGGGAGCTGCACAGCGCGCCGGCGAGATTGCCATGCGCCTCGGCGGGCTCGGGGAGCGCGCGCGCGGCATGGAGGACGTGCTCGAACTCGTCGTAAGTGGCTGCCTGCATGGGCGAATTATGACTGGGTCAGGCGCAATCGCCACCTCGGAAACGCCGCTGGCACTGCGGCGTCCACGCCGGGTTTGCGGCGGTCCGGGGCGTCACCTATAGTCCGGCGCCATGACTGACAACAACAAAACCGGCTTCACCGCGGAAATCGCGCTGCTCGAACGCCGCATCGAAGAACTTCTCATCAACGTCGACGCTCTCAAGGAAGAGAACCGCGCCCTGCGTCAACGCCAGGAGGCGCTCGCCACCGAGCGCTCGGCCCTCGCGCAACGCAACGACCAGGTGCGCGCCCGTGTCGAGGCGATGATCGGTCGTCTGAAGACGATGGAGCACACTGCGTGAGCGACAAGGAACCGGCGCACGTCACCGTTCGCATCCTCGAGAAGGAATACTTCGTTTCCTGTCCGCAGGACGAGCGCGCCGATCTGCTCGACTCCGCCGAGTTCCTCAACAAGAAGATGCGCGAGATCCGCGACACCGGGAAGGTCGTCGGCGCGGACCGCATCGCCGTGATGGCCGCGCTCAACATGGCGAACGAGCTGTTGCGTCTGCGCAAGCAGGACCACGAGATCCAGGGCAACGTCAGCGGGCGCGTGAAGCAGATGCGCGAGCGTGTCGAAGGTGCGCTTCAGCGCACGCGTCAATTGGATCTCTGACAGGGCCGCCGCCTGCTCTTCATCGCCGTCGCAGCGACGGCGCCCGTGAATGGTAAAGACCCACGTCGGTTGTCAATCTCTCGATTCACGTCGCATTCCTACAGTACCGGTGGTGTACAGTTCAGTCGGCGCTGCCTGCGATGTTCGACAGTGGGTCGGGTTACCTCTCGGCCGTAATGTAAACACCCGGGACTTATGCCTTCGGCAACATTGTGCATGTCCGCCTCGAGCGGGAAGCCTTAAATGCCGGCGGTCGGTCCCACCTAGTTGCTCTGGTCGAGAGCAACGGCTCGCACCGGCATTGCGGGTGGCGCTTTTCTCTCTCCTCTCTTGAAAACGAAGTCACAACTTCGCTCCGAGTTGTCCGCCGCGCGCCGCGCGGTGCCACCGTCCGCCCGGCAACTCGCCGCCATCGCCGTGTCGCGGCGCATCGCGCTCACACCCTGGCTCGCGCCTGGCAAACGCATCGGCTTGTACGCCTCCATGCCGCAGGAGCTGGGCACGGGCCCGCTGCTCGCGCTCGCGCTCGCGCGCGGTTGCGAGGTGTACGTACCGCGCATCCTCTCGATGCGCGCACGGCGCATGGCCTTCGTGCCGTACGCGACCTCCGGCCGCCTCCACTCCTTCGGCATGCACGAACCCGGGGGCACGGACTTCTTCCCCGCGCGGTTCCTCGACACGATCTTCTGCGCCGGCGTCGGTTTCGACGCGCGCGGCGGTCGGCTCGGTCATGGCGCGGGATTCTACGATCGCGCGCTGGCATTCCGCAGCGTGCGCCGCCACTGGCGCGGTCCGCGGCTCGTGGGTCTCGCTTATTCGTTCCAGGTCGTGCCGCACATTCCCGTGACGGCGACCGACATCCGCATGGATTACATCGTCACGGACAGGGGAATCGATGAATCACTGGTTGATGAAGACCGAGCCGTCGACCTTCGGGATTGATGATCTCGCGAAGAAGCCGAAGAAGACGGCGATGTGGGACGGTGTCCGCAATTACCAGGCCCGGAACATGCTGCGCGACGACTTCAGGAAGGGGGATCTCGCCTTCCTCTACCACTCGAGCAGCGACGAGATCGGCGTCGCGGGCATCGTCCAGGTGGTGCGCGCCGCTTATGCGGACCCGAGCGCGTTCGATCGCAAGAGCGAGTACTACGATGCGGGCAGCGATCGGGAAAATCCGCGCTGGTATGTGGTCGACGTGCAACTCAAGCGCCGCTTGAAGCGCGTGATCACGCTCGACGAGCTGCGCGCGCATGCCGACGAAGAACTAGATGGGTTGTTGCTGTTGAGACGCGGCAACCGGTTGTCGATCACGCCGGTGAGCGACGCGCATTGGGACTTCATCCTCTCGCTCGAGTGATCATCGCGACGCGTGTCGAAGAGCGTCGACGTGAATCGCACGCACACTCTCGATGACACTTGCTTGAAATTTGTCAACGCCTGCGTATACTCGCCCTCGGACTAACCCGTAACTACTGGAGATGTGCCATGGCGAAAGCCAAGAAGAAGGCCAAGAAGAAAGCCAAGAAGAAATAGTTCTGGCCTTGGTAATACCGGCGAGTGAGAGTCCTCTCTCACTCGCCGCCAGATTCGAAGACGATGCCCGCGCAAGCGGGCATCGTCGTTTCAGGGGTCGGTCGACGAAGCACAGCGCCGGGAGTGCGTGACGTGAACAGCTCGCAAAACACTGGAAAACAAGGCGCGGCGCGCGCGGCGCTCGAATACGTGGTGCCGGGTGAAGTGCTCGGCGTCGGCACCGGCTCCACCGTGAACTTCTTCATCGACGAGCTCGCGGCGCGACGCATCCCCATCGCCGGCGCGGTGTCGAGCTCGAACGGGTCCACCGAGCGCTTGAAGGCCGCGGGCATCGCGATCCTCGACCTGAACGACGTCGGCACCCTCTCGACGTACATCGATGGCGCCGATGAGACCAATCACCGTCGCCAGCTCATCAAGGGTGGCGGTGCCGCGCTGACGCGAGAGAAGATCATCGCCGCGGCCGCCCGCCGGTTCGTGTGCATCGCCGACGACGGCAAGCTCGTCGAGACGCTGGGTGCCTTCCCCCTGCCCGTCGAAGTGATCCCGATGGCGCGCACGCTCGTCGGTCGCGCGCTGACGACGCTCGGCGGACGCCCCATGTGGCGCGAGAAGGTCGTCACCGACAACGGCAACCACATCCTCGACGTGCACGGCCTGCGCATCGACGATCCCCTGTCGCTCGAGGCGGCCATCAACCAGATCACCGGCGTGGTCGCCGTCGGTTTGTTCGCCGCCCGCCCCGCCGACGTCGTGATCCTCGGCGGCCCCTCCGGCGTCCGCACGCTCTAATGGGGACAGTCCCCGTTTCCTAGCAAAAGGGGACAGTCACGCCAACGGTGGTCGTCAATAAGCCGTTTGAACTTTCTTTTTCGCCCCTGGAGATCGGTGAGAAGCGAGCGGCCGCGCGCCGCTGTGTTGCGCCAGAAGGCTGGCCGTTCTTGAAGATGTTCAGGCGCGCAGTGAGCGACGAACGAACGCCCGGAAATTCCGTCCGGAATTTCTAGGAGCGCGATTTCCCGGAGCGAAAAAAGAAAGCTCAAACGGCGGAGTGGCGAGCGCAGCCTCTGATGACTGTCCCCTTTTGCTAGGAATCGGGGACTGTCCCCATTAGGGCACCCGGACGTCCGCGAAGCGTCCGGTGTCCGGACGCGGACACTGGTACGTCCGCCAGACCTTCCGCCTGGAGCGGAGATCGCGCAAAGCGATTCAAGCAGTTAGCACCGCGCCGCCGCGTTGGCACGCTCCGTGCTCTACGTCACTCATGACCATGCTCCTGCGTGACGTTTCCATTCGCGGCACCCAATCCCAGGATCGCGCCGTCGAGGCCCCGAAGGCCGACCGCAAGGTGCTGCTGAAGCGCTTCGGACCCGCGGCAGGTCTCGCGTTGGCCGTGCTCGTCGTCGCGATCTGGGCCGTGAAGTCGTGGCTGTCGACCGACAAGGTCATCCCGCGCGAGCGCATGCGTATCGCGACGGTCGAGCGCAGCCACTTCGTGCGCGACGTCGCCGCCACCGGCACCGTCGTCGCCGCCGTCAGCCCGACGCTGTTCGCCGAAGCGCCCGGCACCATCCTCTATAAGGTGCGCGCCGGCGACACCGTGCAGCCCGGCGACGTGCTCGGCAAGGTCGAAAGCGCGGCGCTGCTCAACGAGTACGAACGCGAACGCGCCGCGCTGATCAGCGCCGAAGCCTCGCTGAACCGCCAGACCATCGAAGTGCGCCGCCAGATCCTCAAGAGCGCCCAGGACAGCGACCTCGCCAAGGTGCAGATCACCGCCGCCGAGCGCGAATACAAGCGCGCCGAGGACGCCTGGGGCATCCACGTGATCCCGGAACGCGACTTCAAGCGCGCGCAGGACGACCTCGAGACCGCCAAGCTCAACTACACGCACGCCGTGGAGACCGGCGGCCTGGAGAAGGACAGCCTGCAACTCGAACTGCGCAGCCAGCGCGCCACGCGCGACGCGCAGGCGCTGAAGGTGTCCCGCCTCAAGGAGCGCGTCGATGCGCTGACGCTGAAGTCGCCCGTGGGCGGTGTCGTCGGCACGCTGGCGCAGGCCGAGCGCGCGCAGGTGGCCGAAAACGCGCCGCTGGTCACCGTCGTCGACCTCTCCGCGCTCGAGATCGAGTTCCAGGTCGCCGAGAGCTACGCCAGCGAGATCAAGCCGGCGATGGCGGCCGAGATCACGCTCGACGGCCGGAAGATCGTCGGCAAGGTCGCGGGCATCTCCCCCGATGTGAAGGACAACCAGGTGAAGGGCCGCGTGCGCTTCGAGCAGCAGCCCCACGGCCTGCGCCAGAACCAGCGCGCCGCGGTGCGCATCGTGCTCGACGAGCGCGACGACGTGCTCAACGTCAGCCGCAGCCCGTTCGCCGACTCCGACACCCGCTTCGTGTACGTGGTGCGCGGCGACTACGCCGAGCGCACGCCGGTGGAATTCGGCAACGCCGCCATCGGCGAGATCGAGGTGCGCAGCGGCCTCGCGGCCGGCGACGTCGTCGTGCTCAGCGACATGCGTGACTACAAGGACGCGCCCCGCGTCCTCATTGCCAACTAGAAGGTGATCCCATGCTCGAGATGAAGAACGTCAGCAAAGTGTTCCGCACCGATCTCATCGAGACGCACGCACTGCGGCAATTCTCGCTGTCGGTGAAGGCGGGCGAATTCCTCGCGGTCACCGGCCCCTCCGGCTCGGGCAAGACCACGTTCCTGAACATCGCCGGCCTGCTCGAGCCGTACGACGCCGGCACCTACGCGCTCGACGGCGTCGACGTGACGAAGCTCTCCGACGACGCGCGCTCGAAGCTGCGCAACGAAAAGATCGGCTTCATCTTCCAGAGCTTCAACCTGATGCCGGACCTGAACGTCTACGACAACATCGACGTGCCGCTGCGCTACCGCCGCATGAAGGCCACGGAGCGCCACGAACGCATCACCAACGCGCTGGAGATCGTCGGCCTCGCCGCGCGCATGAAGCACATCCCGGCGCAGCTGTCGGGCGGCCAGCAGCAGCGCGTCGCGATCGCGCGCGCCATCGCCGGCGATCCGAAGATCGTGCTGGCCGACGAACCCACGGGAAACCTCGACTCGCTGATGGCACGCCAGGTCATGGACCTGCTCGAGAAGATCAACGAGATGGGCACCACCATCATCATGGTCACGCACGACCCCGAGCTCGCGCGCCGCGCGCACCGCAACGTGCAGGTGGTCGACGGCCAGCTCTCCGACCTCAAGCCCTACGAGCCGCACGCCGCGACGCCCGCGCCGCACGCTGCCGCCGATCGCGCCGCCACCGTCGGAGCCTGACCATGTTCGGTTACTACCTGCGCCTCGCGATGGGCAGCTTCCGGCGCAACCCGGGGCTCACCGCGCTGATGGTCATGGCGATCGCGCTCGGCATCGCCGTGTGCCTGATCACGCTCACCGGGTATCGCGCCGCCGCGAACAATCCCATCCCGCACAAGAACGACGTGCTGTTCGCGCCCGCCATCGACAGCTGGGATCCCGTCGACCCCTACGATCGCGACAAGCCGTGGCGCCAGCCCGATCTGCTGACGTATCGCGACGCGCTCGCGTTGACCGCCTCCCCCATCCCGGACCGCAAGGTGGTCATGTACAAGGTCGGCGGCGTGTTGAGCCGCGCCGACAACGGCATGGAGCCCGAGGGAGTCGTGCTGCGCGCGACCACGGCCGACTTCTTCGAGATGTTCGAGACGCCGTTCCAGTACGGCGGCGGCTGGGACGCGAAGGCCGACCAGGGACCGGAGCCCGTCATCGTGCTCAGCCAGGAGATGAACGAGCGCGCGTTCAAGGGCGAGAACAGCGTCGGCAGGTCCGTGCGCTGGCACGACCACGACTTCCGCGTCGTCGGCGTGCTGAAGGCCTGGGACCCGGCGCCGAAGTTCTACGACGTGTCGAACGGCGCCTTCGACGAGGCCGAGCTCGCCTACGTGCCGTTCGCGTTCGGCAAGATGTACGAGCTCGGTGCCGCCGGGAACACCAACTGCTGGAAGACCGAGACGATCGACAGCTTCGAGAAGTTCACGCAGTCCGAATGCATCTGGCAGGAGGTCTGGGTCGAGCTGCGCACGCCCGAGAAGGTGCGCGCGTATCGCGAGTTCCTCGACAACTACGTCACCGCGCAGAAGAAGCTCGGCCGCTTCCCGCGCCCGCTCAACAACGCGCTGTACGACGTCGACGGCTGGCTGGCGTTCAACAACGTCGTCGGCGATGACCGGAAGGCGATGGTGCTGCTGGCCTTCGCGTTCCTCGCGGTCTGCCTGATCAACACGGTCGGGCTGCTGCTCGCGAAGTTCCTGAATGCCGCGCCGACGGCCGGCGTGCGTCGCGCGCTCGGCGCGAGCCGCGGCGACATCTTCTGGCAGCACCTGACCGAAGCGGGGCTCATCTCGCTGGCGGGCGGCGCCGCCGGCGCGCTGCTCGGTCTCGGCGGCCTGTGGGCGCTGCGCACCTGGATGGCGAAGCTCACACCCTATTCCGCGGCGCACACGCTGCCGTTCGATCCCGGCACGCTCGCGATGGCCATCGCGATCTCGCTGGTGGCGGGCCTGCTCGCCGGTCTCTACCCCGCGTGGCG
>Ga0335075_10008094_pt1 | contig 16153 bp, 16 predicted proteins | sample Lox_Sample_24_FD_206723 | JGI IMG/M metagenome (GOLD analysis project Ga0335075, IMG submission 206723) | Soil microbial communities from Loxahatchee National Wildlife Refuge, Florida, United States - Lox_Sample_2.4 | ecosystem: Environmental > Terrestrial > Soil > Wetlands | place: USA... | reverse complement strand
ACGCGCTGACCGGCGCCGGGCTGCACGCCATCCACATCCCCGAGGACTATGGCGGCCAGGGCGCGGACGCGCTCGCCGCCGTGATCGTCATCGAGGAGGTGGCGCGTGCCTGCGCCGCCTCCTCGCTGATTCCCGCTGTGAACAAGCTCGGCACCGTGCCGCTCCTGCTGGCCGGGACGGAGGAACTGAAACAACGGTACCTGCCGCCGGTCGCACGCGGTGAGGCGCTGTTTTCCTATGCCCTGTCCGAGGCCGACGCCGGCTCCGACGCCGCGGCCATGAAGACCAGGGCCGTCCGTGACGGAGAGCACTGGGTGCTCAACGGCGCCAAGACGTGGATCACTAACGCCGGGGAATCCCGGTACTACACCGTCATGGCGGTGACCGACCCGGGGGCCGGTGCCCGCGGCATCTCCGCGTTCGTCGTGGAAAAGACCGATCCCGGCGTCACCTTCGGGCCCCCGGAGAACAAGCTCGGCATCAAGGGCTCGCCGACCCGGACGGTCATCCTGGAGGACGTACCGGTTCCGGCATCCCGGATGATCGGCGAGCCGGGGACCGGGTTCCGGATCGCACTGTCCACCCTGGACCACACCCGCATTACGATCGCGGCCCAGGCGGTCGGCATCGCCCAGGGCGCGCTGGACTACGCAGCCGGCTACGTCAAGCAGCGGTCGCAGTTCGGCCGTGTGATCGCCGAATTCCAGGGGGTGCAGTTCATGCTGGCCGACATGGCCATGAAGCTGGAGGCCGCCCGGCAGCTCACCTACCATGCCGCCTCGTTGTCCGAGCAGGCCATGCAGGGGGAGCGGGTCTCCGGGCTCACCTTCACCTCCTCCGCGGCGAAGTGCTTCGCCTCCGACACCGCCATGGCCATCACCACGGACGCCGTGCAGCTTCTGGGCGGATACGGGTACGTCCGGGATTATCCGGTCGAGCGGATGATGCGCGATGCCAAGATCACCCAGATCTACGAGGGCACTAACCAGATCCAGCGTCTCGTCCTGGCCCGCCAGCTCCTCACCCATTCCCAGTGACCGCGGCGGCGTGGGACGACCTCGGCCACCGAGTCCCGCGGGCGGGCCCGGCGCGCCGTGTGGTCTCGCTGGTCCCGTCGCTGACCGAGTCGGTGGCCGTGACCCGCCCGGAGGCGCTGGTGGGCGTCACCACGTGGTGCACCCATCCCGCGGGCCTGGAAGTGCCGCGGGTCCGTGGCACGAAGAACCCCGACCTGGCCGCCATTACCCGGCTGAAACCCGACCTCGTGCTGGCCAATCAGGAAGAGAACCGGCGCGTAGACGTCGAGCGCCTGCGCTCGGCTGGAGTCCCCGTGTGGGTGACCGTGATCCGGACCCTGGACGAGGCGATCGTCTCGCTGCGCAGAGTGTTCAACGTCGCACTCGGCTGGCCGGAACCACCCTGGCTTACCGGGGCGGAGCAGGCCTGGCGGGATCCCGGCCCCGGGACTCCGGGCCCAGGGGTTCGGGCGGTCATCCCGGTCTGGCGGGATCCCTGGATGGTAGTCGGATCGGCCACCTTCACCGGTGACGTGGCGGGGCGCCTTGGCCTGGACAACGTCTATGGCGACCACCCTGGACGCTACCCGCGTGTCAGCCTCGACGACCTGGCCGCGCACGGGCCGGACCTCATCGTCCTGCCTGACGAGCCGTATCCGTTCAGCGCGGACGACGGGCCCGAGATGTTCCCTGGTCAGCGGGTGGCGCTGGTCGAGGGCCGCAGTTTGACCTGGTACGGCCCATCCCTGGTCACCGCCCGGACACTGCTGGCCGCGCAGCTTCGGGCTGCCGGCTGAGAGTCCCTCGGCGCTGCCTCACGCTGGACCGTTGTCGTAATTGGTTAAACCTATTACAGTGGATCGGTGGCCAGCGGATTGCCCCGGACTGCCGAGGGCGACGCGTTCCGGTTCCGCGCGGGCCGGGTCAGCCTGGACCTGTGCTCGACCGTGCTGTGGCGGCACGTGCAGCCGGCGGAGCAGTTGCGCTCGCCGGCCGACCTGGCGCGCTGGCGCTCCGAGGCCGGACTGGGGCACAGCCGGCACGCGCTGACCGAGGCCGACCTGGCCGAGGCCCGCGGGCTGCGTGAGGCGATCTACCGGCTGGTCACTGCCCGCATCCGCGGTGCCCGGCTGCCTGCGCGCGACGTGGCCGCGGTGAACGCGGCCGCCCGGCACCCCGGCCGCGCGCCTCGCCTCGGCCCGCGGGGAGAACTGCGCTGGGACGTCGGTGAGCCGCTCGCGGCCGCACTGTCGGCCGTGGCCCGCGACGCGATCGAGCTGATCGGCGGCCCGCAGGCAGGCCGGGTACGCGAGTGCGCGGCCCCCGACTGCACGTTCTTGTTCGTCGACACCTCCCGGTCCGGCGTCAGGCGCTGGTGCGCGGCCACCCGCTGCGGCAACCGCGAGCACGTGCGCAAGCACCGCTCCCGGCCCGCCCCCCCAGACGGACCAGGCCGCGACGCCGCGCCGGAACCGGCTGGCCCGGGATGAGCGGCCAGGACGGCCGGCCCGCACGGACTACCGCAGACGGCCCGCGCGCCCGGTGGACCGGCGGGCTGCTGTTCGGCGCGGCGGGTGTCATCGGCTTCAGCGGGACAGTACCGGCCACCCGAGTCGCCGCGCCGGATCCGGGCCCTTGCACGGTGCGCCGTCCCGCCGCTGCCGCCCGTGCTTGAGCGTGGCGACGTGCGGCTCGACCCGGCCAGCCGCGTCGCGTTCCGCGCCACGGCCCAAGGCGGCGAGTTCCTCCGTGCCACCCTCGGCAAGCAGTAGGCCGTCTCATTCCGCGTGAGGGGCGCGACCGGGCTCACCTGGCCGCGCCCCTCACCACTGTCAGGCGAGGAAGCCGCCGTCGACGGCTAGGTGCGCGCCAGTAATGTAGGAGGCATCGTCGGACAGCAGGAACGCGATGGCGGTGGCGGCTTCCCAGGCGCTGCCCACGCGCTTGAGGGGGATGCCGCGGTCGGCGACGGCTTGGGTGCCGTCGGGGTTGGCACGGGTGAGTTCGGTGTCGATGATGCCTGGCTGGAGTTCGTTGACCCGGATGCCGCGCTCGGCGTAGTCCTTGGCGGCGGTGCGGGTGAGGCCGCGGATGGCGTGCTTGGCGCTGGAGTAGTCGCTGCTGGGGCCGCCGCGGTCGGCGAAGACGCTCGAGACGTTGACGATCGCGCCGCCGCCGGCGGCGAGGATGGGGCCGATCTCGTACTTCATCGAGTAGAACAGGCCGGAGAGGTTCACGTTGATGACCTCGCGCCAATGCTCGATGCTCAGGTCCGCGACGCCCTCGAAGTAACCGCTCATGCCGGCGTTGTTGACGCCGTAGTGGAGGGCGCCGAACTCCGCGACGGCGTTATCGATGGCGCGCTCGACGTCAGACGGCACGCCGACGTCGCCAGGGACGGCGAGCGCGCGGCCGCCCGACTGCCTGATGCGGGCGGTGACATCGTCAAGCTTGTCCTTGCGGCGGCCGAATATCGCAACCGCGGCACCGCGTTCGGCGAGGAGGGTGGCGGTGGCGGCGCCGATGCCGCTGCCTGCCCCGGTGATGAACGCGGCCTTGCCGCTGAATTCCGTGCTGTTCATGACGTTTCCTTTCAGGCGGGTTGGCGGCGGGATGGACACAGGCTCAGCCGAAGTCGACGGACCTGCCGACCTCCGCCCACCGGTCGTCCTCGGCTGCGGTGTCCCGCATCACGTCGGCGATCAGGTCGACAGCGTCGCTGCCCAGGACGAGGTGCAGGGGAGGCTGCGGGTTGTCGGCGAGGTCGAGGAAGACGCGCGCGACCTTGGCCGGGTCGCTCGGCTCGCCGCCGGAGCCCTCCCGCAGCCGCTTGGCCATCGCGCCCACGGTGGCCTCGTACTCGGGCCCGAAGACCGGGATGTCCATGGAAGGGCCGGCCCAGTCGGTCCGCATCCCGCCAGGCTCGGCAAGCGTGACGCGGATGCCCAGCGGAGCGATCTCCTGCCGGAGCACGCCGGAGAAGCCTTCCACCGCGAACTTGGCCGACTGGTAGGCGGACAGGCCGGGGGCGGTCAGGCGGCCGCCGATGGAGGTGACCTGGATGAAGTAGCCGCTGCCCTGGCGACGGAATACCGGCAGCACGGCCTTGGTCACGTGCACCGTGCCGAAGAAGACGGCCTCCACCTGGGCGCGGAACGCCTCCAGCGAGACCTCCTCGACCGGGGCGAGGTCCGCGTACCCGGCGTTGTTGACGACGACATCAATACGGCCGAAGCGCCCGGCGGCCGCATCGACCGCGGCAGCCGCCTGCGCCGGGTCCGTAACGTCGAGCGGTACCGTGAGCAGCCGGCCGCCGTAGCGTGCGGCGAGGTCGTCCAGCGTGCTGGTCCGGCGCGCGGTCGCGACGACCTTGTGGCCGGCGCCCAGCGCCTCCTCTGCGACGGACCGGCCAAGTCCCCGCGAGCTTCCGGTGATGAACCAGACCTGGTCGTTCATGACGTGTTCCTTCCTGCTTCGTTGAGCCCTGCTGGCTTAACTGACCAACCTGAGTTTAACGCAAGCCTCTTGCGTTATCAAACGCAATTTGCTTGCGTTAAACTGGTCATGTGGGTACTCAGCCAGGTTTCGTGCGGGCGCGCACGCCGGAAAACAAGGAACGCCGGACCTCTGACCTGCTCGACTCGGCACGCGAGCTCGCGCAGGCCCAAGGCGTGCGGACGCTCACGCTCACGGCCATCGCGACGCGGGCCGGCGTGCACGTCTCCGGCGTGCGCCGCTACTTCGAATCGCGGGAGGAGATCCTCCTCGTGCTGGCCGGCCGGGAGTGGACAGACTGGGCCGGCGCCGTAGTGCGGCAACTCGACGCTAGCGAGCCGCCGGTGCCCAGCGCGACGCTTGCCCGACTGCTCGCCAGCTCACTGGACGAGCGCCCGCTATTCTGCGACCTGCTCGCGCACGCCCAGGTCAGCCTGGAACGCGAGGTCAGCGCCACTAGCGTCCGCGCGTACAAGGTGGCCGCCCTCGACGCTACGGCCGAACTCACCGCCGCTCTCACCCGCGCCGTCCCCCGGCTGACCGGCGAGGCAGCACGGAACCTCATCGCCGCCGCGACCGCCCTCGCGGCGACGCTATGGCAGACTGCCAACCCCGGCGAGGTGCTCGCGAAGCTTTACGCGGACGACCCCAGCCTCGCGCACGCCCAATCCGAGTTCGCGCCCCGGATGACCCGGATCCTCGACGCGCTGATAACCGGTCTCATTGCGCAGGCACCCGCCGGGTGAACCCGTCACACGACAGATGCGCACGCCGCTGTGCGCGGGGTTTGGTGCGGGTATGAGCGCAATTCCGTGGCGTGCCGCCCAATCCGAGCCCGCTGACGTCCCGGCCGCGTGTGACGCCAGGTGCGGAGTTGCAGCCCGGTGCCTGGGCGCTGCGCGACGCGGGCGTGCTGCGAGCTGGACGACGTCGATCTCGCCGCTGGGTCAGCTGGCCTGCTTCCTGGGCGCCGAAGGCGGGCACTCAATCGGCTGCTCGCTGGGTCCGCTCGTCATTGGATCTCAATGATTTGCACCTTGTAAGCACCGTGGCGGAACACCTGCGACGCGCCTCTGGGAATGCCTGTGACCGCAGGACTATGACCGGTCGCCGACGGCTGCCCGGAAGGGCTCGCACCGAGGCCGACGCGGGTCCGGCCCCGGTGCGGGGCGGTCACGGGTGGACCGGTCCGCTCGGCCCGCGGTCCAGGCGCAGCGACTGCATGATCTGGAACGTCGTGGAGTAGGTGAACTCCTCGATGTCCGCCGCGGCTAGCACGCCGGTGTACTTGGCGATAACCGGCGCGGCTGCGCGTTCGGTCACGGCGTCGAGGTGGCCTTTGACCCCAGCCCAGACGTTCGCCCCGGCCGCCACGTAGAACGGCACCGGGTCGACCGAGGCGAGCGCTTCCCTGGAGCTGGCCTCGATGTCGGCGATGTACCGCTGGTGCGCTGCGACGTCGTCGCGCGTGGCGAGCCGGCCGAGGTGCCCGCAGATGAAATGGGTCCACGGGTAGGACAGCGCGACGTCCGGGGCACCCATGTACCCGATGACGTCCTCGCTGAGATTGACGTTGTAGATGGGCACCCAGCCAGCGTTGACGACATCGATGAGCATCAGGGTGTCGTGGTCGGGGAAGTGGATGTAGATGTTATCCGGCGTGTGATTGGGACCGCGCCAGGCCAACTCGGCGCGCTCGCCCCCACCTCCAGGGTGTAGCGGTCGGCGAAGGTCGCTTCCGGCGCCGGTCGGGCCGAGTCGTTGTCCCGCAGCAGGAGCCGCCGGGTCTCCTCGTGCCCGATGCGGGTCACGTCCCCGTCGAACAGGAACGCCGCTCCGCCGTGGTCGGCGTGGTGGTGAGAGTAGACCAGGTGGGTCACCGTATTGGTCACGCCCTCGGCGGCGGTGATCTCGTCCACGGCCCGCCGCAGGTTGCCGCCGATGCTGGGCGGCGCGTCGAACAGCACGACCCCGTCGGGGGTGGTCAAGAACGCCGACTGATAGTCGCCGTCGGTAACCCAGTACAGGTTTCGCTCGACCCGCCCGACGTAGTAGCCCTGCTCATTCAGAGCCGGGCCGAACGCTGACCGAGGGACAGGCGCATAGTCGGGCAGGCCGTCGCCGGCCGATGGTGATGTCACGGTATCTCCCTTGAATCCGCGGCACGCCCATGGCGGCCGTGCCTTTCGCGACGAGATTCAGGCTCGTCGCCGGTCAGGTGAACAGCCATCACCGGATCACGGTGAATCCCGCGGGCGAGGTCAGCCGGGTACTCGCTGCCGACGCGACCGAGTGGACCGCCCCCTCTCCCGACCAGGTCAGGGGTGGGCTGTCAAGGCCATGCCAATCACCGAGATCCAGTCATGGCCTTTCACCTGCCGGACTTATTTGCTGGCCAATACGCCAGTCAGAGACGCCGGAGACGGAGGTTAGATGTCCAGCGTTGACACCCACGCAGCGCACGAGGCTCACACACGACAGCCCGGCTCCGGCTTCTGGGCCGTGGCGTCCGCCTTCCTGATCGTCATGACGTTCGCGACGCCGCCGAGTCCGCTGTACGGGCTGTACCGCACGCGAGATCATCTGTTGCCTTCGTGATCACCGTGGTTTACGCGATCTTCGCGGCCGGCACGATCCTCATCGTGTTCAACCAGGGCGCAAGCGCACCCGGCACCGTGCTCGGGTTCGCCATCCTGGTCGCGCTGGGCGTGGCCGCCTCGGGCTGGGCGCTGCTGCGGCACCGGCCGTCGGCGGCGGAGCAGGCCAGCCAGGCGTTAGCCGGCGTAGGCCGGCAGTATCGCCCCGCTGACCGGCGCCGCGGCGTCGCTGACCAGGAAGGCGATCAGGCCGGCGATCGCCTGTGGCGCGACCGCGTGGGCGATCGCCTCGGCCGGGAACGCCGCCCGGGTGGCCGGTGTGTCGAGCAGTTGCGGCGCGACCACGTTCACCCGGATCCCCTGCGGGCGCAGCTCGAGGTCCAGCACCCGGGTCAGGTGAACCAGCGCGGCCTTGCTGACAGCGTAGGCGGCCATGCCGCCGGAAGGCTCGAGTCCCTGGCGGGCGGTGACGTGGACGATGGCCCCGCGACCCCGTTGCCGCATGTACGGCGCGACCGCCCGGCTCAGCCACAACGCGGTGCCCAGGTTGACGTCGATCATGAACCGCATCGCCTCGGGCGTGGTGGCCAGGCGCTCGGTCTCGAACTTCTGGAACTCCGCCAGCTCGAAGCACCGTAGTCGGTGATTTGGCCGGTCCCAGAGCCACCCCTGTGCGTTCGGTATCTGCTCCTTAATCTTCCGAACGGCCGCGGGTTCCTGTCGTCAGGTCCGGATTACCCGTGATCGCTCGTTGACTGCGGACAACCGCCAACCTAGGCTCGAACGATCTTTTGCCGATTGGTAGTGGTGGTGTGGCCGGACCCGGATCCGTCCCCTGGCAGCTCGGCTCCAGCACGCAGTTGGAGGGACGTGACCAGGACATCGCGGTCGTCCGCGCGTTCGTCGACGACGCCGCCCGTCACGGCGGCTCGCTCCTGGTCTCCGGGGAAGCCGGTGTCGGCAAGACCGCCCTGATCGAGGCGGCCGCCGCCTACGCGGCCGCCAGCGGGCTGCGGCTGCTTCGCGCGACCGGCGCCCAGTTCGAGGCGGACGTCAGCTTCGCCGCCCTCCACCAGTTGCTGTTCCCTCTGCTGGACAGCGGCATGAACCGGCTGAGCGAAGAGCAGCGCGCGGCCCTGCGCAGTGCCTTCGGGTTTCACGGGCGCACGGTGCCAGATCGGCTGGCGCTTTCCCACGCGGCACTGGAGCTACTCGCGCAGTCGGCCGCCACCACTCCGATCCTGATCGTGGTCGACGACATGCCATGGCTGGACCAGGCAAGCGGCATGGTGCTGGCGTTCATCGCGCGCCGGACCGCAGGCACCCGGCTCGGGTTCCTGGCGACCGCGCGCACCGGTGAGGAGGGCTTCCTCGACCGGTCCGGCCTCGCGGCGCTCGAGCTGAAGCCGCTGTCAGACGACTCGTCGGAAGCCCTGCTGGACAGCCGGTACCCGGCGCTGACCGCCCGCGCGCGCCGCCGGCTGCTGTCAGAAGCGCAGGGCAACCCCCTAGCGCTGCTCGAACTGCCCATCGCGCTGAATGCGCAGCACGCCGACCCGGCATTCGCGGACACTCTGCCGCTGACGAACCGCCTGCAGGCGGTCTTCGCCGCCCGGATCCGCGGTCTCCCGGACCGAACGCGGCACGCGCTGCTGCTGGCCGTCCTCGACGGCACAGGCGACCTCACCGTCCTGCGGCCCGGCGAGCCCGGGGCGGAGGCCGAGGACCTGGTCCCCGCCGCCCGGGCCCAGGTGATCTCCGTCGATGGCGCCGCTGCCCGGCTGTCGTTCCGGCACCCGCTGATCCGGTCGGCCGTCGTGGAACTCGCCACCGATGACGAGCGCCGGTGCGCTCACGAGATCCTCGCCGAGCGGCGCGCGGACGAGCCAGCCAGGCGAGCGTGGCACCTGGCGGAGGCCGCCACCGGGCCAGACGAGGAGATAGCCGCCCTGCTGCAGGAAGTTGCCCACGCGAACCTGTTCCGCGGCGACTCGGTGGGTGCCATCAAGGAACTGCTCCGGGCTGCCGACCTCAGCCCGGCCGGCGCCGACCGCTCCAGCCGCCTGGCCGAAGCCGCGTACCTGGGCGCGATCGTCACCGGCGACCTGGCGGACGTGCCCGCCTTGCTCGACGCCGCCCGCGTCGCCGACCCGCAGCACGGGGGCTCGCTCGCCGGAGCCGTCGCCGGCGCCTATCACCTGCTCAACGGCAGCGGTGACGTGGACAGCGCTCATCGCCTGCTGACAGGAGCGATCGAGATGCTGGCGGAGCCTGGCGACGCCCGCAACAAGACGCTGATCGAGGCCCTGTACACCCTGCTCATGGTGTCGTTCTTCGGCGGCCGCGCCGAGCTGTGGCCGGCGTTCCACACCGCCGTCGCGCGGCTGCGGCCGCAGCCGCCGCAGTTGCTGTCGATCCTGGCCGGCACGTTCAGCGATCCCGCCCGGCTTGCCCGGCCCGTCCTCGGTCAGCTGGACACGGCGATCGATCATTTGCGGACCGAGACCAGCCCGGCGCGCATCGTCCGGACCGCCATCGCCGGCAGCTACCTCGACCGCGTCGGCGACTGCCGGGAACCGTTGTGGCGGGCGGTACGCCATGGCCGCGAGGGCGGCGCGGTGACCTCCGCGATCGAAGCGCTGTTCCTGCTCGGTAACGACGCCTACTTCACCGGGCGCTGGGACGAGGTTCAGGCGGTCACCGACGAGGGCCGCGCCCTCTGCGAGATCCACAACTACCGGCTGCTGATGTGGGTCGGCCTGTTCCTGCGGGCCCTAGTCGCCGCCAACCGCGGCGACGAGGACACGAGCCGGACGCTGACCGATCAGATGAGCCGCTGGGCGGCGCCCCGGCGGGTCGGCGTGGTGTCCGCGTACGTCTGGCACGTCAAGACCCACATCGCCCTCTCGCACGGCGACTTCGACGAGGCATACCGGTGCGCCAGCGCGGTGAGCCCGGCCGGGCAGTTGGCCTCCCACGTCCCCAACGCCCTGTGGCTGATCATGGAGCTGGTCGAGGCGGCGGCCCGGTCCGGGCACCCAGGCGAGGCCGCGGCCCACGTCGCGGCCGCCCATGACGCTCAGATCGGTGAGCTGTCGCCCCGCCTCGCGCTCATCGTCGCCGGAGCTGCTGCGATGGCCGCGGCCGACCGCGATCACCGTGACCTATTCGAGCGGGCGCTCCGCACCCCCGACGCCGACCGGTGGCCCTTCGACCTGGCCCGCATCGAGCTGGCGTACGGCGAACGGCTCCGGCGTACCCAGTCACCGTCCGACGCTCGCGCCCATCTGCGGGCCGCGATCGACGCCTTCGAGCGGCTCGGCGCCCGGCCCTGGACCGAACGGGCCGCGAACGAGCTGCGCGCCACCGGTGTCCACCGCGAACGGCCCGGCTCGCCGGACAGCACCGGCCTCACCGCGCAGCAGCGCCAGATCGCCGAGCTAGCCGCGGCGGGCCTGTCCAACAAGCAGATCGCCGAACGGCTCTTCCTGTCTCCCCGCACGGTCGGTTACCACCTGTACCAGATCTTCCCCAAGCTGGGCGTCACCTCCCGCGCCGCGCTGCGCGACGCGCTGGCCGGCCTGCCGGAAGCCGGCGACTAGTCATTTGGCAGAGGCTAGCCGCCGATCCTCGCTCATAACGTCGTCTTCAGATTCCAATCATCTTCCGGAACTGGAGAAAGAGATGACCACGGCAAAAAACGTCGTCCTCGTGCACGGCGGCTTCGTCGACGGCTCCGGCTGGCAGCAGGTCTACCGGCTGCTGCGCCAGGACGGCTACAACGTCAGCATCGTGCAGAACCCGACACTGTCGCTGGAAGGCGACGCCGAAGCCACGCGGCGGATCCTGGAGCGCCAGGACGGGCCGACCGTGCTGGTCGGCCACTCCTACGGCGGAGCGGTCATCAGCGAGGCAGGGACCCATCCCGCCGTGGCGGCGGTGGTCTACATCGCCGCCTTCGCCCCGGACAAGGGCGAGTCGGTCAACGCGCTCATCGCCGGTTTCCCGGCTGACGGGCCGCAGCCGCCGATCCTGCCGCCCCAGGATGGCTTCCTGTTCCTCGACCGCGACAAGTTCCCGGCCTCCTTCGCCGGGGACGTGCCGCTGGAGGAGGCCCAGTTCATGGCCGACTCGCAGGTCCCGTGGGGCGTGGACGCGCTCGGCGGCGCGATCACCGAGCCCGCCTGGCGCCAGAAGCCCAGCTGGTACCTGGTGACCACCCAGGACCGGATGATCCCGCCGTCGGCCCAGCGCACCATGGCCGGGCGGGCCGGCGCGACCGTGGCCGAGGCGTCGGCCAGCCATTCCGTCTACGTGTCCCAGCCGCAGGCGGTCGCCGACCTGATCAGGCAGGCCGCTGAGGCGACCCGCTAACCCGCCCGTCCGTGCTGGCGGTATCCGCGCGACGGATACCGCCAGCACGCGCCTCGGCCAGCGCCAGGCAGCGGCGCGGGATCAGGCGGCGTGAGCCGCGGTCCAGTCCGCCACCATCGCGGCGAACTGATCCGGGATCTCCTCCCAGGCGAAGTGGCCGGCCGGCAGGATCGTCAGCTCGCTTCCTGGTATCCGCTCGGCCAGGTAGCGCCCGTTGGACACCGGCACCAGCGGGTCACTGTCGGCGGCGAAGACGTGCACCGGCACGCGGATCGCCGGCAGCAGGTCGCGCAGCACCGGAAGCTCCTCGGGGTAGCTGCGCACGAACCGCGTCGACTCCGCGAAGCGGCCGTTCTCGTAGGCCGAGACGTAGTCTTCCCAGACATCCGGCTCCCGGTCGCGGGGCGCCACCGGCTCGACGGTCGCGCCGATGGTGGCGCGGATGTCCTGGTCCTCGAACACCTCGATTCCCGGCGCCGCGATGATGTCGGCCAGCGCGCCCGTCACGTCAAGCGGGACGGCGGCGCCGCCCCCGCCGACGACCATGCTCCGGACCGCGTCCGGATGCCGCGCCGCCAGGAACAGCGCGGCGCCGGTGCCCACGTCGGGCGCGACCAGGTGCGGCGTGCCCAGCCCGAGCGCGGCGATGAACTGGGACAGGAATTCCCCCATGGCGCTGGGCGTGAGCACGCCGGGGCGTCCCTGCGAATGGCCGAAGCCAGGCAGGTCGACCGCGACCAGCCGCCTGCCCGCCGCCAGGGCGGGCCACACCCGCCGGAAGGCGAACAGGCTCTCCGGCCAGGGGCTGGTGAACGCGATGACCGGGCCGCCCCCGGTCCCGGACTCCGCGTACCGGATCCGCAGCCTGTCAACGTCCGCGGACCGCGTCCGCATGCCAGTGACAGCCGTCAAGGGGCATCACATCTGTCTCTCGTCTCGTAGGGCAGGGGTGGAACCACGCGGCCGTTCGGAATGAAAGATCTTTTTCTCCCGAACGGCCGCTGGTTTCTCCTTCTTAGTCCAGGAATTCCGTGACGTCGGCGGCGAACTCGGCGTGGTGCTGGAAGAGGAACCCGTGGGCCGAGTCGGGGTAGATCTTCAGCCGGGCCCGCGGGATCAGGCCGGCCAGCAGGTAGGAGTAGCGCGGCAGGATCATCGGGTCGCTGTCGCCGTTGGCGACGAACACGGGCATCTCGAAGGCGGTCACCCGCTCGAGCGCCGCGTGGTCGGGGATGCCCCAAGAGCACACCGCGTCGTACTGCGCCTCGCGGGTGGCCCAGTCGGTCGCCTCGTCGCGGTCCTGTTTCCGCGCGTACATGCGGCCGAGTGCCTCCTTCCCGGCCTGCTGGCTGGACGTGGAGGCGGCGAAGAACACGCTGAGGTACTCCTCGGGGCTGGTCTGCGGGGTGCCGACCGCGCCGATCACCGCCGGTGCCCAGCCGTGCATGCCGGCCGCCCCCTGCGGCGCCGACGAGGCGAGGACCAGGCGCCGGACCAGGGCGGGCCGGCGCAGGGCGATCTCCTGGGCGACGAAGCTGCCGATGGAGAACCCGACCAGGTCGGCCTGGCTGAGCCCGAGCGCGGCGATGAACGCGATCGTGTCCCTGGCCGTCTGCTCGATCGTGTCCGCGGTGACCCCCGTGGAGCCGCCGACGCCGGCGTAGTCGAAGGTGATCACCCGGCGGGAGCGGGCCAGCGCGTCGACCAGCGCGGGATCCCAGGAGTCCAGGTTGCCGCGGAAGTGCTGCAGCAGCACAACCGGGACCGCTCCGTCGTGACCGCCGGTGTCCCGGTACGCGTAGCTGATGCCATTAGCGGCATCGATGACGCCATTTGGTAGTTCAGCGTAGGACTGTTCCATGGTCTCCAGCCTCCTGGTCAATCGCGGCGTGGGCGGAGTTCACTGGCTGGCCCGCAAGGCGGCTATCTGCTGACGGGCGGCGAGGACGAGTTCTTCGTTGGTGTTCGCGTGGCTGTTCAGGCCCCAGCCGCCATCGGGCGCCTCGGTGAGCAGGACCCACGTCCGGCTGGTGAGCGCCGGGTCGCCGGCGGCGTCCGCGGCGATGCCCGTGAGCCGCTCGACGACGGCCAGCTGCTTGGCGCGGTCGAGCGCGCCCGCGTTGGTGAGCACCTGGATCCGCACGTAGTTGCTGTCGCCGTCGACGTTGGACAGGCTCCCGGGCGGCAGCTCGTGGACGAAGGCCGCGGTGTTCTGCCGGAACAGGGGGATGTCCGGTACCTGCTCGATGGTCATGACGGCGGTCGCGAGGTCGGTGGCGAGCCGGTGCGGGTCGGGGAATGTCCCGGCCGTCGCGTAGACATCGATCATGGGCATGGAGGTACTCCTTGGGGACGTGAGGCCTGCGCCGCGAACTCATGTCCAGCCTGGCCCGCGGGGCAGCGGCCGGGTACAGAAAGATGACTGAAGTTCGGGTGGGAGCGAGCCGGGGCCGCGTGCAGTTAAGTTGCGGATACGACGACATGCGCTCGCTGCCATGCTCCCGGGCGCAGGCCGGTCTCGCGCAGGAAGAAGGCCGAGAGGTTCGCGGCGTCGGAGAACCCCAGCCGCTGCCCGCACTGGGCCTGGCTCAGCTGATCGTGGGCCAGCAGCCTCTTGGCTTCTAGCAGCAGGCGCTCGCAGAGATAGTCCTTGGCGCTGCGGCCGGTCGCCGCGTGCACGCCGCGGGACAGCGTGCGCGGGGAATACCCGAGCCTGCGCGCGTAATGGGCGACATCGTGGTGGCTGCGGAAGTCCTCTTCCACGGCCTGGCGGAAGCGAAGGAAGGCGTCGTTCCCAGCCGGGCCGGGGGCGGCGGGCGGGTCGAGCCGCAACAGCAGCGCGGACAGCAGCAGGCTGGAAAGTTCACTCGTCCGGCCGCCGGGCGGGGCACCGTATTCGAGGCGCAAGTGCGCGAGGGCAACGGTGACCAGGGGCCAGGCCGCGGCGGCGGGGGTCCAGCAGGCCCCGGTCATCAGGCCGCTGGCCAGGTCGCGGCTGGCGGGCGTGACCGGCGCGGTCGGCACGAACAGGACGATGTCGCCGGCGAGGTCCCGGATGTCGGACCAGCGGTGCACCACGCCAGGGGGGATCCATACCACGCTCCGCGCGGTCAGGTGGTGCCCGGAGAAGTCCATCGAGACCCCGCCCTGGCCGCGGCGCACAGCAGCGAGCACGTGGAAGTCGGCGCGCTGGGTCGAGCCGTCGTTGAGGTGCCGCAGGGTGGCGAAGGACATCGTCTCGACGGGTGCGAACGTTCCGCCTGGCGGCTGGTAGGCGACTTGCCGGACCTTGGTCACGTGTCCATTTTTCACTATGCCGCGTCCACTGGCGACGATGCCGGCCGGGGCCGCCCGAGGTTGACTTGAGGCATCGGTTAAAGCAGCTAAAACCAGGGAGTTTCTCATGGAAACCATCAGCAGGCCGAACCTTCCCGTCTACGACTACCAGCCCGGGGAAGGACCGGCGCTCGTCTTTCTTCACTACTGGGGAGGGTCAGCCAGGACCTGGCAGCCGGTCATCGACCTGCTGCCGGGACGCGCTACCGTAAGCGTCGAGGCCCGCGGCTGGCGGCGCTCACGCGGGCTGCCCAGCCCGTACACGCTGGAGCAGCTCGCGCAAGACGCACGTGACGTCATCACGGATGCCGGCCTGACCGACTACATCCTGGTCGGACACTCCGCGGGCGGCAAGGTCGCCCAGCTCGTGGCCGCCGCGCCGCCGGCCGGGCTCGCCGGGCTCGTCCTCGTCGCGTCGGTGCCGTCCAAGCCCGCCGCCCACATCACCCCCGAATTCCAGGAACAGCTGCTGCACGCCTACGACAACGAGCAGGCCGTCGCCGCCGGCCGCGACAACATACTCACCGCCACCCCGCTCAGCGACGACATCAAGGCCCAGATCGTGGCGGACTCTCTCGACGTCGACCCCGAGGCGCGGGACGAATGGGCACGGCACGGGATCATCCAGGACATCACCAGCCAGGCCCGCGCGATCGAGGTCCCCGTCATCGTCATCGCGGGCGAAAACGACCGCCTCGAGCCGGAGCAGGTGCTACGCGACAACCTGCTGCCCTACCTGACCAAGGCCGAACTGCGCGTCATCCCCGGCACCGGCCACCTCAGCCCGCTCGAAGCACCCGCTGACCTCGCCCGGATCCTGCAGACGGCAATCGCCGAGGCGAAAGCCGCTCAGCGGCACTGACGTGGCGCTGGGCATGGCAGCCTCAGGGCCACGGTTGCCGGCGGATCAGCGCTCGCCGGGTGCTCGACCTAGGACCGGCACTGGCGGATCGGTCCCGGAATGAGCGTCGGGACTGATCAGCTTGAGAAGAGGTGGGGAAGTTTGCCTGGACGCACGCGGAACAGCCACTAGTGCGGGATGCCTGCCATAGGCGTGACCGGGCGGAGAGCGGTACGGTCCGTGAGGCATTCGGGCGCCGGGTAGGCCGGTGATGGGCGGCGGGGTCTGGGCGGTGCTATTTATCGCCGGGGTGGTGGTGAGCCTTTCGGCGAGCTGGCAACTGGTGGTCCGGCTAGAGCGCCTCGGCGAGCGTGCCCGGTTTTCCGAGGCATCGCTGGGGCTGGTCGCGGCGCTGGCCGCGGATGCCCCTGAGATCACCTCGGCAGCTACCGCGCTGATTCGCGGCCAGTCCAGTGTCGGGGCCGGGGTGGTCA
>Ga0335075_10008093_pt1 | contig 16155 bp, 13 predicted proteins | sample Lox_Sample_24_FD_206723 | JGI IMG/M metagenome (GOLD analysis project Ga0335075, IMG submission 206723) | Soil microbial communities from Loxahatchee National Wildlife Refuge, Florida, United States - Lox_Sample_2.4 | ecosystem: Environmental > Terrestrial > Soil > Wetlands | place: USA... | reverse complement strand
TCTCGCGGATTCATCGTGAGACGCGGAGTCGAAGAGCCTGTCCGGAGCGAAGTCGAAAGACCCTCCTTTACAACGGCGCCGGTCTACGGCTAAGCCTGCACCCTGTTCCCTGCACGCTGCCGTCCCACCAAATACCACCCCAGCCCGGCCAGCAGGTAGACCAGATAGATGTACGGCAGCCACGCATACTCGCCCGTAGGCACCGGATACACGCTCCCCGCCAGGGCCAGCACCATCGCGACGGTCCCGGCTGCAGACAGAATCATCACGCCTGTCGTGAGCCCCTCCGTTAGCCGCAGATGCAGCGGCAGGGCGATGCACACCAGCGCATACACGGTGATAAATCCGTAGGTCGCCAGCGCGCCCATCCAGCCGTAGATATCCGTACTACTCACACCCTTGGCCGCCAGCGCCACGGCCGGAACCAGGCAGGCAATTGCCGTCACTACAACCGCATAATGCGGTGTCTCATTCTTCGCGTGTGTGGAGCTCAGCTTGCGATGTGTCAGCCCGCGATGCGACATCAGCATCAGCACCCGCGCAGCTGCGGTGATGCAAGCGAGTGTACAGGCGAACATACTGATCATCGCCCCGATATCGACCACCGTGCCCAGCAGGCTCGCGCCCGCTCGTGTCGCCATGGTGTGCAGCGGAGCCGCCGCCTGATCCAGCCCCTCGGCCGCGCCGCGAAATCCCAGCACTTCGGTGTAAGCGCATATCGTGAAGAACGCGCCGCATCCCAGCGCGCACTGCAGCACCGCCCGCGGAATCGTCTTCAGCGGCTCGCGCGCTTCCTCGCCCAGCGTGGTGGCCGACTCAAAGCCCACAAAGCTGAACAAGGCCAGCACCAGCCCGAGCCGCACTCCCGAACCTGAAACGCCATTCAATCGAAGCTGCTGCCAGTCGGGATGCAGCCCATGCTTCCACAAGGTCAGCGCCACGATGACCACGATGCACGTCACCGACGCCGCCTCCATCCACAGCATGGCCTCCGCCGACACTTTGATATCGCGATAGGCCATCGCCCCCGACGCCATAACGGCCAACGCGATCAGCAGCGACGGCGAAAAACCCGTCCCGAGAAACGCATGCAGCAGCACGTTGGCATAGTTAAAGAAGCCCGCGGCGACTGATGCCGCCGTCGCCACATACGCCAGCAGGAGAGCCCATCCCGCCAGGCTCGCCGCCCATCCCGGCAGCGAATGCGTCGCATACATGAACAGCGACCCCGGCGACGCCGACCTGCGCCCAAAGCACCCGATCACCAGCCCCACCAGCGTCACCGCCAGTGTGGCAACGATATACACCAGCCATGTGCCGTTTCCTGCCAGCGCAAAGACCAGCGGAATTGTCATCGCCGGCGTCGCCGTCGGCGCGATCGCCGACACCGACTGCGCCAGCGTCTCCCAAGGCCCCAGCACCTGCTTGCGCAGCCCGTAGCCCGGCGCCGCTGCCTCTGCGGAGGGATCTACGAGTAGGGGTACGGTCTCCGGTGGCAAATCCAGGGCTCCCGCGGTAGATTCTTGAATGATCGGTGGAATCTCAAGTCTGCGTGGCGCTCTACCTCAAGTCAAGGCTTTTGCCACAACGCGTGATATAACGCGGCCATGCGGATGCCGTGTCTCACGATCGCATGGCTGCTGTCGTTTGCGCTCCACGCGCAGATCTCGCCCGCTCAGACTGTAGCCGTGGTTCAGGAAGGCCCCGGCAAAGTGGTCGTCTTTCCCGCCCGCAATCCCTCGCACCAGACTGTGGTTTCAGTTGGCGATCGGCCGCATGAAATCGAAATGGCACCCGACGGACGCACCGCATACGTCTCGAACTTCGGCCTGCTCGAAGGCAATCACAAAATTGGCACGCCGGGAACGACCATATCCGTCGTGGACTTGCAACATCCCGCTGAGCGATCTCGGTTCAAGCTTCCAGCCGGATTCACCGCTCCTCATGGCCTGAAGCTGAGGCCTCCGAAATTTCGCGAGCTGTTTACGAACGCCGAGGAGGGCAGCGGTGGCATGGTGGTCTTCGATGCCGTGTCGGGAACCGTCCTCCGCACCTTCCCTCTGCCGCCCGGTGTGCACAATTTTCTCTTCAACGCCGACGGCTCCGCTCTCTTCGCCTTCACCCTTACCGGAAACGTCTGTCGCATCGATCCCCAATCCGGAAAGGTAGCCGCATGCGTTGAAACAGGCTCGCCGCGCGGTCTCGCCTGGACAGCGGATGGGCGCTCCCTCATCGTCTCCGGAAAAGATGAGTTGCTCATCCTCGATCCCACTCATCTTTCCGTACTCCGGCGAATAACAAATCTCGGCGTCGGCCAGATCTTCTACCCGGCCACAACCGCCGATGGGCGCTGGCTCCTGGCTCCCGCTGTCCTCGATGGCGTGGTCGTCGTGGTCTATGTGTCCACTGGGGTGGTCGCCCATCGCGTCGAAACCGGCAGCCCGCTCATGGTCGCACTGGACCCCGATGGGAAACATGCCTGGATCTCGAACGTGCTTGTTCCCGCTGGTCTCTTTGGCCCGGATACCAAAGCCCGGGAGGGCGGCGTAGTACTGCTCGACCTCACGACCTTTACCACAACCGCAGTTCCCGGCATCCCCGACACCAACGGCATCGCTATCACCCACCGATAGATCCAGCTTCCAAAAAAATGAACACCCCGCGCCCGCGCGCCGTCTTTGCGTGTGAATGTCCTTGGCATGGATGGGACCGTAGCCATAACGGGAGCCGCAAGGTTGGTCAACAAGGATGTCGCGGAATTCGAAGCGCTCGTCGCGCGCCAGTCCCACTTCGTCTTTCGCGTTGCCTACGCCATCCTGCGCAATCGCCACGATGCCGAAGACGCCGTACAGGAGACCTTCTTGAAGCTCTACCGCAACCACACCTGGAAGGCCATCGAGAATGAGCGCGCATTCCTCGCCCGAACCGCCTGGAGAGTGGCCGTCGACCGGCTGCCGAAACAACAGCCCACCGACGTCGAGTTGGATCACGAGCCGCTTTCGCTCACGCCCAGTCCCGAACAGCAAGCCATCTCTGCCGGCCTGCACAGCACCATCCACCGCATAATCGATACCCTCCCCGAAGAACTGCGCCAGCCGCTGGTTCTCTCTGCCATGGATGAGCTGAATTCGCGCGAAGTCGCACTCATCCTCGACCTGCCGGAGGGAACCGTACGCACCCGCATCATGCGCGCCCGCCAGATGCTGAAGCAGAAACTCGCCACCACCATGGAGAAACCCTATGCGCGATGAGCCCATGCAAGATCGGGAACTCGACATCCTGCTCGACGCCGCGCTCGCCACCTACTCCAATCCCGAGCCATCGCCCGGCTTGACGCCGCGCATCCTCGCCGCAACCCAGGCCGTCGACCGTCATCCGCCAGTCCGATGGATGGCCTGGGCTATTCCCGCGCTGGCCGCTGTGCTGTTCATCACGATCGTCCTCATCCACCGCCCTACGACTCCTCGCGCACCATCTCAACAAGTCCCTGAACTTTCGGCCTCCCGCCGGCCTGCACCTTCCCCGCCGGCTGCGTCGCGTCACTCCGTCGTGGAGACGCCGCGCCATCTCCGCCCACCCCAGACAGTCATAACCAGGTCGATCCCAACGGTAGTTCCGATGAGTCCGTCGCTGCCCCGGCAGGATGTCTTTCCCACGCCCATCCCTCTGGGTCGGGAAGAGCAGGCCCTCGTCGCGCTGGTAAACCGCGATTCTCCCGATTCGAAAGAACTCGCGCAACAGATCACACAACCTGATGCGCAGGTCCGGCCGCTTCCCATCGAACCGCTGCGTATCGCAGCCATCCACATTCCACCCCTCAACTCGCCGGACAACGGCGACAACTAGGAGCCACCATGCGCAAGTCCGCCTTGATCCTGATGGGTTTCGCATTATTCACCGCAGCCGCCATGCCGCAGGAACCCAAAACTTCCGACGCGAAGGCTCCCGAAGCCAGAGCCCAGGCAACCGACATCCACTATTACCGTCTGGAATTTGTTCTCAAGGAACTTGGAGACGACGGCCATGTGGTCAACAGCCGCACCTATTACACCGATGTAGCGACTGCAGGCAGATCGTCTCAGGTGCGCGCCGGAACCAAAATTCCCGTGCGCACCAACGACAAGGGAGAGATCCAATACATCGATTTGGGCGTGAACATCGACTGTGACTCTGCACGCGAAACCCCACAAGGACTTGGCCTGCACCTCTCGACGGAGATAAGCAGCGTCGCCAACCCGCCCGCCAGCAGCGAAACCGGATTACCCGTCGTCCGTCAGAACCGCTGGTCGTCCGAAGCCCTACTCCCCATCGGCAAGCCCACCGTGATCTTTTCTTCCGACAATCTCGAAAGCAAGGGCCGGATGCAGGTAGAGGTCACGGCCACACCGCTCCGCTGAACCGAGGTCCCGAACCTTCCGATTCGAACCTCAGCGGGGGTGGCTTGAGCCGCCGCTCGACGTCCGGGCCGTCGAAGTAGAGGCTGGCCCGCTCGAAGCCATTGGGCTCATACCAGCACCCGGCTGGCTCGCAGACATGGAAGACATTGCCGGTTCAGCTGGAGGCGCATAGCCGCGCCTCATTGACGAGGTAATCGGAGCCATCGTCATATTTGCCGTATTGCCCATTCGCCCGTTTTCCATCTGGCCGGTTTCCATTCGTCCGGTCTGCGGAGCCCTCATCGCACCCTCGAAGTAAATCGGAGTGCTGGCCGTGCCATGCCGCGCCACACCCTCTGAGAACTTGTTCAGCCGTCCCAGGCTGCCGCGAGGAACTCCCATGCCAGCCGAGTCCTTCTGGAAAACGAACTTGTCAGGCCCCAGGGTTGAAACATTGAGCGGCCTGGTGTTGACAACCACCATCGTCGGCCCGCCGACACGCGGCGGATTCACGGGAGCCCGCGGAGGATTCAGGGCAATAGGACTGCCCCCACTTACCACCGGCGAATTCGTCAGCCCATTCCAGGCCCCACCCGGCTGCCATCCCCAGCCCGCGCCCTGACAATACGACCAGCTGCCATAGTGGTACGGCATCCAGCCCCACGGGTACGGAGACACCCAGGAATATCCCGCGCCGGGGTAATACGCCCACGCCCCATTCGCGAACGGACTCCAGCCCGCGCTCGCAAAATATGGTTGCCACATCTGACCGCATCCGCCAGCATTGATAAAGTTGCCGTAGTACATCAGGTCGCTCACCCCGTAACTGTAAGGCGAGCTGGCAAGAGCGCTGGAGGCCGCAAACTGCTTGTGATACTGAACAGAGTCGTGATCCCAGGAGTCGTACGCCTCCGGCTTCACATTCTTCGCCAGCACTGGCTGCCCCTGGTTCTCCAGTGACATCGTGAGCGTCTTCTTTTTGCCCACCTCCGTCGCACCCTCTGGCGACTCCACCTGGGCCGTCCCCTCGAAGACCGCCAGCCGGGCTTCGCCTGCGCCCGGATCGACCGTCAGCCGCAGGTGGCTGGATGGTTGAAGCTGCAGCTTCTGCTGCCCAAAGGTCAGGGTGAACTGGTTCCCTTTGGTGTCCGCGAGGCTCGCGTAAACCATGCCCCTCAACACATTCACCGTCGAGACCTTCGCGCCGGATGGAAGCAGCTCGAGCTGCGAAAACTCAATCGACGATCCCGGAGCCATCCGCAGCGTGCTGTTGTCCTCGAACTCCACCTCCGCGGCGCCAGCCTCCGTCCTCAACCGGCAGCCCTCGACAATCGGCAGGTTGGTCATGGCGTCTTCGAAACCATGGCCGGTGTTGCGGTCCATCTGGATCTCGCCCTTGGCCTCGCTGATGCGCACGATCCGCACCTTGGAGTAGGCGTGCGCCCCATTCAAGCCTTGTGTGGACGGGTTCTGTGCCGATGCCGCACCTGCTGTCGCATTGTCACTCGTTGGAGCCTGCGCAGGGTCATTGGCCTGCTGCGCCGTCAACACAGCTGCTGTCAGCGCGAACATGGACAGAGCCGCTGCGGCTGTTCTCGAAATAGCGCTCATCTCGGCCTCCTTCGCTCCGGGCAAGGACCTTCGATCTAACGATCTCGATCTGAGGAAGGGCCCGTCAGAGGAACATTCGTCCGAACGGTCCTCGCCGGGATTGCGGATAGCTTACCCGCATGGCGCCAATTCTGGCACTGAAAATCGGCGCAAGCGAGCGTTTTGCCTTTCCGTGCAATCAAATTCGCAGGTTGGCGCGCCGCCAGGTCCAATTTGCCACCCAAACGCCCGCTCTCACAGTGGATGCACAGATTCAATTAGTCTGAAGGGCATGCCGACCCCGCTCACCCCCGAAGCCATGCTTGCTGTCGCCATCGACGAAGCCCGTATCGGTCTCGCGGAAGGCGGCATCCCTATCGGAGCCGCGATCTTCCGCCCCGATGGCACCCTCCTAGGGTCAGGACATAACCGCCGCGTCCAGCACAACGACCCCTCCGCCCACGGAGAAACCGATGCATTCCGCAACGCCGGACGCCAGCGCTCCTACCACGACCTCATCATGGTCACCACGCTCGCCCCCTGCTGGTATTGCACCGGCCTCATCCGCCAGTTCGGATTCAAGACCGTCATCATCGGCGAAAGCCAGACCTTCGAAGGAGGCATCCACTGGCTGCGCGACAACGGCTTCGAGGTCCACGACCTCGCCTCGCAGGAATGCATCGACCTGCTGGGCGCGTTTATCAAGGCGCATCCTGAGGTCTGGAAAGAGGATATCGGGGAGGAGTAGTGCGGTGGGCCCCTACGCCACGAAATTGCTGCGCTCCGGCGACTGGAGTTGCTTTATGACGGCAGCTGCGGGTGCAAGCTGATCCTCGAAATCGCGCTCCGGGTCAACAATCACAGCGTTGTAATGCGCCAGCCGGGACTTGGCCAGTACGCCTTCGGCGCCTCTCAGAACGACCGGAATAATCGGCTTCACCTGTTCACCTCTCAGGCTCTGCCGCGCTATTTGTTCGATCTCGCGCGCTTGCCATCCGGAACTGCCAGAGGGTCCGAAGACCACCAGGTAGGCATTCGCCCGCTCGATTTCAGTCTGAATTGCTTCAGCCCATTTTTCGCCGGGCTCCAGCGCTTCGGAGGAGAAGATCCGCAGGTCTCCGCCAATTGCATTTTGAAGATGACTCACAATGACACTTTTTGCATTTCCCGTTTCTCCTGAGTACGAAATGAAGACATTCAGTGTCCCCTCCCGTCTCGTCTGCCGCTCCTGCGAGACCGACCTCGCCCCGTGAACGTATTCATCTCGGCTGGAAACAAGTAAATCAACATTGGAGAAGCCATGCACCAATAGCGCAGCCAGCGTCTCGCAGGCATAGCTCACGGCCTGTCCAGACGTGCGCGTTCCGCTCGATCCCGCCGGCTCGAGCAAGGCTGCAACATCTTCTCCGAAGGTCCAGCGCGGCACGTAGGGAATGGTCAGCAGGTCGATGAGTTTGAGGGTGTCCACGCCGCGCGGAACCCACACATCAAGAAAAGGACTCAGCTCCGTCGCGAAGCGCGATCGCCAACTCTGGGCGCGGTCGTATTCTTCGCGCTGCTCGAAACGTGCAGGGATGGGTAGCGGCGAAAGCGCTGGACGGTCGACCGGCATGCGCCGCCTTGCTTCCATGGCGCGCCTCGCTATTGAGGCGCAGCCATTCAGGCTCTGTTCGTTCGCGGTGAACATGAAAGCCAGAATGTCGGGAAGCTGCGCCGTGGTGATGCCGCTGAAATCCGTCACGCCAGTGCGGCTGTCGATGAGCACGAAATCAAATTCGCTCTGCCATTCGGAACGCAATTGTTCGAGGCGGGCTCCGAGCGCATGGTTGTCGTATAACTCGTCCCAGTCAAGCTGCTGTACGAAGTTCGTGTAGTCGATTCCGTCTTCTCCGGAAGCGGGCATCAGGTAAAGTTCTCCTTCGATGCCCGTCAGTTGCAGCCGCGATGCATAAGTCGACCACGCCCGCGGAGAGTCCTTCCCGCAGTCGTCTAGAAAATCCAGTACTCCGGCTGACCTCGAGAGGGTGAAGTTCGGAAAATAGAAATTCAACCCTGGAGCCTCGATGTCCCAGTCCGCGACCAGCACGCGGTTTCCCCACTGCACGAGAATCACCGCGATATTGGCCAGCGCAAAGCTGCGGCCCACGCCGCCCTTGTAAGAGTAAAATGTGACAATCCTGGCAGGCATTCAGATCACCGGTCGCTCATGTACGACGGGGGCGAGAGGCACCGGCTCCTGAATCGGAAAGTCGTCTCTCCAACTCGGCACGCTGCTGAGAAGCACCTCTAAATCGCGAGCCATTTCCCGGATTAGATCGTCGAATTCCAGATATTTCGCCGTAGTACGAAACGATTCGTCCGGATAGCTGAGCGTTGAAAAGTCTTTGCGCCACTGTGTCAGCTTCGCGTCGGCATGGAAGTGATTGCCGTCGGCGTAGCGCACCGGATACACAAGTCCTTGAGGATTCTCATTCGTGAACAGGCCCAGCAGCGCTTCCCGTTGGCGAAAGCTTTGCCACTCCGCCATGCACCAGGTAGAGCGAAAATAGTCCGCCGACCAGATCGTCAGCAGTAGCCGTGATCGCTTAACGTTTCGCTTCAGCTCCGCTGGCCAGTTCACCCCTTCGGACATTTTGAAGTCGCAGAAGATGCTGACCGGATTCGCGGAAATCTCATTCAGCCGCAATTCCAGCCTGGGCGCCAGATGATTCTTCACCCACGGGCCAATGGTGTCCGATCTGCGATACGAAATGAAGATGTCGTGCTCGTAGCTCATAGAAACGCACGACCAAGCTTCCCATATTCGCGAACAATTCGCCAAAATAATCTGGCGATCATCCTGTTGAGCCCCGACACCACATCTGGAACGTCGGCGCAGAACGATCGAGCCAAGACTATTTCTCAGTAGTTGTTACATTTCCCGACTCCGCAAAGTGCCGGCCCGACTCCACCTTGCCGATGGTTGGATTCAGGCATCCTCCGCGGTTGTCATCGCAAAGATTGTTCGCGATTATCAGCCCCGCCACGCCGGCCTCAACATTCACGCCATATAGTTGGTTCTCATTGTCATTGAAAGTATTTCCGATCGTGTTGCCGACAATCTGCACCGCATGCGCCGGCGCCGTGATGTGGATGCCGCTATACACCGCAGCACCGCACTGCGTGCAGAAGCCGTTGCCCGTGATCAGATCCCCCTCAATCTGCAGATTGTTCACGCCCTTTCCGTCTACCAGTACGCCCTCGCCTGAATTCGACCGGATCTTCGATCCCCCTCCAATGTGGATGTTCACGCCTCCCGCAATCTCAATCCCCGCAACTCCCGGCGTCACCGTTTCACACCCTCCCGACCCGCTTGACCACGAGTTGAGAAACGTCGCGCCGAGCATCGCCGAACCCAGAGACGAATCGAAGAGCCAGCCCGACCCTGTCGAACAGTCGGCCTGGAAATTCTGCGCGAATATCCACGTCGGCCCCACGCCGCCCAGCGTATTCTGAACCACCAGCCCGTGCAGTCCTGAATCGCCGCCCACAAAGTCGTTGATGTTCGTCCCACCTGCCCCCGAGTCGATCACCAGCGTCCTGCCCGTGTGGTTATGGGGAACGCCATAAGCCGTGATGTGCGTCAGGAAGGTGTCGTTGGCGCGATCGACTTCTACCCCTGTGCCTACAAAATTCACCAGCAGCGAGTCTTCGAGATGTGTGTCTTCGGTGTCCCGCCCCGAGGCTAGTCCCGAGACGCGCACCAGTGTCGTTCCCGTCCCACCGCCGCTCACCATAATCTGGCTGGCGTAATTGCTATGGCCGCCCATCCACACACCTCCTGCCGCCGACGCTCCGAGCCGCAGGCCACAACCGGAAAGCGAGTCACCACTCCCTTTCATCGTCACCGCGACCCCTGATCCCGCGTATTCGAGCTGCGCAGCAGCCGGCGCGTCGACGCTAGATCCAACGTAGCCGGAGCGGAAACACTCAACCTGTTCCTCATCCACCATTACGATCGGCGTTGTCAGTCGAGAGGGACCTCCGGGAGGAATGACAATGTGACAGATACTGCCCCGGGCGCACGTCGCCGCTGCCGCATTTACCTTCGCTCCGATGTCTTCTCCGGGAAATTGCCCCGGATCGAGAACCGCTCCGCTATTCTGGCCCGCAGTTCCCGAAATCTGCTGGCTGGATTCAGGCACAGACCGTGCAGGCGCCTGTCCAAAGGCAGCCATTACCAGCCCAAAGGCAACGAGAATTCCTGTCCGCTTCATGAATCCACCTGTTTCGGAATTCTCCAACGAAACGGCAGAAGTTGTTCAACAGCGGCTGCTTCCTTCTTTGACGTGGTAAAAGCCGCAGATGCCTTACCGCGGTTTGTCCGTTGGAAGCGGGGCGCTTGAGCGCATCAACGCCTCAACCTTGCACCCGGTGACGCCGTGTCGAGCGGTGCGCCCACTTCTTCTGGCGCAATCCCTTCCTGTTTGTCCCAGCCCGGCAAGTAGTCGCTCCCCGTGATCAGCCGCGCACCATGAGTGAACGTGAAGTAGTTCCACACCCAGTCGATGAGAACGGCAAGCCGGTTCCTGAACCCGATAAGGAAAAAGATGTGGATGGTCAGCCACGTTAACCACGCCGGAAAGCCGCTCCAGTGTGCCTTGAACGGCCATTCAATCTTGCCCACCGCCGCTGCGCGGCCAATCGTAGCCATGTCCCCTTTATCGAAGTAATGGAACGGCGTCCGTGGCTTGCCCTTCAAATCCTGCCCGATCATGCGGGCCACGTGGTCGCCCATCTGCATCGCCGGCTGCGCCACGCCCGGAATCTGCCGTCCGTCCTGCTCGATGTGCACCAGGTCACCGCCCACAAAAATCTCCGGGTGCCCGGGCGGATTTAGCGTCTGATTCACGAAGACGCATCCCCGCTTATCGGTTTCAACACCCAACAGCTTGCCCAGCGGCGAAGCCTGTACTCCAGCCGCCCACAGCGTCACCACCGCTTCCACGCGCCGGCCGCCCGCGATTACGCATCCCTCTTGAACATCTGTCACCGGTACCCCGGTTTGCACCTCCACCCCCAGGGCATTCAGTTGCTCCACTGCCTTCTTTGACAAATCCTCAGGATAAGCAGCCAGAATGCGCGGTCCCCCCTCGATCAACAGAACCCGGGCCTTTGTCGGGTCGATATGCCGAAAGTCATGCTTCATATAGAGCTTGGCGATATCGGAGATTGCCCCGGCCAGCTCTACCCCCGTAGGCCCTCCGCCGATCACCACAAAGTTCAGCGGCGGGTGTGTCCCTGCCTCCAGCATTTCTCTCTCTGCCAGTTCGAAGGCAAGCAGCACGCGTCGCCGGATCTCGATTGCATCCTCGATCGTCTTCAGGCCCGGGGCCAGGTTTGACCACTGTTCGTTCCCAAAATATGAATGGGTCGCGCCAGTGGCGACGACCAGATAGTCGTACTCCATCTCCCCGCCGCTCTTGAGCTGCACCCGGCGCGCATCCAGGTCGAAGCCCAACGCCTCGTCCATCAGCACCTCAACATTCTCCTTGCCGCGCAGGATGGTGCGGATGGGGGAAGCGATGTTGGCAGGCGATAGGACCGCCAGTGCCACCTGGTAGAGCAGCGGCTGAAAGGTAAAGTGATTGCGCCGATCGATGATCGTCACGTCCACCGGCAGCTTGGCCAGGCCTGTAGCAGCGTGGGTGCCGGCAAAACCACCCCCTAGAATAATCACGCGCGGCCGGCGCTTCTCAGTAATTGCAGGAATCTGATCCCGATTTGCAGTCGTGGTCATTGCTCTCTCCTGGCTACAAAGAAGATGCACCACGAAGGTGAAAGGTCACAGTGCATCAACCGGCTACCGTCCGTGGTTCTGTTAAAAGCGCAGAAACAAAAGGGGCGGAGCGTTGTGCTCCACCCCTCGCCGGATCGGGAAGATGCCGGTTTATTTGTCGTGCGGATGGCTTTCATTGGGATGGCCGCCGCTCGGATGACTTCCTCCGCTCGGCTTCGCCTGCGGCGCAGGGCGACTTTGCGGCGCCGGATGACTGTTGTTCTGCGGCGGATGATAGCTGCTGTTGGTCCCCGGGCGGGCGTTGTTGCTCGGAGCGGGGCGATAGTTATTGTTATTGGTCGTAGGCCGGCTGTAATTATTGTTCGTCGTAGGCCGATTGTTATTGTTATTGGCCGGAGGCCGGTAGGCGTTATTGTTGGAGCCGGGGGTGGTGCCTGGGCGGCTGTAGTTATTGTTGCCCGTCGGGCGGCTGTAGTTGTTATTCGGCGTGCCAGGCCTGTTGTAATTATTATTGGTCGTGCCGCGATTGTAATTGTTGTTGGTGTTATTCCGGTTGTAGTTGTTGTTGGTAACGTTCCGGTTGATGTTGTTATTGCTGACCGTACGATTATAGTTGTTGGTTGCCGTCCGGTTGTAGTTATTGCTCACAGTCCTGTTGTAGCTGTTGTGGTATACCGAGCTCTGCGCATAGTGTCCGTTGTATCCCGGACGATAATTCGGCGCATGCATGGCGATATTGCGGTTGTAGTTGCGCGCCGCCACGTTGCGGTCGTAGCCGCCATAATAACCGTGATTGATCACGGTTACGCTGCGCGACACATAGACATTGCGGTTGTACACAATGGTGCGATTGCCCCATCCGCAGCCCCAGTTATGCCATCCCCAACCCCAGTGGTTCCACGAGGCGACCGCGATGCCGACGCCGAAGCCGATCGCCAGGCCGACGCCAAAGACCAGTCCCGGCGGCGGCGGCGGCGCATAGTATCCGCCCCACGCAACTACCGGCGCGCCATACACCACCCAGGGGTTGTAATAAGGCACATAGACAACGGTCGGGTTTGCCGGCGCGATCACGATATCGTTCGGTTGATATGTGACCGCCACCTGCTGGTTGGTCTTGAGATTGCCGGCTTGATAGGCGCGCTGCCGCATCACCTGCACGGCTGCCATCACATCCTGCGGCTGGTTGTAATAGGCGTTGCCGAGTTGGCTGGTCCAGTCCATGTTCTTGTCCAGATTCGCCAGCACAGTCGGGAATGCGACCAGCGCCTTGACGCTCGGATCCCAGTTCAGGCTGTCGATCATCTGGCCCATCTGGTCAGGAGGAACTCCCTGATGCGACTGCACAAATGCGTCCGCGTCCGCCACTTCGTTCGGGAATGTCGACGCAGCCAGAATCTGCGCTACCAGCGAATCAGGATAAAGAGCGATCGGCGCCACCAGTTGATCGAGCTGGTCTGGCGTCAGCGGTTCATACGCCTGCGGCGGCGCTTGCTGCGGCGCTCCCTGGGCGTCAGCCTGGTCAGGAGGTGGAGGCGGCGGCGCTTCCTGGGCAAACATGTCTGCCACGCCGAGCGGAATCATCAGGTACATTAAGCCCCAGGCCAGTGCCTGGCGCCCAATCCTGAACGACCACGCCGCGATATTCTGGGCGCGAAGCGCGCCGCGCCGCGCATCAGCGGCAAAATTCGAAGAAATAGCTTTCGTGTTCATTGCGAGCCTAACCTTTCAGGAACCACACCGAGCATACGCAGCGGCATCAAACCCTTCGCCATTATGGCATCGGGTCCCACCCTGACGCACTCTCCTACACTCTGACACGCAAAGGCCACCGGGAGTTGCGCGCCGGCCTGACTCTTTCAATCCAGCCATGCCCCCGCACTTTCAGTTCAAAGCTATAGGCGTCGTTATGGATGCTTGTCCAGTTCGAAATTGAGACTTGCCGATGCTCCCGCGACCGCGGTCACAAGAAGGCGCGAAGGCTCGCCGGCAATCGACAAAGGCGTCAGTGTGACCGTTCCATCTGCGCCCGAGGTCGCCTGCGTGCTTGCCTGTCCAAGAACCGGCGCGGATGGACAAGCCCCATGAGCAGGACAGTCCGGAGTCAACGCATCCAGCGTTTCGTAGAACGTGACCACCGCACCGGCCATGGGATGGCCGATTGCGTCGGTGACTTCGAGAACAACGGGGGCAAAGCTCTCCGTAGCGGCGATTGTCTGACTGGTTCCGCTCTCCGCCACCAGCTGTGCGGTCTGGGTGTGCACGGCAACCACATTGAACTGAGCGCATGCGGAGCCTCCCGCCAGGCAGGCATTCACCGGGACCACGTCGCCTTCATTCAACGGTCCAGCCATGATGGCCTGCGTGACAATGCCATCTGCGGCGCTCACACTCCTAGTCGCGGCCGGGGTGATCCCGTCGGCCATCGACACCCAGTTCACGGCTTGTCCTCCGGCAGGACTTCCGTTGCTTAAAACAAGTCCCTGCGGATTCCACTGCGACATCCCGCCGATCGCCAGATACAAGTTCGGCGTAATCGCGCTGATCGAAGGCGGCGTCTGCCCAGTGAACTCCGCGGCGATGCTCGCGCCGTTCGTAAGTGACGCCGTGACCTGCGCCAGGACAGTGGAGGTCGCACTGACCATCACGGTAGCCGTGCCGTCTCCGGCCGTGGTCGCACTGCACACGCTTTGCCCACAGCCCAGCGCAGCGCTCCCGCTTGTCACCGAGTAGCTGACCGACACCCCCGCCGCGGGAGACTGATTGTCCCAGTTCATCGCTTTCACCGTGAACGGAACAGGCACACCAATTGCCACCCCGTTCGCCGGCGCGGTCACGATCGCGAGTTCGTCCCCATTCTGGGCGTCGTAGCTCAACCCGTCCGCGATAATGGTTACACCCAGCGTCTGCGGGTCCTCGACCTCCACCAGCACATTGCCGGTCATTCCGCCCGATGCCGGAGCGACCGCCGTGATCTGTGTCGGCGAGACGCTCGTCACCGTCGCCGGCACGTTATTGACCATGACTACAGAATTCTGCCGAAAGCCCAGGCCGTCGATGACAATCGGACCGCCGCCTGGCGGGAGCCGCGAAGGCTCTACCGTATCGGCATAAATCACCCGTCCCCGGTATAGGTAGTCAGGACGCCCATCCCCTCGCATGTCTGCTACTCCCAGTCGCACCTCGCTGTCGGCGGTTGTGATGACCGGCAGTTCGGTCAGCCCTACTTCAACTCCGTTGAAGGGTTGTGGACTTCCCGTCACCGGCGGCACGGTTCCCGGGTCGGTGCCGTTCCACATGCCGAGCACCGGCTGCGCCTTGTCTACAGTCGGACTGCCGGTTTCATCGAGCGCCGTCGCCTCCACGGTGAACTCGCGGTTCGCTCGTGCCCGCCACTCCAGCCATCCCGTGTGCCCATAACCTGAGATCCGCGCCGTCCACTCGCCCGCAGCCGGCAACTGCGCCGGACCCGATTCCGTACCGTCATCGCCGCTCAGCGATTCGTCAGCCGAATCGCCGATATCGATCACCTGGTAAACACTCGACCCCGCAGCCAGCCCGGAGAGATACACCGTCGGCATCGTCCCTGAAGGCGTCACCTGTCCCGAAGTGTAAGCACCGACCGAAGCTCCGCCGATATCCAGCGAATTCACCGGCTCAAACGTGAGTTGGTAGTTTGCAGACGTTTCGCCCGCAGGCAGCGGAACCCCGCTCAGATCGAAGAAACCCTCCAGCGTTTCATCGTCCGAGCCATAGCGGTTCAGGGCGTTTCCGCTTGCGTCCGTCGTCCCCGTGATCAGGTTCCCTGCGTTCCCCTGGAAGTACGCACCGCTGACCGCCGTCACCGTGTAGCGGACGTCGGGCAGATCGGTTCCGGAGGTCATCGGCCGCAATACCGCGTTCACGCCCTGCATTCCCTGGCCGCCCTTGAACTGGATTCTCCCCTGCACCGAGATGGTGTTCGCCGCAGTCAGCTTCTTGCCGCTGAACGAACCGATATTCGCAGCCGTTACCGGATACGTCCGGTTCAATGCGGCAATGTCGTCCAGCCGAAGCGCCGTACCGTTCGGTATGCATGATTGACCCGTCGCATTGCACAGCCGCTCGATCGGATGCAAGATAGGCCACCCTGCCAGCCCGTTACTGCTTACCTGGTTGATGGCAAACATCTCTTCGTTGGCCTGCGACCAATCGAGCCCCAATATCCGCCCCACCCCGCGCAGCAGTTGATACTTGAGCACGTTGACTTGCGCGGTGGTCGCGGTGCACAGACCGTTGATGAAGATCAGCGCGTGCAGAATATTGCCGGAAGGCGAAATGTTATCCACCCGCGTCATCACGCCGTTCTGCTGGCATAGCGCCGCCGAACCCGCTCCCGCGCCGAAGAACGCGTTGATGACCGATCCGTCG
>Ga0335075_10008092_pt1 | contig 16158 bp, 14 predicted proteins | sample Lox_Sample_24_FD_206723 | JGI IMG/M metagenome (GOLD analysis project Ga0335075, IMG submission 206723) | Soil microbial communities from Loxahatchee National Wildlife Refuge, Florida, United States - Lox_Sample_2.4 | ecosystem: Environmental > Terrestrial > Soil > Wetlands | place: USA... | reverse complement strand
CGGCTGCTCCACCCCCGCCATCATCCGCAGCAGCGTGGACTTACCCGTCCCGTTCGGGCCAAGAACACCGATCTTGGCGCCCGGCAAGAACGCAAGCGTGACGTCATCAAGGATGACCTTGTCGCCGAAGGCCTTCCGTGCATGCCTAAGAGCGAGAATCTGGTTCATGCCGCACGCACCCTGTTAGCCAGTCAGGGACCGTTGGCCTTGGCGCGTTTGCGGCGAGCCCCTCCGCCTCAGGTCAATAATAGCCGGACACTTCAGGGGTGCCAGCCGGACGGGCAGCGGTCCGCGGCTACGGCGAGACCGTACTATGCGGCCGTGTTCCGGGCGAGTAGGTCGGCCGCGCCTATGCGACCCAGGGCGTGCGCTAGGCCGTTTGGGCACCGCTGGATCAAGCGGCACCGAGCACGGCCGACGCCTGGTCAGAACGCCGGGAGGCCATAGGGCATAGCGGGCCGAGATGCGGCGATCTCGAGCAACCGGTTGTACTTGGCGACGCGCTCGCCCCGCGCAGGCGCCCCGGTCTTCAGCATGCCGCATCCTGAGCTGACGGCGAGGTCGGCGATGAAGGTGTCGGTGGTCTCGCCGGAGCGGTGCGAGACGAACTGGGCGTAGCCCCCGTCGCGGCACGTCGCGATGGCTGTGAGTGTTTCGGTGACAGTGCCGATCTGGTTGACCTTGATGAGCGCGGCGTTGCCGACGCGGCGGGTGATGGCTTCGGCGATGATCGCGGGGTTGGTGACGAAGATGTCGTCGCCAACCAGCCGTACCCGGTCGCCGAGCCGCCGGGTGAGCGCAGTCCAGCCGTCCCAGTCGTCCTCCGCGAGGCCGTCCTCGATAAGCCAAACCGGGAACCGGTTGATGATCTGCGCATACCGCTCGATCATCTCGGCACTGGACAGCGTCTGACTCGCGACACGGTAGCGGCCGTCGTCTGCGCGGAACTCGCTGGCCGCCGGGTCCAGCGCGATCGCCACCCCGTGCGAGCCCGCTACGTAGCCGGCGTCGCCGATCGCCCTGACGAGCAGGTCTAGCGCCTCCTCCGGCTCGGTGATCTGCGGAGCGAACCCGCCCTCGTCGCCGAGGCCCGTCGCGTATCCCCTGGCAGCCAGCAGGGCGCGCAGCGCCGCGTACACCTCGGCACCGGCTCGGACTGCCTCGGGGAACGAGGGAGCGCCGAGCGGCGCAATCATGAATTCCTGGAAGTCGAGCGGATTAGGCGCGTGTACGCCACCGTTGATCACGTTGAAGTGCGGCACAGGCAGCCGCTGGGTTACTCCCGCCGGCGTGAGCCAGTCCCACAGCTCGCGTCCATCGCTCTGGGCGAGCGCGCGGGCGCAAGCCATTGACACTCCTACGATCGCGTTCGCGCCGAGACGCGACTTGTCGGGCGCGCCGTCCAGTGCGATCAGTGCTGCGTCGATCTCCGCCAGGTCGTGCCAAGCTCGTGCCGTCAGGCAGTTGCGAATCTCGCCGCCTATCGCTGCCACGGCTCCCAGCACGCCGAGCCCGCCATACCGCGGGGCATCCCGGTCCCGGCGCTCGACTGCTTCTCGGCTGCCTGTAGACGCACCTGACGGAACTCCGGCCGCGGCCAGCGTCCCGTCAGCGAGCGCGACTGTCACCTGGACGGTGGGGCGGCCGCGCGAGTCCAGGATCTCAAGTGCGCTGACCGTAGTGATGACGAAAGGCTTTGATGCCATCGATATCTCCTTCTGTGTTGGTGGCGGAGGGAACCGTCTCCGGCGGTGGCCTGGATGGCCACTTGCCTCCTGATAGTCAGCGCGAACGGCAGCCAGACGTCCGCGGCGCACGCGCTACTTGGGCTGGGCGGGCAGGGCAAGGGCGGCCTCTCCGGCCAGCAGCCGGATCGCGTCGGAATACGCGCTCTCCTCGTCGGCGGTTATCAGCCAGCGGCGAAGCGCTTCCCGCTTGAGGGCATAGGCCCTCATGTTCTCCGATGCCCGCTGGAGCCCCGCGGCGAGCGCGCTGGTCATGGCCTGGGCGGCCGGCAGGGACGAGCATGCTCCGAGGACCAGCGTCAGGTGACGCAGGCATAGCGGCGGCGCCTCTGTCGCGGCCGCTGGCCGCGCTGCAAGTTCCCCGGCTGCCTGCCGCTCAACCACCGCCAGCACGGCGCAGGCCGAGCAGGTCCGGGTCCGGACTATGGCCGTGACATGCGCGGCGAGCTCGCCGGGATCGTGGCTAACGGCAACGGCTACATCCAGCGCAGCCGCGAGTTGGCTGGCCAGCCTGGCGTTCCCGACAGAGATGCCGACGGGCGAGGCCAGGTGCGCGTACTGCCAGCTGTGCAGTGCGCAGAACCCGCCGGCCTCAGCATGGCGGGTTTGGTCGGCTTCGCTGGTCGCGAGCAGGAACTGCCAGCGGCTCAGGTACTCCGTCTGCGCCGCCTCCAGCTTTCGGCAGATTGCACATGTCGCCCCCGGCCCAAGTGACGGCGCGGCCAGCGGCTCTGCTTCCGGCGCCGTTGGCCTGAGGGCGTCTGGGACCCAGGCGGCCAGTTCGTCCTCGAGGGCGGCGAGCCGACTGGCGAGATCGGCCAAGATGGCGAGCTCGTCGTCGTTTGGCGGCGTGGACGCGTAATGCCGGAACTGGGCGGCCTCGGCAACGACCATCTGCTCAGCTTGATCGCGCAGCCGCCGAGCCCAGTCTGCGGACGCGGCTCGGAACGCAGCCCGGGCGTGCTCGGCCAGATCGGCCACTGCGCGGTCCACAGCTGCAGAGATGACGCCGCTCGCCTCGTCGGCAGAGCTGCGGCGGATGCGGGGCCGCAAGGACCTGCCCGGAGCTGGCATGTTCCAGGCCAGAACAGGCACGGTGAGCTGCGGTATCTCCTCCGCCGCCCAGCCGGCCGGTATACCGCCAAGGGCGGGCAGGCCGACGATGCTGGCGCCTAGTTCCCGTGGCAAGCGGGCTAGGTCCAGCAAGATGCCGATGTCTGTGGCTGCTGCCGCGACCAGTGCCTCCTGCAACTCGGCACCCTGCTGCTCCAGCCATTCATTGGCCGCCCGTTGGCCGGCCACGCGCAGTGCATCGAGTGCATCGGACACGACAGCGTCGTCCGGTGCGCGCGATGCACCCGATGATGCCGCTGTAGCGGGCTGAAGAATCTCGCGGATCTGGGCTTCCCATGCCGGCATGCATACGTCCAGGACGGCGGTCGCCGCAGCGCCCGTCGTGGCGGCGATACGATCCGCAACAGTGGCGAGGTCGTGCCGCACTTCGGTCATCCGGGACTCGAAGCTGACCATCGCGGCGTCGTCTTCCGAGCCGTCGCACCGCGTGCGCTCGCTGGCCCGCACGTCTCGCTGCTGCCGCGCTACTAGTCGGCCTGCTGCGGCCGCGATATTCCGAAGAGCCGCGCGGCCCTGCTCGGTGGTCAGGAACTCGGTTAGCGCGTCGCGCAGCGGCTCGATCCCGCTGTCCGCGAGCTGTCGGACGTCTTTGTTCTCCGCGCCGTTGAGCGCCTCGAGCGCCGAGATAGCGAACGCCGGCGGATCGGCGGCAAGGTTCTCGCGTGTCCATCGCCGCACGTAGTTGATCACGTCTTTGGCGTCGGAGTTACTAACGAGGTCGCGCTTGTTGATGACCAGGAACAGCTTGCTAGCCGACCCGGCCGCGGCGGTGAGGAAGCCTGCCTCGGCGCTCGTCAGTGCGGAGTCGAACCCGGTGACGAAGACAATGGCGTCGGCCTGCGGCAGATAGCGCAGGGTGGTGGCGGTGTTCGCCGCGATCGCTGACCCGACGCCGGGCGTATCGATGAATTCAAAGCCCAGGCGAAGCAGCTCGGCTGGAATCTCCACCTCGACTGATGTGACCTGCATCCGCGTGCGCTCGGCGCCGGCCTGGGCTACGAACCGAGCCACCTCGGCTACCGGAACCTCGACAGGCAGGGCGGCGGTGTGGCTGCGGACGAACGCGCGAGGTCGGGTACCGTACCGCACGGTGGTGACGACCGATGTCATCGGCAGCGCACCCATGGGCAGGTACGCCCTGCCTAGCAGGGCGTTCATCAGTGTCGTCTTGCCCCGGCTGAACTGGCCGATCACCGCGAGCTGGAAGCGGCCAGCCGCCAGCCGGGTCAGCAACGTCCTGATCTGCTGCTCGCGCTCGTCGTCGCCGTGGGCACGCGCGACCGGCAAGGCGCTGCGGATCATGTCCGCCAGTTCCAGCCGTCGCTTTTGGTAGTCGGTCAGCCCATCCATCAATCAACTCTCCGGCTGACTGGGGCGGCCGGTGGCCGCGAGCGGGGGATACGCAAGCGGACGACGGCGAGGAACGGGATCGCGGTGAGCTGCGCGGCCACGGCGAATGCGGTCACCGCACCGAGCGAGACCCCGAACAGCAACCCGATGACCACGCTGCCGATTACCCACGCGGTGCCGTAGGCGCCGGTGAAGAGCCCATAAGCGGAGGCGCGGTGGTCAGGCGACACCATCGGCGCGACCGCGGCCGGAATGATCGATTCCTGCACGCCCATGCCCAGGCCCCACAGCGCTACCCCGAACACCGCAGGCCAGACCCCGCCGAGGAATACCAGCGGCGCATACGCCGCTCCGACGACAGTCAGCGGGATCAGCACCCCGATCCCGGACTTGTCAAACAGCCGCCCGAAGATCAGCGACCCGGTGCCACTGACCGCCATCGCTACCGCGTAGAACACCGGCACGATGGGCGCGGCGACCGTGCGGGCCTGCTGGAAGTGGAACGCGATCAGCGGGAAGTCCGCCAGGCCCGCCGCTACCAGGGCGGCACCCGCAAGATAGATCCAGAACACCCGCGGCAGCCCCGACGTGGTCACCTCGGCGGGGCCGGCGGAGAGGTCCTGCGGGCGGGGGAAAAATCGGCGCGCCACCAGCACCAGCGTCAGGGTTATCGCCGCGGGGGCCGCCAAAGCGGCGAAGGCGAGCTTGTAGTCATGGTTGCTGACCGCCAGTGCAAGCGCGACCAACAAGGGGCCGAACATCGCGCCAAACTGATCGAGAGCCTCATGCACGCCGAAGCCCCAGCCGTATCCCATCTCTCTTGCCGCGTGCGAGAGCATCGCGTCTCGCGGCGGGTTACGCATGGCCTTGCCGACCCGCTCGGCGATGATCAGCAGCGCCGCGAGTTCCCAGTTACCGGCCAGCGCGAGCAGCGGCACTGCAGCCATCTGCACGACGTAGCCGCCGATGGTGATCGGCCAGTAGCGGCCGGTCCGGTCTGCGTTGCGGCCTGAGAACAGCCGTAGTCCGTAGCCCAGGAACTCGCCTAGGCCGCTGATCACAGCGATCGCCAGCGCGCCTGCGCCGAGCGTACCGAGATATGGCCCGATCACCGACCGGGAGCCCTCGTAGGTGAAATCGGCGAAGAAGCTCATCACGCCCACCAGCAGCACGAACTTCAGAGCCGGCGATGCGGCGGCCAGGTGCTGTCCGAGGCCCGATCGCCCAGGATCGGCGTCGGTCCGGGCCGGCCTGCTCGGCTGACGCGCGGTCATTTCATCCTCTCCTTATGCGGGGCAGGTTGCGAGCAGGCGGTCGGCACCCGAAGTCGCGTGCGTTAACGGCGGTCGCCGTGTCCCACGGCTGATCCGTGCCAGTCATGGTTGCCCGGCTCCTAGCGGCAGATGATGGCGACTGGCGGAATGCGCCCGGCTGGTGTAGCGGCCGTCGCCGCCACGGCGTCTGGCAGTGGTGTCCGCCAGGGCGGGCGGAAATTCCTGTCGTGCGAGGCAGGAATCATGATCTGGCACGCTTAAGCAGGACTGGGAGCCTGATGCGCAGCACATCTTCGGCACGGCTGTAAGCGCTGGTTCCGACCCAAAGGCGGTATCTACGCTCATCTGAAGCGTGTCCGGGTGGACGCGGGCGTGGCCGGCTCGGCCAGCCCGTCAATGGCGCTGCGTGCGCGGGTACGCCCGCTGCCCGCAACTCGGCAAGCAGCCGCCTCACGATCGTGGCATCGACGTCCGCAACAGCCGCCCACCCGTCATCGCTCAGTCCGTTGCCCATGCCGCGGAAGGGCAACCACCACAAGCGCCCGAATCGTTCCGGCTGCTGCACTGGTCTCGATGCCGATGCCGACATTTCTCCTGCCCTCGTGCCGCTAGTGCGTTCACGAAACAGGAGCCATCGGCCACGCTGGCAATCGGGCGTCAAACGACATAGCGCCCCGGCGAGCTCCACCGCCCGCGGCTCGCAAGCCGCGATTCCCAGTATAGGCGGCATCTGGCGGATGCCGGAGGGTCGCGGATTGCGGGCCGCGGCGCGAGGAACTGTCACAGACCCGCGATCGTGGGTGTTTCTCCGTTCGGTGCGCTCACCAGCAAGACAGGTACCAAGCACCCCCGGACGGCGCGGTCCGCGGCCCGGCCGAGCGTGATTTTGCGGCGGCCTCCGCCTCCGTGCCGTCCAAGGACGAGGATGTCAAACCCGTGATCCTGCGCGTAGAGCGTCATGACGTTGCCGGGGCTGTCACCACCCGAGTACACGAGCTCGACCCTCGTCTGGACTAGAGTTCCCGGTCGCACGCCGTCGCTGCCCTCGCCGTTGCCTTGCGGCGGCAGCGCCCGCGAGATGACACAGAGAATCACTAGCTGGCCGGGGTCGCCCGGGGCGTCAGCTACGGCTCCGGCAACCCAGAGTGCCTCCGCCGCGTCAGCCGAGCCGTCAAAGCCAACAAGAACACAACGAAACGGTACGACAGCTTTCATCCGCGATCGCCTCCAAAGCTCCCGAGCACCTACTAGTGCAGGTAGAGGCCATCAGCGAGTTCGCGGTGTTGGCGAGCCTCATCGCCGGTGTCATTATTGCCGCGCAGCCGACCTGCCACAAGCACCGGCGCGCTGGCGGTGACTTCGAGTCCCAGCGGGTACGATCTTTGCAGGCGATGAAGCCCGCCTGAAACCGCCGCAACGGCTAACGGCTTCTACCGCGTTTCGACCGGTGGAGGCCGACGGTGAGTGCTGACGTGCGGGAGAGTTTCGTGGCCAACGGCGGGCGAGCCACGGGAACGTCTGCAGGCTCGTTTCAGAGCATCCTGTTCGAGCAGCCCGGTGCAGGCCCGGCCGTTGGGAGGCCGGCCGAGCAGGACTTGTTCCGGGACCTGAATCTCGATCAGGTGCTGAGGTCGATGACGGTCGGCCGTGAACTGTACGAGCTTGGGCCGTTCTTCTGTGCGCCGTTGCACGATGTGGACGCCGTCCGGTACCGGCATGAGGTCTTGCGGGACCTGGAAAAGCACGAAGTGCTGCAGGCGGTCAACAGGTTCGCCGAGAGAATGCGGGAGATGCGCGAGCACCTCTCGCAATCTCGCCGGCTCCACTACCAGCTGCAGAAGCAGGCCTGGTTCGTGGACGCAGCGGAGATCTACTGCGAGGCGGTGCGCGGCCTCGCGGAGCAGCTGGCGGGGTGCGAGCTGATGTCGCGCGGGCTCAACGGACTCAGGGAGTTCCTCGCTGAGTACGCCGAGTCCGGGCGCTTCATCTCGCTGGCAACCGAGACACTGGCGCTGAAAGCCGCGATTGCGGATGTCCGATACTCCGTCCGGATTCTTGGGCCGCGCGTCACGCTCAGCCGTTATGAAGGCGAGCCGGATTACAGCGCTCAGGTGGAGGAGACCTTCAGGAAGTTCCAGCAGGGCGCGGTGAACAGTTACCTGGTGGACCTGCCCGAGCTGGCAGACATGGACCACGTCGAGGCGCGCATCATTGACCTAGTGGCCAAGCTGTACCCGGACGTGTTCGGAACGCTGGCGGACTACTGTGCCCAGCACCATGATTACCTCGACCTGGTGATCGGGCGGTTCGACCGCGAGGTGCAGTTTTATCTTGGTTACCTCGAGCTGATCGACCGCCTAAGAGCCGCAGGCCTGTCGTTCTGCTATCCGCGCGTCTCGGCCCAGTCGAAGCAGGTCGCCGCCGCGGGCGCCTTCGATCTCGCGCTGGCAACCAAGCTCGTGCCTGGCGAAGCCGCGGTCGTCACCAACGACTTCGGCCTGGAAGGACCGGAGCGGGTATTCGTGGTGAGCGGTCCGAACAACGGCGGGAAGACGACCTTCGCGCGAACCATCGGCCAGATGCACTACCTCGGGAGCCTTGGCCTGCTCGTCCCGGGACATAGCGCGCGCCTATTCCTGCCAGACCGCATCTACACGCACTTCGAGAAGGAGGAGGACATCGAGACACTTCGAGGCAAGTTCGAGGAAGAGCTCGTCCGGGTGCGCCAGATCCTCAATCAGGCAACTGGGGACAGCGTCATTGTGATGAACGAGAGCTTTAGCTCTACGTCGCTGACCGACGCGGTGTTCGTCGGCACCAAGATCATGGGTCGGATCCTCGACCTCGGTTGCCTGGGCGTCTATGTGACATTCGTCGATGAGATCGCATCCCTAAGCGAAGCAACCGTGAGCATGGTCAGCCAGATCGCGCCCGAGAACCCGGCTGAGCGGACATTCAAGGTGCTGCGTAGACGAGCCGACGGCCTCGCTTACGCCTGGGCGCTCGCGCAGAAGTATGGCCTGACTTACGAGCGCCTGATGGAACGGATCGACTGATGAAGGTCTTCCTGTTGCATAGAGACCGGGACTTCGCTGTCAAGCCAGAGCTGCGTGACGCGATCTTCGACGCGATGCTAAGCGGCGATCTGTTCGCGATCTCCAAACTCAGGATGAATGTCGAGCGGAAGAGGGAGCCCGGCCTGGTGCTGGCACCGACCGGAGACGACAAGGTACTTACGCAAGATCTCGAGCTCGAGACACTCTGGAACGCGATGGCGGCGGGGGATGAGTTCCTGTTCGAGATGGCTAAGCGGGCCATCCTATCGAGCCTGACCGACCCGGACGCAATCTTCTACCGGCAGCAGGTCCTCAGGGACTGCCTCGCGCACCCTGTGGTGGTCCGCCAGCTCTATGACCTTGCGGTTCAGGCGCTTGAGAATGAGCGCAAGGCCGGTGTTCTGTGGTTCCGCGCCAGCCCGGAGTCGATCCTGCGCCGCTCCGTGCAAGCGCTCAGCCTCCAGGTCGACGTGCTCAGGCGGCTGAGGCAGGTCGCCGATGAACATGCGGCGAGCTTCGGCTCCGAGGGCTTCACGCGCCTATTCGCGATGCTCAGACAAGAGCTTTCAGACGCCTACCTTCAGGAGGTCGAGCGTCATCTGCGCGAGCTCCAGTTTAAGCGCGGGATCCTCGAGAGCGCCGGTCTCGCAAGGGGTCTCAAGGGGAGCTGCTACGTCATGCGGACACCGCGTGAGCAGCGCTGGACCGACCGGCTCCCGTTCGCCGGCCGGTCAGAAAGCTACAGCTTCACAATCCCTCCCCGCGACGAGAGCGGCTTCAGGTCACTGGAGGAGATCCGGGGGAAAGGGATCAACCTGGTCGCGAACTCGGTGGCGAGATCGGCCGATCACGTCAAGAGCTTCTTCAGCATGCTCCGGCTCGAGCTCGCCTTTTACCTCGGCTGCCTGAACCTTCACGGCAAGCTGGCCGGAAAGGGTGAGCCGACGTGCTTCCCCGAACCGCTGGCGGCCGAAGTCATGGCCCTTACTGCGGAGGGACTCTACGACCCGTGCCTAACGCTCCATCTCGAAGCCCGGGTCACAAACAACGACGTAGATGCCGACGGAAAGTCGCTCTTGATGATCACCGGTGCCAACCAGGGCGGCAAGTCGACGCTGCTGCGCAGCCTCGGTCTTGCCCACCTGATGATGCAGGCAGGCATGTTCGTCGGGGCCGGGTCATTCCGCGGGGGTGTCGTCAATGGCATCTTCACGCACTACAAGCGGGAAGAAGACGCCACAATGCACGGCGGCAAGCTCGACGAGGAACTGAGCAGGATGAGCGAGATCGCCAGCCATATCACGCGCCACTCGATCCTGCTCTGCAACGAGTCGTTCGCCTCCACCAACGAGCGTGAGGGCTCTGAGATAGCCCGGCAGATCGTGCGGGCGATGCTGCGCAAGGAGATCAAGGTTTTCTTCGTCACCCACATGTATGACCTCTCGCACGGCTTCTATGTGCAGCACCCCGGCAACGCGCTCTTCCTGCGCGCCGAGCGAGAACCGGACGGGCGCCGGACCTTCAAGCTATCCGAAGGAGAGCCGCTGCCCACCAGCTACGGCGAAGACTCCTATCAGCTGATCTTCGGGAATGTCGAGCCAACGTCGCCGACCGCAGCTGAAACGAGGTTGTGAGGCCTGTGGCGCAGCTTGCAGGCCTGAGAGGGCACAAGCGTGGGCGGGCCCTGCAGGGGATGGGCCCGCCCACGTTGTCCCGCTCGGTCGTGGCTTACTTCAGCGGCGCCGGGCCGAACGGGAGGACCTTGCGGCCGAATGTGGACTCGATGATGTCCCCGGCCGCGTGGTACCAGGCCAGCACCGCGAAGACGAGCACTACCCAGCCGCCGGCCTTGGTCAAGCCGTTGCTGCTGGCGCCGGCGCCGATCGAGAGCAGGACTAGGCCGACGAAGATGAGCCAGATAATCACGGTGAGTACCAGGTCGGTGCGCAGCGAGGCGATGGCCAGATAGAACGTGATCACAGCGAAGACGGCCAGGAACAGGCAGGTGGCAGAGCTGACCTGCGCGGCGGGCACGCTGGTCGCGTACAGCGTTTCGAACGCTCCGAACATCACCCAGAACGGGCCGTATGTGCCGAACACCGCCCCGGCGAACAGGTTGCCGCGGGAGAACTCCATGATCGCAACGATGATCTGAACGAGGCCTCCGAAAAAGAACGTCGCGGGCAAGACGATGGGAAGTCCGGCCGAGTTCAGCAGCCCGGTCTGGTACATGCCGAGCATGAACGAGGTGGTCGCGAACGCGGTTACGGCCCAGGGCGCCGGATTGGCCATTCCCGACTGCGCGGGCGGCCGGGCCCCGGACGTGTCAGCGTGCTCTCCGATAACACCTGATGTCGCCATCGGCAATCACTCCTTTCCTATCTCTGGTCGGCCACTGTGGCCGGCGGTTGTGGGATCAGTGCTGCAGCATGGGCCGCCGCGATGGCCCCACGATGTCGACGGGTACATGAACTCGCGCACGGTAACGTCCAGCTGCCAGATGAGCGTTTTGCAGCGAGCCAACCCGGCGCGGCGGCCCCAGCACATTCCTATGACCATGGGGAAGCGGTCAGCAGTGCCAGGTCGGGGCAGCGCGGTATACGACGCAGTGCTGAAGGACGGGCACGGCGTGCCGTCAGCGGGCATACCGCCGACGTTGAAGTCACGGTAGAACATGGGGCTACACAGCCTCCTGTCCCGCACTGGACAGGGACCGTTGGCGGTGACCGCACTTAACGGCGAGCCCCTCCGCCGTATCACTTCGGATCATAAATCCGGCTTCGCGTCCGGGTAAAGCGCGGCCGCACATATGACCGCCGCCGCCATCCGGGCGTCCGCGCCGACTGAGCGGTCGGGTATCGGCTACCGGGGAGCTTGGTTCGCAGCTGGCAGACCTCGTACCGCGGACCGGTGCTGATTCATGCCTCGAAAGATGACGACCCGGCTGGCGTCGCCAGGTTGCTCTGGACACGCTGCGTGCGGCGTATGGCAGTCGGCATTCCGTGAAGCTAAGGGTGCGCACTGGTCGGGCCTGCTCGAAGCCCGGCTCTCCATCTGCGCATGAACGGCGACCGGCCGCCGGCCGGCCGCCGTGTGATTCCCTGTGCGCGCAGCAGCCTGAGGATGGTCTGCGCGGGCTGCCCGGTGAGTAGCTCTATGTGGCGCACCCCGAGCCCGCAGGCATCGTAGAGTTCCTCGGCCAGCTCCGCGGTTACCGGGATCGGAACCGGGAAACGCTGCCAGATCGGGCCACCGGCGGGCCGGCCGCTGATGTTGTGGCGCGCGAGCGCCTGGCGCACCAGCGGATCTGAGTACAGGGCCTCGACTAGCTCGATCTCCGGGCCGTGGTTTGGCTCCGGTCCTCCCGCCCTCACGGGCAGGCCCTCGTCGTGCGCGGCGCGCAGCACGATGTTCGCGGATATTCCGAGCACCCTGCCGGTATCCGCTGCGGACAGCCCGGCGCCGACGTACAGCCGGAGAAGCGCCTCGGCGGGAACCGTCATGCGGTCTTCGCGGTTGAGCCGTCCCTTCGTGCGCATCCGGACGCCACGCGCATGCAGCCGGTCGAGTACTCGGCGCTGCGGGATCCCAGTGATCGCCGAGATCTCCCCGGAGCTAAGGCGCAAGTCGGCGTACAGCCGCTCCAGAGCCTCGTCAAGCGCGGCGCGGTCCTCGTCAAGCGGCCGACGCCGGCCGGCGCCCCTGGGTTTCATCGGGACGCCCGCCCTGGCCAGCATCCGGCCGACCCGCTGCCGGTCCATGCCGATCACAGCGCCGATGCGATAGGTCGATAGTCCCTCGCACAGATACAGGTGGCTGACCAGCTCGGCGAGATTGGTTCCCGCGGACGGCTCGCCGGTTGGGATCAGGCAGGAGAGCGCATGCAGGCAACCCGCATCGCGAGCCGGGATCACGCCGCCAGCCTCCTGCCCTCAAGAGCAGGGACCGTTGGCGGCTGATCCGCGGGTGTGACGGCGAGCCCCTCCGCCGGTTGCACATAGCCTAACCGAGCAGGCGGTTCCCGCCTATAGCGCAAACATTGCGCCGAAGCCGGCAGGTCGCAGTCCGACTGTGGCGAAACACGCTGCAGGGCATACGTGACAGCACAAGAGCGCTTGCTGGCCTGCAGGAGTGGTTGTCACTGGCGCAGCGGGCCACCAGGCGGTGGCTGGCACCAGCCGCCGAAGACGCTGCCGTCGAGGAAGGCCGCGGCGCGCTGCCAGGTCGTGGAACGCAAGGCGGCAGTCCGGGTGCTGCGCGCCTCGGCGAGACGGTCGAACGCTTCGCCGAGTTCGGCTACGAACTCGTCGGCCTGCTGGATCGCGCTGTCGCCCAACAGCCGAGCGGTGCGCGGGTCGGTAGTGCGGAGGATGAGGTGGTGCCGGATGCACACTGCCGCATCGGCGGCTGGCAGCCGTGGGGAGTTGCGCAGGCTATCTAGGCTGTGCTGTGCGGCGGATCGGCGTACCCGGCAGACGGTGCAGCCGGCATCCGGCCGCCGGCGAGTCAGGCGCAGCCGCTGAGCCAGCCCTCCCGCTAGACGTGATGTCAGGCACTGCAGCTGCCAGGCGAGCAGCGAGCGTATGCTCCCAGGAGCAACCGCACTCGCCGCGTCGGCGAGATGGCTGGCGCACAGCGCCATGGCGGAGCCGGGGTCGTTGCTGGCTACGTCGAGCAGCCGTGGCAGGGCGAGCCGCTCTGCTTGCGCGCCCGCGAGGCATGCTGAGCATGCGGCCGAGCCTGGGATGCGGGTCAGGCGAATGGCTCTGCGCAGCAAGGCGCGGGTCTCGGCGTCGTCGTCGGTTCCGGCCAGCCAGTCACAGCGCGCGTCTGGGGCGGCGATCGTGGTCCGCAGCGTCTCCGCCAGCGGTGCGACCAGGCGTGGCCGCGCGGTCGCGGATGCCGCCGCTAGATGCGGCAGGCACAGGCCACCTAGTTCCCGGCAGCGATCCAGCACCGCATCGTCGACGAGTCCTTCCACCAGCGTGTCCAGAGCCCGCTGCGCCGCCGCGTGATCATGCTCACACCCTGGGCAGGCAGTTAGTTCCTGGGAGCGCCCAGCGACCCGGTCCCGCGCGGCGGTCATAACGTACCGGTACACGGCCGTCAGCCGGACGGCCGCGCCGGGCTGGCTCATCAGCCGGCGGGTGTGGCCGGCGCACATGCCCAGACTGGCGCACAGTCTGGTGATCGTGGCCGACTGCGCATGTCCCTCCAATGCGAACCAGCGGAGATAGCGGTCGCTTGACTCAGCGGCGTAGGAGCAAACCGGGCATCCCGGCGTGGTCAGCAGGTCTGCGGCGCTGTACAAGGTGGTCACGGAGGGTCCCCGTGGCATCGGTGTTGCGGCGGGCACGCTAGCCGCCCGCCCGGCCGACCCTCACGGGCCTATCCTCGTCAACTCAGGCGAGAGCAAATCCAGCAGCCTGCTGCATGGCCATGAGGCGCGCCTGCTCTCGGTCTGGCTCGCCGTCTCCTCGAGGCTCGCCTTCCAGTCGTCTGGCTGACCACGCCAACGCGGGCATTGACCCCAGAGCGGGCAGTCGCTTCTCGCCGGAGAGCCCCGCGGTCGGCACCGTGGCTGCCGACCGGACCGGAACGCCCGCAGCGCCCGCCACAGCAACAGGACCTCGTCGTCGCTCACCCGCGCCATGAACCACCCTCACCGCATGCTTGCGGATGCAGGGACTGTCAGCGGCGGCTGCCGCGATTCGGGGCGAGCCCCTTCGCCGGGCAGCAAGTCTGGCAACGATGGCGCCGCGCGGTCAAGGGGTGCAGCGGTCGGCCCTTGTGGTTGTGCGGTTGTGACGTGACAATGGCCAGTGGCGATGAGGCTCGCCATAACCGCGAACGAGACTCGCTGATGGCCTCTACTGATCCCGTCGATATCCGGGGAGCTTGGAGGCGGCCGCAGTGAGAACTGTCAGCCCGTTCCGCCGCGTCCTGGTGGGCTTTGATGGCTCGCCGGACGCGGCGGCGGCGCTCGGAGCCGGAACCGCCATCGCCGTCGGCGATGGCGGTCACGTCGTCGCATTGTGCGTCCTCCCGTCGGCCATGCACGAAGAAGGCCACGAGCAGGACGGCGGCGGAGTGCGCAAGCAGGCGGAGGATTTCCTGGCTGAGCTCGCACGCGTGCAACGGGCGGACAAGCCAGTACGCATGAGCGTGCAGGTCGTCTACTCCGACCGCGGCAGCGCGGCCGACGTGGTTACCGACTATGCGGAGCAGCACGGGTTCGACATCCTGGTTCTGGGGCGGCACGGTGACGGAGCGCACCGCAAGAGCAGGCTCGGACGGGTAACGGACAGGGCCGCGCAGGCATGCTCAGTGCCGGTCCTGGTGGTGAGCGCGCGGTGAACCGCGGGCCCGCTGCGCAGTACCAAACGGTCCAGGGCTGCGAGGTGCGAGTGTCGGTGTTCGTGCGCGCCGCTGACACGCTCAAAGGCCACCCGCTGTACTGCGAGATCATCGAGCAAGCCCGGGCCGCCGGGCTCAGCGGCGCGACCGCGGTCCGCGGCCTGACTGGTTTCGGAGCATCCGGAACTTTGCGCTCGCCGGGCCTGGCCGCGCTGCGCGGATCCGAGCCGGTGCTGATCGAGATCACCGACGACGAAGCCCGCATCCGCGCGTTTCTGCCGGTGCTCGAGCGACTGGTCGGCAGTGGGCTGGTAGTACTCAGCCGTGTCACCGTCAGGCGGCGGGCGGCTACGCCCCGCACAACGGCTACCGCGGCACCGTCATGAGTTGTATGCTGCTGATCACGCGATGAGGCTCGCGTAACGCCAGACTGACCTTGGCTGATGGCCTCTACCTGCACGGTGCGCTGCCGCCCAGGTGGAGGTCATATTGCTGTCTGCCGTCGGAGCGCAGATCCTGCAAAGCCTCGTTGTCCTGGTGGCGGCGCCGCTGTATGCAGGCGTCCTGGCCAGGGCCGAAGCGATCGTGGAGTCCAAGCGCGGCCCCAGCGTTCTGCAGCCCTACCGGGACCTGGCCAAGCTGCTCCGGAAGGGTAGTGCACGAAGCGATCAGGCGTCCTGGGTCTTCACGGTCACGCCGTTCGTGACGTTCGCGTGCTACCTGACGGTGTCGGTGATCGTCCCGGTCATTACGAACACGCCCCTGCCGCTGGCGTTCCTTGCCGACCTGATCGGCGGTGCGTTCGTGCTGGCGCTGGCCAGCTTCATGACCTCGCTAGCCGGCCTGGATACCGCTAGCCCCTATGGCGGTCTGGGGGCGAGCCGGGCCAGCTGGATCGGCAGCATGGCCGAGCCGGCACTGATCCTGGTGTTCTTCACCGTTGGCGCGGTGTCCGCGTCGGACAACCCGTACCTGATGAATCACGCGATCTCAGCCTCGCCGTACGCCCTGGTGCTGCCCACCCACCTGCTCGGGCTACTTGCCTTTTTCATGCTCGTCCTAGTGGAGAACGGGCGGATCCCGATCGACAGTCATGGCGGCACGACCGAGATCTTGATGATCGAGGAAAGCCGCGTGCTGGAGTACTCCGGCCGCGCCTACGCTCTCATGAAGTGGGGGAGCTGGATGAAGTTCTTCCTGCTCTCCTCCATCTTCATGAACGTCTTCGTGCTGCCGTGGGGG
>Ga0335075_10008091_pt1 | contig 16159 bp, 18 predicted proteins | sample Lox_Sample_24_FD_206723 | JGI IMG/M metagenome (GOLD analysis project Ga0335075, IMG submission 206723) | Soil microbial communities from Loxahatchee National Wildlife Refuge, Florida, United States - Lox_Sample_2.4 | ecosystem: Environmental > Terrestrial > Soil > Wetlands | place: USA... | reverse complement strand
GTGATCCCCCTCCCCTGCCCGCGCCCTTCCCCTTGCTACCCCCGGTCTCGCCGACGGGCAGAGGTTCACGACGCGAACCTCATGCCCCAAGGAGAGCAGAGATGGAATTACTACCAATGGAACTCCGCTATTACATGCTTCGCAATGGCTGGGCCAACGCCGAGCGGATTGTGAAAGACCAGGAGCCGGAAGATTTTCGCCCGGTGGTCAAGCTGTTTTGCCCATGGACCGGCGCAACGTGGCTGCTCACCGAATTGCAGCCCGACGATCCCGACATCGCTTATGGGCTTTGCGACCTCGGCACGGGTTGTCCCGAGCTTGGCCAAGTCTCGATCATGGAGCTTAAGGCCGTGCACGGTCCGGGCGGCCTCACCGTTGAGCGCGATCCTTGTTTCAGGGCGGACAAGACGCTTTCGGCCTACGCCGCCGAAGCAAATACGAAGGGGCGCGTCGAGGCATGACTTCCTTGCGCTTCATCGTCATCGACGGCAAGCGCCACCTTTGGCGCGACATCGTGCGGCTCCGCCGTGAGCAGAAGCGGGCTCACGCCAACGTGCAACAGCCCGCGCTTTTTGAACTGAAAGACGATTACAGGCCGCCCGCCGAACGAACGGCGGCAGGCCGGTATCTCGAACCAAACCTGTTCGAATGCAATCGGCGCACCTTGTGTGATAACGGGTGACCGCGCTCCCTTGCACGGGATGAATGCCACATCGCCCAAGTTCAGAGCGCAACCACTCCAAGCGCACCAGCCCGGCAGGATCGGGGCATACCCCGGCGGCCGGCGCGCATCCGGACGATTGCAATATTGAGCCCCTCGCCTCAGGCGGGGGGCATTTCTTTGTGTCATGTTGCGCGGGCCATGCCGGCACGTATGCAGCGCGCGCTTGACTTAATCGATGGGCTGAAAAAGCCGGACAGGTAAAAAATTGGCGGGCCGTCCGTGGACGGCCCGCCTTGTTTGCGTGTCTGGCATGCTGCGAAAAGGCTGCCACCGCCAGAATTATCCCGTTACTTGCCCTGCTTTTCCCGCCAGGTGCGCTGATTTTCATAGGCTTCCCGCGTCGCCTGCGACCACGTGTGTGTATTCGGGGCGGGATACCCCTTGTCGTGATCGCTGTTGGCGCGGTTGATGGACTCCTGATAGCTGTTGGGAGGGGTGTTTGGGTTGTTGCTCATAACCGGCATCTTCCTTCTGATGCGCCGCAATCGCGGCATGGGCTCGAACGGAAAGAAAACATAGGGAGGCCCACTTTTCCGGTCAACAGAAAATGAGTGTCAATTTATGTCAAACGAGCAATCACAGGGCGTTCCGGCGGTTCCAGTTGATGGCGCGCCGCGCGGCACGGATTTTCTCCGCCGGCATGTGTTCCAACTGCGCTCGCAAAATCTCGGATTTCTTGGGAATGTGCAGATCGCCAGGCAGTTTGGATTTGCGCAGGAAGTTTTGCAACGCCCGGTCGGCCGATGGATCGAGCCGCCTCAGGTCGACACGCGTCAACGCCCGTGCTTCGATCCACGGTCTCCAAACGGCCCTCAGGAAATCGATGATTCCAAGATTGGCGATATCAGGGCGTTTGTGCCGTTCCGCATAGAGAGCGGGGGCCTTCTTCGGCAAAGAAATTGAAGCCTGCGAGGGCAGCAGACCAGCTTCCCACAGCGCGTCGCCTACGCGAGCAGGAGCTACACCTAAGCCTCTCGCCAGCGACTCGATCCGACGTTTCAGGCTGAAAGGCCCTGCAAGGTTCTTGGAGGCGCTGGACACGACTCGAAACGCGGCGCTATCGGTGAACAGAATGCAGTATTCTGTTCACGCCCTCTTTCCCGCGTCAATCGTGTCCGCTAGCAAAAATTTGCGCAGCGGGTAGGGGTGCGTTCATGTCAGGTTCATTGTTCGACAAAGGCGGCGTGCGGAAGTACCTGACAGCTCGGGAGCGATTCAGACTCGCTCGTGCTGCTTTCAGTCAGGGAGGGGAAATCGCCACGTTCTGCCTCGCGCTTGTCTTTACGGGCGCCCGCATATCCGAGCTTTTGGCGTTAACCCGCGAGCGAGTCGATATCGCCAACTGCGCGATCGTCCTTGAAACGCTCAAGAGGCGGAAACGCGGCGTGTATCGTGTCATGCCGGTGCCTCCGAAATTGATCGCGATGCTCCAACGCGTGCATAACCTGATTGACATTGATCGCGATCCGAAGGAACGGATGTGGAGATGGGGCCGCACGACGGCATGGAAGCGGGTCAAGGCCGTCATGAAAAAAGCAAACATTCCCGAACAACTCGCTACGCCAAAATCGGCTCGGCACGCTTTCGGTGTTGACGCAGTGCAAAACAGCGTTGCGCTCAATGTGGTGCAGCGCTGGATGGGACATGCGCGCATCGAGTCGACGGCGATTTACACTGACGCAATTGGTGCGGAGGAACGGGCTTTGGCGAAGCGCACGTGGAAAACGCTAGATGCATCATTCGATAGATAAACAGCTCTAGGCACTAGACCTCCGCAAGGTTGTCACCATCGTCATCCACTTTCCCATTCAACAATTTTCCAACCTTTGCCCCAATGCTAAGCACAGACGCTATGACGAAGAGGATGTATGCTAAGGTTGCGTAAAACGTTTTGCTCCGCTCGGCTTCGTCAACGCTAGCTTCCAACGATGCCATAGCTTGATTTTCAAGTGAGCCGATGCCTTTATACGCTTCGTACGTCTCAACATATAGCCGGCGCACCGCTGTACCATGAGAATTGTATGCCTCGATTAGTTCTGGAACGTACGGTTGTTTGTATATCTCGTTGGCATCAAAAGAAGGGAGGCCAGTTATATGGCGCTTGATGCCCAAGAAATTTCCGCGAAGCGTTTCCAACGCAACATCATCCACTTGTACGGCATCTGCTTTGTGGGAAATCTTATCAAATATACCCTTCTCTATTTTTGCGCTTTTTAGCACACTCCTTAGCCTATTAAGTCTGTTGTTCCACTCATTGGCTTCCTCGGCCCACACCTGCGCCCACTGCTCGTTCTCCATCGCTGCCATTAGGTGTATAAGAGACATTGCGTCGTCGCTTTTGCCGCTGATGTCAAAGACAATTAGCCTGTCTACGCCGTCTTCCGTGCGAAGTAACGATCGAGCCGCATTTATCTGATTCTCGTCGATCTCCTCGACAAGTTCTTGGTTAGTACGAAGAGCAATGAGTGCTCCCAAATTCCGCTGTTTCTCATCGAACTCATCTGCAAACGTCGTTCGCACAAACCACGTGGCGAGAGCAAGTATAGCAGCGATAAGTCCAATTACTTCATACAAGTCCCAATGCCCTCGTGCCTTGAGCGTAGCCTTGGCCGTGCGCTTCGGATGGGACGGGCGATCATGATGGCTCGAAGGACCTTTCGGACCCGACGGCGGCGGAAGATCATGCATGGGCTTGATGTCCGAATACCTCGCGTCAAAGCGATAGCATTAACGCCGGAGCGAGAAAACTAACGGCGCGCGTCAACGCATGAACTGGCCCGAAAAGACTGATCTCTAGGCAAGAAAGGCCGGAGGACACGTCACGATTCTGCGTGAACAGAATACTGCAAATTGTTCACGGGGAGACGGGCTCATGCGCTCGAAGGCCGAGGCCGCCGCTGCGGTCCCACCGCGTTGCATGCGGGTCAGGGGCATTTTTGTGATCGCCGGCTTGGGGTTAGCCGTTTTTGGCTGGGCATCGCAACCGAGTGAGGCACAGTCGGACGCTGGGAGCAGGTGTCGCGCCGATGTTGACCGAATGGTTGCGGAAGGCCGAATTCCTGAAAGCCGGAGGTCGCTTGAGACGACCGCTTGCGTCACGGCCAGCCTGATGTGCGTGCTCAATCCCGGCTCCGCAATGGCCTTCGCGCAATCGCCTGACGCCCAGCAACGCTACGTGAATAAGTGCTTTGAGCAGGTGGAGAGGCAGTCTGGCATTGAGCCGGAAAGCGACGAAGCGACCGGAAAACCGGATGCCGAGCCTGCCGCCGGAGCGGGCGACGCTGACCTGATTCGCTGTTACGCGGCGGGACCCGCTGAGAACTTCAGCCGGTGCTCGAAGGTCATCGAATTATCCACGGCGACCCCGCACGTAAGGGCGCTTGCGTATGCGCGCCGTGCGCTTGGATGGTTTGAGAACGACAGCAGCGACCACTTACAGAAAACCATGGCTGACGCGGATGCCGCCATTAGACTCGATTCAAACGTGGCGGAGGCATATCTTGCCAAGGGCAGCGTTTACATGCGGGAGGCATCGTTCAGGCCCGCGATTGACGCTTTTGGCCGCGCGCTTGCGCTCGGCTTGGGCGCCGATTGGCAGCCATTTGCTTACGAAGGTCGTGCGATGTCCCGGCAAGCGTGGGGCCGCTCGACCGGCGACAATAGCCAGTTCGATCTCGCGATGCAGGATTTGGAACACGCCATAAAACTTACTCCCGAAAACGCGCGCCTCTACCGCGACCGGGCATTCGTTGAGCGCCTTCGCGGGGAGTCGCAAATGGCACAGGCCGATGAGGCGAAGGCCGATCAGCTCGCCGGGCATCAGTGAACCAGAACTTCTGCTTCCTCGCTTCAAATCAATAAGGGAAAATAATGGCTGCTATCCCGATTTATGAGGGCGCGTCTCGCATACGTCGACTCCTGTTCCGATCTGGAACCTCACTTGCCGAGGCGTTGCCTTCAGTGGTGCACACAAGCGCAGCCTTGGCAATTGCGCCGCGCCCGCAGCGTGACTTGCGGTTAACGGCGGCCAGCTGAGGTGCGCGTCGTCCTTCGTGACCGCCGTCGGCCGAATTGTCGCTTCAACAATTCCCGGGCAGCTTTCTCGAGCGACTCTTGACGATACGGGGCGGGCAAAAATGCCTCGTCGAGCTTGAAGTACTGCTTTCTAAACTGCTGCAGAACATCAAGGAGGCGAATATCCAAGTTGTAGTATAAAATATCACTCGGGCAGTCGTAGTCGTCCTCGTGGAACAGTTCTTCGGTTGCTTCCCGGGCAGGGTCCCAGAGTTTCGCACAACCTTCGCACCTTTCAATCGTAATCAGGTGCCGCAGGCCGCCGCTTCCTTCAAGCGCGGCGATCCCATTTCGCAAAACCGACAAGGCATTTTTTCGCTTACGGAGCCAGTCGCCGTGCGTTCTGGCTTCGTCCGTTTCAAGTGGCTTCATCTCGTCCTGGGCGACCTTCATAGCCTCTTGCTGTGTTCGGAGCATTTCGGTGAGTTTATTATCCTGTTCATCTATCTGCTCAAAGGTGACCGTACTTGGTTGATCAACCAAATCGCTGATCCTGAAGCCGCAAATGAACATGTCGGCGTCCCCATGGAGGCTATTAACGTAAACCACGGTGCTTGACGTCAGAAAGCTCAAATCGCGCAGCATCTCGACGAATTCGTCAGAGGGATTGAAGGACGGCACCAATATGATTTGCTCTTTCTGAAAGCCTTCGCGCCACGCACTGTGCAAGACGAGAGAGAGAAACGTCGACGGGTCAAACGTGTCGTAGCAGATGGCGACGGTGATGTGGAAAGGCGTTTCGCGGCCTCCAATCTTTATATCAACTTGATAGGATGGAAAAACATCCGACTCTGGCCCAAGGATATTTTCGCCGAGCGAGCGGGCTGAGGCGACCTTGTAATGCCAAGGATCGTCGTCGTGTGGCTTTTGATTCTTGAGATGCAAAAGAAGTCCGCGATTGTACCCGCCGTCGTGACGCGAGCCCGCGAATATGAAGTGATCATGCATTTCCTTGCCCGCAACTGCGGCGCTGCAAGCAGAGATTTTTCTGACGGGGTCAATACCCCCGGATTCAGGTGGAAGGCCAAGTTCCGGAACGACTATGATTTGGCTGCCCGTCGCGAGGGCTTTCTTGATATGACCAGCTATAGTCGCTTCCCATCTGACAATCTTGGCGCCTGGTGCCAGAGTGGTTCTGCCGAGTTGATTTATTCCCGCTCGGTCTGGCATTTTTCTAATCGAGTAGGGAGGGTAAGGCAGAGGTCTCAGAACACAAAGGTCTTCGTTAAGCAACGCTTCTCCCTTTTGTTTGCTGACTTTGACTCGAAAACCAATAGTGGCAATCCGCAGCCGGTACCCCAATTTGGATTGAGGAGAGGCCATCTCGCTGATTACTGCGTCATCTGTAGGAAATTTTTCCCGCTGAACACCTTGCTTATCTTTCACTGAGTGGACGCGACGCGCCGTCCGTTCGGGGCGGGACATGAGCGACACCCGCATCAGCTTTTCTTGATCGCTGTTTTCGATTTCATTTCGTAGAATGCGGTTGCGCAAATAGCGGGGAGCCAGCTCAGCCAGTTCCGCGCCTGTCGGAAGATCGTCCTCCCCGCGACCCTGCCCTTCTGACCCGGCATGAAGGTCCACGACGGCCGTTCGACACGTAAGCGTCGTGCGGCCGATGAGAACGTTGCGGAGCAATATCTCGCCGTATTGCTCTTGGCTGTCGTTCTTGAGCAGGAACGGATCGTCTCGAAAAACGTCGTATTGCACAGCCCCTCCTTTGCAGCGAAATTGCCCCTGTCGCCGTGCATTCCATTCATTGGAGTTGAATGGCCAAGAACCAGAAAGGTCTCGATCCCAAACCCCAGCAAGCGAACTGTTACTGACAGATCGCGGACCAAGCAACGAGAATGTGACGGAATTCTAACCTAGGGCGGGCCGCTGGCCGGCATGCAGCCGTCGATCGATGTCCCGCGCTTTCGTGCCGGCCAACCTTGCGCTGAGCGGGCGAGCGGCGGAGATGGATCGAAGGACGTTTGCGCCATATAGCTGCCGGCGCCAGTCGGCATCGACCGGCAAGCCGGTCGTCAACATGTTGATTGAGCTTGCCAAACCGGCCACCACAAACTTTTCGGCTCCGCCGCCCGAAGAGATGGGGATAAGATCCGAGCACACAGCTGCCAGGCCAGGCCTCCCGGTTTCAAGCTCTATCTCTTGGTAGTCGGGCTTCCGGCCATCGGCCGCGCGTGTAATGAACTGGAGAACTTCTTGTGCGCCGCTTTGAACATCCTCGTCGTAATTTGCGCTGACTGCTTCTTCGAACCGCATGCCGCGCAAATTCATGGCATCCACGAGTTTGGAAAAGCGCACATCGGTGTTGTCCGCTAGACTCACGCGAAGGCGGTCGTCGGCCCGCTTTTGCTCGCCCCTGCCCGCTCGCGTCGCGTTTTGGACCGCGGTGATGTAAGCCGTGCGGAACTCGACCAAAGCTTTCTCCGCCAAACCCGTTGTCAGTCGAATAAAATTCACGGCGTCCTCTTCGCCCGGCTCGTGTGCCGGGTCGACAGGAACGCCCTCGAACGTGAACCAGATCTTAGTGATGCGTTTCGCACATTCGAACAGGCACGCCGTAACGGATGGGCGTATGCGCACGTCCCACTCTAGTTCGCCTATGGTGATATCCCATTTTTGGGTCCGGAAGAGCCCGACTATCGGATTCTTGGAGGTGTCCGTGATCGCGGCATCGGGGTCGGCCCCAGGATTGTGATCCCGAGCACGACTGTCTTGTATGATCGTTACGTCCAAATCGGTGGGATCAGGTTCGCGCCGCGCCAGGTTGATCTCAAGTTTGGCGAGGGCCTCGTCACCCGCGGCGTATTCTTGGGCAAGGAGCGCAGCGGGCACGCTTATGAGGCGGTCGTAAAGGTCCGGCAAGCAACCGGCCGAGATGACCACCATTTGATCATGAAAGTCGGTGACTGGTTGCGACCCTTCTCGCAGCTCGGTATTGGTGCCGACGGGTGTCGTGAACGCCGCCAGCGCCATTACGCGGTTGACGGTCAAGCTGTATGGCATGGCGGGTTCGATTCCGATTCGCTACGTAAGCGCCGCATTCAGCGGCACAATAGGTCTTTGTGCCGTGGCGCGGCTCTGGGCCGAACCAGCGATCCGGACAATAGGTCCTGTTTGGAGAAAATACATCGCGGTTCCCCTTACGCGACTGATGAATGCTTTACGTACGCTGCATTTATCAAATGGCCTGAGAGCAAAACAGATAAAAAGCAACTTGTCAGCTTATTTTGACCAAGCGTGGCTGTGGTGCAGCATCGCAGCTCGGTCGATCGGCCGACGTACGCGTTGGGTTGGTTCGACAGACGCCGTTTCATGAGGTCTAAAGCTTGGAACGAAGCAGATCGTTGCGTTGATAATCGCACATCGACTGTTTTGTGCAAACGGCTTGGTCAATGAGTGCTTTGCCGTACCGTGGTTCCCTGAGGCTTCGAGGCGGGCCGCCCCGGTTGTTCCGCTAATGTTCTCAGTTCGTATCGTGTTCCTGCCCCTCCTCTATGGGCTTCGACTCTTCGGGACGCCCATCGGTTAGCCGCGGCTAACCTGCTCTGCTCTGCCCTACCCTGCCCTTTTTCCGTGATGTCTGGCGCGACCGGCATTGCTAGCCTCCTCGTAAAGCCCGCACTGTCAACAAGCCTCGATTTAAGGAAGCTACGGCCTACCCCGCTGCTCCGAGGCAAGGTCTTTGACCGCGCTCTCCTTCTCCTTCGCCTGCGTTCGAGCTCGCCTCTCCGTGCGCCAGGCCCCGCGCCGTCTGCCGCTTCGCATCGAGGCCCCGTTTTGGCGGCTTCATCACGAAGGAGGCAAGCATGTCCGATCAACGACTCACCCGCGAAGAGCTCCGTCAGTTCACTGGCTCAGAACATTGGTATCGCCACGGCATCGTTCGCGATGTTCTCTTCACCGATGGCGCCAAACACGTCGCAGACAGGGCTGGAGCTTACTGGCTGCTCGATGAGATCGCATTTGCCCAAAAGACTGGAGCTGCCGTGGCTAACGAGGAATTCCAAGTCTGGAAACTAGCCGTGAACGCCGATCATTCGGCCATACTCAGCTGCGAAGACGGGAACGACAATGAGGTCTATCGCAAGGAGATCAGCTTGACGGATTTTCCATTGGACTCGTTCGAGTTCTTCTTCGCCAATGGAGTGATCTATCTTCCGAGTGAGCACTGATCTCAAAGGGCCGCGCCTTCAGCGCGGCCTTTTTTCGCTTCCAAAAGCGACGCAGCGAGCCGTGCGCGAATAGAGCAGGGCAGGGGGTTAGCCGCGGCTAACTCAGGCCGGTGCCCGGCGCTGTCACGCTCGGCTCGATGTTGAGACTTCCCGATGCATCTCGAACGGCGGTTAGCCTCGGCTAACTTCCTTTCCAATTTATTACCACGACCTGTGGCCGTTAAGATTCACTTAACCCAAAAAGACTTGTGGACTGTTGAGAATCAGAGCACACGTAATCTGCGGTATTGGCGGGCGTTTACGCAAAAAACCGCAGATAGCGTTTCGAGAGAGAATCAACACTTATGGCGCAGAAGCAGGCCGAGATAGCGACCCGCCCGGAACTGACGGCACTCATCCAGGAGCACGGCCTGCGCCTGCGAACCGAGCTGCAGGCTCACCATCGCAACATATTTCCGCCCGAGGCGCAAAAGACAATTCGGAATTTCAGCGCCGGCGAGACGGCTAAACTCCTGGACATCACCGAAGGGTATCTCCGGCAGATCGCGGCAGAGCGGGGACAGCCGGCGGGTACGAAGAACGCCCGGCGCTTTTATTCCGCAGAGGACATCTCGGAACTCCGCAAGCAGCTCGACCAGGGCGCGCGCTCATCACGGCGCTACGTTCCGCATCGTCGCGCGAAGGAACATCTGCAAGTCATCACCATCATGAATTTCAAAGGTGGTAGCGCCAAAACGACGACGGCCGCGCACCTCGCCGAATGGCTGGCCTTGCACGGCTATCGCACGCTGGCACTCGACCTCGATCCGCAGGCGAGCCTTTCAACGCTTTTTGGAATTCAACCCGAGCTCGATGTCGGCATGAACGAGACGCTTTACGGAGCGATCCGCTATGACGAGGAGCGGCAGCCAATCGAGAAGATCATTCGCGGGACGTACATCCCCAACCTGCACATCATTCCCGGCAACATCGAATTGCAGGAATTCGAATATGAGACGCCGGCTGCACTCATGCATCGCAAGGCCGGCGACACCATGTTTTTTGCCCGCATCGGGCAAGCGCTCGGCGATGTTCAAGATCACTACGACGTGGTCGTGATCGATTGCCCACCGCAGCTCGGTTATCTGACGCTTTCGGCGCTGACCGCGGCCACGGCCGTTCTCATCACCATCCATCCGCAAAAACTCGATGTCATGTCAATGAGCCAGTTTCTGCAGATGACGGGCGATCTTCTCAGCAGGGTCGCTGCAGCCGGAGCTTCCACCAACTACGATTGGCTCAAATACCTTGTCACGCGCTTTGAGCCTGGCGACGGACCGCAAAACCAGGTCGTTGCCTTCCTTCGCTCCATCCTGGGCGACAGCGTACTCAATCATCCGATGCTCAAGAGCACGGCGATCTCAGACGCAGGACTTACCAACCAGACGATCTTCGAAGTCGAACGCAGGCAGTTCACCAAATCCACTTACGACCGAGCGCTTGATTCCGTGAACATGGTCAACTCCGAAATCGAAGCATTGATCAAGACTGCCTGGGGGAGGGCCTGATGAGCCGAAAAGGCATCTTGGGGCCGGTCGCCGCTGACGCCGCACGGGCAGGGCAGGGGGGCACAACAACGCCTGCGGAGCCCCCTCGTATCGATCCGCTGCGCACCCGGCCACTGATGGGATCGCGTGACTTGATGCAGGGCCGGACGGCGCAGCCCGTGGGCGCCATCAGCGCTTCGCTGAGCGCCTTGGACGAGCGCGGCAAAAACGCCGAGAAGATTGAGAAGCAGCTCGCTGCCGGCAAGTCGGTGGTCGAACTCGACACGGCTCTGATCGAACCCTCTTTCGTCACTGACCGCATGCCGCTCACTGAAGAGGCGTTGACCGATCTCGTTCAGGCCATCCGCGAAAATGGCCAGCTGAGCCCCATTCTCGTGCGGCCACATCCTGAGAAGCCGGGTGCGTACCAGACCGCGTATGGTCACCGGCGTATTCGCGCCTCGTCTATTCTCGGAATTCCGGTCCGCGCGATCGTGCGCGAGCTTTCCGACGAAGAAATGGTCATCGCGCAGGGCCAGGAAAATCACGCCCGGAAGGATCTCTCCTACATCGAGAAAGCGCGCTTCGCCGCGCGCCTCGATGCGCGCTTCCGGCGCGAGACCATCATGCAGGCGCTGTCTGTATACAAGAGCGATCTCTCCAATATGCTCGCGGTCGCCAGGCGAATTCCTAACGTGATCTCGGACGCGATCGGCGCCGCGCCCAAAACCGGCCGCCGCGGATGGATGGAGCTCGCCGAGCTTCTCAAAGAAACGAAACTGATCGAAGCGGCCGAAGCCGCGATCTCCGTTCCCGATTTCAGGGAGCTCGATAGCGACGAGCGTTTCAGGCGCGTCCTGGCCGCGCTAAAGCGAGCGCCTGTCAAGTCGAGCACCGAGGCGTGGACAGAAGCCGACGGCCGCAAGCTAGGCAAACTCGTCGCCAACGACGAACGCCTCACGCTCACGGTTGATCGCAAGCAATCGCCCGAATTTGCTGAATTCATTCTGACGGAATTGCGCGGCCTTTATGCCGAGCGCGAAAAGCGCAGGGCAGGGGGTAATGCATCATGATCCGGGCAAATGCGCGATGTCAGGGACGCAATCGGCGATTGGTAGCGAGAAAGCATTTCGGGGCCGAAATCATTTCTTCGCGCAATCGCATTGCAACAAATTCTCGACGCGCGTCCCGAATCACGACTACTAAGCTCATTGCAACCGGACAGCGAGTTGTCATGACGGCGCGACGTTCATCCCTTTCGCGGCTTTCGCCGCTCGAAATTCCGTGGCATTGCGCCCGGATTGTCTTCCCGCAGCATCGTCAAGGGAGGGCCTTCATCCAGAACGAGGTGTAGTTCAACAAACGACAAAGCCCGCTTTGGCGAGCGGGCTTTGGCATGACGATGTGACGGGGAGCGCCCGTCTTCGGCGAATCAGCAACTCCGAACATAGGGCGCACGCACCAACCTAAGCAAGCGAAAACCTTCGTTTTCGTGACCGGTGTCCTATTGCCCGCCGCCTCGCTGTGCCGAGTGAGGTGATGATGACTGAATCCGTGACCGAAACAATCGCGCGTATGGCTCGCCGAAGCGGGCTGCCGGTGCGCGTTCAGCAATCGACCGGCCTCGCGCCGGCGCGATCACGCTGCCATTCCCTCGGGACTGCAGCGCGCCTCCAACAGCAAGGAAAGGGGATAAAGGCCACCCAGGAAAGCGCCTGAAATGCAAAAGCCTCCGTTGGCGCGGAGGCTTTGCGAATACGTGATGGGCCAGGGCCCGCTTCGGACAAATCAACGCCTGGAGTGTAGGCCCTAGGGCTCCGAATCGCAAGCAGAATCTACGGTTCTGCTCTCGGCGGAGCTTTGTCCATTGCGGCCCAACATGAAGGAGGGTCCGATGAGTACAGAAATGCACGCCGCGGGCGTGCAAGTGGGAATTATTGCCGGCAGTCCCACCGGCTTCCGTCGCCTGTCGGTTGCTTCAATGGCAACAGAGAGCCAGGCGCGCGAATTCAGTGGCTTCAGGGATAACGGCCCGCGGCCAGGCCAGATTCTGGCCGCGTTCAAGGCTGCCGCGCCGTTCTTAGGTTATGGCGCGCGCGTCGTACACGCTGTCGACTGGCTGTTTCGCTTCACGGCGCCGCAGGACTGGCTCGAAGGCGCGCGGCCGGTCGTATGGCCTTCCGCTCGTATGCAGCAGGACGAGCTGCAGCTCTCGCTGACGCGCGTAAAAGCGCTGAACAGGCTTCTCATCGAGTTCGGGCTCGTCGCTGCGAAGGACAGCCCGAACGGCAAGCGGTACGGCCGCCGCGATCGCGACGGCAAGATCATCGAAGCCTATGGCTTCGATCTTTCACCACTTGCGCAACGCCTCGACGAATTCGAGCGCGTAGCAGAGGAGGGCAGGGCGGTCCGCGCGCGTATGGCGCAACTGCGCCGGCGCGCCACGATCGCACGAAAAGCGCTTGTGCAAGTGTTCGAAGCCGTCACCGAATTCGGCCTCATCGACGATGCCTGGCGCGCGCTGTCGGATGAAACGGGTGCGCTTTCAAAGGCGCTGAAGCGCGTGGAGCGGCTCGACGAGATGGAGATCGGCATTGCTGGCCTCGAACGCCGGCGATCCGAAGCCGAGCAGCGCCTCAAGGCGCAGCTCGAGAAGAACAATCAATCTGTGAATCAAGACCCCGTGGGGGCCGATTCCGGACCGCACATAGATACCTACAAACCAACCCTAAATCCTATTCAGGATACGGTAATTGCTACCGAAGCAGGTAGTAGCGGGCCTGGGACAAACACCGAGCCAAGAAACCAAACAAAGAGCCAAGCGGAGGCAGCCCAACGAGAAGAACGGGGCAGGGTGCTGCGACTGCACCCCGACGAACTGGCCGTTGTGGCGCCGCGTTTGCGGGCTTATCTGCGCGTCGGGGATCCAAGATGGTCCGACATTGTGGACGCGGCCGACATGCTTCGGCGCGATCTCGATATCTCCCGGCCACTGTGGATCGAAGCGTGTAGCGTTCTCGGCCGGCAGACGGCCGCCATTGCGCTCGCCATCGTCTCCACCAAGGACCCCGAGCATTTCACGCGGACCGCCGGGCACTACTTCCACGGCATGATCGAACGGGCGAAGAAGGGCGAGCTGCACCTCGATCGTACTTTGTGGGGCTTGCGGTCGGACCGGCGCGATCGAACGGCGAGGGGCCGGGCGTGAGGAGGTCTCGCACGTTTCCCCGCCAGCTTGGGCTTCGCCCAGGTCAGGTCGCTGAGCACGAATTCGTGCATTCGTGCTTCGCGAACCAATCGAGCGTCATTCCCCTTTCCGGTTTTACGGCCGCCCAAAGGAGCCTCGCGAACGGGCGCAAGCCTGGAGCCTTGAGCCTCGGGTTCAACAGGAATTTTCCCTTGGCCTGGGGCCATTCCTCGCGATCGCTTTGCTGCAAAATTCCAGCGAACCCTCACGGGTTGATCCCGTCGGCGTCCGGGCGGCTCCAAACAATGCGCAGCGAGGCCGCATGGAGCGGCTTCGATGAACCGAAAAGGAGAGTAACATGACGATCATTGGTACATTCACGCGCAACGAAGACGGCTTCGCCGGTACGATCACGACCCTGACCTTGAAGGCGAAAGCCAACATCAAGCCGGTCGAGAAATCCAGCGAACAGGCGCCCGACTATCGCGTCTATTCCGCCGGAGTCGAAATCGGTGCCGCCTGGTCGATGACGAGCAAGGCGAACAGGCGCTATCTCTCGGTCAAGATCGAGGATCCAAGCTTCGCAGCTCCGATCAGCTGCCGCTTGGTGTTCGCGGACGACGAGAACAACGCTCAGCTTGTCTGGAATCGGTGAAACCGAACGCGGGGCAGCATTTGCTGCCCCGCGTTGCAATCTCGAATCCAGCAACTTATCCACAGCTTTTGATACGGCCCGTACTTCAACCAGTCACAAATCGCATATTCACTACGGAGCTGCGTTCTCGCGCCATAACAGGGCAGGGAGCTGTATTTTTCCGGGGGCTAACATGCAGATACTGAGACAGTCGTTTCTTTCATCATGTTGTACACTCTTTGCGTTGGCCGTTGTGTTTTGTAGCATCAGCGCCTGCTCGTTGGAACCTCTTCGAGATGCAACCTCGCTCGCGCCGGCTGTTAAAGGCAGTACAATAAGCGATGATGCGGCGTTCGCTGAAGCGACCGATCAAATTCTTCTTACGAATATCTTGCGTGCGCGTGATGGCGCTCCGCTCAATATGGGAACCCTTGCGTCGATAAACGGTGCCCTCTCGCTGCAGGCGTCACTCGGCGCGTCTTTCCCCTTTGGTTATGGTCTCCACCTTATCCAACATGGAGCTGTGACGACCGGTTATTCTTCCGTTGTCGACTCTTTTGCCCCTTCGGTCACTGCCAGCACGTCTCCGACTTACACGTTTACGCCACTGAATACCGAAGGGTTCACGCTCAACATTCTTCAACCTGTTTCTCCTGCTTACGTTCTTAGCCGTTGGAACGCGGGTATCTCCCGTGAGCTCTTGATGCTTCTGTTTGCGAAGGAAATTGATTTTCCGGAACCGCTAGACGGCAAATCGGCAAAGAATGGCGTTCGATACGTGAAATACATCAACAATCCTGATGATCCAGGACAATTCCTTGCATTCGAGAGTGTCGTCCACAGGCTGCTCAATGCCAATGGTGAGTTAAAGTCGTTCGACGTACTGGATCCGGTTGGTCCACCCTTCAACATGTACGCGCCACTCAATTTGACCAGCACTCGAGCGTTCATGTGGCAGACCACTAGGGAGCGGCCGGTCCCGGGGGGCGGCGGCAACGGAAATGCCAAGGGTAGTGGCCGCAGTACTAACAACGGTAGCGGTAATGGTGCTGCCAACGGCAATGGCGCCACCAGCGGTAACGGCAACGATAGCGGCGACGACAATGACGGCTTGAAAAACACGTTTGAGCATCAGGGGACTACCACCAAAGCGCTTTCCTTTGATACTGACAAGACGCTGACGCGCCAGCTCAATTCGACGGCGTTTGGTGCCATTACATCCAACAATGACGGTCAATACCACTTTGGCAATGCTACCGCCGACAACAGCAAGTCATTCGAGCTTGGGCAAATGTATCGCGTTTATGCAGCGCAAGTTGCCCTCTGCGTCAATCTGGCCGCATTGCCGAATGATGAGTTTCGAATTCCGAGCGCGAGTCCGCCACCGGTTCAGGCTGCCGTTTCGCCGCCCGCGCCCCGCGTCCGGAGCGTCCATACTTGGAGAGAGCGAAGGCTGCGCAGAAGGCATAGGGGCCCTGAGGCGCAGGCAATTCCAAGCCCTCCAGCAACGCCACCCGCGCCCCCACCTGCGGCTGCACCTGCACCTCCAGGGACGATTAATCCACAAGCCCTTATTCCAATGGGTGAAGTGGCGCACGCGAACTCCGTCGGCCTTTCAGGTGGTGCGGCGTCGCCGCCAGCCTCAAAAACGGGGGCTGGAACTCCGGCCAGCTCAGCGGCAGGCAACAACGCCAGTGCAAGTTCGGCGACTACGGCTGCACTTCAGGCTCAGCGCTATTCGTCCATAATCGACGACCAAATTTGCGGGACAGAGGAAATCGTGCTGCCGCCGCATACTGAGGAAGCATTCGAATCGCAGTCGCAGGGATA